>Ga0070741_10006191_pt1 | contig 25922 bp, 31 predicted proteins | sample Coa_R1_4_FD_66440 | JGI IMG/M metagenome (GOLD analysis project Ga0070741, IMG submission 66440) | Surface soil microbial communities from Centralia Pennsylvania, which are recovering from an underground coalmine fire - Coalmine... | ecosystem: Environmental > Terrestrial > Soil > Unclassified ... | reverse complement strand
TCTTGCCCCGTCACCGGCCCATCCCCACCGGTAGTTTGCCCCGGCTTCGGATGAATTCCACCGGGCTGCACCGAGTTCGCCGCCGTAAACGAGGAAGCTAACACCGTCGCGGCGAAGCTCAGCGACGAGCCCGCTGTGTCGCGCTCGTCGAACGCGACATCCGAGGGCGAGTTCACCCGAGTCGGCACGCGATCGGTCGAGAACGTCGGCGGCCCCGAGGTCCGGCCGACGTCCGAGTCTTTCGGAAAGACGCGGTAGATTTCGACACGCAGCAGTCCGATGTCGCTCAAGCTCGCGCTGCTGGGCAGCAACCCGATGAAGCTCGCGCTCGTGATGCGCGTGCGTCCCGTCAGGATGAAATCGTCTCCGGATTCGATTTCGAAGTCACTTGCCGTGCTGGGGCGCGAGGCAGACGCCATTCGACCATCGACATCGCCGTTGTTGAAGAAGAAAGGTGCTGCACTTGCGGCGGTGGCGCCGACGAGTCCGCTCAAGACGACAGCATGGAAAAAATTACGAGCTTTCACGGCGTTCCTCCTATTGTTGATTGCTGAGGTTCACCATCGGCAGGTTCCCGAGGACTGTAGCCGAACGACGTGCACGATGCGGCGTTGAATATGTGCTACCGAATCTGCCGATGCCGCCAACATCGCCACTGCGGCATACGCAACTATCATCCGTCTGCATCGACGCGAGTGTCAAGTCAATCGCTCGGCAATGTCCAGATTCGACCTGCGCGATCGGCGTCCGCAGCTTTGGCAAGGGCGAGATCGTGGGTGATTACTTGGACGCGAACTTCGCGCAGCACGGCTTTCTTTTCGACGGCGCACACTTCTCACCGATCGACGACCCGGCTGCACAGAACGGTACGGCCGCATTCGGCATCAACAACGCAGGGCAGATCGTCGGCGACTATTTCAGCGGGAGCTTCGGGGGCAAGCACATGGCTTCCTGCTCGATCAGGGTGTCTTCACGACCATCGATGTCCCGTTCGCCGGCGCCTCCGGAACGGTCGTGCGTGACATCGATGAACGTGGCGATTTGGTCGATCTTTACTTCGACAGCACGGGAACGCATGGCTTCATCGCCAGTCCTCAGGCGTCGGTGTCCGAGCCGCCTTTGGGTGCGCTCCTGGCATTTGTTCTCGCTGCGATGACCCGGATCATGTCGTCGCGACCTCCTCCGCTTGGAGCCTTTCGGCTCATGATTGTTGGAACAGCCAGCGTTCGGTCTTACGGATCTTTTCGCCTTGCTCACCGAGCATGACCGCGCGTGCTCGGCCATTGTCATGCGAGCTGACGTCGGAGGTGTTCGGTCGCACCTCCACGGCTGACTACACTACGCCGCACACTCATTGACGTCAAACGGGCGAGACCGCGTGACCTTCGCCTTGGCCCGCGTACGATCTTCGCCCCTTGCATGCCAGCCAAAGATGGCGGCGCCGCGGCGTCTTCTTCTTTACGCCTGGATTGACTCGGTCGTGTGCGCCGCCGACCGCAGCTCCTCAATCACTCCGCGATGTCGATTCCGGAGCCGCCCATTTCCTTCGGAATGTCCTTCAACTTCGGCAGTCCATCCTTCATCGGCAGCTTGGTTTCCTGGTAGTTGACGTGAATGGCCGGCTGAAACGGAAAATCCGGAATCGTCGCCGCGTACACGTCGATCAATCCCCACTCCGGATGTGCATTGAACAGATGGCCGCCGCAGGTCTTGCACCACTTACGGTGGCTGCGCGGCGTCTTGCTGAACGTGCCGATGTTCTCCGCGCCCCGTGTAATCTCGACCGCGTCGGGCTTCCAGAGGGTGAAGGCGTTCACCGGCGCGGCCGACCAGCTGCGGCAGGACTCGCAGTGGCAGTAGCCGGCCGCTTCGGGTTGACCGGTGACGGTGAGCTCGACCGCGCCACAGAAGCAGCGACCGTGGTAGGTCTGAACGGATGTGAACTTGTCGCGTGCATGAATCTCGGTGATGATGTCCATGGTGTTCCCTTTCAGTGTGGGTCCGCGCCAACCCGAGGCCGCGCGAACGATGGCTCGTCGATCTGCGACCGGCTCGGATGCCCTCGCCGGACAGGGTGCTAGTATCGATTGCGTCGAGCCCCGTGTGTTGGCCGACTCACCGCGGCTCTTGACCGAAACCCCATGGATGCGTTGTCGAGCGTGCTCAAGTCAGTGCGGCTGGAAGGCGCTGTCTTCCTTAACGCGCAGTTCGCTGCGCCGTGGTGCATTCGCGGACGCTTCGGCTTGGCGCGCGCGAAACAACGGATCCCGAGTGCCGATCACGTGGTGTTCTTCCACTTCCTCGTGCACGGGCGCTGCAAGGTCCGGCTCGCCGGCAGTCCCGTGGAGGATGCGATGGAGGCGAGCGCCGGCGACGTGATTTTGCTGCCGCAGGACGATCGCTATGTCATGGGCAGCGATCTGCATCTGGTGCCGATGGACACCGATAACGTCGACGCTGCGGCTGCCGCGGCCGAAGACGAGTTCATTCAAATGCGGCATGGCGATGCTCACACCGGGACGCGCTTCGTGTGCGGCTATCTCGGCTGTAACCAGAGCAGCATTCGGCCGCTGATCCGCGCGCTGCCGCGCCTCGCCTGCATTCCGATCGGCGACGGGGAGGCGATGGCGCTGCTGCGCGAGCTGTTGCGCGTGGGCGTGCGCGAATCGCTCGCGCCTCGGCCAGGGGCTGAACCCATGTCGGCAAAGCTCGCCGAGCTCATCTTCGTCGAAGCCTTGCGGCGCTATGCCCAGATGCTGCCGCCCGAAGTCAGCGGATGGTTTGCCGCCGTGCGCGACGCACATGTCGGGCGCGCACTGGCGCTGTTGCACGAGGAGCCGGGCAAGGCATGGACGGTGGATGACCTCGCGCGCGAAGTGGCGTTGTCGCGCTCGGCGCTCGCAGAGCGTTTCACATCGCTCGTCGGCGAGCCACCCATTCAGTATCTGATCCGCTGGCGCTTGGCGCTCGCGGCGCAGGTGCTGCGCACAAGCACAGAGGCGATCGCACGGATCGCGGCGCGCAGCGGCTACGAATCGGAAGCTTCGTTCACTCGCGCATTCAAGCGCGAGTTCGGGCTGCCGCCTGCCGCGTGGCGACGAGCTCGCTCACCTTGAGGGTGAAGAGCATGCCCGCGGTTACCTGCACGCCGCCACGCTATATGCCCCGGCCCGCGCGAGCATGTACTGCGCACCACGATTCGCCATCTGGACGCTCAAGGTGTCCGAACTATGCCAACGCGATTCCCCTCCCGCGTCGCGAGGTAATGCAAGGACGGTGCATTTGCATGTCGCTTAATTGCGACCGAACGATCAGAACCGGCAATCAGGCGCCCTTAGCAGGTGCGACTAGGTACGTCGGTTGCGGCGAGCATATGCATAAGGAGGCTTCAGCTGGTGTTATATACATCCGTGCTGCAGCCGTTCGAGTCGCAACCGTATAGCACACTTAGGAGATGCAAAATGAGGACATTTCTCGCCGTGCTCGCAACCAGCGGACTAGGACTCTTTACCGGCGCTGCCATTGCGCAAAACGATCTAGGGGAGGACAACGGACGCGTGATCATTATAGTCCCGGAAGAGGTACAGCCGGATCAACAGGCGATGCCCGAGGACCAAAACGCTGACCAGGGCCAGGCGGCGCAAGGCCAAGATGAAGAGAACGCGCCGGCAACGGCGACCCTGCCTTGCACTTCTTGTCCTGACCAGGATCAAGATTCGAGCAGCAAGGCCAGCGGAAATCAGGACGAGCAGGATCAGGGCGAGGCTCGCTAAAGAGCGCACGCCAACATTCGTCCGAACACAAGAGTGGCCGACCAGCGTCGACGATGGGACGCTTGTCGGCTACGCGCCCTACCGTCTAGTACAGATTCCGAAGCACCTCGACCAGCTCGACCGCGCTGAGGAGTTTGCGTGTTCATGACCGACGCCCATGGTCGTCGATCGCAACGTGCTACTGTCTCGTCGACCTAACGCAAAGACAACGATATCTCTTGCCCCACCGTCGCCTTTGGACGTCGCCGCCTAGCGCGTAACCGATGCGCATTGATCATCCCGCAGCTCGGCTGCGCATAGCGTGCTGGGCCGCACGTGCGCAGTTCTTCGCCCTGGGATTCGTCACCGGATCATGGGGCGTGCATATCCCCACCGCCAAGCTCCACTACGGTCTCGACGAGGCTCGACTCTCCCTGGTGCTATTGGCCGTCGCGGGCGGTGCCGTGCTCTGCCTCACCCAAGCAGGCGCGGTGGTATCGCGGTTGGGCGCACGGGCGGTCGCATTAGGCGCAGGCTTCGCCATGTGTGCCGCACTGGCGCTGGTCGTTACCTGGGAGTCCTTCGCCGCTTTAATCGTCTTGATGCTCACATTCGGTGCCGCGAGCGCCCTGCTCGATGTCGCAGTCAATGCGGAAGGCACGGTGCTCGAGGCGATCGGTGACAAGAAAGTCATGAGCGGCTTTCATGCGATGTTCAGTGTCGGCGGCATGGCAGGCGCCGGCGCGGGCGCCCTGATGATCGCGGCCCTCGTGCCACCTGCGCGGCAGCTCGCCGCGATGGGCGCGACGATCGCAGCGCTGATCGCCTTGGCCACCGTGTTCATGTTGCCCGTTCATCCGAAAGATCCGACGCGCCGATCGGGTTATCGCCTGCCGCGCGGCGCGTTGGCGATCGTCGGCCTGCTCGCGGCCGTGGGACTGCTGGCCGAGGGGGCGATGTACGATTGGAGCGTGCTCTACATCAAGCAGGAGACGTCCGCGCCCGCTGCGCTCGCCGCACTCGGTTATGTCACGTTCTCCGCCGCGATGGCAGCCGCGCGCTTTGGCGGCGATTGGCTGCGGGCGCGCATCAGTCCGCCCCGTCTGCTCGCAGCGAGCGGCGTGCTCGCAGCCGTGGCGATGACGCTGGTTTTGATCATTCGTGAACCGCTCGTCGCCTTGCTCGGGTTTGCGCTCGTGGGTGTTGGCTTTGCCAACGTGGTGCCGATCTTGTTCATGTGCGCGACTCGCGTTCCCGGCGTCACCGGCGCTACGGCGATCGCCACGGTCTCGTCGGTGGGCTATCTCGGCTTCCTGGCCGGCCCGCCGCTGGTGGGCGGCATCGCGCAGGCGTCTTCGCTGACCCTTGCGCTCGGCGTGGTGGTGCTTGGTGCCTTACTGCTCGTTTGGGGCGCGCGGCGCATCCCGATGTAAAACTCGGCATCCACGATCGTCGTCTCGGCGGCAGCCTGCAACGAGCGCCCTTGTCGATCTCTGCCTCCAAGATCGTGCCAACCGTAGCGGCCACGATGCAATGCGCACACGGATATTCGGGGTGCATCGGCGTATCGAGCAGCGGCAGCCATCCGCAGTCGCGCTCGGTGGCGTCGTTGCCGTCGAGATCGCCGTTACGAATGGCGCTAATCGGGCGCCAGAAGTTGTACGCGAGCTTGGCGTCGAAAACGGCGATCAACGCGTCGTCCGATGCGATGGCAACGACCGCGAGCGATCGTGCATTGCTGGTGACAACGTCAACCGTATGGCCACGCCGCGTGCGAGCCCCAGCCTGGCTGAGGTTTGACACACGTCATCCGATCCCACCTGCTCGCGCCATCAGGAGCAATCCCGTGCCGACGACCACGACTCCGATGGCTCGCGCCACGCGCTCACCACCAGGTGCCAGACGTTCGACCGTAATGGCCACGGTCACGGCGACCATCGCGTACACGTTCATCACGCCGACGACGAGCAGGATCGCCATGAGGTTGGCGCAGCAGTAGCTGCAACGCAAGCCCAGGCGCAAGCCCAGTCGCACGGCAGCACAGATATCGGCAGATAACGCGCGGCCGGCCGCTGGTGGCTTCCGGCAACAAGCGAGATGATGTGACTTCCAGGCGGTGAACTGGAGCGCACCGGCGATCAGAACGACTACCGCGACTGCGATCGGAACGGCGCGCGCAAGCACCGGCACTTGCATCTCGATCGCGGCCAGTGCGACACCGAGCGGAAAAGCGGCCGTTCCAAAGATTGCCCACACGAAGAAGTAGCCCACGCCCACCAGTGCAGTCAGCACGCCCAGGCGCGTCTCGCTCGTCCTGTTGACCGCCTGGCGGTAGCGCCCCAGCATGGGCACCAGGGATGGCAGCATCATCGCGACCATCATTACCGTCCACATGCCGAGGAACGAGGCCGCGGCGCCGGCCCATGTCTGTCCGCACATCCGCATCCATGCCATCGACATCGTCCAGCCGCCGGGCATCGGCTTCTCACCCATCGCCGACATCGACGCACACCAGACGATGGTCGCCCCGGCGCTGACGGCGAACAGCAGCGCCGAGCAGGCGAGGAAGATGCGCTCTGAAGCTCGCCCGGAAACCATGGGTCGCGAGATCTCCCGTCCCTCGGTTGCGCCCACGGCACGCGCGACTTGGACCTCAGCGCTTGTCGTACTCGTCATGGCGGCGCCACCAGAGGCCCGTCTCGTTGCGCCCCCTGGGGGCGCGGTCGAGCCACTGGTACATGCCCCAGAGGCCGTCGAGGCCGCGCGCATAGGTGGAATAGGTGTGGTAGACGACGCCGTCCTCGAGCGCGAACGCGCTCATGCCCGGCCGCTCGCGAGTGTAGGTGGCCACATCGGTTCCGGTCGTGGCCGCGATGTGCGCGACGGGTCCGTCCACCCACGTCCCGGTTTCGTGCCCGACCAGGGGCATTCCCGCCTCGCGCCGATAGTTGTATTCGATGCCGCCGTCGCGCCCTTGTTGCTGTTCGGTGAAGTAGACGTTGAAGTCGGCGTTGAAGTCACTGCCGAACGAGGACGCCCACGGAAATGTCCACCCCATTCGCTTCTTGTACGCCTGCAGCTTCGCGAGCGGCGCGCGCGATACCGCCCAGAGCATCACGTCATGGTTCGCCAGATGAACCGCGAAGCCATTGAAGCCGTCTGCGATTGCCGAGCAGGATGGGCAGCCCGCCGTGTAGTCGGGCCCGAACATGAAGTGATAGACGAGGAGTTGCGAGCGCCCTCGGAAAAGGTCTGGCAGCGACGCACTCCCCTCGTCGGTGTCGAATCGATACGCCTTGTCGATCCGGACCCACGGCAGCTCCTGCCGCCGCCGCGCCAGCTCGTCGCCGCGCCGCGTGAGTTCCTTCTCCGCCTCGAGCAACTCGAGTCGCGCTGTCAGCCACTGTTCGCGTGTCCCGGTCCTGTGTGTCGTCATTGCTCTTCCCTCCATCGGTTGGTCGTCATGGGATAGATTAATGAGGGGACATCGAACGGTGTGAGTGACAAATGTGGCGGGATTCCGATGGACGCACGCATCGCGGCCGCGGCACGAGCGCTTGCCGCGGGTGATCCGCTCGGTGCACTGAACCGGGTCGCCTTGCGCGACGACGCACCAGCGCTCGCGCTTCGCGGCATCGCGATGGCGCAGCTTGGCGATCTAGTTCGCGCCAAGGCGCTCGTGCGACGCGCGGCCCGCGCGTTCGGTGCGAAAGCGGCGCTGGCACGTGCGCGCTGCGTGGTGGCCGAGGCCGAGATCGCGCTTGCCTCGCGCGATCTGAGCTGGCCGACGAAGGCGCTGGACGCCGCACGGGCAACGCTCGAAGCGCATGGCGACCGTGTGAACGCCGCGCATGCGCGCTATCTCGAGGTCCGGCGCTTGCTCCTGATCGGCCGCCTCGACGAGGCCGAGCGCGCGATTGCCACGCTCGACTCCACATCCTTCCCGCCGGCGTTGCGGACCGTGCATGAGCTGCTCGTTGCGGGGATCGCGATGCGGAGGCTGCGGGCGAAAACCGCGCGCATTGCGCTTGCTCGCGCCGAGCGCGCCGCCCGCGACGCACGCATCCCTGCATTGGCTGCGGAGGTCGAAAGCGCATCGCTCGTCCTGAACACGCCCGCAGCGCGTTTGATTACGCGCGGTGAGGAGCGACTCCTGCTGCTCGAGGAGGTCGAAGCGTTGCTGGCATCGAACGCGCTCGTCGTGGACGCGGCCCGTTATGTCGTGTGTGACGCGCACACGGCGATCTCGCTCGCCACGCGCCCGGTGCTGTTCGCGCTTGCACGTGCGCTGGTCGAAGCATGGCCGGCGGACGTGCCGAGGGAGGTCCTCGTGGCGCGGGCGTTCCGAGCGCGGCGCACCGATGAATCGCATCGGGCGCGGTTGCGCGTCGAGCTCGGGCGCCTTCGCACGCTGCTTCGAACGCTGGCCGCGGTGAGCGCGACCAAGCGCGGTTTTGCACTGATGCCGCGCCACGCACGCGAGGTCGTCGTGCTGGCGCCACCGGTCGAGGAGAAGCATGCCGCGATGCTCGCCATTCTCGCCGACGGTGAGTCGTGGTCCAGCTCGGCTCTGGCGCTTGCGCTTGGTGCCAGTCAGCGCAGCGTGCAGCGGGCACTCGACTCGCTGGCGGCAGCAGGGAAGGTGCAGTCGTTTGGTCGCGGGCGAGCGCGTCGTTGGATCACTGCGCCCGTGCCGGGATTCTCGACGACGTTGGTACTTCCCGCCCCACTTACCGAGTGACTAGGATGGAAGCATGAATCAATCAGTCAAGATCGTCCGTGAGTATGGACCCTTTCCGGGCGTGGACAAGGTGCATGGGGTCACGTATGACGGCCAGCATGTCTGGTTTGCAACCGGAGACAAGTTGAATGCGTTGGATCCGTCGAGCGGAAAGGTGCTGCGCTCGATCGATGTCGCCGCGGATGCTGGAACGGCCTTCGACGGCCAGCACCTCTATCAGATCGCGGAGAATCAGATCCAGAAAATCGATCCGAAGAGCGGCCGCGTGCTCGCTACGATTCCAACGCCCGGTGGCGGGGTCTCGGGGCTCGCCTGGGCTGAAGGCATGCTCTGGGTCGGGCAGTATCGGGAGCGGAAGATCCACCAGATCGATCCGCACACGGGTGAGATCTTGCGCACCATAGAGTCCAACCGCTTCGTCACGGGAGTCAGCTGGATCGACGCGGAGCTGTGGCACGGCACGTGGGAAGAGGACCAGAGCGATTTGAGGCGAGTCGATGCTCGAACGGGAGAGGTGTTGGAGACGCTCGAGATGCCGGCTGGAATGGCCGTGTCCGGGCTCGAATCCGGTGGAAGCGATTTGTTCTTCTGCGGTGGTGGCAGCAGCGGGAAGCTGAGAGTGGTGCGGCGAGGGGCAACTTAGCGACAAATTTCTCAAAGCGGGACGAAGTTCATATCCCGTACCAAGCGCGCATCGGCGCCCAGCGCACCTCCCTCGTCTAAGACCAGCACCTCAGCGCGCATCAGCTCGGCGCCCGCTTCCCCTGCCCATCACGAAGCACGGACGACATCGCGGCTGTCATCTCGACGAGGGCGCCCTGCGCGTCCTGCGCCTTGGTCTGCTGTACCTGGCCGAGAACGTTCATGAGGACAATTGCGCGGATGACCATCTCTCGCCTACGCGGTTGCGGGCGTCAGGTTCCCGTCTTCGAAAATCCTCTGGCGAACCAGCCGGCGTGTGGCCGGATCCTTGATCAGATGCAGCACGCGCGTGAACATCGGATCTATTACGCCTTTGCTGCTGATGTGAATCACCGTGGAGGCCTTCAGGTCCTTAGAAAGCATGTCGATCGCCCGCGCTCGCATGCCCGCGTCGACGGCGTCGATCACCTCGTCGATCACGACCCAGCGCGGCGCATGCATCAGGAGGCGGGCAAGCATGAGAGCCTGCTGCTCATCCTCGCCGAGCCGTCGGTCCCATCGGCCCGAGAAGTCTAAGTTCGGCACCAGCCGCCCCAGCCCAAAGCGCTCGAGTGCATCCGCGTAGGCGGCAGGATCGAAGCGATCCGGGTTGTGCGGATAAGCCAAGACCTCTTTGAGCGTGCCGGGCGGCAGATACGGCTTGAGCGGCATGTACAAGACCGCCTCGTCACGAGGACGCGCGATGCGTCCCGCACCCCATGGCCACAATCCGGCGAGTGCCCGAAACAGCAGCGTCTTGCCCACGCCTGGCTCGCCCAGGATGATGATGCGCTCCCCGGCGCCTATATCGACGCTGCGCTCCGCGAGCATCGTGCATCCGGCCGGAGAGGCGATCTCCAGATCATCGATGGACATCCGTCCCGGCACGCCTTCCTCGATTGTGATGCGGCCTGATCGGTCGTGTATCGCTTCGATGGCGACCATCGCACCGCGAAAGCTCGCTACCCGGAGCAAGGTGGCGCGCCAATCGGCGATCGCACTGAAGTTGTCGATGAACCAGCGCAAGGACGACTGGACCTGGGTGAATGCGGCGGCGGCCATCATCAGACCCCCGAAGGAAATCCTACCGCCGAAGTACAGCGGCGCGGCAACCAGTATGGGTGCGACAACCGTAAGCCAGCCGTAGCCAGCGGTGACCCAGGTGAGATTGGTCAGCGCGCTCACCAGCCGCCGCATCGCCGCGATCACCGCAGTCAGGTCGCGGTTGAGGCGCCTGGCTTCATCGGCTTCACCGCCAGCAAGCGAAATCGCGTCGATGTGCTCGTTGACACGCACGAGCGAATACCGCAGGTCGGCTTCGCGAGCATAACGCTCGGCATTGCGCCCGACCAGGTCGTGGCCAACCCAATAGCTCAGTAGCGAAGCTGAGATGGCGTATAGAATGCCAGCCCACACCATGTAACCGGGAATCTGGATCACACGTCCGCCGACCAGCACGCTGAAGTCGGCGGACAACGCCCACAGCACGCTGACGAACGTGGCGAGAAGAATCGACGATTGCAGCAGCCCGACGCCGAGATCGGCGGTGAGTTCGGTCAGGCGGCGTGCGTCTTCATGCATGCGCTGATCCGGGTTCACTCCGATCGGTCCGGCGCTGCTGAGTTGAAACGCCCGACGAGGCAGCATCCAGAGCTCGATCAAATCGCGCGTCAACCCTTCCCGCAGCTTTAGCTTGAGCATCTCGGTGACCCAACGTTGCGCAACGTTGAGCGCAAGCAGCGCGCACGCGATGACGGCGAAGACGCCGAGTTGTACAAAGAACTCGCCGAGGTCGTGCCGCGCGAGCGCATCATAGAAGGGTTGGTTCCAGCGGTTCAGGCGGATCTGCAGGTAGGCCGTGGCGATGATGACCGCAACGATCGCCACGCCGAGCAGCAGCAAGCTGTTCCGCAGTGGCGAAGCCCAGAACGCCCGACTCATCATGTCGACTTGCTCGAGGAGGTGGCCGCCTCCGCGCCTGTCCTGCCCTACGGCAGCATCAGGCGCTGAAGTTTGCTTGTTCATGCGGAATCGCCCTTGTGTCGGTGTCTTGCCGGAGGGAATATCCCACAGGTCCGGTACGATTTCTCAGCTGCGCCGGTCGCGTTTTCGGACGCCAGCGTCATCGCGGTCCTGTCCCTGTTTCAGCTCAACACGGATAGCCTGCACAGGTTGGCATGCTTGAACATAGGTGGGGATTGCGGGAACGCTAGTTATTCCCCTGCGCGAATGGCAGCGGAGGTATCACGCCGCCACTGCGACGAGCGGAGAATCCAATAGCGATCATGAGTGTCGGATTCGGAATGAACACTGATCAGGTTACAACTTGACATGACACCTGTACAGTCTGTACAGTTGTTGATCTTCACTTCAGCGGTACCACGAATGAGTTCTCGCAAGTCCAGGAGCCTAGAAACCGGGGTCGAAATGGCCCGCAAGAATCTGGCTGCACTACTGGAGCGAGCCAGCCAAGGGCAATGTAGCGTGATCACCCGACACGGCAAAGTGTATGCCGCAATTGTGCCACCTCGCTATCTCGACATTGGTCGCCAGCGTACGGACCTTCGCCGTCTGCGGGGAAGCGGTAAAGGGCTTTGGGGCAAATCGGTCCGCGCAGCGATCACGCGTATGCGCAACGAATGGCGCTAGATGCTCTCGCTGCGATTCCTAACGGGGCAACGGTTGTCGTCGACTCCGCGCCGTTGATCTATTACTTCGAAGATCATCCGCGCTTTGCAGCGCGTTTTGCCCCGCTGTTCGACCGGCTCGCCGCCGGCGAACTTGAACTGGTCATCTCTTCAATCACCTTGGCCGAAGTCCTAGCGGGGCCGCTCAGCGCAGGCAACGAAGTGTTGACCGAGCAGTATCGGGTCGCGCTATCCGAGGCCAGCGGCTGCGCCGTTCATCCGGTCACCGCTTCGCTCGCGGTGACCGCTGCGCGCTTTCGCGTCAAACATCGGCTCAAACTTCCCGACGCTATCCAGCTCGCCACTGCAGTGGAGGCAAGTGCTTTCGCGCTGATCACACACGATCGGAACTTCCGAGGCGTGAGCGACGTGCGCGTCATTCAGTAACGGAATCCGATCGGCGGCGATGGCCTCGGTTCGTCTTCGTCTACATCCATAATCCCAGGTGGGCGGCGGACAAAGGCTCGCAGCGCGCGAACGATGAGGCGAAGCCTCCACGGCGCACTACAGTGATGAACAACACGGGGTGGCAAACAGCGCTGCCGCAGAGCCAGACTCGATGATGTGCGCATTCACGATCTGCGGGTGCGAGTTGCCCCCGGATTGGTCGAAGGGGTATAGGAGCCTTGGGCGTATCAAGAGAGGAGGCAGGGGTGATGAAACGGTGGCATGAATGGTTTTCGTGTGCCTTCACCCCGTCGCGAACCGCGACCTCACGCCAGATTCTGGTATCAGTTCCCAAAGTAAACTACCGCCAGACGCACACCGCTGTGCAGGCCACCTTGTCCGATGTGAAGTACCGCCAAGCCCCATCCCACCAAACGGAGCACTTCATTAAAGGTCCGCGGTTTCCATCTCCCCATTCGTACTGTCCCAATCCGCAGAACAGCGCGCCATCGGAACGAGGCACCACCGGGAAGCTGCCGTTTACTTGTCCCGAGTTGGTTAGGAGATTTTCCACGCTATATTTGGGGGGACGACGTAGCTCCTGCAGCAGGGACTGCAGAACCTCAATAGGTTGACCGTTGTCGTCATACGCAATCCAGCTTAGAGACATTGCTTCAGCTCCCCGACTGCCGTTGGTTCGTGTGAGAGAAACAAATGATCGCGTACTAGACCTATCCCTCTTGCAAGTTAGTATTGCGGTTGTGCCTCTTTCAATTCTGCGACTGTCCGACTTGGTCCCATCCCAACTACAAGCGACGCTTTCTGATGCATTGACGGTCACATCGGCGTGGGTGCTCGACGAAGATAAGCCCGTGAACTTTGCGGTGAGCTTAAGTTCCTTTGGCAGTACCGTATTCGGGTCGATACCAAAAGTGAGCTCTTCTTCTTTGAACCGCAGACAAGCTTCATACGCTTGAAACCCGTCCGGGGATATCGTCTCGACATACTGACGGTATGCGTTCTTCGCGGATCTCGATTCGTTCGTGGCGGAGCAGTATTTGCTCGCGACCGCCTCTGCTGATGTGTCGGAGTAGGAATTCGAAGCACTCATAGAGAACTTCAGAAACTTGAAGCTCGCGCCCAAGTCGCTCTCATTCTGATCGCTCCGCGAACGGGTTTTCCACGTGCTGTATGCCTTGCAAAAGTTATCGGCATGTTGCTCGACGGTCTCCTTGTCGGAGATTGTTTCCGAGCGGGTTTTCGAAAGTGCGATTACGTTGCTACAGTCGTCGGCTAAGACGTAATGGCTGATTGCGGATAACGGGAGTACGAGGAAGGCAGAAGTCAGTTTGCGCATCGTGGTTTTTTGACTGGGATGGATGAACGAGTCTCTGCAGCTTTGCCGAGAGGACGTCTGCAGGAATGCTGACATATCCCTCCATAGGTTTGACATAGTAGCCTCGGCCAATTAGTTTGTCGGCGGGTGAGGACTATAGGACTTGCATGTGTCCTATCTGGGGGGACCATAGAAATGCCATAGTTGAATCTCAGTGCTTTGGCGTACGTGTGCAAAGCCGCCGTCGCGGTTACTCGCTTCGGCGCACCATGATCAAGAACCGAGATCGTCGTGGACCAAAGAAGACGAGGTGGGTCCGAGAAGGCATCACCCCCCAAGTTGTTTGGAATAGCGCCTCGCGAGCGGCTGCTTGCCGCTCTCGATTGGAAAGCGGGAAGAAAATGCGTCTGGATCTGGGCGCCGCCCGGATCCGGGAAGACCGCGTTGGCAGCGAGCTTTCTTGCCACCCGACGTCTGCGCGCTGTGTGGTATCAATTCGACAGCGCAGATCACGACCCTTCAGAGTTTTTTTATCACATCGGTGCGTCTTTGCCCTCCGGAAAGACGCCGCTGCCGCCGCTCACTCCGGAATACCTGCTCGATATCGCGTCATACGCGCAGCGCTTCTTTGCGGTACTCACGCGATTCGTCAGTCAGCAACGGGTCGTCGTGCTCGACAATTACCATGAGCTTCCAAAGGACAGCGTATTGCATCAGCTGATGCCGCGTTGGATCTCGACGCTCGGCAACCAACAGCAGGCAATCCTGATCAGCCGCTTGCCGCCGCCGACAACTTACGCAGACATCATTGCGACGGGCGCGTTGGAGGAAGTCGATGCCAGCGACCTCCTGTTCACGGCGGACAAACTCGATCAGCTGGCCGCAACTTTCAGTATCGATATCCAAGGTATTCGCCACCGGGTGCTCGCCAGTACGACTGGGTGGGCGGCGGGCGCTCGCATGTTGCTCGAGCACATCATGCGCCGAGGGGCGGCTAGCGTGCTCAGCGTTCGTGACGCTCACGATGCGACATTCAATTATTTCTCCGGCCAGGTGTTTGGGGAGCTTCCCGAAGAGACGCGCACCGTCTTGGATCAGCTTGCGTTCGCGCCCAGGATAACGGAGTCGATGGCTGAAGCACTCGCGGGCGCCGCGGCGCCGCGTGCGTTACGGCAATTGTATCGACGCAAGTTTTTTCTCGATCGACGCATCAGAACCTCCACGATTGGCGAGCGCGAGGTCGACGAACCGGTCTATCAGTTTCATCCATTGCTTCGCGAGTTCCTGAGTGAGCGAGCCAAGAGCATCCATTCGATTAACGAAGTTCGTGCAAGGCAAGGTCGGTGCGCTCAACTTTGCGCAAACGAAGGGTTCATAAGCGATGCCATGGCCCTTTGCGCCGAGGCGAAGCTGTGGGGGCAGTACTCGGAGGTTCTCGAGACGTCTTCCGGTAAGCTGATTGAACAGGGGCGTTGGCGAACAGTCGTAGACGCGATCGAAGCAACCCCGAATGAAGTTTTGGACGAGCGTCCCTGGGCCCAATACTGGCGTGGTGTCGCGGTGCTTAACGTAAGGCCGGCAGAGGCCCGGCATTGGCTTCGTAGGGCGGAGCAACTCTTCAATCGCCGCCGGGACGAGGCTGGCAGAGCATTGGCGTTGGGTGGGGTTGCTTGGAGCCACCAGTTCGAAGGGTTTTATAGTCCGGAGGCGACGCGTCTGATCGCGGAATTGGAGCCTTACGCGCAGATGTCTTCGGCCGTTCCCGATCCCTGCGCGTTCGCCGCCGCTTCCGGCTTCTTGATCACCGCGATGTGGCATCGGCCTGACCATCCAATGCTCGGTGAAGCAGCTACGGCACTCCTTGCGGCCCTCAGCGGGTCCTACGAAGTCAACCAGCGCATTGCAGTGGCCAGTTTCTTAACTGTGTATTTCACCATGACGGGAGAGTTGGATCGAGCCAAGCAGGTGGTGGCGCTGATGGACCCGGTGGTTGATATGCACGAAGTGCTGCCACTCTCGAAGGCAATCTGGTTGTTCTACCGAGCCAATCTGAACTTTGCGATCGCGCCGCACGGCGTGGTCGAGTCGCTTCGCGGTGCCGCGTCCTTTGCAGACCGCGAGGGGCTGATTCCAGCGAAAGCCGTTGGGACCATCATGCTCGCAATCGGATTGATCGCCGCATACGATACCAATGAGGCTGATCGCTCGTTGGCGGAGATAGAAGTACTGCTTCCGCCGGGCAGATTCTTCGAAGTGGGGTTTCATTACTTCGCTAAAGCGCTGTGTGCGGACATGAAGGGTAATCATTCTCTCGCCGCGCACCTGGCCAGGCGTGCGCTCGGTAACGCCGAAACCGCGCAGATTAATCTTCTCAAGCTCGTCTGGGGCTATCTCCTGCTGCCGACGTTCATTGCTGACGGTGAACTCGTCGAAGCACGAGCCAGGCTAGATGGACTGAACGCGCTACGGCGGATGACACAGTTCGCCGCTTACGATGTATGTGCGCTCCTGGTCGATGCGTTGTTGTCCCATCGGTCTGGACAAACCGAACATTGCAGGGACAGGTTGCGGGAAGCAATGGCACTGATACATCGAAAGCCATTCCTGTTGGACTATTGCAGGCCGATTCCGCAAACGATCGCTGAACTTTGGATGCTGTGTATCAGGTACAACATCGAAAGAGGGTTCGTCCAGGCGATGATCGGTGAGTGGAAACTCCGGCCGCCTGCCCAAGCATCCATCGACTGGCCCTTCGCGGTGAAGGTGCGTGTATTGGGAGCTTTTCAGGTGATGGTCAACGGCTCGGAGTTGCGCTACGACAAGAAGGCCCCGAGTCGGCTGCTGGAGTTGCTGAAGGTGCTGACCATTCTGGGAGGCGATGGGATCAGGCAAGAACGCCTGATCGATCTTCTCTGGCCCGATTCCGAGGGCGATCAAGGCATCTTCGCACTGACCAATGCGCTGCACCGATTGCGCAAGCTGTTAGGGCGGGAGGATGCCGTCGTGCTCCGCGACGGCAGAGCGTGGCTCGCCCGCAGCGTGTGCCGTGCGGATCTCTGGGATCTCGACGAGCGCAACCAAGATGTGTACGGCATCGGTGGCCTGAATCAGTGGCCTGAAGAACGACTGCAAGGGATTGCGGACGAGTTGCTTCGGCTGTACCGCGGCCCCCTTCTACAGGGTGAGGACCCGGGTGTGCTGTGGCAAGGACCACGGCAGAAGGCGAAAACGGTCTTTGAGCGCCACTTGGGCAGCATTGCGAGCGAGTACGAGCGGCGGAATTTGGTTTCACATGCGGTGATGATGTACGAGCGAGCGAGCCTTATCGAAGATTGCTCGGAGTCCATCTACCGTGGACTCATGCGCGGTTACCACGTTCAGGGCGAACTCGCGGCAGCAAAGCGTGCCTACATGACTTGTGTGCGCTGGGCCGATCAGTCCATGGGTGCCCCTGTTTCGAAGGAAACGTCCGACTTGGCGCGCAAACTCGGCCTCATACCGTAGGCAACTTCGCATCGCGATGCTCCGCATCCTTCGCGCGTTCGGGCGGCGCGATCACGTGCCGAGCCCCGGGAGCGGCGGATAGAACGTGGACGATGTCGTATTGGATATCGCTATGGGATACCTATGCCAGAGAGTGTCACCGTCTTCCTCGTGGTTTCCCGTCGAAGTTTGAGCTGACTTGGCGCCTGCATTCGCAGATTGCGACCGCAAGGAAGAGGCCTGTGCCCGGAGTTCTTGGTGTGGAAGTGCGGCGATGCAACAGTCCGGCGCTTCTAGACAGTGCATATAGATTGCGATATCGAGCATATGCAGCCGATGGGTCGATTCAAGTGCGTGCGGATGGTCGATTTGCAGATCGGTTCGATGCCCAGGTTGGGACGCAGGTGTTCATTGCACGAACGAACGGCGCAGAGGTCGGCACCATACGGGTCGTTCAAAGACGGAAGGGAGAGCCGCTCGAGAGGCTCGAGTGCGCGAAAGTCTATGGATCCGAGTTGCTTGCAGCAGTCGGCAATGACCACTGCGCAGAGGTCAATCGGTTCTCGATCGCCCCCGAGTGTCAAGGATTCCAATCCTCTGGAATCAAGCTGGCCTTGCTGAAAGCTGTACTTGTCGCTCTGGTCCACGAGAGACCGCGATTCTGCTTGGCGGCCGTGCGTGAAGATCTCGAGCGCTTCTACATTCAAGCACTCGGTATGGCGCCTATTGGCCCACGTGTGCCATACCCAGGTCTCTCCTTCTCGACTCGCCTCTTGGCAAGCGAGTTGGACGTTGCGCTAGCGAATCTTGATCAGCGGGTTCCGATCTTGGCGCCAAAACAAGAAGAAGTCGAAGAATGGACACAGCGAAGCTGCATGTACCTCTAAGGATGCTCTCCGATGCGCATCTCTATGCGCGGCTGACTGTCCATCTACTTCAAGGCCGCCTCATCGTGATGCGGAACGCGGCCCCAGGGTTTCAGGCTCGCCGTTTGGACTGGTCCAAGAGAATGCTGAAGATGCTTGGGATCGAGGTTCAGTTGCACGCGCAAGACGAGCGGTTGCCACAGACGGCGCTCTATGTCGCGAACCACGGATCGTGGGTCGATACGCTGGCGATCAGTTCGCTCATTCCATGCGGATTCATCGCGACGTCCGGGCTTCGGTCATGGCCGATCGTTGGCGCGCTCATCGAGCGCACAGGCGGTATCTTTCTTAATGGTGTTCAGGCGCGCGAGTTGGAAGGAGCGATAGGTGTAGTGACGCATCGGCTGCGTAGCGGCCGATCGACATGCGTCTTCCCGGAGGCTAGTACCTCTGTCGAGCGTGTGATCCGGCCGTTCGGCGCCGCCTTCTTCCAGTCCGCAATCGACGCGAAGCTCCCGATTGTTCCGATCGGACTACGGTATCTGAAGGATGGTGCCGTCACCGATCAATTGCGTTGGTCGACACATGAGTCCATCACGAAGTCCATTCGGAGAGTGAGAAGCACCACACCTGCTGTGGTAGGCGTGCATGTCGGAAGAGCGCTCGATTCGCGAGGACGCTCACGGCACGATATCGCCGCCGAGGCCCGGGCCGCCGTTGCTGAGTTGGCCTCGCTACCCATGGTCCAGGGGGCGCGTGCGAGCCCGGGCCGCCTCGATGACGATGCGCGAGAGATTTGCGGCATCGTTCTGCGTGCAGTGCAGGCTGTGGCTGCTCAAACCGTTACGGACGCCGCGAAGCTCGGTGAAGTGGGGCTCGATTCTCTGTCTGGGCTGGGACTCGTTCTTGAACTGCAGCGTGAGCTTAATATTCCGCTGACCGAAGAGCTTCTGATGTCCCTTCAGCCCGATGTGTCGATCGCCGATCTATCGCTGCGCTTCGCTGCAATCAAAGCGCAGTGTCGCCTCCAAACCAGCACTGGACGATCGGCCTCTGGAGTAGTCACGTAAACGGTGAAACCGGCTGGAGAGCCACGCTCAAAACGAGAACGGATGCGCGATCCGCGCACCCGTTCTCGTTTGATAAGCCTGGACGGCTTACACGCTCCGCCAATACTGCCCACCCACCTCGAACAGCGCATGCGTGATCGGCCGATGCCGTGGCCGCGTTGCGCGTCGTTCATACGGGGATCGAAGCGGTCGATAATCATTGTGCCCAGGTTGGTGGAGGCGAGGACGAAGGCCAACGTGCGCCCGACATCGCAAGCTTTTGCCTAAAGACCCGAGCCGGCGCAATCTCATGCCCCCGCGCCGTGGGTGAGATGGATAACTTTTCAGCACAAGTCATCGGGCGGTACGCGACGGCCGATGCTGATGACAGCGGATTGGGCGAGGTCGGTCTCGAAGATCGATCGGATGAGATCATGGTGCTCTTCCGAAAGAGCATCGAGAACGTCCTCGGCGAAAATCCACTGCGGCTTGTGGAGCAAGAGCCGCGCAATCGCGACCGGACCTGCTCATCTTCGGTCAACTCGAGTCCCCATTGCGCCTTCCGATCGAGTGGATCGGAAAGGTGGCTCAACGCCACCCGTTCGAGCGCCGCCTCGATGTCACTGTCGGAGACTTCCGAAGGCTCGGCGGGAAAAGCAAGCGCGGCGCGCAACGACCCCGGCGGGAAATACGGCTGGCGCCGGAGGAACATCATCGTCATGCTGGAGGGACTGCGGACCCTTCCCGATCCCATGGCCAAAGCCCTGCCAGCGCAGCCAAGAGCGGATTACGCGCGGAGCGGGTCTTGTCGAACGCGTTACGATTCTTTCGTCATAGGGGGCTTCCCAACCAAAAGCCGCAGCCCGCATGACGCTGTAGCCCGGAAGAGCGTCCGCGAAATCCCCGACGTTACCGCATGGAGAACTGAACCCCGCGTGGAGCTTTGTGCTCATGCGAGCTATTGTGGATGTCGCCATTGCGAGCCGCGGAGCGGCGAAGCAATCCAGATTTCTGCAAGGCTTATTGCTTCGGGCTTCGCCATCGCAATGACGAGAAGCAGCGACACAGGTGGGGATGACGAATGATTGGCTGACTGCCCAAGGCTTGCTCAGTATCCGCGTGCTTTGGATGAAGGCACACGGCTACGCCTGATGAGGACGTTTGCTCCCTGTTCGTGAACCGCCCGGTGCGGGCCCGCATGCCGGGTGGTGTGGGATGGGCGGGTTTATAGCTCGCCTCGACCCGATTGGGCCTCACGCCTAGGACTTGTCGCGAGATTACTTCCGATTGACACCATATCCGGGCTTGCGTCGATGGTGTGCGAGCGCTACCACTCGGACTTCGTTATTGCGGACGTAGTAAATGACACTGAAGGGGAATTTGCGTAGCGAGAAGCGGCGTCGCCGATTTCTCCATTCCGCACCCAGTTTGGGATGCAGGCAGAGAAGAGCAAGGACACGCTCGAACTTGGTGATGAAGGTGTTTCCCAATTCCGCGCCGCCTTGGCGCGCGTAGTACGTGGCCTCCTCGATTAGCTCCCAATCTGCTTCGGGGCTAACCGAAGGGATCATTGGGTGGCGGCTTTAACGGCTCCGCGTGCCCGAGCAATGGACTCGGCAGCCGGAATGAGCTCGGATCGACCACCCTCAATTTCCTTGATCCGTCGCTCGACTTCCGCCGCCCATGCGTCTTCAATCTCCTTGTCCTCGAACAGGCTGGCGATCAATCGATCAGCAAGCTGTGCACGCTCTTCAGGACTCAACATGAGTGCCTGGGCTTCAATCGCCTCTAGGTCGCTCGCCATGGTGTACCCCATCTGAAGAATCAACCATAATCATAGCCTCGCCGCGACGTTTCCCCTGAGGCCTAACGAACAGGATTTTTATCCGCCATGCATTGGCATGACGGATAGAATCAGTTGAACTAAACCGCTGTCGATTGGGTGCTGCGCTTTGGGGATTGAAACGTGCGCATCGGCGCGATCGAAGTCCGATGGTCGGCAGCGAAGGCCAGTTTTGGTAAGTCGGATGCGCGGCATGGTCGAAGTCCGGGTGAGTGTGCGCGGCGATGACTATGACAGCGCGGGTGCGGTCGGCATGCGGCTGCGAGAGGCCGGTGTGGCGGACGAGACTCGAGACTCGGTGTTGTGGCACAACCGCATGGGAACGACAGCGCATTACGCGGTTGCTCAAGTGCGGGAAGTCTTGGAAGCGCTGGAGCGGATCACGGACGAGCGGCACGCGTTCAACAAGACGCTGACGTCGATCGCCCGCGAGTCCCACCAAAGTCGCACCAAAAAGAAAGCCGTCACGTAAGACGGCTTTAAGTACTTGATTGTGGCGCGCCCGGCAGGATTTGAACCCACGACCCCTTGGTTCGTAGCCAGCGCGCCTAACATAAGTACCTGACTCTTTACTGTTATCTATGCCGGCCGTTCCATGGTTATGCCCTGTTATGCACAGTTCTGCGCTCTTAAGTCCCCCAAAAGTCCCCAGCGGTCTCAGCAACTGGTCACGCTATTCGCATCGGATTAGCCGATCATTCGCATGACCGCTGAAGCATCCCGTGGTGGACGTTTCATTCCACCAAGTATGAGTATCTCGGTACTGCATGACGGGAGCATGCTGGCGTCGCCACGGGGATGCGAGGCTATTCCTGTTTTGCGCACAACAGGGAGTGTCGATCTGCGGGCGATAGCCGGAAGAGCGCCGGACCGTTAATCCGCAGGTCCCTAGTTCGAGCCCAGGTCGGGGAACCAGAAGTCAAGGACTTGCGGGTTGTCAGACTCGTAACTCAGTGAGGTAAGCCCCCGGCTATGCCGGGTGCTATGCCGGGGGACTCACCAAGGTTTGACCTATACGACGGTCGCAATGATTCTCCGAGTCTTCGCCAAAAGACGCAGGAGATCACCGATGAAAGAGTATCAGAGTCTGAGCCACACCAGATGGGACTGTAAGTATCACGTTGTTTTTATCCCGAAGCGACGCAAGCAGAAGGTGTTCGGGGCGCTGCGAAGGCATCTTGGGGAGATTTTCAAGGAGCTGGCGCTGCACAAGGAATCACAGGTGGTCGAAGGACATCTGATGCCCGATCACGTGCACATGTGCATCAGCATCCCGCCCAAGTATGCAGTGTCCAATGTGGTGGGATACATGAAGGGCAAGAGTGCGATCACCATCGCCAGGAAGTTCGGCGGGAGGGAGAGGAACTTCACCGGTGAGGTGTTCTGGGCCAGAGGCTACTTCGTATCCACAGTGGGGCTGGACGAAGAGAAGGTGCGGGCGTACATCCGGAATCAAGAGCATGAGGATGAGCGACTGGAGCAGATGAAATTGGGCGTGTGAGACAGCCGCCTGAAGGCGGCTCACGGGGTAGGGCGCCTTTGAGGCGCTCACCCAATAAGCCCCCGGCTTTGCCGGGGGTCAGTTAACTTCCCGCCGAATATTTGCCAGTGGCAAATATTTTCGGCCGCCTCATCCCCTCTCATGTTGCACAAACTACACCAGCTTCGGCGCGTTATTACCCTGCGCTATTGAATCGGGCATCCCGATTCATATATTCAATTAGCATATTTATAGCACGTTAACGACACGCTTTTTTGTTGACGGTAAGAAAGGAGTTGTGATGGTGGAGGGAGAAATTGCACGGTGCCCGTTTCAACCGTGCGTCGGCGAGTGAGAAGCGATCGAACAAATTGTCGGCAGCTTTGCCGGCAATGTATTCGGCAAAGGGGTCTACGTTGTCCAGTGCAGCCATTGCGGCTGCCAAGGGCCGGCAGGCGACAACGTGGATGAAGCGATCAAAGAATGGAATAAGCGATGAGAATTCTGACCGAAATCATCGAGGGCGACGTGTGCCTGAGTTGAAGGAGATGTCACCTTGGGGCTTCTACGACCTCAAGGGCAAGGTTGCGACGGATATGTGCGATCGGGCGAGCCGATAGAGAAGATTCAACTGCTGTGCGGCCACAAGGATAAGAAAACGACGGAGATTTACATCAAAGCCCGGTGGCGCGAGACTGCGGCACCGAACCAGTTGCAGATTGGCGGTGCTATTTCCTAACCGCAGCCCGTAGTTTCTCGACCAGGGGTGCGGCATTCTCGTGCCCCTGCCGCCTGCGAACCCATTGGACAAGCACAGCGCACCAGGCGCGACGCCTGCGCAGGTTTCGCGCGTCGCAACAAGTCTTGAAGCTCTTCGTCCGTCAGGGACTCCATTTCGGCCTGTTGGAGGGTGCGCCCGCGCTTCGCGTTGACGAATATGCCTGTGCCCATATCGGGGCGACTCCGCGGTGTTGCAACCCAGTGAAATTAACGCTTTTTTTTGGCAATTCGGCGGCAGCTAATCCGCTTGACAGCGCCTTACTATCCCCCTGATACTGCGCCCGCACATTCGGTTCCTAAAGTAAAGTCACCGACGACAGTAACGGGGAGATCATCCGATCTATGCAACTGTCAAACGCCTCCGGCCAAGACTTGAAGCGACTGCTCGAATTGTTCTCGGTAGCGAATCTTCGCGCGGAGTGGCCTGATATCAAAGGCACGAAAGAAGAGATTTGTTTTACCGTCGCAGAGTCCAAGGATTATGAGCGCATCAGCACCTTCGTCCAGGGGCATTTAAACTGCTGTAAACAGCATGTGTATGCCTTCACGTTACCTGGGTCAGCAGCGCTGCCGGAGATGGTTCAGGGCCACGGGCCGGTGTTGAACCACGGCTCGCGCTCGCTGTTCGTACTGCGCGTTAGGTATGACATTGTTTTGCGCGACCCACTTGAAGAAACGACAATCGAGTTTCTGTGGCCGATGCAATTGGAAATAACCGAGGACAAGACGCATGCTCTGTTGCGTCTTGTAGTGCTTGAGAAAGGCGTGACCCAATACTTCGACCGCCCGTGCTATGTTCCGAGTCGAAGCATCGAGGAGAAGGATGTATTGAGTCAGATAGACAGTTGGGCGTCCGGCCGCGTTGACCTGCACAAAGGCATTAAGACGTTGTGGGGTAATGGGTTCATGGACTCTTCGTTCGCAAAATTGAAGAAGGCCCTTTCAATGGCGTCCGAGATCATGGACGAGGAGCTTGGCATCCGGGAGCATAACCCCGAACTTTACGGCCAGGTTGCGGATAACACCCTGTTGAGCGCACTGTTCGCACTCAGCGAGGACAAGCACGGTGTATCGGTATTTTCCGTGCAGCCTTCGAACGGCTATTTGGCGTTCCCGCGGTATTCAGAAAAAGGGGGAACTGACTTTGTTATTTCAGAGATTCTTAAACACAATTAGCACGGTGCTGCCAGATCGGTTGATGGGCGATATGGACGCCCTCACGCGGCTGAACCCGAAGAAAATCTATCTCGAGAATGTACGCAGCGTGCTCGGCGTTTCCGCCAGCACCGCTCAACGCATCTGTGATACTGGCGTTCGTCAAGGTGCTTTTGAGAAGTGGGTGGAAGTCGTTTGTCCCAACGGCGCGGTAGCGGCGTCGGCCAAGGTTGAAGAATCGCTGCCGGAAACGGTTCGCTGCTGGACCGACGACCACGAGGAAGTCTACCTTCCCACGCGAGATTTGCGAAAGACGGTCTTCTACCGGCTAAACGAGTGAAGCCGCCCGCGATCTTTAAGCCGGGCCAGTTGGAGGTTTATCAGACCATTTCGCGAATCCGAATGGCCTGGACCGCACTGATCGTTGTGTTCGGTCTCTTCACCGTCGGCTTCGGTTCTTTTCTTTATGCCCTCTTTTTCATCAACGGCGCCGAAATAGCCAAAGGAGTCGCGGGCGGGGTCGATTTGCTTTTAGCCTGGGCGGTCAAGGTGGTACTCAACCATCTATTCCCCGGGAAAGCCGACTGAAGCCGCGAGAACTGGCAAATTAAACACGGTCTTCCCTCAGGCAAACCGGCTAGAAAAAGCCTAAATAGCGCGAATATTTTTGCCACGGTCAGGATGCGGATTGGCTCTAAGAGCCGTTTCCCGGGCAGATCGAAACGCGGACTGTTAATCCGCAGGTCCCTGGTTCGAGCCCAGGTCGGGGAGCCAGAAATCAAGAACTTAGCCAAGCACGGCAGTCCGCTACCTCCCACAATTTTGGACGCTGTCAAATATTCGAGTGGCTCTGCACCCATCGATGCGGCGGCTCTGCTGTGATCATATCCAGTAGTCATCGATACGCAAGTCCCACCGAGCATCCCTGACTCGAAGCACCAAGTGATTACGCAAATACCACACCATCCAGCGAGACGCCCTGCTTGTCAGACGTGTCGGGCGCCTGTTCTTGCTTCGTAAGCGGCACGCGTAGTGCGCGATCTATTTGTCTATCCGTGGTCTACCTGCAAACTATGCACATAGTCCACTGCCCGCTGTGCGTAGGCCGCAGCGGAGAAGATCGCGCGTTTGTCGTCCTTCAGCATCTTTAACCAATGCCCCAGGTAGGCAGTGTGATCGTCCCGGGGCTCCGCAGTTATCCCTAGGCTTGCACAAAGGAACGCCGCTCCCAATTCCGCCACCAACTCCTCGCGAGCGTACGCTGTATCACCAAAACGTTTGCGACCAAATTCCCGGTTGAGTCGGCGCTCGTGCTTCGTCCAGTGGACCAGCTCATGCGCCTTTGTCGCGGCATAGCTCTCCGCGTCCCGAAATGCGTCGGGCACTGGCAGCTGGATCAGGTCGGGACCGGGTGCGTAGTACGCCATATTTCCGCCGTGCCGGAATGTCGCACCGGTTGACGCAAAGAACCGCTCTGAGGCCTCCAGTAGCTGCAACGGTTCGTCCCTAGGCTCCGGCTTGGTGTAGTAATGATCCGGCAGGCCGTCAATCTGCTCGACGTTGAACACCGTGTAGCCCTTCAGGAAAGGGACTTCGCGTTCCAGATCTTCTCCATCGTGTGTGGTTTCTGTCTTGGAAATGCGCCCGGCATAGACAACGAGCGCGCCGTGCTCACCCTTCTT
>Ga0070741_10006189_pt1 | contig 25925 bp, 32 predicted proteins | sample Coa_R1_4_FD_66440 | JGI IMG/M metagenome (GOLD analysis project Ga0070741, IMG submission 66440) | Surface soil microbial communities from Centralia Pennsylvania, which are recovering from an underground coalmine fire - Coalmine... | ecosystem: Environmental > Terrestrial > Soil > Unclassified ... | reverse complement strand
ACGCGCCGCGCGTCGGCGGGAGGGCCATTGGCGTCGGCACGACGGTGAACCCGCTGTCGGCGATCGTCATGAGCGGTGTCGTCTGGCCGCTCGCCGTCACGGTGATCGCGGCAGGGCCGGGCGGCAGCACCGGAACGCTCACCGCGAGCTGCGGCTTGTAGACCGCGTCGGCGAGGTCGCGCCGGACGGCGACCTGCCCCGAGACGCTCGCGCTCATGCCGTTCGGAGAGGTGAAGGTGACCGTGTAGGCGTCGCCGTCCCGGAAGGCGGTGTTGAAGAGCGTAACCGATGCGCCGGCGTATGCGACCGCGGGACGGACCTGCGAGAAAGGCGGCGGCGGCTTGTCGCAGCCGCATCCCGCCTCCGCGCGACCACCCGACAGCGCGATGCCCAGTACCACGAGCATCGCGAATGATCCCCTCATCCGAACAGCGAAATGCATCTCGTGACGTCCTCCCGTGTGACGCATCGGTCGCGGGGAGAGCACGCGGCGCGCCAAGCGGCGTTTCTGCGAGATCACGCGGTCGTGCGGCGAACGGAGACACAAAGTGAGTCAGCGGTGACACATGACGCCCGGACGGCGTGGGTCGCCGCTGGCACGGGTGCGAATGAAAGGAACCGCTCGCGCTACGAGCAGTCGGGCGGCGCCGGCGCAGCGGCGCGCTTGTAGAGCGTCGGGCTGTTCTTCGTCGCCGGTGGTCCCCCGAGCCGGCCGCAGAATCTCTTCGCGCCGTGTCCCGAGCCGATCGTGATGCGGAAGGCCACGTCTGCGGGCCCGTACGGGTGCGACGTGCCGGCGACCGCAAGCGCGTCGAAATCGAGGCGGGCCTTCACTCCGGTCGGGGTGACGAGCACGACGCCGTCGGCGCCCCGGCAGCGATATCCCGCCGGGCCGCTCGGTGATTCGGCGGGGATCATCCGACCGCGCCGAGCGACCCCTCGAGCCGGAGCAGCTTCCGCTTGATCGGGAGCCCGCCGCCGTAGCCGCCGATCCGTCCGCCCGCGGCGATCACGCGGTGACACGGAATGACGATCGGGATCGGATTCCGACCGAGCGCCTGGCCGACGGCGCGGCTCCCGCCCGGCTGTCCGATCCGTCGCGCGATCTCGCCGTAGGTGACGACGCGCCCCGCCGGCACGCTGAGCGCGGCCATGAGCACGCGGCGCTGGAAAGGTCTCATGTCGCGGAGGTCGAGACGGACGTCGAACTTCCGCCGCTCGCCCGCGAAGTACGTGCGGAGCTGGTGGACGATCTCGGCCGTCTTCTCCGGCGAGCGCACGACGTCCATGTCGAGAGTGCGACGGAGCTCCGCGGCGAAGGTCGCCTCGCTCTGCGGGAACGAGATGCGGACGAGCCCTGCCTCGGTTGCGGCGACGAGGACCTTCCCGATCGGCGTCGGGAGCGAGCAGTAATAGACGGTCTCCTTCGGCGTCGTCGGCCTTTCGCCGTAGAGCGTCTGGAGGCCGTCGACGACCCGGCGGTATCGCGCGAGCTCGCGACGGCCCTCGTCGGTGTCGAGCCAGCGGCGGAGCGCCGGAGGCGGCGGTGAATCGCCGAGAACCATCGCGATCAGTGCGTCTTCGTGCTTCTTCATGTCACGACTCTCCGAGCGCCGCGCGAAGCTTCTTGAGCGCCTGGTAGACGTTCGCGCGGGCGCCGGTCTCGCTGCCGCCGAGGCTGTCGGCGATCTCGGCGTAGGCAAATCCCTGGAACTGGCGGAGCATGAGCGCGGCGCGCTGGCGCGGTGGCAGCGCACGGACGGCGACGGCGACCCGGCGGAGCTGCGCCCGCGTCTCCGGAGACGGCATGACGGCCGGCAAGCCATCGGGGTCGACGTCGGTCGCGCGCGCGTGCTTCCGGGCGCGGCGGCGCGCGGCGCTCATGGCGCAGTTGGTCGCGATCCGGTAGAGCCACGCCCGCGCGTTCGCGTCCGCGCCGAGCCGTCCGACGGCGCGATGCGCGCGCAGGAACGCCTCCTGGCAGGCGTCCTCCGCCTCCTCGCGGTCGCCGAGGACGCGGACCAGGTAGGCGAGGACCGCCGGCCGGTGGCGCTCCGCGAGCTCCGCGGACGAGGCGACGATGCGGCCCATCTCCGTCCTCTTAAACACCCGAGCCGGGTGGGATGTGAAATGTGCTTTCACGTTTCGACGAGCCCCGGCGTTACAGGGGCATGGACGAGGTGCTCGAGTGGGTGGCGAATCTCTTCCCCGTGCTGCCACGGACCGGCCGGGTGACGTTGCTCTTCACCGACGTCGCGGGGTTCACGTCGTATGCGGCGACCCGCGGCGACCGGGCCGCGGTGCGGCTGCTCCATCGCCACGACCGCGCCGCGCTGCCGGCGATCCGGCGTCACGGCGGCCGGATCGTGAAGCGACTCGGCGACGGGCTCATGGTCGCGTTCACGGCGCCGGCGGACGCGCTCGTCGCCGCGCTCGCCATGCAACGAGCGGCCGCGGGGCGGATCGCGCTCCGGATCGGCGTCCACGCCGGCGCGGCGCGGTTGCGCGCGGGCGACATCCTGGGGCACGACGTCAACGTGGCGGCGCGGATCGCGGAGCGGGCGCTTGGCGGGCAAGTCCTCGTGAGCGACGCGGTCCGGCGGAAGGCCGACGGCGTCCCCGCGACCTTCCGCCGCACGCGGCCGCTCGTGATCGGCGATCGCGATCCCGTGTCGTTGTTCGTCGCGCGCTCGCACGAGGTGTCGTATGTCGCTTGACGCTGCGGTCTGTTACGCGGCGGCGCTCCGGCACGACGCCCGGCTCGACGGGTGCATCTTCGCCGGCGTCGTCACGACCGGCGTGTACTGCCGGCCGATATGTCGCGTGCGGCCGCCCCGCCGCGAGAACGTGCGGTGGTTCCCGTCGGCGGCGGCGGCCGAGGTCGCGGGGTTTCGGCCGTGCCGGCGGTGCCGACCGGAGACGGCGCCGCCGCCGGCCGGCGGCTCTCCGCTCGTGTCGCGAGTTCTCCGGGTTCTCGGGGCCGGCGGCGACGTGCCGGCGCGCGTCGGCGTCCCGGCGGCAGAGCTCGATCGCGTGCTCCGCGCGGAGGTCGGAGCATCGCTCGCCGACGTCGCGCACACCCGGCGGGTGCACTTCGCGAAGCGCCTCGTCGCCGAGACCCCGCTCGCATTGCGCGACGTCGCGATCGCGGCCGGGTTCGGCGGTGTCCGGGAGCTCGGCCGGGCGGTGCAGCGGACGTTCGGCCGCTCCCCGACGATGCTGCGTCGCGCGCGGCGAACGCCGGACGGCGTCCTCCGCCTCGCGTACCGGCCGCCACTCGATGCCGGCGCGATCCTCGACTTCCTCCGGCTGCGCGCGATCCCGGGCGTCGAGGCGGTCGACGCGACGTCGTACCGGCGAACGATCGAGGTCGACGGCGTTGCCGGCGCGATCGAGCTGCGACCCGCTCCGCGCGCGCCGCACGTCGAGCTCGTCGTTCACGGTCTGCCGTCGCTCGCGACGGTGGAGCGCGCCCGCCGCATCTTCGACCTCGATGCCGACCCGCAGGCGATCGCGCGCATCCTCGGGCGGCGGGCCGGGCGCGTTCCGGGCGCGTGGGATCCGTTCGAGCTCTCCGTGCGAGCCGTGCTCGGGCAGCAGGTCACCGTCCGCGCTGCGACGACGCTCGCCGGCCGGTTGGTGGCGGCGTTCGGGCGGCCGGCGTCCGGACTCGGCGCGGCCCTTTCGCATCTCTTTCCACGCGCGGCGGATCTCGCCGACGCCGACCTCGGGCGCATCGGCCTTCCGCGCGCGCGGGCGGCGACGATCCGGGCGCTGGCGGCCGCCGTCGCGAGCGGACAGCTGTTTCTCGACGGCGGCGACGACCTGGAACACGCGATCGCCGCGCTCTGTGCCGTCCCAGGGATCGGCGAGTGGACGGCGCACTACATCGCGATGCGCGGCCTCGGCCACACGGATGCATTGCCGGCGGGCGACCTCGGCGTCCGCCGCGCGCTCGGGAACGGCGGATCCCTGCCGTCGATCGCCGCGGTCGCGCGCGCAGCAGAGGCGTGGCGCCCGTGGCGCGCGTACGCCGTCATGCAGCTCTGGACTTCACCTCGGGAAAGGAGGATCGGACGATGATCCTGGAGATTGCAGAACTCGGGACCCCGATCGGGACGCTCGTGCTCGTGGTGCGCGATGGCCGCGTCTGCGCGCTCGAGTTCGGCGAGCGCTGGCCGCGACGGCGCCGCCTCCTCGAGCGACGCTTCGGCGGCTTGGAGCTCCGCGCGACGACGGACCCGGCCGGCGTCGCGAGCCGCCTCGCGCGGTATTTCGAGGGCGACGTCCGCGCGCTCGACGACATCCCGGTCGACGTGACGGGCACGCCGTTCCAGCGGAAGGTGTGGACGGCGCTCCGGGAGATCGCGCCCGGCGCCGTCGCGTCGTACCAGCAGATCGCGCGGCGAATCGGGGCGCCGACGGCCGTCCGCGCCGTGGGCGCTGCCAACGGCGCGAACCCCGTCGCGATCGTCGTGCCGTGCCATCGCGTGATCGGTGCCGACGGGCAGCTCACGGGCTACGCGGGCGGGCTCGACCGCAAGCGCTGGCTCCTCGCGCACGAGGGTGCGCGCGGCGTCAAGGCAAGGAGGACCGCCGCATGACGACGCAGCACGACAAGGCACACGTCTTCCACGGGCTCCACCACGCGCAGGAGACGCTCATCCTCCTGAACGCGTGGGACGCTGCGAGCGCGCGCATCTTCGAGGTCGCGGGCGCGAAGGCGATCGCGACGACGAGCGCGGGCGTCGCGAACGCGCTCGGCTTTCCCGATGGAGAGCACGTCGGCCGCGCGCTGATGCTCGAGGCGGTCGGCCGCATCGTCAACGCGGTCGACATCCCCGTGAGCGTCGACCTCGAGATGGGGTACGGATCGACGGTCGACGAGGTGTGCCGGAGCGTCGAGGCGGTGATCGACCTCGGCGGCGTCGGGATCAACATCGAGGACGGGCTCCGCGATCCCGTGCTCCTCGTGGATCGGATCACGGCGATCCGCGAGCGCGCCGCGTCGCGCGGCGTGACGGTCTTCGTGAATGCGCGGACGGACGTCTATCTCCGCGGGACGGGGGAGCCGGCGGCGAAGTTCGCGGACGCCGTGCACCGGCTCCGGCTCTACGCCGAGGCGGGTGCCGACGGCGTGTTCGCGCCCGGGCTCGCGGATCCCGACACGATCCACCGGCTCGTCCGCGAGGTTGATCGCCCGCTCAACATCCTCGGGGGCGCCGGCGTGCCGCCGCTGAAGGAGCTGGAGCGGCTCGGCGTCGCGCGGCTCAGCGTCGGGAGCGGGCCGATGCGCGCGACGATGGCGCTGACGCGAACGATCGCGGAGCAGCTCCTGCATTCCGGCATCGACTCGTTGATGGTGCAGGACGCGCTGTCGCCCGCGGAAGCGAACGGGATGTTTCGGCGTACGCCCGCCGCGCCGTAACTCTGGTCGCGTCACGGGATGCCGGCCGGTCGGCAGCAGTGCCGGCCCGTCGTCGCGGGCAGTCATCCGTTTCATAGCGAGCGTCATGGACGCCGGTGGCATTCAGCTTGCTGCCCCGAAGACCATGACCTGCGACGGAGACCTCGAATGACGCGTTCGAATGTCAGCTTGCGAATCGAAGAGTCCGACGCTCCGGGCGAGCTCCTTCCGGACCACATGCTGCCCGTGCAGTTCGCCGACCTCCTGCAACGTCCGTCCGACCGAAGCCCCGAGCTCCGGCTGGTGGCGGCGGTCCTCGAGGACGCGATCCGAACGTTCTGTCGATGCGCGGGCGTCCGGGGCGTGCGGAACGGGCGGCTGTTCCGGGAGACCGTGGAGTGGTTCGAATCGTCGGACCTGAGCTGGCCGTTCGCGTTCGAGAACGTCTGCGACGCGCTCGGGATCGAGGCGGCGTGGCTCCGTCGTCTGCTCGATGACTGGTACCGCAACCGGACGGCGAGCGGGCAGCGGCCGGCGAGGATTCCGTGCATCCGCCGGATCGCGGGAAGCCGGCATGCTGTCACCGGACGCGCGTCCACCGGCCGACACGTGACGCGACTCGCGGGCTGAGACGCGAGCGACCGCACCGGCCGTCCCGCCGGGAATCGCGGCGCGATCGCGTCCGCGGGCGCGCTACAACCATCGGTGGAACCGATCGATCGGGCGCGAATTATCTCTTTGATCGTCCGGTCGCGCTCCCATATCCGGGATGCATGACGCGTTGGAACAACCACCTGAAGACGATCGTCCTGCTGGGTGCGCTGAGCGCGCTCCTCGTCGCGATCGGCGGGGTGCTCGCACCCGGGCGGCTGCCCATCTTCGTTCTCCTCGCCGCCGTGATGAACCTCGGAGCGTACTTCTTCTCCGACCGCCTGGTCCTCCGAATGCACGGCGCCCGGGAGCTTCCCGCCGACGCCGCGCCGGCGCTCCATCAGATGGTCCGCGAGCTCGCGGTCCGGGCGGAGATCCCGACGCCTCGGCTCTTCCTCATCGACGACCCGCAGCCGAACGCCTTCGCGACGGGGCGAAGCCCGAAGCACGGCGCGGTGGCCGTCACGCAGGGGCTCCTCGCCCGCTCGCGCGAGTACCTCGCCGACGAGACCGGCGCGCGCATCTCGGGCGATCCGCTGGCGCTCGCGCGCGCGCTCCGACGGCTCGAGTCGGCCGCGCACGTGGTGCCGTCGGCCACGGCCCGACCGGCGACGGCGAGCCTCTTCATCACGAACCCCTTCGCCGGCGGCGCGCGCTTCGCGCGGCTCTTCTCGACGCATCCATCGACCGACGAGCGTATCGCGCGGCTCGAGGCGCTCGCGGGTCGGCGCGCCGCCTGAGCGAGGTGCCGCGTGGATCTCGTCACGATCGGCACGCCGGCGCTGTGGCTCGTCTTCGTCGCCGGCGTCCTCGGTCTCCTCGCGCTCGACCTCGGCGTCTTCCACCGCGCCGCGCACGTCGTCCGGTTTCGCGAGGCGCTCGTGTGGTCGGTCGTGTGGGTCGTTCTCGCGCTCGGCTTCAACGCGTTCATCGCCTGGGAATACGGCGGCGACCGCGGCCTCGAGTTCCTGACCGGCTACCTCATCGAGAAGGCGCTCGCGGTCGACAACATCTTCGTCTTCCTGGTCGTGTTCGCGACCTTCCAGGTACCCCGTGAAAACCAGCACCGGATCTTGTTCTGGGGAATCCTGGGAGCGCTCGTCATGCGCGCCGCGTTCATCTTCGCGGGCGCCGCGCTTCTCCAGCGGTTCGGCTGGGTGATGTACGTCTTCGGAGCCTTCCTGGTCGCGACCGGCGTGAAGCTCTTCGTTCACCGCGACGCGGACGTCCATCCCGAGCGCAACCCGCTCTTCCGGGTCCTCACCCGATTCGTGCCGTCCGTGCCCGAGTATCACGGCAGTCGGTTCACCGTCGTCAAGGCCGGGCGGCGGTACGCCACCCCGATGCTGCTCGTGCTCGTCTGCATCGAGGCGACCGACATCGTGTTCGCGGTCGACTCGATCCCGGCGATCTTCGCGGTCACGCGCGACCCGTTCATCGTCTTCACGTCGAACATCTTCGCGATCCTCGGCCTGCGGGCGATGTTCTTCCTGCTCGCCGGCGTGATCGACCGGTTCCGGTACCTGCGGCCGGCGCTCGCGCTGGTGCTCGCCTTCGTCGGCGTGAAGATGCTCCTGGCGCACGTCCATCCGATCCCGGTCGGCGTCTCGCTCGGCGTGATCGGGCTCGTCCTCGCGGGCGCCGCCGCGGCGTCGTGGCTCCGCGACGGCTCACACGCGCAGCGTCGTGCGCGCGGCGGCGGAGATCGCGACGACGGCGGGATGCTTCAACCGTCGCTCGACCGAGATCGCGTAGAAGCGCTCGCGGACGTCGGCCAAGCGGCCGGCGACGACGACGCCGTAGTGACGCCGAAGATCCTTCTCGAGGACCGTCGACGCCGGAAAGAGGCCGAGCCCCGCCTGCCCGAAGACGCTCAGGAGCGCGCTGTCCTCGACCTCGGCGACGACGTTCGGACGGACGTCGTGGGCGGCCAACCACTGATCGAGCGCACGGCGGAGCGTCGTTCCCGGCGTCGGCAGGAGGAACGGCGCGCCCGCGAGCGAGCGCGGAAAGCGGCGCCGGACCGCGCGGACGTGCGCCGTCGTCCCGAAGATCGTCACTCCCGATTCGCCGAGGAGGTGGTTGAACGCGTGCACGCTCGTCCCGGGCCCGAGCGGCGCGTCCGTGATGACCACGTCGAGCTGGTGCGTCGCGAGCTCCGCGAGCAGCGCGACGGTCGTCCCCTCCGTGCAGAAGAGACGGACCGGGACGTCGAGCGCCAGCGCGGGCGTGAGCAGCCGGTGCGCGATCAGCTTCGGCACCTGGTCGGCGATGCCGACGGCGAAGTGGAGTGGCCGGCCGGTGGGACGGTCCCGGACCGCGTCGAGCAGCTCGCGTCCGAGCCCGAAGATCTCCTCGGCGTAGCGAAAGACGGTGCGGCCGACGTCCGTGAGGACGAGCCGTCGGCCCTGGCGCCGGAACAGGCGCTCGTCGAGGACGTGCTCGAGTTGCCGGATCTGCGCGCTGACGGTCGACTGGGCGAGCCGCAGCTCGTTCGCCGCCTGCGTGACGCTCCCCTCCTTCGCGGCGAGCCAGAAGTAGAGCAGGTGGTGGTAGTTGAGCCAGTCCACGGCCGCCGGTGATATCCGATGGAGGCGCGGCCGCAAGCCCGGAGGAGCGGATGCAACGATTGCAAAGCGCCGCGCGCGCGGCGCCGCTGCCCGCGCGAATCACGTATCGGTCGGTGGAACGGTCGGGATGCATCGAGCGCGTGGAGGAGGTGAGCCCCTACGGGCTGGAGCTCATCGAGGATGATGCCGCCCATGCGCCTCGGGGCACGCGCGTCGACATCACGCTCCCCGCGCGCGCGGCGGCCGATGACCTCGCAACGATCGCGGAGAAGCTCGGCCGCCTGAGCCGTCGCGGGATCGAGGTGCGAATCGTCCGGGACGCGACGTGGGTGGCGACATGACGGTTACGAGACGCGGGCGAACACTGCTCTGGATCATCGTCGCCCTGATCATCTCGAGCGTCGTCGGGTTGGACCTGCTCGACGCGCTGACGCCGTGAAACGCGGCAGCCGTTGATCAGTACTCGTGCGGGACGTCCGCCGCGACGCGGAAGAGCGTGCTCGCGATCCCCCGCTTCACGAACCGACGGTCGACGCCGACCATCCAGAGATCGACCGCGTCACCGACCGTGAGCCCGGGACGCTGGGCGTCGTACGCCGCGTCGACGGCGCCGAGGATCTCGGCAGCAGGCGCGAACCACGGGAAGTCTTCGAGGATGTCGCCGGGAAGCGGCGACGTGGAGTCGCGACAGATGAACACGCCGGCGACGGTCGACGGATCGTCGACGGGCATCGGTCACGCATCCAGGCGTTCGAGGAACGCGGTGAGCGCGGCGTTGAATGCGACGGGTTGCTGGAGGTTCACGACGTGTCCGGCGTCGGGGACCACGACGAGCTCGGCACGCGGCAGCGCCGCGGCGAGCGCGTCGCTCGGCGCACGTGACCCGCGGTCCGCCGCGCCAACGATGACGAGTGCCGGCACCTCGACGCCGGCGAGCCGCGGCGCGAGCCTCGCGACGTCCGCGCCGGCCGCGATCACGCCGCGGAGCGTGTGCGCGAGGCCGGCGGGGCGGTGCTCGAGGAATCCCTGCCGGACGAGCCGGGCGGCCGCCGGGTCGAGGCCGCTCGCCGGTCCCCACACGAACCGCTCGCCCGCGGCTTCGATGCCGTCCGCCTCGACGCGCTCGCGAACTCCTCCGCGACCCGCGCGAAGCCTTCGTTCGCCGTTCCCGCCGGAAAGGCGGCGAGCGCGAGGCCGCGCGTCCGGTCGGGATGGGCGAGCGCGAACCGGAGCGCGGTCGCGGCGCCCATCGAGAGCCCGCCCACGACCGCGGGCGCCCCGCCGACGCGATCGAGCACGGCGGCCATGTCCGCGACGAACGCTTCGGGCGTGTAGGCGCGCGGATCGTCGGGCGCCGGACTTCGGGCGTGCCCGGTCGCGTCGTAGCGGACGATCCGCCACCGATCGCGGAGCGCACGTGCCTGCGGGCCGAAGTTGCGCGCGCTTCCCGCAAAGCCGTGCGCGAGGACGACCGTCGGGCCGCTGCCGTCGACGTCGACGTGCAGATCGGGCACGTCGATCGCATTTAGCAGCTTCCCCCCGCCGGCGCGATTCGCCGGAGACGCGAGTTCGTGGCAACGACGCCGGACGGCGGCCTCGTCACCCGGCGAGGAGCGACGAGGCCGCGCGGCCGGAGCGTCACGCGTAACGCAGCTCGATCAGCTCGTCGCTCTCGAACTCCGGGATCGAGATCTGGGTGTTGCCGCCGTCGACCATCGTGATCGGCGTTCCGTGGCCGGCGTTCAGACTGGCGGCGTCGTTCGTGCCGGCGAGGCAGAGGTCGAAGTACACGAGGCCGTACTTCGCGAGCGCCGACTGCCCGCCGCCGACGGTCGGGGCCTCGACGATCCATTCGGCGCAATTGCCGACGAGGGACGTGCCCGCGGGCGCGGTCTTCGTGAACGAGGTCGCCGTCCCGTTCGTCAGGTTGGTCAGGTAGAAGCCGGCCTCGGTATTCGAGTGGACGCAGATCGCGCAGTACATGACGTCGCCCGGAGTGACCGGGAAGTTCGTGATCTGCACCTCGTAGTCGGGGTACCACTCCCACCAGACGTACGCCTCGTGCACGCCGCCCACGACGTCGCACTCGGTCCCGGCCTGGAGGACGTCGGGGGAGCCGTCGCCGTCGATGCCGACCCAGGCGGCGCAGTAGAAGTCGCCGTTCGCGGGCGGCAGCACGTGCGGCACCGTCCACTGTCCGATCACGTACGTCACCGAGTCGCCGGCGCCGGCGAAGGCGACGCTTCCCGACCAGTTCGTCGAGGTGTCGTTCTTCACCTTCTTCGAGCGCGGTCCGTGCTGGCGGTCGGTGCGGGTGCCGAACTGCGGCTCGATGCGCTTCATCGACCGCGACATGATGCGCTCCCACTCCTTTCGCGCCTTCGGATGCGCCTTCGCGTCCGGGCGACCCGGAAAGCCGTGCACGAGCAGCTCGCGGTCGGTCGCCTTCAGCGGGTTGAAGTGCGCCGGGGGCGGCGTGAACAGCCGCACACCCAGGGCTTCGTGTATCCGCTCCTTGGCCTCTGGCTTCATCGTCCTCGTCTCCTTTCTCGGAGGGGTTGGGGGTTCACCCTCGGAGCAAGTCGGATGCCGGATCGGTCGAGCGCCATTCGCGTCGGCGGAGTGCGCTCGCCTGTCCGCTGGGGTGGACGGCCGTCGCGGGGAGTCGACATCCGGGGCACATCGGGCGACTCCCTTGCTAGCTAGTGGCATCCGTACGCTCGTAATCTGCCTTGTACGTCGGCCCCGTCACGGGACAAAGGGCGACGGGACGTGGCAAATGGTCTCGCAACGCCGGACGCGGCGAACTGCTAACCGGGCGGATCGATTTGTCGCGACCGGTGCAAACAAAAGTCGGCGCGAAGCCGGCCCGGGTGATGCCAGCGGTGGTCGGCGCGTCGCGCGTGCGAGAGAGCGCCTCGCGCACCCCGACGATGACGGCGATGTTGCGTGATCGGAGTGGTGAGGCGGGACGACGGCGGCAGCCGACGATCCGGCGCCGCCGGGTCGCTCTGTCAGCCGCTCACCTCCGGGCCGCGCGCAGCCGGATCGGCCGGCGCCATGTCTTCACCCGCTACGATCTTCCCCCGGGACGGACCACGCGGAGCGAGCGGGCTGCGATGCCTGCATGCTGAAGCCGGCGGTCGAAGACCTGCTTCACCCCTACGAGCGCTCATCGCCGCTCGCCGTCCGCCCAGCGGAAGAGCATAGGACGGTCATGAAGGCATCGGACCTGCCGGCCGGGGCCGTCGCGATCGACGTGCAACAGAGCGCGCTCAGCGCTTCGCCGCGGCTCTGCCGAGCAGCTCGCGCAGCCGGTCCGGGTCGGCCGGTTTCACGAGGTAGGCGTCGAAGCATGACCCGCCGACGCCGTCATCCTCCGAACCCGTGAGCGCGACGACGTATGGCGCCGGCTTCATCGTCCCGCGAATTTCTTCCGCGACGTCGTAGCCGGAGACGTCCGGCAAGCCGACGTCGAGCAACACGATATCCGGCCGATGGTCGCGCGCGATCGCGAGGGCGGATCCACCGTCGGCGGCCTCGTCGACGTAGTGCGTCCACGATTCGAGCAACGCGCGCAGGGCTACGCGGCACTCGGTGTCGTCGTCGACGACCAGGATGCGACTCACGACGATCCACTCTCACAAGTCGACGTCGAAAGGAAACGGCTGCGGCTGCGCGGCACGGAGAGCGAAGCTCGGCGGTGTCCCTAGGGGTTGTCCCGAATCCGACGGGACCGCGCTGTCCTGGCGGGCCGCGGCGCGTCGGGATCCCCGGCTTGCCGATCTCGCGTGGCGCGAATCACGGAGACGCTTCCACGAGAAACGTGGTACGATCCCGCCATGAACCGCGCAGTTCGCCGCCTCGGATGGATGATCGGTCTCCTGGCTTTCGTTGGCGCCGTCGTGCCGTCCAGCGCTTCGGCGCTTTCGATGCGCGGACGAACCCACCGGTCGGATCGGCCCGAGCATCATCGGAAGCGCCGGCATCATCACGAAGGCCGTAGCCCGTACGCCCACCGCGGGACTGGCCGGCTCCAGCGGAGCTCTTGAGCAAAGTCGCCTTCCCGGCTCGCGGGCCGGGAGACGAATCCGGGACGCGGCTCCTTCGGCCCGGCCTCGATTCGACCGGCAGCTGACTGCCGTCGCTGACGGTCTCGGGTTACACCGAAGAGCTACCCGCCTTGGTAGGGTTTGTGTCGCCCAGAGATATATATTCCGGCCCGGAATAGTGCGGGTCGTCCGCGCTTGACAGCACGGGAGTGGCGGTGAGAGGGTCGAGGCCCGATACGGGACAGACGGCGCACCGACGGGGGGAGATCATGCGCCAGGGATCAGGTATCCGGTTCGCCCTTCTTGGGCTCGTCTCGAAGAATCCGGCGGGGGTCCACGGATACGCGCTCAAAAGACAATGCGAGCGCGCGCTCGGGAGCTTCTGGCAGCTCAACTTCGGCGAGGTGTACCGCGTATTGGATCGGCTCGCGAACGAAGGGCTGATCGAGCAGATCGTCGAGGAGAGCGAGTCGAGCCGGAAGGTCTATCGGATCACCGCCAACGGCCGGCGCAGCTTGGACGACTTCGTACTTTCACCGCCGACCGACGCTCCTCGCCCGTTGCGTCAGGAACTCGCCGTGAAGCTGCTCTTCGCCGCCCCTGGACGTCTGACCGACCTGTTGACGCTCGTCGATCACCAGCGCGCCGCCTACATGCGCCAGCTGAGCCTGCTCGGGGTGCAGCGGAGAAAACTCCAGCGTGCGCCGGTAGACGGGTTCGTGACGGGTCTGCTAATCGATGGCGCCGAACTCAGTGTCCGAGCGGAGCTAGCGTGGCTCGACGACGTCACTCAGAAACTCAAGGAACGGTTCGACGCGGTCCCGTGATCGAGTTTTGTAAGGTCACGAAGGTCTTCGGGGCCGGCGATACCGCGGTCCCGGCGATCCAGGACCTTTCGTTCGAGTGCGGCGAGGGCGCGTTCTGGGCGATCATGGGACCGAGCGGCTCGGGCAAGAGCACCGTCCTTCACATGATCGCGGGGCTCACCCCTCCGACGAGCGGAAGCGTTCTGGTGGAGGGGGCCGACGTCGCGCGAATGACTTCGGCGCAGGCCGCGGTGCTCCGGCGCCGACGGATCGGATACATCCTTCAGTCGTTCAATCTCATGCCGTTTCTCACCGCTGCCGAGAACGTCGGCATGCCGCTCGTCCTGGACGGCGTGAAGCAGAGCGAAGTCGACCGTCGGGTTGGAGAAGCCCTCGAGCTCGTGAACATGTCCCACCGCGCTGCCCATCACCCGTCGCACCTCTCGGGTGGTGAGCAGCAACGCGTCGCGATCGCGCGCGCTCTCGTCATTCGTCCGGCGATCGTCCTCGCCGACGAGCCGACCGGGAACCTCGATCGCGCCGGTGGACGAGCGATCATGGACCTGATCCAGGACGTCAACGAGGAGACCCGGGTGACGGTGCTCCTCGTGACGCACGACCCGGTGTTCGCTGCGTACGCGCACCGGGTTCTCCGTCTCGTCGACGGCCGCTTCCAACAAGACATCGATCTCCCCGAAGACGATCTGAGCGTAGCGCCGTAGGCCGGAAGGCGTTCATTGCTCCGCCTGCTGCGTCGGGTCAGCCTTCGACGTCTGCGGGCGAGTTGGGGAGGCAAACGCGATCCGTCGGCCCGACGGTCTGCGGTGCCACGCCGCATATCCTTCATATCCCGCTGACGGATGGGTCATGCTCCGGCGGTTGCGCCAAGTGAGGTTTCAGGAGTCGAAGACCAACTGCGGTCACTCCGTGGCGGCGAACGCGGAGGCGCTCCTTCCCGAGGAGCGGTTTCAAATCTGCGGCTCTCGCCATGCAGGTGGCCGATCGACTCCTACCCCGATGGCGGAGCGGTCCGGTGTTCCCGAATCCGCCTGGTGCCTCGACTTCACTCGTATTGGATATCTTGGCGGCGTCGGTTCGGACGGGCATGCTTCGACCGGGAGAGCTCGTGTTCTCGATCGCAGAAGAGTCGAGCAAATGGATGTGTGCCGGTCCGATCGTGCGCTGGCACGGGTAGTCGCCGCCAATGGCACGGGGCACCTCCCGCGAACCGTGGCGCTCTATTCCGAGGCGAATCGTCGCTCCGTCTCGGAATAGAATCTTGGAATGCGAGCAAGTTCCCTGTTGACCCCTCTATGCGGTGCGTGGCACGTGACGCACGTCTCGAATCGACACGCCGGTGCTCCGCGGGGAACGCGTCGGCAGAAGAGAGGGGGGACGATGATTCGCTACGTCATTCTCGGGTTGCTGCGGCATGGAGCTTCGCGACACGGGTATGCGCTCATGCGCGAGTACGGCGACGCATCCGGGCTTCAGGCGAGCGTCGGAAATTTCTATCGAGAGTTGCAGCGACTTCACGCAGCCGGGATGGTGCGTCCAGTCAAGAATCCGCCCGAGGCCGACCCGCGACGGTTGCCGTACGAGACTACGACGGCGGGCGCGAACGAGTTCGACGCCTGGTTGTCTCGACGCAAACATGGTGGGATCTGCACGTACGAGGACGTTCACTCGCTGCGAACGCTGCTGGCGCTCGGAACGTCGCCGGACGATGCCGTCCGCGTTCTCGAGCACTGGCGAGTGGCAATCAATGCCGAGCGGGAACTGCTCGAGTCGTCGCGGGACGAGGGCGGTGTCGGCGACGACGCTCGGCACGCCGGCAAGGCGATATGGATCGGACGGCGGTTGCGGCATCTCGCAATCGACCTGGAGTTCGTCGACTCGCTTCAGGGCAGCCTGGTGCGAGATGATTCTCGTCATCATGCAGCGGAGACGAAGCGGTCCACTCCCCGACAACGGTCTCGCTCGCCCCGCTCTGCAGCCCCGCCGGCGGGGTCTCCGCGTGCGGAAGCGGACCGTGTCAGGCGGTCTCGTGCCGTCGTTGCATGACGGCCTACGTCCCGCTCGACGGGACCGGCGTCCATGGAATCGGCGCTGTCCGATCGAGACGGGGCCGTCGTCGTTCGGGCGGTTGCTAGCGAGCTGCCGAGCGGCGGTCGGTCCGCCGGACCGTGAGATCCGTCTCCGACGCGCCGTCCGAACGTTCACCGCTCCCATCGACCTACGGCGTCGAGAGCATCGCTGTCGAGAATTGCCCCATGGCCAAGATTTCGCGCAGTACGCGGGTCCTTCTTCGCCGCCAACAGCGCACGGCATGGCAGCGGGTATTGTGCTGAACGAGTACGTCGGCCACGCAGTATCGGAGGAGGGCACACGATGAATGCACGACTCCAGATGGCGATGCTGGCCGCGGTCTTCGCGGCCTCGATCGCATTCGCGGCAGCCGGCGGCGCTGGCACCGCGGGCGGCGGGACGGATTCGGGCTCTCTCGGCTCGCCACGAACCGAGCCCGGCGAGCCCGGAATCCCGGGCGGCGATTCGGGAACCCGCCTGCCGAACGACTCCGACAGCAACCCCGCGCCCACCCCCGACGACAGTGCGACGAAGGGCAGGGGCGCCGCCCCGAGCGGTCTACCGCTCCCGGAAGTTCCGCCGATGCCGGAGGCGGGCGGCGGCTCCCGTTAGCCGGCGTTCGGCCTCAGCGCCTCACGACCCGCCGCGCACGGCACGGACCGACAGCGACAGACTCTTCGCCCCGAAATCGACGCTGCCGTCACCGAAGTCGACGCCCCACGCGCTGAGCGGGTCGCTGACGTTCGTCGTCGACGACCAGTAGGCCGCCGGCGCCGTCGGCGCGAACGTCGGATCGATGCATGCGCCGCCGGAGCCGCATCCGGGAGCGTTCGCGGCGATCAGCGTCTGGAGCTCGGCGAGCGTCGGGACACGCCAGTCGCAGTGGCCCGCGAAGCCGCTCGCGACGGAGTTGTCCGCGCGGACGCAGTTCGCCGTGCCCGCCGGTCCGTCGTTCAGGGCCACGAGGAACGTCGTGAAGATCGTCCCGTCGGCATTGGCGCCCGTCGTGCTCCACGTCCCGGTGTCCATCACGCAATGCGGGCAACCGGCGCCGGCGATCTTCTTCTCCCACTGGAGCCCCGTGACGTTGTCGGCGATCGTCCCGTCGCCCGCGTCGACGAAGCGCGGGAGGTTCGTGCACGCGCCGAGGCAGGTCGCGAAGTCGGCCCGACACTGCCCGACCGTCCGGGGATTCTTGCAGGCGGTGTGACACGCGTTGAACGCGTTGGCGGTCGCCGAGAGGCACGTCGCGTCGCTCCGGCAGTGCCGGCCGGCGCTCACCCAGCCGTTCTGGCAAGCCCCGCAGCCGCCGACCTTCGCGGTCTCGCACGCGATGTCCACGTTCTCGCACGTCGCGGCACACGCGACACCGGCTCCGGCGGCGAAGCACTCGGGGAAGCTCGTGTAGTAGATCTCCTGGCACGCGGCCGGGGAGAGCGTGCACTTCACCTGCGCCAGGCCGATCCGCTCGATGCACGCCTTCGTCGCGTCGCTGAACGGCGGCAGCGGCGGCAGCGTCGTCGTCGTGGTCGTTGGCTTCGGCGCCTTCAGCGTCGTGGTCGTCGTCGGCTTCGGGGGCTTCGTCGTCGAGGTCGTCGAGGTCGTGGTGGCCTTCAGCGTGCTCGTCGTGGTCGACCGCTTGACGGTGGTCGTGGTGGTGGTGGTCGTCGTCGTCGTGCGCGGCTTCGTCGTGGTGGTGGTCGTCGGATGGACGAGCGTCGTGGTCGTCGACGTCGTCGGCGGAGCGAGCGTCGTCGTGGTGGGGGCGTTCGGGTCGAAGAGGTTCGGGCACTTCGCGAGGCACGAATCGAACCCGGTCGTACACTTGACCGCTGCCGGCGGGTTCTTACAGGCATCCTTGCACGCGAGGTACTGCGCGTTGACGGCGGCGACACAGGTCGGGTCCGAGCCACACTGGCTGCCCGCGGCGACCCGCTGCTTCGTGCACGTCCCCGGACAGGTCGGATCGAGGACAACCTTCGAGAGGCACGTCGCGTTCTTGCCGACGCATCCCGCGGCGCACGTCACGCCCTTGCCGGGTGCGAAGCAGGTCGGGAACGCGAGATCGAAGGCCGCCCGGCACGTCGCGTCCGGTGACGTCTGCTTGCACTGCTTCAGCGTCTTCGTCGCTTGCTGGATGCACGCTGCCGTCGGCGCGCTGTACGACGTCGGCGGCAGCGTCGTCGAGGTCTTCGTCTTGGCGGACGCGGTGCCCAGCGCCGCGAGGAGCGTCAACGCCGCGCCCAGCGCGGACGGCGTCCGTCGAAAGTTGGAGATAGAGAGGTTGATCGTCAGCCGAGGGGCGCGCGTCGCCATCGACGCGCGCCCCAGCAAGAGTGATGCCCTTCCGATCGACGTAAAAGCGCTCGATCGGCGGTGTGCGCCGGCCCGCCGGAGGCGGCGCCGTTGCAAGGCGTGCACCCGGGCACGAGACGGACCTCACGTGCCCGCGCACCATCTACAGGGAGCGATCGTCCCGCTCCGTGCGGATCAATCGCGTCCGACGCTCCCTGTGAAGGCCTCGAGGTGCGCCCGCAGCGACACGACCGACACCGGGCCGCGGTCGGCGTTGTAGCCCGGGTCGATGACGAGCTGGTAGTCCGCGGTCAGCGTCACCCACGGAACCACGCGCCATGCGTAGTACGTCTCGAGGATCGTCTCCGGGCGATAGCTGAGCCGGCCGTCGCCGAGGAGGAACCCCAGCCCGCCGCGGCGAAGGTAGGCCGCGTGCGCGGCACCGAGACCGTTCGCCGCCATCGCGAGCGAGAAGCGATCATCGGTGCGACCCCAGAGCGCACCGCCGAGCTGCGCGCCGGCGGACACGTTCCGCTCGGCCTCCGTGTAGCAGAACGATTCCGTCGCGCCGTCGTTCGCGCCGAGCCGGGCGAACACGCCCGTCGCACCGTCCGGGGTGAGGGGCTGCTCGAGGTTCAGCGCGAAGCCGTACTTGACGGCGTTCCGGCGGCGCGTGCGCGTGATGTCGGGAATGGTTCCCGTCCGCTCGGCGAGGGCGATCGCGTCGCGGTAGTCGCCCATGCGGGCGCGGTTCTCGAAGCCGAGCGCGCGGAGGACCGTCGGGCGGTCCGGCAGCAGCGTTTCCTGCACCTCGATCTCGAGCTGATCGCCGTGGCTGTGCAGCAGATCGCCGTCGAGGTCCTCGCCATTCGCGACCGTCGGCATCTGGAACGATCCGGCACGAACCGCCCAGTCGCGATCCGCCCACTCGATCGCGACGCCGCGGGAATAGCCGCGCGTGTCCGCCGCGAAGTCGTACGCCGCATCGTTGATGAGCGCCCAGTTGAGGAACTGCGTCCGGGTGCTGTTCGCGTAGCGGTTCGTCTCGAAGATATCGGTCGTGCCGAGGACACCGCCGGTCAGGGTGAGGCGTCGCACGGGTCGCGCGCCGGGCACCTGGAACAGCGACGCGTCGACGGGCTCGGTCTCGTCGCTGAACGGCACCGTGATCCGGGCGAAGGCGCGGGCGAGATAGGGGTCTTGGCCGATCGTCGGATTGCGGATCACCTCGCCATTCGTGAAGCCCGCGAGCCCGAGCGCGTCGCTCAGACCGCCGCCGCGGATCATTTCGGGGTCGACGTACAGCTCGAGCCACGACACCGGGCGAACGCCCGTGTACAGCGTGTAGCTGTGCGACACGGCGTCGTCGGGTCCGGGTCGCAGGCTGTTCGGGCCCTGGTACGGGCTCCGGAACGGGAAGAGGTGCTGCCAGACGACCGTCGTCTGTCCGCCGAGGAGCCATCCGGGCGGCCAGCCCTCCGCCGTCACCGGGGAAGCGGCGCGCAGGACGAGCGCGAACGCGAGCGGAAGCGACCTCACATCCGTGACGTGACGATCAACGCGACCGCAGCGGCGCCCATGACGGCGGCGGCGGTCCATCCGAGCGTCCGGAGCCACAGCGGGTTCGTCCGGTCCCCCATCACGACCGGGTCGCTCGTGAGCAGGACGACGAGCACGATGAGCGGCGGCGCGAGCACGCCGTTCACGACGGCGCACCAGAAGAGCATCGCGACGGCGTCGAAGCCGGCGAAGTCGAAGATCAGTCCGATCCCCACGGCCGTCGCGATGACGGCATAGAAGCGGCGCGCCGTCCGCGGCGGATCGTCGAGCGATCCGCGCCAGGTGGCGGCCTCGGCGATCGCGTACGCACACGACCCGGCGAGGATCGGCACGCCGAGCATCCCGGTGCCGATGATGCCGAGCGTGAACAGCCAGTAAGCGCCCGACCCGGCGAGCGGACGGAGCGCTTCGGCCGCCTGCTGCGCCGTCGTGATCGTCGTCACGCCGTGCGCGTGCAGCGAGGCGGCCGTCGTCAGGATGATGAAGTACATGACGAAATTCGAGATGAACATGCCGGTCACGACGTCGACGTTCGACTGCAACACCTCGCGGTCGGTCGCGCCCTGGCGTTCCTCGAGCGTGGTCTTCCCCCGGGCGCGCTTCTCCTCGACCTCCTGGCCGGCGCCCCAGAAGAAGAGGTACGGCGAGATCGTCGTCCCGAGGATGCCGACGAAGACCGCGATGTAGCCGGTGTCGAGCTGGACGTGCGGGACGAACGTCGCGCGGGCGACCGCGGCCCAGTCGGGCTCGGCGAGAAAACCCGCCGCCACGTAGGCGAAGAGGACGAGCGTCAGCCATTTGAACACGCGCGCGATGCGGCGATACGACGACCAGAACAGCAGCGAGACGATCACGACGGCGTACGCCGGCACGAGGATGCGCGAGTCGATCCCCGTCACCATCTCGGTCGCCTCGGCCATGCCGCCGAGATCGGCGCCGATGTTGAAGGTGTTGGCGACGATCAGGAGCGCACACGCGCTCCACAGCACCCAGCGCGGATAGCGATTGCGGACGACGCCGGCGAGTCCGCGGCCGCTCACCATGCCGAGCCGCGCGCACATGAGCTGCACGGCGACCATCAGCGGGAAGGAGAAGAGCGCGGTCCAGAGCGGCGCGTAGCCGTAGCTCGCGCCGGTGACCGAGTAGGTGGAGATCCCCGACGGGTCGTCGTCGGCGGCCCCGGTCGTGAGACCGGGGCCGAGGCTCGCGAAGAAGGCTTTCAGGCGGGCGAAGAGCGTCGGTTTCGCCCGCGGCTGGGGCGAGCGCCGGGGGCTCTTCGCCCGCCCGGAAGCGAGGGCCCGTGCCTTTACAGCATCTCCTTCCGCGCCTTCTTCGCGCGCGCTGCGCCGATCGCGGTCTTCACTTCCTTCTCCTCCTCGGGCGGCGGAAGCACCGCGCGCATCCCGAGAGATTCGATCCACAGCTCTCGGCACCAGCCGGTCGTGTGGTAGAGGTGCTCGTCCTTCTGGTCCTCGACCTCTTCGTACGCCTTTTTCAGCGCCGCGCCACCTTCGCCCTTCAGCTTCGTCGACACCTCGTGAATCAGCTCCCAGTCGAGGTGGTCCTTCGTCTCGGCCTCGACGACCGCCTCGCACGCGACGAGCAGATTGGCGATCTGTTCGCTGTTCAACTCGGGCATCCGAACCTCCCTGTTCGTCGAGCCGCCGGAACGCGGCATGCTTTCGACACCCGCTTCGTCGCCGTCCGGGCGTTCTCCGGCAATCACCCGGACGCCGGATGCTCGACGTCAGGGCGCCGCCTGGTCGGTTCCGCAGGATTGCGGCCCGCGTGCCCCGCTGGTAGCCGACCCGCATGCGCTGGATGGGACAGCGGGAGAGCGCCGAGGTCGAGGATCGACGCGGCATTCCCGTCCGTGGGGGCGGCATCGCGATCGGCGGCGGCGGCGTGCTTCTCCTCCTGCTGCTCGCCGTCGTGACGGGTCGGAACCCGCTCGAATTCATCGACCTGGTGAGCGGTCCGCCCGAGGTCTCCGTCGATTCGGAGCCGCGGGGACGCCTCGGCGTTCCGTCCGACGAGGGCGGACGGTTCGCGTCGGTCGTCCTCGCGTCGACGGAGGACGTCTGGCGCCGCCAGTTCGCCGAGCACCGCGCCGGCGAATATCGGCTGCCGACACTCGTCCTCTTCTCGGACGCGGTGGAGTCGGCGTGTGGACTCAACTCGTCTGCGGTCGGGCCGTTCTACTGTTCGCGCGACGGCAAGGTCTATCTGGATCTGTCGTTCTTCCGCGAGCTGAAGGACCGCTTCGGCGCGCCCGGCGACTTCGCGCGGGCGTACGTGATCGCGCACGAAGTCGGGCACCACGTGCAGAACCTCCTCGGGATCAGCGATCGCGTCGACGACGCCCGGCGCGGTGGCGGGGACGGCAACGCGCTGTCCGTCCGGCTGGAGCTCCAGGCGGACTGCTTCGCCGGGATCTGGGGACACGACGCCGGTCGCGACGCGAACCTCCTCGAACCGGGCGACGTGGAGGAGGGGCTCGCCGCCGCGGCTGCGATCGGCGACGACCGGATCCAGAAGCGCAGCCAGGGATACACCGTGCCCGAGACGTGGACGCACGGATCGTCGGCGATGCGCGTTCGCTGGCTGAAGCGCGGCCTCGAGCGCGGCGATCTCGCCGCGTGCGACACCTTTTCCGCGGGAGAGCTCTAGCCGGCGCCCGCCACCGGGGGGACCGATACCATCATGCGACTAGCAGTGCTGAGCATACTCGCGGCCGTTCTTGCTGCGTCGTCACCGGTTCACGCGAAGGACGACGACCAGATGGTCCTGAGCCCACAGAAATTGAAGTACATCGCGATTCCCGACATGCCGGCGTGTGCGTCCGCCGCCATTCTTCGCGGCGACCCGCGGTCCGGAGCCGCCTGGGTGCTCCTGAAGCTCGGCTCGGGCTGTCGGGTTCCGTGGCACTGGCACACGGCGAACGAGAGCCTCCTCGTCATCAGCGGGCGGGGAAGCGTCGAGATGAAGGACGGCCCGCCGCTCGCGTTCGCGCCCGGCGCGTACGCGTCGCTGCCGAGCAATCACGTCCACCGCGCGACCTGCACGCGGACGTGTCTTCTGTTCAACGCGGCGGATGCCGCGTTCGACATCCACTACGTCGACGCGAACGGTCAGGAGATCGCGTCGGAGAAGGCGCTGAAGCAGAAGCAGAAGCAGAAGAAGTGACGGATCATTCGCTCGCGCGGACGCTCGTCGGCTGGAGGTACCGGCCGAGCCAGGCGAGCGTCGCGTCCCAGGCCTGCTCCGCTTGCTCGGGCTGACGGAAGTTGAAGAAGCGCCCGGCGTCCTGCACGACGAGCAGCTTCGCGGTGTGGCCCGATGCTTCGAGTTGTTCGAGCATGCGCTCCGATTCCTCCACGGGCAGGAGCGTATCGTCGGCTCCGTGAATGAAGAGCACGGGCGCGTGCACGTACTCGGCCATGTAGATCGGCGATGCCAGCCGGAGCATCGTCTGGAACGCCTCCTCGTTCGGCGCGCCCGATTCGACGCGCATCTGCCAGCGCCCCAGACCGAACATGACCCGTGACGAGATCCCCGACCGCTTCCCGGCGTACCAATGCGGGAAGTCCGTGATCGGATAGTAGGCGACGACCGTCTTGATGCGGTCGGGATCGTGCCCGGCCATCAGCAGGCTCACGACCGCGCCTTCCGAGTACCCGAGCGCCCCGATGCGGTCCTGATCGACCTCGGGATACGCGCGCGTCGCGTCGATCAGGAGGGTCAGGTCGCCGGTCGATCGCCAGGCGAACATGTTCCGGCGATATTCGCCGTGGAGCCAGCGATGGTAGTCGGCGGCGATCCCGACGTACCCGCGCGCGGCGAGATCCCAGATCACGCCGCGCATGTCGGTGGCGGTCCGCTCCTCCTCCGGCAAGACGAGCACGGTCGGGAACGGTCCGGCGCCCGGCGGGCGCGCGCCCTCGAGGTGGACCTCGAGTGAATCGCGCGCGAAGTCGGCCGACCAGACGATCACCTCGGGCGCCGCCTTGCGAGGATGGATCAGGTAGTGGTTCGTGCGCGCGCAACCGGCGAGCAGGATGATGCCGATCCCCAGCACGATCGCTCGATGCGGGAAGGTCGTCATGGCTTCATCGTACCGGCCGGGCGACGCCGCGCCATGCCGTGAAGACGCGACGCGACCGGCGTCGGCTCACTGAAAAATCTGGCCGTTTCGGTAGCCACGGAACATCAGTCGGCGCGGTCGTCACCGGTGACCCGTCTCCGCCGGAGCCGTTCCTTGTGCCGCCGCGCCGCGTCCGCCGCCCGCGCGTTCGCGTCTTCTCGCTCTGCCTCGCGCGCGGGATCGTGGACGAAGCAGTAGTCGAATTGGCCCCCGCTCCGCTGACACCGCCCCCCGTCCGCTCGGATCGCTCGACACCGCCGCATGCCGCCTCCCATCGACCGGCCGGGCGACCTCGCCGCCTCGGTGTAGGTGATTGTCTGACGCCGGTCGTACGTCTTTCGGTGGAGCAACGGCCATGCCGCCGAAACATCACGCGTTTTCAGCGTCGGGGTATGAACGGGCGTTCGCGGTGGGCGGCCTCTCGTGTCCTCCGGTTCACGCGGAGGTGGCGCGGCGGTGGCGGGGACCCGGACTTCTGGTTCCGCCGTCCGGGATAGCGCGGTGAGTCGCATCCGTGGTCGTCGACGACCGGCGCGGCCGCGTGGTGGTCGGCAGACCAGTCTCGTGCGCGCACTCGAAGGCGGCGGACCGCAACCGGATGCGCGCTCGTCGCGAGCGCGCGATGAAGGGCTGAAGGCACGACGGCCGCGCCGCCGCCTCACTCACCCAGCGCGTCGCGGAGCACGCTCGAATTCGACGCCGGCCGGCGGAGCCGAGCTCCGCGCGGGATCAGTGAACCGTCGTGTCGATCAGTTGGAGGAGCGTGTCCGGGTCGTGGTGCCCTTTTCGGACGTGTCCGACGACGTGCGGCAACGGGTCGTCCCCGGGATCGACGGAATAAACGATGACCGGAATGTACCCGAGGGTCGGGTCGGCGAGCTGTCGTTCGCGGAATCGTCGCCCGTCCATGTTCGGCATCCACAAATCGAGCACGATCACGCCCGGGCGCATCCCGCCTTGCAGTAGCGCAAGCGCCTCGGCGCCATCCACAGCCACGGCGACATCGTAGCCGCGGAGCCGCAGAATGCGGCCGAGCACGTCCGACGTCTCGAGATTGTCCTCGACGATCAGGACCAGACGTCCCGCGCTACCCACGGGAAAGGATCTACCCGGCGGGTCCGGCGTTCGCAATGCCGCCACGTCCCCCCCTGCCGCAGCTCCGTCGTGACTGCCGTGCCTGCAGTCGAATGCGACGGCTCAAGAAACGAAGCCGTACGTGTCGAACCGGCTACACATGCATATGCCCGTGGGACAGGACTCGCAGCAGAAGCTCGCGCCGTCCTGGCGGACGCCTTTTCCGCCGTTCCCTCGCCATTCCCGCCGCGGCATGCCGCACTCGTTGCACGTCTGCTCCTGGTTCTGCGCGTACCCCCACGTCAGCATCTCCGTGCCTCGTGTCCCGGCGCGCTTGGACGCGTTCACGCGCGGTCACCCCGATCCCCGTACCCCGGCTTGGCCACGGTCTTCGCGTTCCGCCGGCGATCCTGCGACAGCGATCGGCCGACGGCCGTCTGATCGCTGGTGAACTGTCCTTCCCGATCGCGACGGATGTAGCGTTTATCTCCTTTCTGCGGCTCGAGCGTCACACGTTTGCCCGCCATAGCGACAATTCCTTTCGATACGGAAGGGCGAGCAGCTTTCATGCCGGGCGGCTCGTACACCGGCATGCGACCATGTGCGTATACACACCTCGTGCAAAGAGAGCGTGTGCGAATGTGCTCTCGCCGGAGACCGCAGTGGTTCGCGACGTCCGCGTGCGTCGAGCGCTTCACGGCGCTTCCGCTGCGCCGATCCGGGCCGCTTTCGACGACCGAGGCTGTGTCCGAGCTCGACGGCGCTGGCGTTCGGGCGCGCGCGAGTTCGAAGATGTCGTCGGGAAGGCGGCGCGCGGCGTGTACCAAGGGGCCGGGGAACGGTCGCGCCGGATCAAGATAAAAACTGCCGCTACTCCGAGGCGACAGGCCGCCGCGAGCCCTGCGACCGAAGCGGGGTGGGGCTCACTCCACCCCGTGGCGAACCGACATTCCGTACGCCGGTTTGCCCGATTTCGGGGATGGTCGCCTTCCGGTATTTTTCGTTATGGAGACGGCGACCGAAGGGGGGCGCGATGCTCACGGACGAGCGAGGGATCACGTCGGTGCCGCCGCGGTGTGGCGCCATCCGAAAGGACGGGGAGCCGTGCCGGGGTGTCCGGCTACCCGACTCGGAGTTCTGCTTCTCCCACGACCCGCGCACCGAACCGCGGCGGGTGGCCGCGCAGGCGCTGAGCCTCGCGGTCCGGGCGTCGAAGACGCCGCGCGATCCCTGATCGGCAGCGCTGCCGATGCCGCAGCTGTCGCCGGTCGCCGCGGG
>Ga0070741_10006188_pt1 | contig 25926 bp, 19 predicted proteins | sample Coa_R1_4_FD_66440 | JGI IMG/M metagenome (GOLD analysis project Ga0070741, IMG submission 66440) | Surface soil microbial communities from Centralia Pennsylvania, which are recovering from an underground coalmine fire - Coalmine... | ecosystem: Environmental > Terrestrial > Soil > Unclassified ... | reverse complement strand
CGCGCAACACGCAGGCCGCCCGCAACTACATGATCGGCTACCTGCGCGGCGTGCGCGATTACTGGGACGCCTACGACGGCCGCAAGGACTTCCAGCTCGTCGTGGACGTGCTCAAGAAGTACACGCCGCTCAAGGACGAGGACCTGATTCGCAAAATCCCGCCGACGGGCCAGGACCCGTCCGGCCAGCTCGATCCGGCCAAGCTCGCGCGGTACCAGGACTGGTTCATCGAGAAGGGGCTCGTCTCCCAGCGCATCGACGTGGCGAAGGGCCTGGACCTCAGCTTTGTCGAGTACGCGAACAGCGTGCTTGGCCCCTACCAGCCGGTCGCCCAGCCCCGCCGGCCGAGCTAAGGAGCATCCATGAGAGCGACGCCCTGGCTCGTGGTCGTCGCGGCGCTGTTCGTGACCTCGCTGCTCACGGCCAACATCATCGCCGTGAAGCTCATCGCGCTCGGCAGCCTCGTGGTGCCGGCCGGCGTCGTGATCTTCCCGCTCTCGTATATCTTCGGCGACGTGCTGACCGAGGTCTACGGCTACCGCCAGGCGCGGCGCGTGATCTGGCTCGGCTTCCTCTGCAACCTGCTCATGGTCGTGGCCATCTGGGTGGGCGGCTTGCTGCCGGCCGCCAGCTTCTGGGACGGGCAGTCCGCGTACGAGCGCATTCTCGGCTTCACGCCGCGCCTGCTCGCCGCGTCCTTCGCCGCCTACCTGGTCGGCGAGTTTGCCAACTCCTACGTGCTGGCGCGCCTCAAGATCGCCACCCGCGGGCGCTGGCTGTGGACGCGCACGATCGGCTCGACGCTGGTGGGCCAGGGCCTCGACTCCGCCGTGTTCATCACGCTCGCTTTCGTCGGCGTGATGCCCGGCGCCGCCGCGCTGCTCGGCGCGATCCTGACCCAGTGGCTCCTCAAGAGCGCCTACGAGGTCCTCGTCACCCCGCTGACCTACCTCGTCGTCGGCTTCCTGAAGCGCGCCGAGGGCCTCGACACCTACGACTACGACACCCGCTGGAACCCCTTGCTGCTGGCCGACTGACCCGGTTGTCGGAGGCGGGTCGCCGCGCCGATACTCACGCTGAACCGACTGCGAAGGAGGCCCCGTGCGCGCGCTCCGCTTCGACGGCGCCCGCCTGGCGCTGGCCGACGTGCCCTCCCCCACGCCGCCGCTCGGCGAGGCGCTGGTGCGCGTGCGGCTGGCGGGCATCTGCCACACCGACCTGGAGCTAACGCGCGGCTACATGGGCTTCGCCGGCACGCTCGGCCACGAGTTCGTGGGCGAGGTGGCGGAGGCCGCCCCCAGCGCCGGCGCCGCGAGCGCGCTGGCCGTCGGCCAGCGCGTCGTGGGCGAGATCAACGCCGCCTGTGGCGCGTGCGCGGCGTGCCACGCCGGCCTGGGGCGCCACTGTCCGACCCGCACCGTGCTCGGCATCCTCGGCCGCGATGGGGCGTTCGCCGACTACCTGACGCTGCCGCTGGCGAACCTGCACTCCGTGCCCGACGCGGTGCCCGACGAGGCCGCGGTGTTCGTCGAGCCGCTCGCGGCGGCCCTCGAGATTCTGGAGCAGGTCGCCATTCGCCCGACCGACCGCGTGCTCGTGCTGGGCGACGGCAAGCTGGGCCAGCTCGTGGCGCGCGTGCTGGCCACGACCGGTTGCGACCTGACAGTGGTGGGCCACCACGCCGACAAGCGCGCGCTCCTGGCTGCCGCGGGCATCGCCACGCGCGCCGAGCCGCCGCCCGACCGCGCCGACGTTGTTGTCGACTGCACGGGGCGCGCGGCGGGCTTCGCCGAGGCGATGGGCCTCGTGCGGCCCCGCGGCACGCTCCTGCTGAAGAGCACGGTCGCCACGCGGCCCGGCGACCCGCCGCTGAACCTGGCGCCCCTCGTGATCGACGAGATTACGGTCGTCGGCTCGCGCTGCGGCCCGTTCGCGCCGGCGCTGCGCACGCTGGCCGAGGGCCGCGTCGCCGTGCAGCCGCTCATCACCGAGGAATACGCGCTGGCCGACGCCGTGGCCGCGTTCCAGCGCGCCGCCGCGCCCGGCGCGCTGAAGGTCCTGATCCGACCCTAATCCGCAGCGGAATTCGCGGGCCGCGCGCACTCGGACGCGCGGCCATGCCCGAGCGCCGAGAGGAGCAAGCATGCGCTATCTGCTGGCGGTTGCCCTGTTGCTGGCTGGCTGCAGCGCGGCGACCCAACCCGCGCCGAGTAAGCCCCTCGGCGCCGCCGCGCCCGCCCCCACGGGCGTTTCCCGCCAACCCGCCGGTGCCGCGGGCAGCCCGGCGACCGGCGCCGCGCCGAGTCCGTCCAGTCTCACCCCTGGCGCGGGGGGATCAGCGGTTGCCGCCTCCACCGCCGGAGCGGTCGAGACCGTGCGCGTGGCGCACGTGCCCTCGACGCTGTTCGCGCCGCTGTACGTCGCCGTCGAGAAAGGCTACCTGGACGAGCAGGGCCTGAAGGCGCGGCTCGAGCAGGTGACGGCCGGGCAGGACGCGATGGCGCTGGCGGCGCAGGGCCAGCTCGACGCCGTGGTCGGCGGGTTCGCGGCGGCCACCTTCAACGCCATCGAGCGCGGACTCGACCTGCGCGTGGTCGGCTCGATGGGCGCCCAGCCGCAATCGGGCTTCCCCTCGGCGCTGATGGTCCGCCAGGACCTACTGGACAGCCGCCAGGTGCAGAGCATCGCCGACCTGAAAGGGAAGAAGATCGCGATCGCGGGCGGGATGGGCAGCACCGGCTCCTACTGGGTCGCGAACAAGCTGCGCGAGGGCAACCTCGGCCTGCGCGACGTGGACGTGGTCAACATGCCCTTCCCCGACATGGTGACGGGGTTCAAGGCGAACGCCATCGACGCGGCCTTCCCGCCCGCGCCCTTCACGACCGAGATCCTGAAGGACCGCAGCGCCGACCTGTTCGGCGGGCCGATCCGCCCCGGCGCCGCGGCCGTCGGCATGGTGTACGGCCCCGCGTTCCGCCGCGACCGCGACGCGGTCGCCCAGCGCTTCTTCACGGCGCTCGTCCGCGGCACTCGCGACTTGCAGGGCGACGGCTACTATTCCGACGCGAACCTGCAGATCTTCGCGAAGTATACCAACCTGCCCGTCGAGCGGCTGCGCCAGATCGACGCCTACGGCTTCGACCCCGACATGAAGCCCGACACCGAGACGCTGCTCGACATGCAGCGCGTCTTCTTCGACGCCGGCATCCTCACCTACAGCCCGCCCCTCACCGCCGACAAGATCGTGGACGAGAGCTACAGCCGCGCCGCCGTGGAGCGCCTCGGCCCCTACCAGCCGTAAAGGCCGCTCGCCCGCGAGACACCTGGGCAAGAAAAGAGGCGGGGGAGCACCAGTTGCTCCCCCGCCTCGTGTGCGCGGGCGCAGCCCGCGTTAGCTGGCCTTCTTCGCGGCGCTCGTGCTTGGCTGCGGGCTGGCGATCACGATGGACTTGCTCTCCAGGTAGTAGTCCAGCGCCTCCACGCCGTGCTCCTTGCCGTAGCCGCTCTGCTTGAAGCCGCCGAACGGCAGCTCGTCGTAGGCCACGTGCAGGTTGTTCACCCAAGTGTAGCCCGCCTCGATCCGCTCCGCCGCCTCCTGGGCCTTCGCCAGGTTCGTCGTCCAGATCGACGAGCCCAGGCCGTACTTCGAGCTGTTCGCCTGCGCGATGGCGTCATCCAGGTCCTTCACGCGGAACACCGGCAGCGCCGGGCCGAAACACTCCTCCTGCACGATGCGCGTGTCGGTGGGCACGTGCTCCAGCACCGTCGGCAGGTAGAAGTTGCCCTTCGCGTATTCCTCGCCCTCGGGCCGCTTGCCGCCGACCAGCACCTTCGCGCCGCGGTCCACGGCCTCCTGCACCATCTCCTCGATCTCCTGCCGCTGCTTCGCCGTGTGGAGCGGGCCGGTGGTGATCCCCTGCTGCAGGCCGTTGCCCACCCGCAGGCGCTCTACCTTCGGCAGGAACTTCTCGAGGAACGTGTCGGCGATGCTGTCGAACAGGTACAACCGCTTCACGGCAAGGCAGGCCTGGCCGCAGTTGAAGAAGCGCCCGACCGACGCCGCGCTGGCCGCCGCGTCGAGGTCCGCGTCGTCGCAGACGATCATCGGGTCGCTGCCGCCCAGCTCCAGCGTCACGCGCTTGATCTCGCGCGCCGCCATCTCCATGACGTGCTTGCCTGTGCCCGTCTCGCCCGTGAAGGCGATCTTGCGCACCAGCGGGTTGACCAGCAGCTCCTCGCCGGCCACGCCGCCCGGGCCGGTGATGATGTTCAGCACGCCCGCCGGCACGCCGGCCTCGTGGAACAGCTCGACCAGCCGGATCGCCGCCAGCGGCGTCGTGCTCGCCGGCTTCACGACGACCGTGTTGCCCGTCACCAGCGCCGGGGCGACCTTGTTGCCCATCAGCGACACGGGGAAGTTCCACGGCACGATCGCGGCGCACACGCCCACCGGCTGCTTGATGACCAGCCCGTACTTGTCCTTCTCGGCCAGCGGCACGTACTCGCCGCGCACCTTGTTCGCCAGGCCAGCGTAGAACTCCAGGTTCTCGGCGAAGCGGTTCACCTCGATCTGCGACTCGCGGAGCGTCTTGCCCTGCTCCTTGGTCTCCAGCTCCGCGATCTCCTTCAGGTGCTCCTTCACCAGCTCCGCGGCCTTGAACAGGCTCTCCGCGCGCTTCGTGGCCGGGGTTGCGGCCCAGCCGCGGAACGCCTCGTGGGCCACCTCGATCGCGCGGCGCACGTCCTCGGCGTCCGCCTTGGGCACCGTGTCCACGACCTCGCCCGTGGCGGGGTTATGGATCTCCATCACCGCGCCGCTGCGCGCATCGGTGGGCTCGCCGCCGACAATCATCTTGGCCATCGCGTCACCTCTTCTCGCACGGCAATGCTCGCCGTCGTGCTGCACCTGTGGGACCGGACTCGGGCGCGCGGGGCGAATCGCCACTCGTGGGCACTGCGCGCGGGCCGCGCGGCACGCCACCGCCGACCGGGCAGAAGCCCCAACGGGCTCAGAAGCACCAGAATCTACGCGATTATACCAGCCCGCGGCACAAGGCCCCGCGGGCGGGGCAGGGCGAGCGCCCGCCCGCGCCGAAGCCGCCCCCGCCGCACTCCGTCGCGCTGAGCGAGCCGCTTGCCCCGCTCCGCCGCCGGCCGCGTCGCGCCACCGCCGGCCGGTGGCCTCGCGCTCGGCCGCGCGCTAGCCAGCCGGCTGCTGCTCCATCACGCGGCGCCGCTGCCGACCCGCGCGCCGTGCAGCCGGCGCAGGAACGCCTCCGTGTGCAGGCCGACCCCGGCGACCAGCCGCACGTCCTCCACGCCCGCCGCCGCTAGCCGCCCGGCCAGCTCCGCCTCCTCGGCGCAGCCGGCGAGCGTCAGCGCGCGCTCGGCGGGCAGGAAGCCAGCCTCGCGCACGGCAGCCAGCACCCGGTCAAGCGCGGCCACCGGCGCCGCGCCGCGCGGCTCGAACGCCCGCGCGGCGGCGAGGATCGCGGCCAACGACGCCACGGGCGATACCGCCGCCAATCCCAGCGGCGTCAGCGTCGCCGCGACCGCTGGCGGGGCGGCCAGCAGCACGTCACCGCGGGGCGCCAGGCGCGGGGCCAGACGCGCGACGGTGGCCGCGAGCGCGGGCGTGTCCACAGTCACGACCTGCACGGTCACCGCACCGCGGACCAGCGCGAAGTCGGGGAACAGCACGCCCTCCGGGTACACCAGCGGCGCGGGCCAGTTGCGGAGCGACCAGTCCTCCGCCTCGCCGCGCCGCCGCAGCACCACAAGCTCCGGCCGCGGATCCCAGGCCAGCTCGGCCAACTCGCCCTCCTCGCCTGCCATCCTCTGCCCTGGCGCCCGCTCTGCGCGAGTCGCCTCCTCGCCTGGCCCCACGAACGCCTGCAAGAACTCCGGGGTGAGGCTGCACGTATACGGGCCGCCGCGCGCCTCGACGAGCACGCTCCCGCCGCGCACCGCGCCCGGATGGCGCATCAGCGCCCGGCCGAGCGCGCGCACGATCCGCCGTCCGTAGCGGGTCCACGAGCCCAGTGCGTCCTGCTCGCCGAGCACGGTAAGCTGGCGCGGCGCGGCGCCTCTCCGGCCCCGTGCGGGCGCCGCGGGCGTCGGCTCCGCGCCAGCGCTGTCGGGGAGAACCACCGACTCGGGCCGCAAGCCGGCGAGCGCCGCCTGGCTGGCGAACGCGCGCACGAAGCCGCGCACGCCGCCCTGCCCGGCGCGCGCCTCGGGCGCGAGGTCGAGGTCCACCCGCGCGGCGGCGCGCAGGACCGCCTCGGCCACCAGGTGGTTGTAGATGGCGGCGACCTCCGCGGGCGTGGGCGCCGGCCCCAGGCGCACCAGGGGCGCGCGGTCCTCTGCATCGAGCACCAGCAGCGCCTCCACCGTATCCGCCGTCAGGCCGGCCCGCTCGGCCAGCCGCCCGATGGCATCCGCGCGCGCCGCGTCGGCCGCGAAGCCGCCGTCGTGCCGGTTCACGTCGGCGTATAGCGCCGCGCGCAGGTCGGCGGGGCCGTACAGGCCGATGTCCGCCAGGCGCGCGCGTGTGGGCGCGTCGAGCGCGTCGGCGAAGCCCTGGCGGCGGTAGCGATAGTGGCTTGCCAGGCTGGCGACCACTCCCCGCGCCAGCCGATGGTCGGCGAAGAATTGCACCAGCACCTCGCCATCCAGCTCGGCGCGCGGCCGGCCGACCATGGACTCGAAATACTCGATCGCCAGGTGGAGCTGGGGATACAGGCGCTCGTCCTTGAGCAGGTAGGGATACACCTGCGCCGGCCCGTCGCCGCGGCGGCGTACCGTGCGCCGCAGGTCGTGCCAGCCGAGGCTCACGCGGCCACCTCGCCGCTTCCGGCCGGCCGGCGGCGCTGGGCGCTGCGCCCCTCGATGGTGCGGCGGCTGATCAGCTCGTACAACACGGCCGGGCGGGGCTTCGGCCGCAGCACGCGCCCCAGCCGCTGCACGTACTCGCGGGTGGCCGAGCTGCCGCTGACCACGATCGCCACGTTCGCGTCGGGCACGTCCACGCCCTCGTTCAGCACGCGCCCCGCCGCGAGCTTGCTGTAGCGATGGGCGCGGAAGCTGTCGAGGATCGCCTGCCGCTCGCGCGCCTCGGTGCGGTAGGTGATCGCGGGCAGGCACAGGCGCCGGCTGAGCTGGTCCACGAGCGCGGTGTACTCGGAGAAGACGAGCACCTTGTCCTGGCGGTGGCGCTCCAGCAGCTCCGCCACCTTGGCGATCTTCGCGTCGGCGTTCAGCGCCGTCAGCCGCGCCTCGTGATGCGCGCGCAGGGCCCGCCGCGCCGCGGGGTCGTAGCCGCTGCGCCGCACGAGGTCCTTGAAGAAGTCCATGCCGCCTGTCCAGATGCGGCGCGTCGAGAGGTACCAGCGGTACTCCGCCATCAGGCGGTCGTAGCGCATGCGCTCGGCCGGCGTGAGGTCCACGTACACGCGGCGCTCGCGGTAGGTCGAGATGTGCCGCTCGGCCGCCAGGTCGGCCGGCAGCCGCCGGTACACCTCCGGCCCGAGCAGGTGGGCCAGGTCCGCGTGGCGGCCGTCCGCGCGCTCGGGCGTCGCGCTCAGGCCCAGCCGGTACGGCGCGTCCACCTTGCGCGCAATGCTCCGGTAGGTGGCCGCCGGCAGGTGGTGCGCTTCGTCCACCACGAGCAGGCCGAAGCTCGGGAGCTGCCGCCCGCGCATGCTGGCCGAGTCGTACGTCGCCACGGTCAGCGGGCGAAGCTCCCGCCGGCCGCCGCCAAGCTGGCCCACCGCCTCCGCGGGCGCGCCGAGCCGCTCCACGAGCGCCGCGCGCCACTGGTCGAGCAGCTCCAGCGTGGGCACCACGACGAGCGTGCGCGCCTGCAGCCGCGCGGCGGCCATCAGGGCCAGCACGGTCTTGCCGGCGCCCGTGGGCAGGACTACCACGCCGCGCCCGTCGGCGCGCTCCCAGGCGGCCAGCGCCTCCTCCTGGTAGGCCCGCGGCGCTAGCCCGAGCTGCACCGTGAACGGCAGCGTGCGCTCGGCTGCCAGCGGCGGGGGCGCGGCCTCGTCGGGCGGCTCGTCGTCGGCGCTCAGCCCGCTCAGCACGGCATCGCTCTCGTCCGCCAGAAACAGGTCGAAGGGGCGCTCGTCGGCCATGCGTCACCTCGCCGCAGCGTACTCAGAACAAGTGTTCTAATAATACCATAACGCGCTGCCTTCCGCCCGCCACACGGCCCGCGCCCCACACGGCCGCGAGGCGCCTACTCCGAGCCGACCAGCACGCGTGGCGACCAGCGCTCTGGCCGGCGATCACCGCGCGTCCTTGGCTCTCGGTTGGGTGGTGCCGCTCGGGACGGCAGCCAGCACCCCGAGCGCATGTAACACGTCAAATGCAATTACGTTTGATTCATGGAATCAGTAGGCTGCGGTCAATGTTCTCGGCCTGCACATCCGCCCATCCGGGGCTTTGATCCCCTGATGGCCGGGCCTGGCGCGTTGCGGGTGGTGTCCGGCGCGAAGTCACGCCGGCGCCGCGCTATTGACCTGTGGTGAATGCGGAGGGTCCAATGCACGGAGCGCGCGCGATTCCCGCTGTCGTTCTCGCGGTAATCGTGACCCTTGGCCTGCAGGTCTTCGATGTGCGGCCACCCACGGCGCTAGGGCAAGCGGTGCCGCCCACGGCCCCAGGAGCCGCGCCAGCGCCGGGCGGCCGGGCCGGCGCCTGGGGGCCGAGCCTCGGCCAGCCAATCGTGCGACCGGCCGTTCACCATGACACCTCGCCGCCTTTGCGCGCGATGCCGGTGCTCCCGCCGCGCCCCGGGCCGGCACGCGCCCACCCCGTCCGCGTACTGCCCGAGCGCGCCGCGCGGCAGTTGAGCCTGCCCCAGCCGGGCCGGGACCCCGTCCTCCAGGTCCGAGCGCCCAGGACCTCCATGCCTGCGCCGCTGCTCAGCTTTGCCGGTAATAGCAGCGCGGACAACACGACCCTGCTCGGCATCACGCCCATCCCGCCGGACACGAATGGCGACGTCGGGCCAAACCACTACGTGCAGATGATCAACCTGGTGTTCTCCGTCTACGACAAGGCGGGCAACCGGCTGTACGGCCCGGCCGCGAACAACACGCTGTGGACCGGCTTTGGTGGGCCGTGTGAGACCAGTAACCAGGGCGATCCGATCGTGCTCTACGATCCGCTGGCCGACCGCTGGGTGCTCAGCCAGTTCGGCTTTGGCGAGGACATGACCGGCACCCCGGTGCCGCCGTTCTTCGAATGCATCGCCGTCTCCGCGACCTCGGACCCCACCGGTTCCTATCACCGCTATGCGTTCCAGTTCACCAAGTTCCCCGACTATCCGAAGCTCGGTGTGTGGCCCGACGGCTACTACATGACCATCAACCAGTTCAACGGCAGCGATCCTGATACGGGCCAGCCGAATGCCTTCGGCACGAACTATCAGGGCGTCGGCGCCGTCGCCTTCGATCGCAGCCAGATGCTGAGCGGTTCCACGGCCTCGATGATCTACTTCGATCTGTGTCCGACGAACACCGGCTGCGACGCGCACTTCGGCATGCTGCCGTCCGATCTCGACGGCCCTGCCCCGCCCGCGGGCTCTCCGAACTACTTCGCGGAGCTGACCGCGGATGCAAACGGGAACACGACGAACCAGCTCTCGATCTTCGGGTTCCACGCGGACTTCACCACTCCCGCTAACTCGACGTTCACCGGCCCGACGGTGATCAATACGGCTCCCTTCACCTCCATCCTGTGCGGCGCTAACCGCCAGGCGTGTATCCCCCAGCCCGGCACCACGCAGCAGGTCGAGGCCCTGAACGACCGTTTGATGCATCGGCTGCAGTACCGCAATTTCGGCGCCCACGAGTCACTGGTGACCAATCACACCGTGAACGTGGGCGGCGGCCAGGCGGGCATCCGCTGGTACGAGCTGCGCAAGAGCGGCGCGAACCCGTTCTCGATGTACCAGCAGGGCACCTATGCCGGCGATGCCGCGCCGAATGATTTCAACCACCGCTGGATGGGCAGCGCCGCCCTGGACAAATCGGGGAACCTGGCCATCGGCTACAGCGTGTCCGCGCTCAGCGGCACTTTCCCCTCGATCCGCTACGTGGGCCGGCTCGCGAACGACCCGCTCGGCGTGCTCTCGCAGGGCGAAACGAGCCTGATCGCCGGGAATGGCTCGCAGACGGACGCCGCCGGCCGGTGGGGCGACTACAGCATGCTCGCCGTCGACCCGACGGACGACTGCACGTTCTGGTACACACAGGAGTACTACGATGCGACCAGCGCGCGGGGCTTCAAGACGCGCATCGGCTCGTTCAAGTTCCCGTCGTGCGGCCAGTCCCCGCCGCCGGCCGTCACCCCCTCGCCCACGGCGACCAGCCAGCCCGGCGCCGCGATCCTGTACGACCAGTACAACAGCGACCATGACAACCTCATCACGAACTCGCAGAACTTCGAGCCGGCGTTTGACAGTTTCGACGACCAGACGGCCGATGACTTTGTCGTGCCGGCCGGCCACACCTGGAACGTGAGCCAGGTCGAGGTGGCCGGAGGGTACTTCAACGGCGCCGGCCCGGCATCCTCCGTGAACGTCTTCATCTACGCCAACAATCCCGCCACGAACCTGCCCGGCACGCTGGTGTTCTCTCAACTCAACATTCTGTACGCGGCAGGGCCGGCACGGGGCGACTTCGTCATCCCGCTGAGCCCGGCCGCGACGCTAGCCCCTGGCACGTACTGGCTCTCCGTGCAGGCCAATATGAGCTTCAACCCGAATGGGCAGTGGGGGTGGACCGATCGCCTGGTCGGCGCGAACAACCCCGCGGCCTGGATCCAGCCCGGTAACGGCTTTGCCACCGGGTGCACCAACTGGGGGCGTCGCGGCACCTGTGTCTTCGACCCGACCGCACCCGACCAGGTCTTCCGTCTGCGCGGGACGGATACCCTGGGCAGCCCGACGCCAACCGCGACCGCCACCAGCACGCCGTCACCGACGAGCACGCCGACGATCACCCCCACGCCGTACCCGCGCCCCAACGTCGGCGTGCAGGTAGCGCCCGGCGGCGGCGTGCTGCAGACCACGATCGCCGCGCGCGATGCCGGCTGCCCGCAGGGAAACAACCAGTTGTTCTCGATTCAGTTCACGCAGCTCGACAACGCGAGCGTGGAAGGGCCGGGCTTCGGCCCCATCGTCTCCCCGCAGCCCGTCGCGTTGCCGAGCCACCCGCCCAGCGTCGTACTGACGATCCGCCGCCTGAATGCAGGCCAGGCGACTACCGTGCGGATGGTGGTCACCGATGGCTGCGGGACCTGGCCGACGTTCGTCGGCGGCGGCCCCAGCGCCTTCTAACCGTGCGCTCCGCGGCGAAAGGTCTGACGGCGCCCAGGCGGCCGCCGTCGGGCTTTAAGCAAACCTTCATCTGCCTTTCCGCGAATCCTAAGCCCGGAGCCAATTTTCGCGTGCTAGAATGCCCGCGATATGTCACCGATGCCTTTGCCGCCACGTCCCTGTGTCATCTGCCACCGGCTCTGCCGGTCGAAGCAGCTTACGCGCGGTCGCTGTCGCGCCTGTGACTCTTACTGGCGGCGGCATGGCGCCGAGCGGCCGCCCGAGGGGCTCCGCCGGCTGGGACGCCCCTGCATCAACTGCGGCCGGGCCGCTCCACTGCCGCGCCGCGGGCGCTGCCAGGCCTGCTACATGTACTGGTGGCGCAAGGGCGTCGAGCGCCCCGTCGAGCGCCTCGTCGTGCTGCCGCCAGTCCAGCCTCCCGCGCCGGTCCTCTCCGCGTCCTCCTGACACGGCCCGCGTCCTCCCTGGTTCGGCTCCCACCGCCTGTCGCCGTGCCGCCTTGTCGCCGCCGCGGCCGCATCCAGTACCATGTAGCCGCTTGCAGCGGCGCCCGACCCCGCTTTCCCAGCGCGCCGTCTCCGGGGTGCCGCTGCCGAGCCCGGAGGCCGTGCAGCTAGCGGCAGGGCTGGAGTCGCTGCGCGCCGAGGTGCGGGCGGCCACCCGCGAGCAGGCGGCGCGCGAGAGCGGACGCCTGACCGTGCTCCGCGAGAGCCTTCAGGAGGGGCAGCGGCCCTGGTGGCGGCGCCTGAAGGGCAAGGGAGAAGGGGTAGGCATGAAGCTCTCCTGCCGCGGCTGGCGCGGACGAAGCGGGGCGAGCGCGGCGACGAGCCGATGCGCGCGTTGACCGGGCTACCGCAGGCGCTAAGCGGGAGCTGGCAGTGCCTCCTGGGCATCTTCGTGCTCGCGTCCCTGCTGGAGGTCTCGGCCTGGGGCCACATCCAGGCCTTCGCCCCTCTCTACCTGCAAGGCGCGCTGGATGTCGCCGAGGAGGATGTGCCGCGCTGGACCGGCATCCTGGCCGCTGCCCCGCTGCTGCTGGCCGCGCCGCTCTCGCCGTTCTGGGGCGTCCTGGCCGACCGCTACAGCCGCAAGATGGTCATTCTCCGCTGTTTCGTGCTGTCCGCCGTGGCCTACTGCCTCGCCGCGCTCGCCCAGGACGTCTGGCAGTTCCTGGCCATCCGTCTGCTGCAGGGCGTGACGTTTGGCAGCAACGCGGTGGTCATCGCGGCCCTGGCCGACCTCGTGCCCCATCGGCGGCTGGGTTTCGCCATCGGCATGACGCAGATGGTGTTTCCCGTCGGCAACTCCGTGGGCCCGTTGTTCGGCAGCGGGCTTATCGCCTGGCTCGGCCTGCGCGGCATGCTCGCCGTCGACGCCTGCATGTCGTTCACGGCGTTCCTGCTGGTGCTCCTCCTGTTTCACGAGCGGCCGCGCTGCCGCGACACGAGCCAGAGCGTCCTGCAGCAGATCGCCACCGTGGGGCGCACCGTCTGGCACACGCCGGCGATTCGGCTGACGTTCGTCCTGTTTGCCCTGGCCGCCGGCGGCTGGACGCTCGTCGTCCCCTTCCTGCCCGTGCTCATCACGCGCGTCTACGACGGCCCGGACGTGGCGTTTGCCATCGGCGTGATCCTGGCGGGCTTCGGCGCGCTGGCCGCCGTGGCGGCGCCCGCCGCCGGCCGCCTCACCGACCGGCTGACCCCGGCGCACGTGGTCACGTTCAACATGGTGGGCTTGGCCTTGATGAGCCTCGGCCTCGTCGTCGCCGCGACGCCCTGGCAGATCGGGCTGGTGATGCTCCTGGGCGCCATCCCCTTCGGCGCCAGCAACACCGCCCTCTTCGCGCACCTGGCCCGCTACACGCCGCGCGAGCACATGACCGCCGTCATGAGCTTGAGTCCGCTCGCGCGCACCGGCGCCATGCTGTTCGCGCCCCTGCTCGGCGCCGTGGTGACGGGCCTGGGGCTCTGGGCGGTCTTCGCCACGGCGCTGCTCGTCTACGGTGTCGCGGCGGCCCTGAGCCTGTTGCTGGGGCGGGTCAGCGGCCCGCCGCTCGCCGCGCTGCAGCCCGAGCGAGCCGAGCCCTGAGCGCGCCGCGGCCCGCGGGCGCCCGCGCTGCCCGATGGCCACTAACCCGCCAGCGCCCATGGCGACGCGAGCCGACCCTGGGGTGACCGGGGCGCCGCGCCCCGGCCGCTATAATCCGTGTGCGGCGCGCGTGGCGAGGGGCACGTCAGGCCCGCCCGCGTCGCCGCAAGGCCGGGGGGCTGGATGATCGTCGTCCTCGCGGGTGGCGTAGGCGCCGCGCGGTTCCTCCAGGGACTGGTCCAGGTCGTGCCGCCGGCCGACATCACGGTCGTCGTGAACACGGCTGACGACCTGGAGCTGCACGGGCTGCACGTGTCGCCCGACCTCGATAGCGTGCTTTATCACCTGGCCGGGATTGCCGACGAGGCGCGCGGCTGGGGCGTGCGCGACGAGACGTTCCATGCCCTCGACCTGCTGGGCCGCTACGGCGCCGAGACGTGGTTCCAGCTCGGCGACCGCGACCTGGCGACGCACATCCAGCGCACGCGGCTGCTCGGCCAGGGCCTGCCCCTCTCGGCCGCGACCGACCGCCTGCGCCGCGCCCTGCGGGTAGGCTGCCCCCTGCTGCCGATGACCGACGCGCCTGTGGCCACCGAGGTGCAGACGCCCGATGGCTGGCTGCCGTTCCAGGTGTACTTCGTGCAGCGCCGTTGCGCGGACACCGTGCTCGGCATCCGCTTCCGCGGCGTGGAGGCGGCGCCGCCAGGCCCGGGCGTGCTCGAGGCCATCGGCGCCGCCCAGGCCGTCATCCTCGCGCCGAGCAATCCCATCGTCAGCCTCGGGCCGATCCTCGCGGTGCCGGGCGTGCGGGCCGCGCTGCGCGAGACCGCGGCGCCCGTGGCCGCGATCAGCCCCATCGTGGGCGGCGCGGCGATCAAAGGCCCCGCCGACCGTATGCTGCGCGACCTGGGCCACGAGGTCTCGCCCGTCGGGGTGGCCGCCCACTACGGCGACCTGCTCGACGCCTTCGTCCTGGATGCGGTGGACGCCGCGCTCGCGCCGCGCGTGGAGGCGCTGGGGCTGCGGGCGCTGGTGACGAACACGGTCATGCGCGGCCCCGCGGAGAAGGCGGCGCTGGCGCGCGCCACGCTGGCGGCCCTCGGCCTGGGGCCAGGCTAATGGCGCTCTGCGCGGTGGTGCCGCTGAAGGGCCTGGCGGCGGCGAAGGGCCGCCTCGCGCCGCTGCTGACGCCCGCCGAGCGGGAGGCCCTTGCCGCGGCGCTGCTGGCCGACGTGCTTAGGGCGCTGCGCGCCACGCCGGCCGTGACGCGCGTGCTCGTTGTGAGCCCCGACCCCGCCGCGCTGGCGCTGGCCGCGTCGCTGGGCGCCGAGCCGCTGGCGGAGCCGCCCGCCCTCGTGGCCGCCCTCCCCGGCTCAGCCGCCGACGAGGCGGGCCTGAACGCCGCGCTGGATCACGCGGCGCGCGTGGCGGCGGCGGGCGGGGCCGAGGCGCTGCTCGCCCTGCCGGCCGACCTGCCGCACGTCACGCCAGCCGACCTGGCCGCGCTATGCGCGGCCCTGCCGAAGGCGCCGAGCGTGGTCCTCGCGCCGACCGCCGATGGTGGCACCGGAGCGCTGCTCCGCCAGCCGCCGCCCGTGGTCCCCGCGCGCTTCGGCCCGGATAGCCTGCGCGGGCATCTCCAGGTGGCCGCCGCGCGCGGCGTGGCGGCGCGGCTCGTCTGGCGGCGCGGCCTGAGCTTCGACGTCGACCGCCCGACCGACCTGGATCGCCTCGCCGACTTGCCACGGCCCAGCCGGACGCGGGCGCTGCTCGCCCGCTGGCAAGCCGCCGGCCGCTGGCCCCCGGTCGTGGCGCTGGCGCCGGGGCAGTCCCACCGGTAGCGGCACCCGCGGTACAGCCGTGCGCCCGAGCGAGGGGTCGCGCGCCGGGGGCCGGCCGCGCGCTGCCAGAGCCGGGCCAGCTACGCCCGGATCGCCATGCACGCTCGGCGCCCCAGTGGCGGGCGTGGTAGAGAGCGACCCCGAGCGTGGCGCTCGGGGTCGCTGCGTACCGCTGTTAGCCGGTAGGCTGCTGCCCGTTCGGTCGCTACTGGTTCGGGTAGGCGATGGTCACCGTGTCAATCTCTTGGCCGGTGTAGATCTGCTCAGGCCGTGGCGGCGCGGCGCCCAGCGACACGCCGTATGCGGTGTTCATCAGGCTCAGGTTCGTGCCGACCGCGGGCGTCCCGGCGCCCGCTACCGTGCCAGCGGGCCCGGTTGTCGCGCCGGTCGTGCCGCTGACCGCGTTCAGGTTCGCGCCTGAGGTGACCGCGGTGCTCGTTGCCGTGCCGGTCCCGGATACCAGCCCCGGCGTGGTGCCCACGGTCGTGAGGGAGCTGGGCACCGCGCGGTTGCCGTTAAGCGCGGGCAGGCCCGTCTGCGGGAACTGGTCGGCCATCCCGGCCGTCGTGGCGGCGGTGCTGTTCACGGCCGCCTGCCCGGGCAGCAGGCTGTTCGCGGGCGTGGTGGCGTCCGCCGTCCCGAGCCCGGCGGCGCCCGTGGCCACGGCCGCCGGCTGCATCAGCGTCAGGGTGCCCGTTGCGTTCGTGGCGTTCAGCGGCGTGCCCGGGCCCACGCTCGGGGCGATCGATTCCACGCTCCCGCCCTGTAGCGGCGCCGCGTTCACGTAGCTCGGCGCCGGGCCGAGGTCGGAGCTATTGATGGGTAAGAGGCCCGACGCGGTGAGCTGCCCTGGCAGGCGGCTGGCACCCTGGGCGGGGTTCGTGCTCGGTACGGGCTGCGCGCCTGAGGGGTAGAGCTGTCCCGGCGTGGTGGGATTCGTGTACGCGCAGTGGCCCGGGACGTAGCTGCCGTCGCGCGCGTAGAAGCCGCCGACGGTCACGCCGCCCTCGCACTGGGCGGCCGCCGCCTGCGGCAGAACCACTGCCGCGAATCCCGCCGCTAGGATACCTACGACGAAGCGTCTCATCTGCTGCCTCCGTTCAACCGGCCGCGCCCGCGGACGCCCTGATCACGTCTGCGGCCCTGGCCCGCGCCTCGCTGCTTGACATCCGTAGCGCAGACCCCATGCCACGACGACACGGGGCAGCAGGCCAGCCCGCCGCCTATCGGCCCAAGGGCCAGCCGTCTGCTCGATTCGTGGCTCATTGCTCCCCCAGAGACGGGGCCTTGGGGGCCGTCTCGCCCCAGCATCGCGGGGCCGGGGGCCGGTCTACGGGGCCGCTGGCGTCGCTCTCCCCCTTCCCGCATCGGGAGGGGGGCCGGGGGGGTAGGTCGGCCGGAGGGCCAGCAGCCGCGAAAAGAGTCGTTAGTCGGGCCGGATGTGGACGCGCCGCCCCTCGATGCGCAGGCGGCCGGCGGCCTGTAGCGCGATGGCCCGCGGGAGCAGTTGATGCTCTTGCTCGTGGATGCGCGCGAGCAGCGTCTCAGCCGTGTCGTCCTCGTACACGGGCACGGCCGCCTGCAGCACGATCGGGCCGCCATCAATATCGTCAGTCACGTAGTGAACTGTGCAGCCCGTCACGCGCACACCGTAGGCCAGCGCCTCCTCGACGGCGTGCATCGTCCCCGCGAAGGCGGGCAGCAGCGAGGGGTGGACGTTGAGGATGCGGCCGGCGAACGCCGCGACGATCGCCGGGACGAGGATCTGGTCCCAGCCCGCGAGCACCAGCAGCGTGGCGCCGCTCGCCTGCAGGTGGGCAAGCATCGCTTCCTGCGCGGCTGCCCGTGAGCCGTACTCCGCGCGGGGGAACACGGCGACGGGCAGGCCCTGCTCGCGCGCCCAGCCCACGCCGTAGGCCTCGGGCCGGTTAGAGCAGACGGCCACGATCCGCGCGTCGAGCGTGCCGGCGGTGATCGCCTGGTGGATTGCCGCCAGGTTCGTGCCGCGCCCCGAGATGAGAACGGCGATGGGGAAGCAGTCCGCCATTGTAGTTCGCGCTCAGCCCGCGGCGGCAGGGGCGGCGGTCCGCGCGGCCTTGCCGCTCGCGTCGCGCACGCGCCCTACTCCCGCACGGTCGTGGCGCTGAGGCCGAGGGGGACCGGGAGCAGGCGGATAGCCGTCGCCGCGCCGCCGACCCCGGTCAGCTCCAGGGTGTGCTTGTCCGTTTCGGGGTTCACGGCCAGCGGGTAGTCGCCCGTGAAGCAGGCGCCGCACAGCCGCTCGGGCGCCAGGCCCACGGCCGCTTGCAGCCCCTCCAGGCTCAGATACCCCAGTGAGTCGGCGCCCAGCGCGCGGCCGATGTCCTCTACCTTGTCGATCTGCGCGGCGATCAGGTCCTCGCGCCGCGCCGTGTCCACGCCCAGGTAGCAGGGGTGCCGCATCGGCGGCGCCGAGATGCGCAGGTGCACCTCGCGCGCGCCCGCCTTCCGCAGCATGTTGATCACGCGCGGCGTCGTCGTGCCGCGCACGATGCTGTCGTCCACCACGACGACGCGTTTCCCGTCGAGCACGTGGCGCAGCGGGTTGAACTTGAGCTGCACGCCGCGCTCCCGCAGCCGCTGGTCCGGCTGGATGAAGGTGCGGCCGATGTAGCGATTCTTGATCAGCCCCTCGTGGAACGGGATGCCCGACTCGCGCGCGTAACCGATCGCCGCCGGCACTGAGGCGTCGGGCACGGCGATGACCACGTCCGCCTCGACCGGATGCTCGCGCGCCAGCGCCCGCCCCATCTGCTCCCGGGCCAGGTACACGTCGCGCTGCTCGATGACGCTGTCCGGCCGCGCGAAGTAGATGAACTCGAAGATGCACAGCGCGCGCTTCTCGGCCGTCGCCACGTGCTCGGTGTACAGGCCCTCAGCGTCCACGATGATCATCTCGCCCGGCTCGATGTCGCGCACGATCTCCGCCCCGATCGTGTCCAGCGCGCACGACTCCGACGCGATCACCCAGCCGCGCCCCAGCCGTCCCAGCATGAGCGGCCGCACGCCCAGCGGGTCGCGCAGCGCGATGAGCTGGGTGGGGGTGGCCATGACGAGACTGAACGCGCCCTGGAGCAGCGGCACGATCGCCCGGATGCGCGCCGGCCAGGAGGTGCCCGCCGACGACGCGGCGAGCAGCGCGATTAGCTCCGAGTCGGTCGTCGCGCCGCGCAGCTCCTGCCCGCGCGCCCGTAGCTCGGCCAGCACGTCCGGCGTGTTCACGAGGTTGCCGTTGTGGGCCACGGCCAGCTCGCCCGCGTCCGACTCGACGACGATCGGCTGCGCGTTCTCCACGCGGCTCGATCCCGTCGTGGAGTAGCGCGTGTGGCCGACGGCGATGTGGCCCCGCAGGTGCTCTAGCCGCTCCTCGGTGAACACCTGGTTCACCAGCCCCATCTCGCGGTAGACGTGCAAGTGCCCGCCATCGCCCGTGGCGATGCCCGCGCTCTCCTGCCCGCGGTGCTGGAGCGCGTATAGCCCGAAAAACGCCAGGCGCGCCACGTCCTCGCCCGGGGCGTAGATCCCGAACACGCCACAGGCTTCGTGCAGGCTTTCGGCTCCCGGCATCTCTCCCCCTAAGAGTGATGAGTAACGAGTGATGAGTAACGAGTAGAGCCTCTATCTTGGCTCATTACTCATTACTCAGTACTCATCACTCGTTTAGGGCAGTGCTCCATCGCGCCTGCGCCTCTGCTAGGTCCACGTCGAGCGCGCCCGGCCACACCAACCGGTCACCCGCCACGCGGCCGAGCGGCGTTACGCCCACGCCTGCCTCCGCCGCGCGCTCCCGGATCGCCGACACGTCCTCGGGTCGGCAGGAGAGCACGATCCGCGATGGTCCCTCGCCAAACAGCGCCGCGTCGGGCCGGCCGCCCAGCGCCGTCTGCCAGTCGGGCGCCGCCACGAACCCCAGCCCGCCGAGCAAGCTCGACTCCGCCACCGCCACGGCCAGCCCGCCATCCGCGCAGTCCTGCGCCGACCGCACCAGCCCGTGCCCGATCAGGTCGCGCACGCACGCCTGTAGCCGCGCCTCGTAGGCCAGGTCCAGCGCCGCCAGCGGCCCCGCCTCCTGGCCATGCGCCAGCGCCAGGTACACGCTGCCGCCCAGGCTCGCCGTCGTCGTGCCGAGCAGCAGCACTGCGTCGCCCTCCGCTTTGAACGCCGCGTCCACCGCCCGCGTCACGTCCGCGAGGACGCCGGCTAAGCCTACCACGGCCGTCGGCGGAATCGCGCTCTCTACAGCTTCATTGTACAGGCTCACATTGCCGCTGATAACCGGGATATCAAGAGCGAGACAGGCGTCGCGCAGGCCCTCGACCGTCTGCCACAGCGTCTCCGCGACCTCGGGTCGCTCCGGGTTCGCCAGGTTCAGGCAGTCCGTGACCGCCAGCGGCTCGGCGCCACAGCAGCTCAGGTTGCGCGCCGCCTCGGCCACCGCCAGCGCCGCCCCCGCCCGCGCGTCGAGCGCGGCGTAGCGGGCGCACGAGTCGAGCGCGAGCGCCAGGCCTCGCGGCGTCCCGTGGACGCGCAGCACGGCGGCGCCCGCCCGTCCCGGCGGGATCACCGTGCTTGCCTGCACCGTGTGATCGTACTGCGTGAAGATCGGCGCGCGGCTGCCCAGCTCGGGCGAGCCAAGGAGCGCCAGCAGCGTCGCGCCCAGGTCGGCCGGTACGGGCACCCGGTCCAGGTCGAGCGCGGGCGGCGGGGGCAGCGGCGCGCGCGGCCGCTCGTACACCGGCGCGTCTTCCGTGAGCAGCCGCACCGGCAGCTCCCCGACGACTGTCGCGCCCTCGCGCACGCGCAGCAGGCCGTCGTCGGTGATGACGCCCACGCGGTCGGTGTGCAGGCCCCAGCGCCCGAATAGCGCCTCGGCTTGCGGCTCCGCGCCCTGGTCCACCACGACCAGCATGCGCTCCTGCGACTCCGACAGCATCACCTCGTAGGGCGTCATGCCCGCCTCGCGGCGGCTCACGCGCGCCACGTCCAGCTCGATGCCGCACCCGCCGCGCCCCGCCAGCTCGGCGCTGGAGCTGGTGAGCCCCGCCGCCCCCAGGTCCTGCATCGCCACCACGATGCCCGTGTCCAGCAGCTCCAGGCACGCTTCGAGCAGCAGCTTCTCCAGGAACGGGTTGCCGACCTGCACGGCTGGCCGCCGCTCCTCGCTGCGCTCGTCCAGCTCGGCTGAGGCGAACGTCGCGCCGTGGATGCCATCGCGCCCCGTCGCGGCGCCGACCAGCAGCACCGGGTTGCCGGCGCCCCGCGCCCGCGCCCGCGTCAGCCGCGCGTGCGGCACGATGCCGACGCACATCGCGTTCACCAGCGGGTTCGCGCTGTAGCCGCGCCCAAAGTGGACTTCGCCGCCCACGGTCGGCACGCCCATGCAGTTGCCGTAGTGGGCGATGCCGGCCACCACGCCGCCGAGCAGGTAGCGGTTGCGCGGGGCGTCCAGCGGGCCGAAGTGGAGCGAGTTCAGGTTCGCCACCGGCCGCGCGCCCATCGTGAAGACGTCGCGCATGATGCCGCCCACCCCCGTGGCCGCGCCCTCGAACGGCTCGACAGCGCTTGGGTGGTTGTGCGACTCGACCTTCGTGACCACGGCGAGCCCGTCGCCGAAGTCGACCGCCCCGGCGTTCTCGCCGGGGCCTTGCAGCACGCGCGGCCCCCGCGTGGGTAGGCGGCGCAGCGCGGGGCGGCTGCTCTTGTACGAGCAATGCTCGCTCCACATGGCGCCGACAATGCCCAGCTCCAGATAGTTCGGCTCGCGGCCGAGCGCGGCACGGAGCTGCTCGTACTCGGGTAGGCTGAGGCTGACCTCGGCGAGGAGGTCGGGGGCAGGGCGCAGCTCAGGAGACCGCGACACCCGCCACCTGTTGCAGGACACTCTCGAAGAGGAAGCGCCCGTCGGTGCCGCCGAGCAGCGGCTCGCTCGCGCGCTCGGGATGAGGCATCAGGGCGAACACGTTGCCGCCCTCGCTGGCCAGCCCGGCCACGTTGCCCACGGACCCGTTCGGGTTGGCCGCGGGCGTCACGGCGCCCTGGGCGTCGCAGTAGCGCAGGAGCACCTGCCCGCGCGCCTCCAGCCGCGCCAGCTCGTCCGGCGGCGCGAAGTAGTTGCCCTCGCCGTGCGCGATGGGCAGGCGCAGCACCTGGCCGGGCGCGCAGGCCGCGGTGAACCGCGAGCGGTTGTGCTCGACGCGCACGTGGACCCACTCGCAGCGGAAGCGCAGGCCCGCGTTCCGCCGCATGGCGCCGGGCAGCAGCCCCGCCTCCAGCAGCACCTGGAAGCCGTTGCAGATGCCCCACACGAGCCCGTCCGCACGCGCGAAGCGCTCCACGGCGCTCATGATCGGCGAGAAGCGAGCGATGGCGCCGGCGCGGAGGTAGTCGCCGTGGGCGAAGCCGCCCGGCAGGACCACGCAGTCGTAGCCGGCCAGGTCCGTGCTCTCGTGCCAGACGGGGTCGGCGGGCTGCTCGAAGACGTGGCGTAGAACGTGCAAGGTGTCTTTGTCGCAGTTGGTGCCGGGGAAGACGACGACCGCGAACCTCACGTCACCCCCCGGTTGTTGCCGTGCTGCAATAAGGAATTCTAGCATGGGCATGAGAGGCGGTGCTATAGTGGGCCCGTCCGGAGCGGGCGCGCTAGTGGCGGGTTAACCGCCTGCCGATTATAATTCTGACAGCCTGCGACCCCGCAGCGGGGAGAGCCATGAGCCTCGTCGAAGAACCCGTTTCGCCCCCGGCCTCGTCAGCCCAGAGCTCCTCGGGCGGGGTGCGCTCGTTCCTCTGGGAGATGCTCCAGACCGTTCTGCTGACCCTGATCATCTTCCTCGCCGTGCGCGCCGTGGTGCAGAACTTCAAGGTGGAAGGCGCCAGCATGGAGCCGACGCTGCACACCGGCCAGTACCTGCTGATCAATAAGGTCGGTTACACGCGGCTGGAGGGCACGCCCCTTGCCTTTCTCGACCACAAGGGGAACGATGCCGGCGACGGCTACCTCTTCGGCGGCCCGCAGCGCGGCGACATCATTGTGTTTCGTGCGCCGGTGCAGCCCGACAAGGACTTCATCAAGCGCGTGATTGCCCTCCCGGGCGACACGATCGAGGTGCGGAGCGGCCAGGTCTACGTCAACGACCAGTTGATCGACGAGCCGTACATTCGCGATAAGGCGCCCTACCTCGTGCCGCGCCAGACGGTGCCGCCGGCCCACTACTTCGTGCTCGGCGACAACCGCCCGAACAGCAGCGACTCGCACGTCTGGGGCCTCGTGCCGGCCGAGAACATCATCGGCCGTGCCTGGGTCAGCTACTGGCCGCCCAACCTCTGGGGCACCGTCCCCGAGCCCGCCTACGCGCGCTAGCGGCTCCAGCCGCCCGCTAGCGCCCCGACTCCGGCTAGCGCCCTGACCGCTTGCTAGCGGCACCTCGGTGCGCCGCCCCCGGCCCCCTGCAATGCCGCGATCAGGCGGCCCGCCGCGCCTTCTTCTCCCGTCCTGTGCCCGTCCCGCCGCCTCCCCGGCTCTTGGTGGTCAGATCACAAGCGTTGGATGTATACCCGGGCCAACCAGGCCGGGGCCGACGAGCCGGGGGCAGTTGCGGCCGCGTAAGCATATCGGCAGCACGTCGACAAGCCGTCCGCGGTGTGGCACGGAATCTGCCCGGGCGCAGGCTCAGTCCGCGGTGGGACACTCCGCGCGGTGTCCCGGGAACAGCGTGGCATCAAGCGATGCCCGGCGCGAGTGGAAACGGAGCGTGTCCTTATGGCCGAGCAGGAAGAGCTTGCGGCCGACCGGCAAGGACAGCCGCCGCGAGGCCAGGGAGGGGCGGGTGCGACCGTGGCCGGCGGCGCGGTGCAGGCGCCCGCCGAGGAGGTGGGCCGCGAGGGTACCGGTCCGGTGGTAGCGGTGGTGCAGGTCGAGGGCGAGGTGGCGCCCCGGTCCGCGCCCGCGGCCGCGCCGACGACTGCCACGGCCTGGCTGTTCCGCGAGCACACGGAGCCCCGTCAGATCGCGCTGTCCGATCTCCCCGACCTGATAACCGACGACGCGAACTTTGTCTGGGTCGACCTGTCAGAGTACGCCGAGGCCGACCTGCGGACCCTGGCGAAGCTGCTCCGTCTCCCCGCGCTCGCTGTCCACACCACCCTGTCCGTCTGGCAACGGCCCCATCTGGATGTCTTCCAGAACCAGTTCTTCGTCGCAGCGACGGTGCCGTACCGCGATGCCACGGCCGCCCGGGTCCAGGCGAGCGAGCTGGACCTGTTCGTCGGCAACACCTTCCTGGTCAGCGCCCACAAGCGGCCCCTGCCGTTCATGGAACGAGTGCTGACGCGCGCCCGCCAGCGCCCCGAGCTGGCGTCGCTCGACTCCGCCTTCATGCTCTACCTCCTTCTCGACGAACTGCTGGCGTACGGCGAGGGGCTCAGCGAGGAGTTGGAGAACGAGATCCAGCGGATGGAGGAGCGGGCGCTCCGAGATTCCAGCGATACCTTCCTGGACGATCTGCTCCGCTTCAAGCGTTACAGCTTCGCCGTCGGCCGGCTGATAGACCATCACGAGGAGGTCTTTGCCGCTTTCTTGCGCCCCGACTTCACCTTCGTGTCCGGCGACGAGGTGGAGCCCTACTTCCGTGACCTGGATGCCCGGCTAGCGCGCCTGCTCGACAAGATGCGAGCCACCAGGGAGGCGGTCAACGGCGCCTTCGACATCTACGTCTCCCATATGTCGCACCGTACCAACCAGGTGATGAAGGTTCTGACGTTAGTCTCGACCGTCCTGTTGCCGTCCACCATCATCCTGGGCTTCTTCGGCACCAACTTCCAGGACGTGCCTCTCTACGGGCCGGTCGAGTTCCTGGTGATGGTCCTCCTCATCGCGCTGGTCAGCGGCGTGGTCATCTTGGCCTTCCGCCGGCGAGGCTGGATTTAGCCTCCGCTCCCATCGGCCGCCACAAGATGCTGTGGGGTGCAGCCCGCGCGCCCCGACCTGTTGCGCCGAGGCGACTCTACGCTATCATCAAGGAGCCAGCTCACCCCGCGCGGCCCCAGCATGCCGTGCGCGGTCGCTCGCCGCCAGCATGGCGCGTCCATCCGCGCCGGTGTTGGTCTGGCACCCGCCCTGCAGGTTTCTACGCTAGCGCCCGTACCGAATGGGCCGCCCGGGTGGGCGTGCCCTGTCCCGCAACGCTCGTGAAGGGAGAGTCTGGAATGCAAAGCGCCACCCCCTATACCCCGGCCGCCGTGGGCAGCGCGGTCCCCGGGTATTGGAGCAACCTCTACATTCACGACGTGTGGATGCAGGAGCAGGGCATCCCGATTCACCGCGGCTACTTCATCGAAGACCTGCGCACGGTCGAGGTGGCCTGGTGGGAAGCGCGCCAGTGCCACGCCGCCTTCATCCAGCTCCAGGGCCAGCAGGGCGTCAGCGAGGCGCGCGTCACCGAGATCCCGGCAGGCAAGACGCTGCCACCCGTCCATCTCGGCATCGACGAGGTCGTCTACGTGCTGGACGGCCGCGGCACCACGACCGTCTGGGCCGCCGACGGCAAGAAGCGCACCTTCGAGTGGCAGAAGCACAGCCTGTTCATGCTGCCCCACGACTGCCACCATCAGTTCACGAACATGCAGGGCGACCGGCCCGTCCGGCTGCTGCACTACAATTACCTGCCCATCGCCCTCTCCGTGCAGGACCCGAAGCTATTCGTCGAGCAGGCGCCCGAGCGGCCTCACCTGGAGGGCGAGGGCGCGGACTTCTACTCCGAGGCGCGCATCGTGGCCGACACCGACGGCCGCTACACGATCGGCCGCACGCTAAACTTCTGGTACGGCAACTTCTTCCCCGACATGCGCGCCTGGGACAAGCTCGACGCGCTCAAGACGCGCGGCGCGGGCGGCCACTCGGTGCAGATCCAGTTCCCCGGTTCGCAGATGTCCTGCCACATGTCGGTCTTTCCCGCCGGCACCTACAAGAAGGCGCACCGCCACGGCCCCGGCCGCGTGATCGTCATCCCGGCGGGCGAGGGCTACTCGATCCTCTGGCAGGAGGGCGGCGAGAAGATCGTCGCGCCGTGGCACGAGGGCAGCATGTTCGTGCCGCCGGAGAAGTGGTTCCACCAGCACTTCAACGTCGGCCAGGCGCCGGCGCGCTACCTGGCGCTCCACCCGCTCAAGCAGTTCGCGGGATACGCCGAGAAGGTCGAGGACCAGGCGCGCGACCAGATCGAGTACGTCGACGAGGACCCGGCGGTCCGCCAGCGTTTCGAGAGCGAGCTGAGCAAGCGTGGCCTGACGTCAATCATGCCCGACGAGGCGTACCGCCGCCGCGACTACCAGTGGGCATACACCGGGGAATAAGCGAGCAATTGAGCCCTCCCCCATCGGGGGAGAGGGTCTGGGTGGGGGGGGATGATCGTTCGCTCTGGGCATCGTCCGGGGCGCAAGGATCCTTGCCCCCTCACCGCTGCGCCCCCTCACCGCTGCCCCTTCGACAGGCTGAGGGCAGGCGCTCCCTCGGTAGGGGAGAAGGCGCTACGTCGTTCGGGCCTTAGCGGGCGTGAAGGTCAGGGATGCCGAGTTCATGCAGTAGCGCAGGCCCGTGGGTCGCGGGCCGTC
>Ga0070741_10006187_pt1 | contig 25930 bp, 22 predicted proteins | sample Coa_R1_4_FD_66440 | JGI IMG/M metagenome (GOLD analysis project Ga0070741, IMG submission 66440) | Surface soil microbial communities from Centralia Pennsylvania, which are recovering from an underground coalmine fire - Coalmine... | ecosystem: Environmental > Terrestrial > Soil > Unclassified ... | reverse complement strand
TGGTGGCGGCGGAGGTGGTGGCGGTGGAGGCGGCGGCGGTCAGTTCTGCCAATTCATTCCGTGCAACTCGCAGATGGATCGCTGCAGCCAGGCCGGCTGCGGCGCGTGCGATCCCACCAGCAACCGCTGCGGCATGTAGCTACTCGTAGCGCAGCGCCTCGACCGGATCGAGCCGCGCCGCGCGCCACGCCGGAAACAGCCCGAACACGATCCCGGTCGCCAGCGAGAGCGCCAGCCCGAGCGCGATCGACCACGTCTCGATGTGCAGCTTCCACTCGCCGAGCGCGTGCCCGAGCACCAGCGTCGTCAGCCAGCTCAAGAACATCCCGCCCAGCACGCCGATCACGCCGCCGGTCATCGCGATGAACGACGCCTCGAGCAGGAACTGCATCATGATCGCGCCGGGCGTGGCGCCGACCGCGCGCCGCACGCCGATCTCGCGCGTGCGCTCGGTGACCGTGACCAGCATGATGTTCATGATGTTGATGCCGCCGACGAACAGCGACAGCAGCCCGGTGCCGAGCAGCAGCATCTTGATGACCATGATGATGAGGCGCATCTGGTTGGCCTCGCTGTCCTCGCCTTCGATCTTGAAGTTCTCGACGCCGAGGTGACGCCGCAAGAGCGTGCCGCGCACCACGCCTTCGAGCGCGCGCACGCGATCGGCCAGCGCGCCCGTGGCGCCGGCGCGCACGAACACGCGCGAGGCGTCGTGGCTCGGCGAGAACATGGCGTCGAAGGTGGTGTGCGGCACCAGCACCTTGCGGTTCCACATCCACGTGCCGTCGCCGCCGCCGCCGAGCAGCGGCTTGTTCTTGAGCACGCCGACCACGCTCCACATCTGCCCTTCGATCGACACCTCGACGCCGTCGAGCGACTCGCGCGACTCGAGCGTCTGCTGCCAGATCTCCTGCCCGACCACGCACACGCGCCGCCGCTCGGCCAGATCGTCGTCGGTGAGAAAGCGGCCCTTCTCCAGCTCCAGCTTGTACAGCGAGCGCGCGATCGGCGCGGCGCCGACGAGCCGCACGCGCTTGTTGTGGCCGGTGCGGAGGATCTTGCTCTCGCGCGACATCTCGCTGGCGACCGGCGCGCCGTCGAGCAGCGGCGTGTCGGCGAGGTTGGCGGCGTCCTGCTCGCTGAGATCGCGGCGCGTGCGGCCGAGCTGTTTTTGCGGCGGCTCGTCGCGGCGCACCTGGATCAGATCGGCTTCGTTGGCGCGCTGCGAGGTGCGCACCAGCGCCTCTTCGCCGCCGCGCAGGAGGCCGGCGAGCAGCACGATCGATCCCGCGCCGATCATGATGCCGAGCAGCGTGAGCGCGGCGCGCGCCTTGTTCGACTCGAACGTGTGGCGCACCGAGCGAAGTTGATCGCCGATCCTCATCTTCGCATCGCCATGATCGCGTCCAGCTTGCCGGCGCGGCGCGCGGGAAAAAATCCGAACACCAGCCCGATGCCGACGGAGGTCGCGAGCGCGGTGATGACCGCGTTGTGCGCCACCACGCTCACCCACGTCTTGTTGAAGTGGCCGATGACGATGCCCGAGAGCACCGCGCCGCCGATCCCCGCGAGCACGCCGATCGCCCCGCCGCTGCCGGCGAGCACGATCGCCTCCCACAAAAATTGCGCGCCGATGTCGCGCGGCGTGGCGCCGAGCGCCTTGCGGATCCCGATCTCGCGCACGCGCTCCGAGACGCTCACCAGCATCATGTTCATCACGCCCACGCCGCCGACGAGCAGCGCGATGCCGGCGATGAACCCGACGATCGCCTTCATGATGGCGAAGAACGAGTTGAACTTGTCCATGAACTTCGAGAAGTCGAAGATCTCGAAGTCGTCGACGCCGTGGTGCCGCTCGACCAGCAGCGCGTTGACGATGCGCTTGACCACTTCGTTCGACGCCTGCGTGTCGGTCTTGACCACCAGGCCCGCGCTCTTCATCGCCGCCTCGTCGGTGTCGGCGAGCGTCAGCACCGGCAGCACCGCCACGTCGAGCCAGTCGAAGCCCATGTTGATGCCCCAGCGATCCTGATCGGCCAATTGCCCGACGACGCGGCAGCGCACGCCGTCGACCGACAGCCAGCGGCCGAGCCCGTCGCCGTCCCAAAGTTTCTTGGCCAGCTTGGCGCCGACGACGCACACCTTGGCGTGCAGCCGGTTCTCCTCTTCGGTGAAGCCGCGCCCGCGATCGAGCTGCATCTTGAACAGCGACAGGAAGCCGCCGTCACCGCCGACCACGTCGGTGCGCGTGAGCTCGCCCGAGTCGCTGACCACGTCCTTGCGCCACAGCGCCGCGTACATCGAGCGGCCGACGACGTGCGGCAGCGACGAGAACAAGACGTCGCGGTCGGCGATCGTCAGGCCGCGCGTGTAGCTGGTCTGCTTGCTCTCGGTGCGCTCGGCCGGCTTGACGCCGACGTAGATCAGCCGGCCGCCGCCGAGATCTTCGATGCCCTTCGACAGCGTGGTGAGCCCGCTCTCGGCGAGCGACGACATGACGACGATCGAGAACGCGCCGATGGTGATCGACAGGACCGTGAGCAGCGAGCGGAACTTGTGCGCGCGCAGGACTTTTTGTGCGATGCGAAGATATTCGAGCCACATCGGCGGTTACATCTTGTATTCGTTGTCGGCCGACGAGGCGGGTTTGATCAGCACGCGATCGCCCTCGGCGATGCCGCCGGCGATCTCGATCTCGCGGTCGTTGCGCGCGCCGACCTTGATCTCGATCTTGTCGGTCTTCTGTTTCCCGTCGGCGGTCTTGCCGATTTTCGTCACGTACGATTTGCCGGCCTCTTTGACCACCGCTTCGATCGGCAGCGCCAGCACCGCCGGCCTGGTCTCGATGTGGATGCGCACGTCGGCGGTCATGCCCGGCTTGATCGCGCCGTCGGCCTTCACCAGCGTCGCCTCGACGGGAAACACGTCGACGTCTTTGCCCTTGGGCGTGGTCGACGCCGGCGCGATCTTGGTGATCTTGGCCTCGTAGGTTTTTCCCGGCAGCGCGTCGAGCGTGAGCGTGACCTTCTGCCCGAGCTGCACCTTGGCCACGTCGATCTGGTTGAGGTCGGCCTTGACGATCAGCACCGACAGATCGGCGACGGTGAGCAGCGGCTTGCCTTCGAACGTCGCCTGCACGCCCGGCGTCACCACCTCGCCCGGGCGAATGCCCTTGACGATGATCGTGCCCTCCATCGGCGACGCGATCTCGGTGTAGCGCAGCCGATCGCGCGCCGCCGCGAGCGCCACCTCGGCGGTCTTCACCGCGACGGTCTTCGACTTCACCTCGTTGACCGCGAAGTCGACGTCCGCCTGCGCCACGCCGCGCGTCTCCAGCCCGCGCTTGCGCCGATCGAGGTTGAGCTGCGCGAACTCGAGCGCGTTCTGCGCCTGCGCCACGTCCGCCTCGGTGCGCGCCACGTCGCGCTGATAATCGGTCGGGTCGAGCCGCAAGAGCATCGTCCCCCTCTTCACGTGCGCGCCCTCCTCGACGAACACGCGCTCGACCTGCCCCGCCACTTTCGACTTCACCTCGACGCTCTCGCGCGGCTGCACCTTGCCGGTCTCGATCACCTCGATCTGCAGATCGCCGCGCTTGACCGGCACGATCAGCGACGAGTCGATCTCCTTCGGGCCGGCGCCCGACGAGCGCAGCTTGAAGATCACGAACACCGCCGCCAGCAGCACCACCACCACGTACGGCCACCGCCGCCTGCGCCGAACTTTCACCGGGGTACTCATGGTCTCGCTCCTACGACTTTGCCGAGCGACGCGTCCAGCTCCAGCCAAGCCAGTTGCAACTGCGCGGTGACGTCGGCGAGCGCGCGCTCGGCGTCGACCAGCGCCACCTGCGCGTCGAGAAACTCGATCACCAGCGCGTCGCCGTTCTTGTAGCGGCTCTCGAGAATGGTCGCGTTGTCGCGCGCCACGTCGCGCGCGGCGACGAGCGGCGCGCGCTGCGTGAACAGCCGATTGACGTGCGCGTGCGCGGTGCGCACGTCGGCCTCGACGAGACGCCCGAAGCGACGCTCCTCTTGCAGCAGCCGCGCCTCTTCGTAGCGCGCGTCTTTGGTGGTCGTGAACGTGTGCAGCGTGTCGAAGAAGTTCCACGTCGCGCCGAGGCCGAGCGTGAGATTGCCGGTCATGCCGGCGAACGGGTTCGACGACGACGAGAGCGCGAACGCGCCCGCGCCGGGGATGAACGGGTTGTTGCCGTATTGGAACAGCAGCTGCGCGCCGACCTGCGGGTAGTACGTTGACTTGGCGATGCGGATCGTCTGGTGCTGCGCTTCGATCTGCAGGCGCGCGTTCACCAGCTCGGGGCGGCCGGTGCGCGCGTCCTCGACGAGCGCGCCCACGCCCGGCGGCGGCGTCTCCGGAACTTCGGGCACGTCGGTCAGCTCCAGCTCGTCGTTCACGCCGAGCGCGACGCCGAACTGCGCGGCCGCTTCGCGCACCTGGCCGGCGAGATCGGCGAGGCCGGCCTCCGTCTGCAGGCGGCGCAGCACCGCGCGGTTGTGATCGATCGGCGGCGCCAGCCCCGCGTCGACGCGCGCCTTGGTCACCGACTCCGCCTCGCGCAAGCGTTCGAGCGCCGCCACCTGAACTTCGTAGAGCAGCCCGAGCCGCCGCACCGCCCAATACGCGCGCGCGGTGGCGAGCGCCGTGTCCTTGCGCTGCTGCCGTATATTAATGATGGCGGCGGTGTCGAGCGCCTGCGAGCGGCGCACCGTCGCGTCGACGCGGAAGCCGGCGAAGATCGGCACCTGCAAGTTGGCCGAGAGGTTGAACAGGCCGAGCCCCTGCTCCGGCGACGTCACCGACGAGAAGGTCCCGCCCGCCGTCGCGCACGTGGTCATGTCGAGCGGCAGCGACGCGCTGCCGATGGTGCAGCTGGTGATCGGCGAGCCGCCGATGTTCGACTTGTTCCACTGCTCGCTGAGCGAGCCGCCGACCACCAGGCTCACGCGATCGAGCTGCGCGCGCAGCACCGCCAGCTTCGAGCGATCCTTCTGCACGTAGGCTTCCGCCACCACCGGATCGGCCGACATCGCCAGCGCCACCGCGTCGGCCAGCGACAGCTTGCGCGTCGCCGCCTGCGCCGCCGCTTCAGCCCGGGGAAGGCAGGCCGCCACGAGCGCGGCCAACCAAATCTTTCGCATGCGAACCTTTGGTTTCGTCCGAGACGATCACGCCGTCCTTGAAGCGCACCACGCGCTCGGCGAAGGCGGCGATGTTGGGATCGTGCGTGACCACCACGACCGTCATGCCCTGGCGGTGCAGCTCGACGAACAGCTCCATCACCTGCTGCGTGGTCGCCGAGTCGAGCGCGCCGGTCGGCTCGTCGGCGAGCAGGAGGAGCGGCGCGTTGACGATGGCGCGCGCGATCGACACGCGCTGCTGCTGCCCGCCGGAGAGCTGGTTCGGCAAATGATCGACGCGATCGGCGAGACCGACGCGCTCGAGCGCCTCGAGCGCCTTCTTGCGCCGCGCCGAGCGCGACTCGCCCGCGTACACCATCGGCAGCTCGACGTTCTCCAGCGCCGAGTCGCGCGGCAGCAAATTGAACGACTGGAACACGAACCCCATCTTGCGGTTGCGCAGCGCCGACAGCTCGTACTCGTCCAGGCTCTCCACCGGCTCGCCGTCGAGAAAGTAGCGCCCGGCGGTCGGGCGATCGAGCGTGCCGAGGATGTTGAGCATGGTCGACTTGCCCGAGCCCGACGCGCCCATGATCGCCACCATCTCGCCCGCCTCGATGGTGAGCGACACGTCGCGCAGCGCGTGCACCTCGATCTCGCCCATCTGGTAGACCTTGGAGATGGCCTCGAACCGCACGATGGGCCGAGTCTCGGGCGTCACGACTTTGAGCACGCTCATTTAGATACCCGGCGGGGAGTTTGGTTCCTCGGGAGCGACGCGAAGTATACCCCGAGGTGAGGCACGCGGTAGGAACGGCCCCCCGCGGCGGCCTATTCCCGTTCACGCGTGGCAGGCGATATGATTCGCCCGGATGCGAAAATGAGCTCGATCGTCGTCGACAGCGCGCAGTGGCCGGTGCTGCGCGTGGCGTGGGACGGCGAGCAGACCGACGCCGACATCGACGCGTACTTTCGCGAGACGCTGCGCGCGCTCGAGCGCAAGGAGCGCTACGTCACCATCACGTGGATGAAGAAGTACAAGAACACGCGCGAGCACCAGAAGCGCATCGCCGCGTTCATCGCCGAGACCGAGGCCGCGTGTGCGCGACGTTCGCCGAGGGCGTGGAGTTCGTGCGCGAGAAGTCGGGCCTGCTGCTCCCGCCGCACCTCGAGCCGCTCATCGCCGATTAATTCGCCAGCAGCACCCAGGCGTCGCCCTGCACCGACATGGCCTGCGCGGCGGCGAGCGCGTAGTCGTCTTCGCCGAAGTAGACGTCGATGCGCGCGCCCTTGATGCCGGCGCCGGTGTCCTGGCCGAGCACCACGCGGCCCATCGGCGTCCAGCCGGTGACGGCGCCGTTCGTCACCACCGGCTTCTGCGCGCGCACGTACATGAGCGCGCCCATCGGCACGCGCGACTCGTCGATGGCGATCGAGCGGCCGGGCGTGAGCGCGCCCAGCTTGCCGCCGCCGGCTTTCGCGACGGCTTTGAAGTAGACGAAGTGCGGGTTCTTGCCCCAGTAGACCGGCAGCTCCTCGGCGTGCTGCGCGAAATAGTGGCGCGCCTTCGGGTTGCCCGGCTGGTTCGACGGCGGCGGCGCGCCCTGCGGCAATTTGCCGTCGGCGGCCAGCAGCTTCGAGACGTTTTGATAGGGATGGCCGTTGTGCCCGTCGGAGCCGACCGGGTACAGGCGCCCGTCGGGGAGCTGGATGATGCCCGCGCCTTCGATGTGCAGCGCCAGCGCGTCGTACGGATCGGCCAGCCACACCAGCTCCCAGCCGCGCAGCGCGCCCGCGAGAATTTGCGCGGTCGTGTAGTTCGCGGCGGGGCCCTTGGGGCGGCGATAGAGCGGGTAGCGATAGGTGTCGTCGGCGGTCAGGCTGCCGCGCACCGACGGCGTGTGATACGCGGTGAACAGGATCGGCGAGTCGAGCTGGTACCAGCTCATGCGATAGAGGAGCTGCCCGCACAGCTTGGTGCGATCGCCCGCGCGCGCGAATTCAGCCAGCGGCTTGAGCGTGCGCGCGATGTACTCGGCGACCGGGACCGAGCGCTCGCCGATCTTGAGCGCGCCCGAGCGGCGGCCGAGCTGCGCGATCTCCTGATCGAGCGCGTCGGCGAGCGGCGCCAATTCGAGATCGTCGCACTCGACGGTGAGCGCCGGCGCCTTGGTCGCCCGCAATTCGGCGCGCGCGGTCCGCGCGATTGCGGCGATTCCCGTCGAGAAAGCCAGCACCAGCGCGCCTGCGGCAAAATGCCGCAACGACTGCGCGGCCATCAGTGGACGACGTCCTTGTGCGCCGCCGCCTTCGGATTGTCGCCGTGCGCCAGCTTGTGCGCGTGCCCGACCATGTCCGCCAGGTACGTCGCCAGCGCGCAGAACTCGACGCCCGGCTTCTCGGTTGCGTAGTGCACCGCGCGGTGGATCAGCGCCTGGGTGATCTTCCAGCGCGACCCCGGCTCACCGTCGAGCGCGCGCTCGATTTCGGCGATCGCGCGGCCCAGCTTCTCTTCGACTTCGTTCTCGGCCATGCCCTCAACTATCACGCGGCGGCCGTCTTGTGCTAGGTTCCCGGCCGAACCAGGAGGTGCACATGCGACTCATCCATTTCGTGCTGGCGGCGACGGTGATGGGCGGCGTGGGCGTGGCTCAGACGGCCGAGGCGCGCAAGGGACGGCTGGAGTCGAGCCGCCCGCAATCCGCCGAGGAGGCCATCGCGCAGGCGGAGAAGGCGCTCGATCTCGGCTCGATCGGCGACGCGCTCGCCGTCGGAGAGCGGCTGCAGAAGACGCGCGGCCTGACCAAGGAGCAGCAGCAGCGGGCGGATCTGATCCTGGCGCGCTGCGGCCTGGTGACCGGCAAGTACGACACGTCGGTGAAGATCTTCGAGCGGCTGCGCAAGGCGTCGCCCGACGACAACCGGCTGGCCGAGTGGCACGCGCGCGCGCTCGACGGCGCGGGCAAGACCGACGCGGCGCTGGCGCTGTTCAGCGAGCTGGCGTCGAAGGACGCGCTGGCCGAGGGCGACAGCTACTGGGCGCTGGCGCAGCTCGAGCGCGCCAAGGGCCAGGAGGGCGCGGCGCTCAAGCACGCGCAGACGGCGCTGGAGAAGCCGATCGTGCTCCAGTCCGACGAGCTCGACCAGGCGATCCACAAGTTCATCAACGAGCTGACGCCGAAGAAGAAGTAGTCTACCGTCGAGGTATGCGCGCGCTCGTGCTCGCCGCCTGCTTGCTCGCTCTCGGCTGCGACGGAGACGCGTTCGTGTCCGAGCAGGAAGACGGCGCGTTCAAGGCGCCCTACGATTTTTCCATTCCGCGGCCGCACCCCGATCTCGGCGCGCCCGATCTCTCGTCCGAAGACTGATGGTCGAGTGATGCCCGAGCGGCCGGTGGTCGGGCGCGGCGGCCTCAAGCTGGAGGCGGCCATCGAGCGCTTTCACCTCGACGGCAAGGTGCGCGGCGCGGCGTGCCTCGACGTGGGCGCGTCGACGGGCGGGTTCACCGAGGCGCTCTTGCGGCACGGCGCGCGGCGCGTGACCGCGATCGACGTCGGGCGCGGGCAGCTCCACCCGTCGCTGCGTGACGACGCGCGCGTGGAGAACCTGGAGGGCGTGCACTTCAAGACGCTGCCGCTCGACGTGGCGGCGGGGCCGTACGACTTCTTCTCCGTCGACGTCAGCTTCGTGGCGGCGCGCACCATGCTGCGCGGGCTCGCGTTCCGGCTGCGCGACGGCGCCGAGGGCGTGGTGCTGATCAAGCCGCAGTTCGAGCTGCCCGACTCGCAGGTGCGCGGCGGCGACGTGTCGGATCCGAACCTGCGGCGCACCGCCGTCGAGAAGGTGCGCGAGAAGGCGGAGTCGCTCGGCTTCACGATCGTCGCGCACGCCGACTCGCCGGTGGAGGGCGGCTTGGGGACGGTGGAGATCCTGGCGCACCTGGCGTTCGCGGGGCGCAGCGCGCGGCTGCCGAAGCCCGGGGAAAAGCGCCCGGCCAAACCGTCACGAAAGCGCGTTTTGGAGCCGATCGCCGCCGAGGGCGAGCACGTCTACTTCGCGGTCGCCGCGCCCGGGCTGGAGCCGATCGTGGCGCAAGAAGTGGCCGCGCTCGACGGGGCGCGCGACGTGCGCGTGGTGCCGGGCGGCGTCGACTTCGCCGGGCCGCTCGAGGTCTGCTGGCGCGCCAATCTTTGGCTGCGTTCGGCGACGCGCGTGCTGGTGCGCGTCGGCGCCGTCGAGGCGCGCGAGTTCGCCAAGCTGCGCCGGCGCGCGTCGACGCTGCCCTGGGCGCGGTTTCTCGACGGGCGCACGCCGCTCGAGCTGCACGTGAGCCAGTCGCGCTCGCGGCTGTATCACACCGGCGCGGTGGCCGAGAACCTGACGCAGGCGATCGCCGATCGCGTGGCGCTGCCGGAGGCGAAGGCGGGCGAGCCGCCGCCGGGCGAGCCGCTCGGCGTGTTCGCGCGCGGGCTCGAGGACGTATGGACGCTCAGCGTGGACTCGTCGGGCGAGCTCCTGCACCGTCGGGGATGGCGCATGGAGAACGCGCAGGCGCCGCTGCGCGAGACGCTGGCGGCGGCGATCTTGCGGCTGTGCGAGTGGGATCCGGCGACGCCGCTGGTCGACCCGATGTGCGGCGCGGGCACGTTTCCCGTCGAGGCGTGCGCGCTGGCGATGCGGCTGGCGCCGGGGCTCGAGCGCTCGTTCGCGTTCGAGCGCTGGCCGGGCTTCGACGCGGCGGCGTGGGCGCGGCTGCGCGAGGAGGCGCGGGCGCGGGCGCTCGGCGCGCCGCCGGCGGCGATCGCCGGATCGGATCACGACGCGCGCGCGGTCGAGGCGGCGCGGCGCAACGCCGAGCGCTGCGGCATTTTGCCGCATGTGGCGATCGCCCGCGCCGAGCTGGCCGACGTGCGCGCGCCGGCGGGGCGCGGCCTGGTCGTCTGCAATCCACCGTACGGGCGGCGCGTCGGCGATCCGCGCGCGCTGCGCGGCGTGTACGTGGCGCTCGGGCGGCTGTTGCGCGAGCGGTTCGGCGGCTGGCGCGCGGGGATCTTGTGCGCCGATCCGCGGCTCGACTCGGCGTTCGGCATGCGGCCCTCGTCGGTGACGCCGCTGCAGAACGGCGGCTTGCGCGTGCGCCTGTTGCGCTTCGACGTCCGCGCGTGAAGGCGCGCGTGCTCAAGCGGCGCGCGCGGCGCGTGCTGGCGGCGCCGCTGGCGCTCGGCGCGGCGGGCGGCGGCGCGGACGTGATCGTGGTGTTGGGCGCGGCGCTCGCCGCCGACGGGCGGCTCGGTCCGGCGCTGGAGCGGCGCGTGCGCGCGGGCGTGGAGGCGTTTCGCGACGGGCGCGCGCCGTGGCTCTTGATGACGGGCGCGCTCGAGTCCGCGGCCATGCGCGCGCGCGCCGTCGAGCTGGGCGCGCCGCCGGACGCGATCCTGTGCGAGCCGACGGCGCTCACCACACGCGAGAACGCGCTGCGCTGCGCCGCCATCCTGCGCGCCCGCGGGTTCGAGCGCGCGCTGATCGTGACCCAGCCGTATCACCTGCGCCGCGCGGTCGCCGCCTTCCGCAACGCCGGCGTCGCCGCCGAGCCGCTCCCCGCCAGCGACGGCGGCGACTCGCTCCTGCAGATCGCGCGCGAATACGTCGCCCTCACCGTCTACGCCGCCCGCGGCTGGCTGTAGAGACTATTTGCCGAAGGGATCTTTGATGACTTCGGTCGACTTCGCCGCGCGCTTGTGGAGCTTCGCGTCGAGGTGTTGGTCGCGGGCGCCGTCGAAGGTGGCGGTCCAGGGGTCGTAGCCGGCGCGCTTGACGAGCAGCGTGCGGGCGTGTGGCGCGGGCTCGAGCGGCGTGTCGAGCGGCAATTTGCCGATCGATTTGCCGTCGAGGAATACTTCGGCGCCGGTGGGGCCGGCGATCGAGAGCTGGATGGTCTTCGCCGCGGGCGGATCGACTTTCTCGGCGGCGCGCGGCGGAGCGGGCGGCTCTTTCGACGCGAATTTTTCGGGCGGCGCGGAGGATTTTTCGGGCGGCGCTTTTTCGGCGGGCGGCGTGCGGCTGAGCGCGAAGACGCCGCCGAGACCGCCGGCCATCACCAGCGCGGCGAGCACCGGCCACAGCCAGCCGCGTTCGCCCGGCGCGCCCGACGGGCGCAGCTCGCCGCTCGAGCGCGTCACCGTGCGCGGCGTGGCGCTCGCCTTCGCCGGCGTGGTCGCCTGCGACGGCGGCTCGGCGCGCGCGGCGATCGGCCCCAGCTCCTGCAGGTAGCGTCGGAGCGCGGCCGCGTCGCCGTCGAGGCGCCGCACGATCGGCTCGAGCGCCTGCGCCACCTCGTCGCAGCTCTGGTAGCGCGCCTCGGGCGTGCGCGCCAGCATGCGCGCCACCACCGCGTCGACGTCGGCGTCGAGATCCGGCCGCACCGACGACGGCGGCCAGACCTTGGCCTCGCGCACCAGGCGCAGCGTCTCGAAGTCGTCCTCGCCGCGGAACAGCCGCTCGAGGGTCAAGCACTCGTACAAGACGATCCCGAGCGCGAACACGTCGGTGCGGCGATCCACCGGCTGCCCGTCGGCCTGCTCGGGGGACATGTAGCTGATCTTGCCTTTGAGCGTGCCGGTGAGCGTGCGCTCGTCGCGCAGGTGGCCGGCGGCGCGCGCGATGCCGAAGTCGAGCAGCTTGAGCCCGCCGAGCGGCGTGACGCGGATGTTCGAGGGGCTCACGTCGCGGTGCACGATCGCGAGCGGGCGGCCGGCGTCGTCGGTGAGCGCGTGCGCGTAGGCGAGCGCGGAGGCGATCTCGGCGGCGATGTAGCAGGCGACGCCGGGCGGCATCGGGCGGCGCAGATCGAACGCGTGGCGCAACAGCGACGAGAGATCGACGCCGTCGACGAACTCCATGGCGAGGAAATAGTCGCCGTCGACCTCGCCGAGATCGTTGACCTGCACGATCGTCGGGTGGTGGAGCAGGGCGCACAGGCGCGCCTCGGCGAGGAACATCTTCACGAACTTGGGGTTCTTCGACAGCTCGGGGAGGATGCGCTTGACCACGACCGTGCGCTGAAAACCCTCCGGCCCGTCGACGATCGCGCGGTGGACCACGGCCATGCCGCCGGCGCCGAGCTGCTCGAGCAGCCGATAGCGGCCGAAGCGGGTCGCTTGCGGAGGAGCCGCGGACGCGGGCATTCGCGTGAATTTTAGCATGCTATAGTCGATGGCTCGAATGCGGCTGCGCAGGTGGGGATGGCTGTTGGTGCTGCTGCTCGTCGCCGGCGCGGCGCGCGCCGAGGATCCGGCGAGCTTGTCGTCGTCGGAGCGGACGCGCCGCTCGAAGGCGCACTTCGACCTCGGGCGGGCGCACTTCAACCTCGGCGAGTTCGAGGCGGCGATGGGCGAGTTCGAGGAGGGGTATCGGCTCAAGCCGCTGCCGCTGTTCCTCTACAACGTGGCGCACTCGGCGCGGCGCGCAGGGCATCCGGAAAAGGCGCTGGAGATGTTTCGGCGCTACCTGCAGGTGAATCCGGGGGCGGCGGAGAAGAAAGAGGTGGAGCGGGCGATCGCGGAGCTGGAGAAGGAGCTGGCGGCGCGGCCGGCGCCGGTGCCGCAGCCGGAGGTGGTGCCGCCGCCGCCGCAAACGAATTCGCAAAATCCGCCGCAAACGAATCCGCAAAACGACCGGCAAACGAACGGGCAAAACGGCGGGCAAACGGGACCGCAAAATCCGCCGCAAACGAGTTTGCAAAATTCACCGCAAACGAATCCGCAAAATGACGGGCAAAACGGCGGGCAAACGGGGGCGCAAAATCGGCCGCAAAGCGACGTGCAGAATCCGCCGCTGCCGGAGGAGCCGCCGTATCCGCCGCGGCCCCGGGCCGAGGAGCCGCGCCTCGCGCCGATTTCGCCGCAAGCGCCGGACGCGAACGCGCTCACGCGGCTGGTGCGGCCGCGCGCGTGGTATCGCGACTGGCTCGGCTGGGCGATCACGACCGTGGGCGCGTTCGCGTTCACCGTCGGGATCATCGACTTCGGCGTGACGTATCCGCGCTACAGCGCGTACGACGGCAGCGCCGCCGGGCACACCGCGCAGAAGTACGACGACGCGCGCAGCGCGGCCACGCGGCTCCAGGCCGACATCGCGGTGTTCTCGATCGGCGCGGCGGTGATCGCGGGCGGCGTGGTGCGCTTCGCGCTGGTGGCGCGCAAAGCCAGGCGCGATCGTTTATCGCTGGTTCCGAACGGGCTTGGGCTGGCGCTAAGCGGAGGCTTTTAGGGCTTGATTCCGTGCCGCCTTAAGAGGCGGTATAAGTGCACGCGAGTGATGTCCGCAGCCTGCGCCGCTTGCGTCACCTTTCCGTCGTGCTTTTGCAGCAGCGCTTCCAGGTACAGCGCCTCGAACTGATCGAGCGCGCGGCGCCGCGCTTCGGCGTAGGGCAGCTCGGCGTCGACGTGGAACGCGCCGGCGGCGGGCGGCGCCTCGGCCGGCGCGGGCGAGTCACGGAACACGAGACACTGCTCGAGGTAGTTGCGCAGCTCGCGCACGTTCCCCGGCCACGCCGCGCGCGACAGGCCGGCGAGGAACGCGGGATCGCGTAGCGGCGCGCACGCCGCCTCGTCGGCGCCGATGCGGTGCAGGAGGCGCTCGACCAGCACCGGCAGATCTTCGGGACGCTGGCGCAGCGACGGCAACGGGATCTTGACCACCGCCAGGCGGAAGAACAGATCGGGGCGGAAGCGGCCGGCGTTGACCTCGGCGCGCAGGTCGCGGTTGGTCGCCGCGATCACGCGCACGTCGACGGGGCGGTAGGTGTTGGTGCCGACGCGGCGGATCTCGCGGTTCTCGAGCACGCGCAAAAGCTTCGGCTGCAGATCGGGCGACAGCTCGCCGATCTCGTCGAGGAAGATGGTGCCGCCGGACGCCTCCTCGAACGCGCCGATGCGCCGCGTCTCGGCGCCGGTGAAGGCGCCTTTTTCGTGGCCGAACAGCTCGCTCTCGAGGAGATTTTCGGGAATCGCGCCGCAGTCGACGACCAGCATCGGCTGCGCGCGGCGTGCGCTGGCGGCGTGGATCGCCTCGGCGGCTTCGCCCTTGCCGGTGCCGGTCTCGCCCTCGAGCAGCACGGTGAAGTCGGTCTCGGCGGCGCGCTCCATCAGCGCGAAGCTGGTGCGCATCGCCACCGAGCGGCCGACCATCGAGCCGAACGACGAGCGCTGCGAAACCGGCAGGCGGTTGGAGCCGCCGCCCAATTCGAAGCGCACGGTCGCGCGGCCGAGGCGCAACAGGCTGCCGTCGCGCAGGAGCGCGTCGAAGACGGTCACGCCGTCGACGATCGTGCCGTTGCGGCTGTCGAGATCGCGCACGCGCGCGCCCGACGGCTCCATCTTCACTTCGCAGTGGAAGCGCGAGACGGTGGCGTCCTCGAGGCGCAGATCGTTCATCTCGTGCGAACCGATCGAGCAGCGGTCGCCGTTCGATTCGCAGACGCGCGACGCGGCCTGGCCGTCGACGACGCTGAGGCGGAATTTCCGCACCTGGCCGGTCGGCGGCGCCTGGCCCTCGACGGGGAGCGTGGTCGACGGCTCGGTGAACGGGTTGGGATCCACGTCGGGCGACGGGCGTTTGCGGTCCATCGCCTCGACGGTAACATTCACCGGTCACTGCGCGCAAAAGCCTCGAGCAGCTCGGCGGCGCGTGGCGAGGCGAAGCGCGCGGCGCGTTCGAGCAGCTCGGTTTTGTCGACGGCGAGCTCGGCGCACGCGCGCGTCAGGTCGTCGAGCAGCGCCACGGTCTTGCGCACGTCGGCGTCGAGATCTTCCAGCACCAGCGCCATCGCGGCTTCGAACAGCAGCGCGGGATCGCGCTTGCGCAGCGACAGCACCAGCAGCCGCTCGGCGTAGCGGAGCAGGCGCTGCGCGTGCTGCGGGCCGAGCGAGCGGCGCAGCGCCACGCGCGACGGCTCGTCGGAGAGGCGGTGGATCAGGATGAGCGTCGCCAGCTGCTCGTCGAGGCGGCACGGGTAGGGCGCCGCCAGGTAGCTCGGGGTGCGATCGCGCTCGATGGTCTGGAGCACCGATTGGAGTTGCATGCGGCGGCGTAGAGCAGGAACGGGGCCGCGGGAAATGCGGCCAAGCGAGCGGACTTTGCGGAGCTGGGATGACCGGCGCGGTTACCGGGCGCGGCGGCTGTATCGCGGGCGGTTACCGGGCGGCGCGAAGTGCGCGGGCGGCTAGAGCGCGGACCAGAGCGCGTCCAGGTCGAGGTGATTTTCGGCGAGCGCGGCCAGCGACGGGAAGTCGCGTGTATTAGTACAGCGGGGGAGGGTGCCGAAGACGCGCACGTCGCCGTGGCGGGCGATCGCGAGCGGGTTGGACGGCTCGTCGGGGCCGGCGGTGTCGGCGGCGCGCGAGAGGATCACGCCGGCGACGCGCAGGTTGCGGCGGCGCGCGGCCTCGACGGTGAGCAGCGTGTGGTTGACGGTGCCGAGCGACGCGCGCGCGACGATGAGGAGCGGCAGCTCGAGCGCGGCGGCGAGATCGGCCATGTTGCGGCCGCCGCCGAGCGGGACCAGGAGGCCGCCGGCGCCCTCGACCAGCGCCAGCTCGGCGTCGCACGTGAGACGCGCGAACGCGTCGCGGATGGGCGCGAGCTCGACGGTGGCGCCGGCTTCGGCGGCGGCGACCTCGGGCGACGCGGGCAGCGGGAAGCGATACGGGCACACCAATGCGCCGTCGAGCGCGCGCCCGGTGGCGGCCGCGAGATTTTGCGCGTCGTCGCCGCCGCCGGTCTCGCACGGCTTCATCGCGGCGACCACGCGGCCGCGGCGCGCGAACGCGGCGAGCAGCGCGCACGCGACCGTGGTCTTGCCGACGCCGGTGTCGGTGCCGGTGACGAAGACCCGCTTCACGCGCCGCACACCTCGATGATCGCCTCGCGCGTCGCGTCCACCATGCGATCGATTTCACCGTCGGTGATGGCGAGCGGCGGCATCATCACGATCACCGGGCCGAGCGGGCGCAGGATCACGCCGTGGCGGCGCAGCGCCATGCACACGCGCGCGCCGATCGCCTCCTCGAACGCGTACGGCTCGCGGTTGACGCGATCGCGCGTCAGCTCGACGCCGACCATCAATCCTCGACGGCGAATCTCCAGCACGTGCGAGAGCAGCGCGAGCTTCTCGTCGAGGCGCGCGGCGAGGCGCGAGATCTTCGCCGGCAATTTTTCCAGCACGCGATCGCGCGCGAAGATCTCGAGCGACGCGAGGCCGGCGGCGCACGCGAGCGGGTTGCCCGTGTACGTGTGGCCGTGGAAGAAGGTGCGCTTGTCGCGATGCTCGCCGAGGAACGCGGCGTAGATCTCGTCGGTGGCGAGCGTGGCGGCGAGCGGGAGGTAGCCGCCCGAGATGCCTTTGGCGAGGCACATCAGGTCGGGCGAGACCGACTCCTGCTCGCAGGCGAACAGGGTTCCCGTGCGGCCGAAGCCGGTGGCCACCTCGTCGCAGACGAGCAGCACGTCGTGGCGCGTGCACAGCTCGCGGGCGCCGCGCAGGAAACCGGGAGGTTGGAGCAGCATGCCGGCCGCGCCCTGCACCAGCGGCTCGACGACCAGCGCGGCCAATTCGCCGGCGTGCTCGGCGAGCGCGCGCTCGAGCGCGTCGAGCGTCGGCGGGATGCGCAGCGTGTGGAACAGGAGCGGGTGGAAGATCTCGTGGAACAGATCGATGCCACCGACGGAGACGGCGCCGATGGTGTCGCCGTGATACGCCTCGGTGAGCGCGAGGAACTTGCCCTTCTCAGGGCGGCCGCGCAGGCGCTGATACTGGAAGGCGATCTTGAGCGCGACCTCGACGGCGGTGGAGCCGGAGTCGGAGTAGAAGACTTTCGCCAGGCCGCGCGGCGCGACGGCGACCAGGCGTTCGGCCAGCTCGATCGACGGGACGTTCGACAGGCCGAGCAGCGTCGAGTGGGCGACGCGATCGAGCTGCGCGCGCACGGCGTCGTCGAGCTCGCGGCGGCGATGGCCGTGCAGCGTCACCCACAGCGACGAGATGCCGTCGAGGTAGCGGCGGCCGTCGACGTCGATCAGCTCGTTGCCGTCGGCGCGCTCGATGATCAGCGGGGCGGCGGCGTTCCAGTCGCGCATCTGCGTGAAGGGGTGCCAGACGTAGCGCTTGTCTTTGTCGGCGAGGTTCATGGTCTCACGTGAAAAGCGCGCGCAAGGCGGTGAGCGCGTCGAGGGCGAGGTCGAGCTGGGCGTCGGTGTGCGTGGCCATCAGCGCCAGGCGAATGCGCGCGGTGCCGTCGGGGACCGTGGGCGGGCGGATGCCTTGCGCGTAGACGCCGCGGGCGAGCAGCGCCGCGGCGGCTTCCATGGCGCGGCGCGGATCGCCGTCGCGGACGCGCAGCGGGACGATGTGCGAAGGCTCGGCGGCGACGGGAAAACCGCGGTCGCGGAGCGCGGCGTGGAAGCGGCGCGCGTTTTCGGCGAGGCGCGCGCGGCGGGCGGCGCCCTCGTCGGAGATCAGCCAGTCGACGGCGGCGTGCGCGGCGGCGACGACCGGGACCGGGAGCGCGGTGGTGAAGACGAAGCTGCGCGCGCGGTGCGCCAGCAGGTCGACGAGCGGTGCGCGCGCGGCCACGTAGGCGCCGAAGCCGCCGAGCGCCTTGCCGAGCGTTCCCATCTGCAGGTCGACGTCGAGGCCGTCGCACAACCCGGCGCCGCGCTCGCCGATAACCCCGACGGCGTGCGCTTCGTCGACGGCGACCAGCGCATCGTGCGCGCGCGCGGCCGCGACCAGGTCGGCCAGCGGCGCGCGATCGCCGTCCATGCTGAACACCGAGTCGGTCACCACCAGGCGGCGTCGGCCGGTGTGCTCGCGCAGCCGGCGCTCGAGATCGGCGGCGTCGGCGTGGTGGTAGACGATCACGCGGGCGCGCGACAGGCGGCAGCCGTCGATCAGGCTGGCGTGGTTGAGCTCGTCGGAGAACACCACGTCGTCGGGACCGGCGAGCGCCGAGACCAGGCCGACGTTGGCCTGGTAGCCGGAGTTGAAGAGCAGGGCAGCGTCGGTGCGCTTCCACGTCGCGAGGCGCGCCTCGAGCGCGCGGTGCGGAGCGAGGTTGCCGACGATCAGCCGCGAGGCGCCGGCGCCGAAGCCGCAGTCGGCGATCGCGGCGGTCGCGGCACGGGCGAGCAGGGGATGATCGGCGAGGCCGAGATAGTTGTTCGACGAGAAGTTGGAGGCGCGGTGGCCGTCGACGACGATCTCGGCGCGCTGGGGGCCGTCGATCGGGCGCATGCGGCGACGCAGTCCGGCGGCGTCGATGGCGGCGAGCTCGGCGCGAATGCTGTCGAGGCGGTCGGGCACGGCGCGACATTATCCGCTTTGCCCCGCGTGTCAACCGGAGCGGAGGCTGTTCCACGTGGAACAATTCGCGGCGGCGCGACCTGATTGTTCCACGTGGAACAATCAGCGGCGGAAGCTGGTGAGGCGACGCGTGACGCCCGCGATCTCGTAGTCGACGGGCGGCAGCGCGGTGAACCCCGACGGCGGCCGAGCGATCGGCTGCTCCAGCGTCTGCATCGCGATGAGGAGGCCGCCGGGCGCGACGAAGGGCGCGCCGTGCTCGACCCATTCGGCGGGCTCCCAGACCGCGCGCGAGACCACCGCGTCGAAAAACCGATCCGGCGGAAGCTTCTCCAAGCGCACGCCGAGCGCCTCCACGTTGAGCGCGACCTCGCGCCGCAGCGTCTGAAGGAACGCCACCTTCTTCTGAATCGACTCGATGCAGGTGACCCGCAGCGCGGGCCGCGCGACGGCCAACGCGACGCCGGGAAATCCCGCGCCCGAGCCGACGTCGAGCAGCGTGGTCGCGTCGCCGAGCAGCGGCGCGATCGCCAGGCTGTCGAGGAAGTGGCGATCGACGACGTCGTCCGGCTCCACGATCGCGGTCAGGTTGATGCGCTGGTTCCATCGCAGCAGCAGGCCGAGGTAGCGGTCGAGCTTCGCGAGCGCGCCCTCGTCGAGCGGCACGCCCAACCGTGCCGCGCCTTCCGCGAGCCGCCGCTTTGTTGCTCCCTGCATGGCCCGCCAGTATAGATCGGGATCCATGGCCTACCTCACCCCCGAAGATCTGGCGCGCATCATCGAACCCGTCGTTCGCGAGCTGTGCGGCGGCGCCGGCCACATCACCACCATGCCGGGCGGCGCCTCGCTTCGCCGCTATCACCGCGTCGACGTCGCCGGCGGCGCGCGCGCCTCGCTGGTGGTCATGGAGCTCGGCGACAACGCCACCAAGTCCGACGAGATCGTCAAGGGCGCGATGCCCGCCGAGCTGCCCTTCATTAATGTGCAGCGCTACCTGTCGGCGGCCGGCGTCGCGGTGCCCGACGTGTTCCGCTTCGACACCCAGCACGGCCTCGTCTACCTCGAAGATCTCGGCGACGTCACGTTCGAGTCGCGCGTCGCCGACGCGGGCGACGGCGTACGCCGCAGCTACTACCAGGCCGCGATCGATCAGCTGGTCGCCATGCAGCGCTACGCCGCCGCGCATCCGGATCCCGGCTGCGTCGCCTTTTCACGCGGCTTCGATTTCGAGCTGCTCCATTGGGAGCTGGAACATTTTCGCGAGTACGGCCTCGAGGCGCAGGGCCTTCAGCCGACTCCCGCCGAGCGCGACGAGCTCGATCGGCAGTTCCGCGCCATCGCCACCGAGTTGGCCGAAGCGCCGCGCGGCTTCGTCCACCGCGACTACCAGAGCCGCAACCTGATGGTCCAGGACGTCGCCGGCGGCTTTCGCCTGCGCGTGATCGACTTCCAGGACGCGCTGCTCGGCACCGCCGCGTACGATCTCGTCGGCCTGCTGCGCGACAGCTACGTAGCGCTCTCCCCGTCGCTGCTCGACGAGCTGGTCGCCTACCACGCGCGCCGCGCGGAGGTCGCGCTCGAGCCCTTCAGCGCGCTGTTCGACCTCCAGACCGTGCAGCGCAAATTGAAAGACGCCGGCCGCTTCGTTTTCATCGATCGAGTGAAGAAGAATCCGAGTTTTCTCGTACATATTCCGAGCAGCTTGAGCTACGTCGCGCGCGCCCTCTCGCGGCTCCCCCGACTGGCCTCGGTCCGCGAGATCCTGGCGCGCCACCTACCGCAGTTTCGAGGGGATGGCGTTCATCAGACATGAAAATTTACGTAACGAACGCTACTGACAAAGCATCCGCGACAGGCTTGACCATGACGATGGTTCCACGTTACGATGCGGGCTTCCGATGGCCATAAATCCGGTCCCCTTCGGGAAGTATGAGCTCATCTCCCGGCTCGCCGCCGGCGGCATGGCCGAGATCTTTCTCGCCCGCACCAAGTCGATCCAAGGCTTCGAAAAATACCTCGTCATCAAGCGAATCCTGCGCAGCCGCACCAACGATCCCGAGTTCGTGCGCATGTTCCTCGACGAGGCGCGCGTCGCCGCGACGCTCGATCACCCGAACATCGTCCAGATCTACGACGTCGGGCACATCGAGAACGAGTACTTCATCGCGATGGAGTACCTGCGCGGCCACAACCTGATCGAGATCGTCCGCGCCGGCGCCAAGCTCGGCTACTCCAAGCCGCCGCTCGAGCACGTGATGTCGATCCTCTCGGGCGTCTGCGCCGGCCTTCACTACGCGCACGAAAAACGCGACTTCCAGGGCCGCTCGCTCGAGATCGTTCATCGCGACGTCACTCCGCAGAACGTGGTCGTCAGCTTCGACGGCGCGGTCAAGATCGTCGACTTCGGAATCGCCAAGGCGGCGACGCGCGAAGTGGAAACGCTCGCCGGCACGCTCAAGGGAAAAATCGGCTACATGTCCCCGGAGCAGTGCCGCGGCCAGCCGGTCGATCGCCGCTCGGATCTGTTCGCCGTCGGCATCATTCTCTACGAGCTGACGACGGGCAAGCGCCTCTACCACGAGCGCTCCGACTTCGAGACGCTGAAGAAGATCATCGAAGGCCCGGTGCCGTCGCCGCGCGACATTTTGCCGTTCTATCCGGCGGCGCTCAACGGCATCGTCGTGCGCTGTCTGCAAAAAGATCCGAACGAGCGCTATCAAACCGCGCGCGACCTGCACACCGATCTCGACGCGTTCGCGCGCGACAATCAGCTCGTCACCGGCACGGTGCCGATCTCGCAGTACATGGAGCGCGTATTCGCCGACGAGCTGGCGGCGCAGAAATCTTCCGACGCGGCGGGCCTGGTGTTCGCGTCGCAGATGTCGACCACCTCGTCGAGCCCGTCGTATCTCGGCGAGTCGTCGCGCCGCTCGTCGCAGATCGAAGTTCCGCTGGTGGCCGCGCGCCGCCAGCACCTGATCACGCGCGCGCTGCAGGCGCTGGTGGCGGTGCTGCTGGTGCTCGCGGGAGGCTTGTTCGTCTGGTGGCGCACGCGGCCGCCGTCGGGCGTTCCGCCGATCGCAGCGGCGCCGGTCGCGCCGATGGTCGCGCCCGCAGCGCAGCCGCCGGTCGCCGCGCCGGCGGTTCCCGTCGCAGGCGCGCCGGGCACCGCGCCGGCGAATCCCGCCGCGCCGGCCAATCCGGCGGCGAAGGGTGGCGTCGCGCCCGCGGTGGCCGTCGCGCCTGCGCCCGCCGCTCCGCTCGCTCCCGTCGGGCCGCCGCACCCGAAGCCGATCGCCAAGCCGGGCGACGCGCACGTGACGATCGCGTCCGATCCGCGCTGCGAGGTGCTGATCGACGGCAATCCATTCGGCGCCACGCCGCTGGTCGATCTCGCCGTCCCCGCCGGCAAGCACACGGTCGTGCTCCTCAACTCGGGCGCCGGCATCAAGGAGTCGCTGAAGATTTCGCTGACCACCGGCCAGCTCTGGACGCGCTCGTTCCAGTACGAGAACGGCAAGATGACGGCGCAGAACGGCCTGTCGGCGAAGATGCTCGCGACGCACGAAGAGAAGAAAGCCGAGCCGGTCGCCGCGCTCGAGCCCAAGCACGAGGCGCCCCCGTCGGTGAAACCGAAAGCCGTCGAAGGCGCGGCGTCGAGCGGCACGCCTGCGCCCGCGCCCAAGCCGCAGACCGCGGTCGCCGCGCCCGCGCCCAAGCCCGTCGCCGCGCCCGCGCCTCCGCCGGTCGCGCCCGTCGCCGCTCCGGCCGCGCCGCAGCCGCCCGGCACGCGCACCGTCGCCGGCTTCGTGCTCGACGCGCAAAAGATCAACGCGCCCCAGCCCCACCTGCCGGACATGGTCGCGACCAACCATCACGGCGAGAAGGTCGTCGGCACCTACAAAATCTGCGTCAACAAGGACGGCAAGGTCTACGACGTCACCACCGTCGCTTCGATCTCCGGCGCCGACTCCGCCATCATGAGCACGCTCAAAACCTGGACGTACAAGCCGCAGACCGGCAACGTCTGCGCGTCCAAGGTTCTCTCCTATCAGATCCCGTAATATCGCCGCCTTGACCACCCTGCGCGCGACGGCTAGACTTCAGCACCTCCGCGCAAGGTGAATGATAAGTGGCGAAGCAAAGCCTTCTGCTGGTCGACGGCGATACCAAGAGCCTTCGGGTTCTCGAAGTGAGCCTCAAGAAGGCCGGTTTCAACGTCACCACCGCGGTCCACGGACAGGACGCGCTCGGTAAAGTCGAGACCGCCGCGCCCGACCTGATCATCTCCGACACCAAGATGCCGGAGATGGACGGCTTCGAGCTGGTCGAGCGCCTCAAGCAAAACGCCGACTGGTCGTCGATCCCGTTCATCTTCCTGACCGCGCAATCGGACGTCGAGGACAAGATCCGCGGGCTCGAGCTGGGCGTCGAGGACTACCTCACCAAGCCGATCTACATCAAAGAGATCATCACCCGCGTCAAGATCCTGCTGCAGAAAAAACAGCGGCAGTCGCTCGAGGAGAACAAGCGCGAGTCGCGCACCAAGTTCGCCGGCCAGCTCGCCGACATGGCGGTGGTCGACTTGATCCAGACGATCGAGATCAGCCGCAAGTCGGGCGTCATCCACTTCAAGCACCCCGACGGCAAACGCGCCGCGATCTATTTTCGCGCCGGCAAGGTCATCGATGCCGAGCTCGGCCGCCTCACCGGCGAAGAGGCGGTGTATCGCCTGCTGGTGTGGAGCGAGGGCGAGTTCGAAGTCGAGTTCAAGAACGTTCGCCGCAAGGACGTGATCGAGCTGTCGTCGCAAGGCCTGCTGATGGAGGGCATGCGGCGCGTCGACGAGTGGGGCCGCTTGTGCGAGCAGCTGCCGCCGCTTGAGACCGTGTTCGAGGTCGACTACCGCGAGCTGGCCGAGCGGCTGGCGGAGATCCCCGACGAGATCAACGGCATCCTGCGGCTGTTCGACGGACGGCGCACGCTGATGCAGGTCGTCGACGACTGCGAGTTCTCGGATCTCGAGGCGCTCAACGTCATCTCGAAGCTGTATTTCGAAGGGCTGGTGTACGACGCCTCGACGGGCGGCGCGCCCTCCGACGAGGCGGCCGAGGCGCCCGAGCTCGAGGGCTGGCTGGCGGAAGCGCCCGGCGCGCAAGACGAGACGGGCGACGAGCCCGAGCCGGCGCGCGCTTCCGAGGAGCACGTCGAGAAACAGGACGCGCCCGCGGGTTGGGGCGGCGGCTTCGAGGAGGCCGCGGCCTCGGCGCTCGAGAGCGCGCCGGCGCCGATCGCCGCGTCGCCCGCGCACGAGCCCGAAGAAATTTCGCCGCCGGTGATGGCGCCCGAACCGATTTCGCCGCCGCCGTCGCTGTCCGCGCCCGAGCCGGCGCCGATGCGCGAGGCCGCGCAAGCCGACGCGTCGCTCGCCGAAGCCGCGCGCCTCGACGAGTCGCTGGCGAACGCGATGGCCGTCGAGCCGCGCACCAGCAGCCCGCCCGCCCCGTCGCCGATGAACGGCGAGGGCGTGGTGTTGCAGTTTCCCGCGCAGCAGGCGCCGCTCGCGCGCGTGTCGCTGCGCAAGATGCCGCGCCCGATCATCGCGCAGACGCAATCGCAGCCGCAGCCGCAATCGCAGTCGCCGAACGATCTGCTCCAGCCGGTGGCCGGCGAGACTCCGCACTCCGACGGCGCGCAACCCAATCTCGACGACGCGCCCGCGGTCGTGCTCTCGGATCAGCTGGTCGCCGATCTCGCCGCCAGCCGCCCTGCGCCGTCGGGAACCTCCGACGAGTTCGACGATCCCTCGGCGACGCCGCTGCCGTCGCCCTTCCCGGCACCGATCGATCCCGAGTCGCCGCGCACCGCGCTCGAGGTGCGCGCGCCGTCGGGGCAGCACGCCGACGACGAAGATCTCGAGGACTCGCCGACGCCGCGCCTCGGCATCAAGATCGCCGGCGCCGCGATCTTCCTGATGCTGGTCGCCGGCGGCACGATCGCGCTGGTCGCCGGCGGTCCGAAGACTCCCGCGCCCACGCCGCCCGCGCCCGTCGCTGTGAAAGAGCCCGCGCCTGCGCCCGCTCCTGCTCCTGCTCCTGCGCCCGAGCCGGTCGCCGTGAAAGAGCCCGCGCCGGTGCCTGCACCGGCTCCCGCTCCCGCGCCTGCGCCCGAGCCGGTCGCCGTGAAAGAACCTGCGCCGGCACCTGCGCCTGCGCCCGTCGCTGTGAAAGAGCCCACGCCGGCACCTGCGCCCGCGCCCGTCGCCGTCAAAGAGCCGTCGCCCGTCACCGTCGTCGCGCCGGAAAAAGCCGACGCCAACGAGTACGCCTCGCTGCTCGCCGAAGGCCGCGCCCTCTACAAAAAAGGCCAGGCCAAGAAAGCCATCGCCGTCCTCGAAAAGGCGATCACCCTCAAAGCCGACGGCGACGAGGCGCTGGTCCTGTTCGCCAACTGCCACCTCGATCGCGGCGCCACCGGCAAGGCGCTCGCCGCCGCCAACCTCGCCGTCGCCGCCAATCCGCAAAACGCCGACGCGTACCTGGTCATCGGCGCCGTGCAGCAGCAGCAGAACCACGTCCCCGAGGCGCGCTCGGCCTACCAGACGTACCTCAAGCTTTCGCCGAAGGGCGAGTTCGCCGGCGAGATCCGCACCATCCTCTCGCAGCTCAAGTAACGTGCTCACGCTCGGCATCGAGTCGTCGTGCGACGAGACCGCCGCCGCGCTCGTCGAGGACGGCCGCCGCATCCGCGCCGATCGCGTGGCGTCGCAGATCGCGATCCACGGCGAGTACGGCGGCGTGGTGCCCGAGATCGCCTCGCGCGTCCACATCACCAACCTGATGCCGGTGCTGACGTCGGCGTTCGCGCAGGCGGGCGCCACGCTCGACGACGTCGGCGGCATCGCGGTGACGCGCGGGCCCGGCCTCGTCGGCGCGCTGCTCGTCGGCGTGCAGGCGGCCAAGGCGATCGCCTACGCGCGCAACCTGCCGCTCGTCGGCGTCAACCACCTCGAAGGCCACCTGTGCGCCGTCTTCCTCGAGAACGACGCGCCGCCGAAGTTCCCGCACCTCGCGCTGCTGGTGTCGGGCGGCCACTCGGAGCTGATCGCCGTCGAGGACTTCGGCCGCTACCGCCTGCTCGGCGCCACCCGCGACGACGCCGCCGGCGAAGCGTTCGACAAGGTCGGCAAGATGCTCGGCCTCGGCTATCCCGCCGGCCCGCGCGTCGACGAGCTGGCGGCGTCGGGCGATCCGCGCGCCGTGAAGCTGCCGCGCGCGATGCGCGGGCGCGGCCTCGACTTCAGCTTCAGCGGCCTCAAAACCGCCGTTTCGACCCATTTAAAGCGATCGGGCGTTCCCAGCGGCCAGGCGCTCGCCGATCTCTGCGCCAGCTTTCAAGCCGCGGTCGTCGAGCAGCTCGTCGCGAAGAC
>Ga0070741_10006186_pt1 | contig 25932 bp, 18 predicted proteins | sample Coa_R1_4_FD_66440 | JGI IMG/M metagenome (GOLD analysis project Ga0070741, IMG submission 66440) | Surface soil microbial communities from Centralia Pennsylvania, which are recovering from an underground coalmine fire - Coalmine... | ecosystem: Environmental > Terrestrial > Soil > Unclassified ... | reverse complement strand
TCGAACCGATCAATGCCGGGCTGGTTACTTCAACGGTGGCGTTGCCGACAACGGCCCCTGAGGGGTCCTTCACCATGCCCTGGATGCCCGCTGTCGTCTCTTGCGCAAACGACATGGGCAGCAACAGCAGCAGCATGAAGGCGCACAGGGATAATCCCAGCAGCCGCCTTGAGGTGTTGCTCATATGCCTCCTTGAAAGTATTGCAAGGTGCAGTCCCATCTTTGTTTTTCTTGGTTCACTCGAGCAATCTCCAGTGAACCGCTGCTCGGCTTGAGGGCAGAACCAGCGCTCCGCAACAGGATCTTCCTTGCAACTGAACGGGTATTCCGTGACCTTTGTAATGCACTCTGGCAACCAAAGTCACAGGCACAAGTATTTGAAAACAATCAGCGATTACAGTACTGTGGAAAATTTCCTATGATTTTTTGTAGATGAGTACCTGCTGGCATATGCGATTCCGGAACTTGGGACGGGCGCACTTTACCCAGCGACTGAGACGTGCGCCAGGCGGGACCACCTCCGCGTTGCGAGCGACCGCTTGCGCGTTCCGGGCGAAGCCGGCGATCGACGGCCAGTTTGATGGTGATATCTGCGGGAACAGGGCGCAGATAATCCAAATCCTGAAGGTCCGGCATGAAGTCGCCCATCTCGAATACTGCGAGTCTATTGATTGCTGCGAACTGCGGCGCTACTGCTGTGCTCCTCAGCAGGAACACGCCAGTCAAGCCTATTGCTACCTCACTGGCTCATACACCAGGATCATGAATGAACCCGGCTTGATGGTCGGCCGGCGTTGGCCTTCTGCTGGAGGTCCAAGCTCCGCCGTCGCCGTGTAAAGCTTGTGCGTCTTCGGGTCCAGCGCCATGGTGCGTGCTCCGCGCATCGTTTCCACGTTACCTGCCACGTCGAACTTGTCGCCGTTTTCCCGCACCACGGTGATGGTTCCCGAACCGCCGTTCGAGGCGAACGCGCGCTTCCGTCCCGCATCGAACGTCGCCGCGTCGGTTCCGGAACCCGTCGGCAGGGACGCCAGTTGCTTTCCGGTGTTGGTATCGATGACCAGCATCACCTTGTTGCCGCAGACGGTAAACAAGCGATTCGTTTTCTCGTCGATGGCCAAACCGCTTGGTTCTTCGCACCCATCAAGCTTCCAGCGGCTGTCTTCCTTCCACGTCTTGGAATTCACCGCTGCAATCTCGCCTTTGTCTTCCACGTTCACGTAGACATGGTCTTTGTCCGCCGCGGCAAATTCGAGTTTCCCACCCAGCGGCACGGTCGTATCCACCTTCAAGGTTCCCGGATCGATCACGGCAATGTCGTGGCTCCGACCGTGCATGACAATGACTTTTTTCGCGTAGGGATCATAGATGATCGCGTCCGGCCCCTCGCCCACCTTGATCTGCTGCTTGATTTGCAACGTTTTCGTGTCGAACACGGTTACTTCGCCTGTCTGGCCGTTGGTACTGAATCCAAGATTTCTTTCCGGCACGAGAGCGGTTCCGTGCGCGCCTTGGACCGGAACTGTGCCCGCCACCTTGCCCGTCGCTGTGTCAACAACTTGAATCTGGGTCGAATGCGCGATGTACAGCCGCTTCCCATCCGGCGACAGCGAAAGGTAGTCCCAGAACCCGTCGCCTCCAATCGTCCACTTCGCAGTTTGCCTGTACAGCGGTGTCGAATTCTGTGCGAACGCGCTTGTCATCAGCGCAACCATAAGTGCCAGGGCCAGTTGCTTCATGATCTCTCCTCCGCTTTCCCTCAGTGCTGTCTGTATGCGTCCTTGGCGACATTTGCGGTAGTGTGGCTCAGGCTACGACCCGAGCTCCCGACAAGTAGTGGTGCACCGCGGGGGTGATGATCAGCGACAGCAGCATCGAAATCGCGATGCCTCCAATCACCGCAATCGCTAGCGGCTGAAGCATCTGCGACCCCGCGCCGAGCGCCAGCGCCAGGGGCAGGAAACCCGCAGCCGCCGCCAGTGCCGTCATTAGAATAGGCCGCAGCCGTCGCCGCCCCGCTTTCACCATTGCTTCCTTGGCCGTCATCCCTTCGGCGCGGTATTTCTGGTACGCGTCGAGCAGCAGAATGCCGTTTTTCGCCACGATCCCGATCACCATGATCAGCCCCATGAACGACGAAATATTGAACGTCATGCCCGTGATCAGCAGCGCCAAAAACACGCCCGCCGTGGATAGCAGGGCCGAGCACAGGATCGCCACTGGCGCCGCGAAAGTGCGGAACTCGAACAGCAGCACGATGAACACGAGCACGATCGCGAGCGCCAGCACCAGCAACAGATCATGGAACGACTGTTGCTGCTGCTCATATTGGCCGCCATAAACAACGCGGATGTCGGAGGGTATGTTGATCGCCGTCACCGTCTTCTGCACCGCTGCCATCGCACTGCCCAAGTCAGTGCCTTCCAGTCGAGCGGTTACGGTCACGAGCCGCTGCATGTTCTCCCGGCGGATTTCCGTTTGACCGGGCAACTTCTGGATATTTGCGAGCGATCCCAGCGTAGCCGTGCGCCCCGTCCCGCTCACCAGCAACGTGTTTTTCATGGCATCGAGTGAGCTCCGGTCCTGCTCCGGGAACCGTATCCGGATGGTGTAGGCGCGATCGTTGGCCACGACCGGATTCGGCGAAGGTTTTCCCTCCAGCACGGCGGTCGCGTCGGCGGCGACCTCCTGCGCGGTGAAGCCGGCGCGCATCGCCACCATCGGGTTCACCGTGAACACCGTGGCCGGCCCGCTGATCGTGTTGTCGATGCCGTTTTTAAGGTCCACAATGCCGGACACCTTTGCGATCGCATCGGCCACCTTCGGCGCCCATTCCTGCAGCTTGGCCGGATCATTGTTGAAAAGCTTGATGAACACATCCTCGGGTTCGTTCGACAGATCACCGATCATGTCCTGCAACACCTCAACGAACTCAACGGTGATGCCGGGCTCCTCGCGCGCGATCTCGGCGCGCAACTGATTGACCACCTCCTCCGTGCTCCGGCGGCGATTCTGTTTCAGCTTCACTGCAATGTCGCCCCGATTCGCTTCCGTGACCGCCGCCAGACCCAGTTCCAACCCGGTGCGTCGCGAGGAGCCTTCGACCTCGGGAATCGCACCGATCATGCGCTCAATGTGTTCTATGACCCGGTTGGTTTCGGCTAGGGAGCTGCCGGCCGGTGTCCAGTAATCGAGGATGAATCCGCCCTCGTCGATGGGTGGAAGCAGGTCGCTGCCGAGCGCCTGATAACAGAAATAGGATCCGATCACCAGCACCAGCGCGAATCCGGCAATCCACTGCGGTCGCTCGAAGGCAAACCGCAGCGCCTTCTCATATCCGTCCAGTATCCGACGCAAACTTCCCGATAACGCCGCCTCCTCGGCGTGCTCAAGGTCTTCGCGTGACAGTTCCCGCGTCGGACCGTAGGTAGTTGTCCTCTGCTGCGAAACGTCATTTCGTGCCCCTGGCCGGTTGCTCGTCTCCGATGTCTGCTCTCTCCTGCGTTCGGCATCGTGCCTCGGGCCTCGAATAAAGAACTGGCTCAGCGTAGGCGTCCAGGTCAGCGCCAGCACCAGCGACGCCGCCAGCGATACCGAAACCGTAATGGCCAGCGCGCGGAAGAACAGGCCCGTCACGCCGCTGATCCCGATCAGCGGCACGAAGACCACGATGGGGGTAATCGTCGAGCCAATGAGCGGGACAGTGATTTCCGAAAGTGCACTTCGGATTGCCTCCAGCCGGCCTTGTCCCACTTCTCGGTGCAGCGCCACGTTTTCGACGACCACAATCGCATCGTCGATCACCAACCCAACGGCCGCAGCCATTCCACCGAGCGTCATCAGATTGAAGCTCATGCCGAGCACCTTGATGAAAATGCAGCTCACCAAGACGGTGATCGGGATGACCGTGGCTGCCACCAACGACGTTCCCCAGTCGCGAAGGAAGAGAACGATGATGAGCGAAGCCAGCGCGATGCCGATCAGAATCGCGTCGCGCACGCTCTTGATCGACTCGTTTACAATCTCCGACTGATCGTAGAATGGCGTCAGCTTCACCCCGGGCGGAAGGGTTTGACGCAATTTCGCAATTTCCTGATGCACCTCGTTCGCCACCTGGACCGTGTTGGCGTCCGGCTGTCGCGTAATACTGAGGAGCACCGCCGGTTTGCCATTCGAGGTCACTGCTGTGTACACCGGTTTAACGCCGCGCTCCACTGTGGCCACGTCGCCGATGTGCACCGGCACTCCGCCCTGCGTGACCTTCACCACAATCTTTTCGAGCTGCGCCGGATCGCGCGCTTGCCCGGTCACCAGCGTGAGGTAGAGCTGATGGTCCTCCGGCATCAATCCCGGCGAATCGATCAGGTTGGTCTTGCCGATGGCGTTCAGCAGGTCATCGACCGTCACGTTGGCCGCCAGCAGCTTTGCTGGACTGGCAATGATGTGAAATTCGGGTATCTGCCCGCCCTGCACGAGCACGGTGGCTACGCCCAACAGTCGGTTCAGGCGCGGTTTCAAATCGTACGTCGCCAATTCCCAAAGCTGCGTTTGCGGGACGGTGTCGGAGGTAAGGCTGTATCCGATGATGGGAAAATTGGCAAATGTCAGCCGGTTCGTGGTGATTGCCGCCGATGGCGGCAACTCGGACCGCATCTTCCCCATGGCCGAGTCGACCATCTGCAGCGCCTCAATCATGTTCGTGTTCCAGTCGAAGAACAGGTCGATTTCGGCCTCGCCTCGGCTGGTGATCGACCGCTCCGAGACAAGTCCCGGGACGCTGTTGACCGCCTCCTCGATCGGTCGCGTGATCGTCACCATCATCTGGTCGATCGGCATCACGCCGTTGTCCACCCCGATCACCACGCGCGGAAAATCGGTCTGCGGGAAGACCGATATCGGCACCTTAAATGCGATATAGGCGCCGGCTATTGCTACCGTGAGGATCACGAAAATAACCGACGTTGCGAACCGAGAGTACCAGTAATTTTCGGCGGAGGGAGCCGATTTGGGGATCCGGAGGAGGGCATCGAAAGCCGGCATTGTCAGTCCTTCGCCTCGGTCGATTGCTTCGCCCCCGACGGTTCGCTGGAAGCGACCTTCACCTGCGTGTTGTCGGGCAGGCCGTACGCGCCGGTCGTGATTACCGTCTGACCGGGCTGGAGTCCCTTGGTGATCTGTACCAGGTTGCCGCTGCGGATACCGGTCTCGACCTCGGTTTGGTGCGCTTTGCTGTCGCCGCCCACCACCATTACCGTCGTCGCGCCCTCCGGCGTCTTCAGCAGCGCCTCCGCCGGGATAACCACCGCGTTATCGACAGTCTTTGCCACCACCTTCAATTCGACGGTCGCACCGGGTCGCAATGCGCCTGACGCGTTGCTCGCCTCCGCCCAGACCTCGACTGTCGTGCTCCCCGGATCCAGAGCTGGGCTCACCAGCGTCACCTTCGCAGGTACCGGCGGAGTGTTGGGTGCGTTGATGGTCGCCGCGTCTCCGGGCTTCAACAGCGCCGCCTGCTCCTGAGGAATGTGCGCCCGCGCCACCACCGAAGAAAGATTCATGACCGTCAGCAATGGCGTGCCCGACGGCGGCATTTCTCCTGGCCAAACTGGTCGGTCCGTAACAACTCCATTGATCGGGCTGCGGATCTCCGTATAGCTGAGTTGGGCCTGCGCAGCCTGGTACTTACCCTGCGCCGAGGCCAATTGACCTGCGGCCGACTGCCGCGTCGCCTGCTTGCCGACAGCCTGCAGCGCCGCCATGTGCTGCTGCGCGACATCATTGGCCGCCCGCGCCTGCGCGAGCGCAACTGCGGCCTGGTCCAGGTCTTTGCGCGGCAGCGCGCCCTCGTTGAACAGCTTTTTCCGGCTGTCATAGAGCTTCTGTTGCGCATCCAGCGATTCCTTTGCTGCCTTCGCGTCCTGTTCCGCCTTGATCACATCCTCCGGCAGCGTAGCCTTTGTGGTGGTTTCGTATGCTGCCTGCGCCTGCTCGAGCGCACCTTTGTTCTCGGTCACCGAAGCCGCAATGTCTTTGTTCTCCAGCACCGCCAGTAGTTGACCGGCATGCACTCGCGATCCCCGGTTGACATAGAACTTTGCCACCGGCGCCGCAATCTTGGGCGTGATGGCGGCTTCCTGCTTGGGAAACAGAACAGCTTCCGCCGTTACGACCTGTCGCAGGGTCGTCGTTTCCACCTTCCTGGTCTGGACGGTGACGACCGGCTGTACTTCCGCTTCCTGATTCGAGCACGCCGCAAGGGCGAGCAGCGTCAGCGCAGCCGCAAGAGAAACAGCGACACGCGCGCCCTGAGCCGTAGTTTGCTTCATCGCCGCTTGCGTATTTGCCTTCCTGTTCATCACCTGAACCGGTCAATCGAGATCGATAATGCCCTTGGTTTTAAAAACTCCCAGTCAGCGTCTGCAATTGCGCGATCGCCACCCGATACCGCGCCGCGCCGTCATCGTAATTGTTGCGGGCCAGGACCAGCGCGTTCTGCGCGTCGACGACCTCTAGCGCCGTGGCCTCGCCACCTTGGTACCGCAATGTCGTCAAACGCAGGCTCTCCGCCGCCAGGTTCACCGACCGCTTCAACATCTCCATCTGCCCTCGCGCCGTCTCCGCCTCGTGATAAAAGATCTGCAGATTCGCCACTGCCGTGCGCTGTGCCTCGTTCAACTGCACGCGCGCCAAGTCGCGCTGCAATTGCGCCTGCTTCACCTTGCTTTGCACTGCACCCCAGTCGAACACCGGCAGGTTCAGGGTTGCCGCAAACGAGTACCCGAGGTTGTTAATTGAGCCAGTACGGACCGCGTACCGTTCCGAGTCGATGCCATACCAGTAATCAAAGGTGAGTGACGGCAGGTGGCCCGCAAGCGCCGACATTACCTCGTGCTGCGATGCTTTCATCGCCCCAATCGCCGCCGCGACCTCAGGATTGTTTTGTCCGGCAAGCTCCTGAACGCGTTGAAACTCCGGCAACACCGGTGCTTGATCGAGATCATTCACCACATCGAAGTTTTCGGTGTAGTTCGGGAAGACCAGCACCGCCAGCCCAAGTTTCGCAGCCTCGTCCGCACGCGCTGCGTTTTCTACTGCCCCCTCTGCGTTGTTCACCTGGAGTTGCGCCTTGAGTACATCCGAGTGCGCAACCTCTCCACCCTGTTCAAGTTGCTGGCTCAACTTGAGGAATCGCTGCGCTTCCGTGGCCGCTGCCCGCGCATTCTGCAGCTTGTCTCGCGCTACGATCATCTTGTAATAGGCTTGAACCACGGTCGCCACCAGTCCACGACGTGCAATCTCCAGCTTGGCTCGCGCCACGGCCTCCAGCGCCCGCGTGCGCTGGAAATCCGCAATGCCGGCGCCGCTTAGGACCTGGTGCACGTTGCCCCAGGTGACATACTCGGTCGGTGCATTGTTCGCGATGAATACGCCGGAGGGAGTCCCGTTCGCCTGCGTAACTATTGCGCCCGACTGGTAGGACAGGTTCGGCAGCAGCGCCGCCCGGGCCTGCACCTTGTCCTCATGCGCGATGCCCGCGTTCGTGACCGCCGCGCGGAACTGCGACGTGTTCGCCTGCGCCAGCCGGATGGCATCCTGGAGCGACACCTTTATCGGACTGGTCTGTGTCGGCCCCGTCCCGGCCGTCACGGAAACGGGTGTCCCCGGCGTGACCGGCGCATTCGTTTGCGCCCATGTGGCCGTCGCGAAGAGCACAAAGAGGAGGGTCTTGCAGATCACGGACACACTCCCGCAAATGCACAGAATCTCAGTTCAAACCTTAAGCGAACCTGAAGAAATCACCGGGTGATCGGCAGTCGGACGGAAAATATGGTTCCTTTTCCAGGCTGGCTTTCCGCGGCGATGCTTCCTCCATAGGCCTCGGCCATGGCTTTCGCAATCGCCAGCCCCAGGCCGTACCCTCCAGTCTCGCGTGACCGCGAAGGGTCAGCCCGCTGAAAGCGCTCAAAGATGCGCTGCAACTGGCCCAATTCAATCCCCGGACCGCGATCGCGCACATCCACGCGGACATTGCCGTTGTCGCGGGATACTGCGATCACCACTTCCTTGTCGGGAGGACTATACCGGATGGCGTTGTCCAGCAGGTTGCTCCAGATCAGTTCCAGGTCGTCGGGATCGCCTCGTACTGCCGCAGTTTCCGTCGTGTACACTTCGATACGCACCGATTTTGCTCCCGCGACCACGCGCCATCGTTCCGCGCTCTGCTCGCAACTTGCCGCGATATCGACAATCGGAAGTTCTGCCGGACTGCGTTCCTGCAACTGCTCTGCCCGCGCCAGGCGCAGGAGGGAGTGGGCGAGTGTCTCCAAACGTTCAACATCGTCCAACGCCTCGCGCACTCGTTCGCGATAGTCTTCCGCCTCTCGTGGACTCTGCAACGCCAATTGAAGGGTGGACTTCAGCACTGCGATGGGTGTCTTCAATTCGTGCGCCGCGTTGGCCACAAATTCCCGTTGCGACGTGAATGCCCCCTGAAGTGTGGCAAGCATTCGGTCCATCGCCTCGGTCAGAGGCGCCAACTCGGAGGTGGCGCGCGCGTTATCCGGGGTATTGAGCTTCCAGTGCTGCGGTGTGACCTGGTGCGCACTGCTTGCCAACTCCGCCAGCGGAGCAAGCCGCCTGCGCACAATCCACGCCGCTGCCGCGACCGCAACGACGAGCAAGGCAAAACTTCCCAGGAAGATTTGCAGCGCAACTAAGGCGGTGCGCTCACGAATCTGCTCATCGGAGGCCGCGTACGCCACGCTGATCGAATCTGCTGAGGTCGCGCCCGGTGCTTCCTGATCGAGAACCGGCAGATGCCTGAGTTCGAGAACGCGGTAATGCCGGCCACCAACGCTCACCGTCACGTATTCCGCGCCCTCCGGTACCTGAATCTGTGGCCATCCCGCCGACTGTCCAAGGATCGTCCCGCCTGGGCCGACAATCTGAAATTGATCGGGATTCGCCGCATCCAGAGGCGGCGGCGCAAGCGTTGAGTCGAACTTAAGGATAGGGTGCTCGTCTTCGGAGTACCGTACAAGCGCCGCAAGCGCCATGGCGCGGCCGTGCAGTTGCTCGTCGAACGACCGGCGCAATTGCCACGTCGTCAGATAGGTCGCGAATGCCACCACCGCTGCGGTCAGCAGCAGCTGCGTCAGGACCACAGAGGCGATCAGTTGCCTGGTTAACGACCGCTGCTTCACCGTAGCGTTATTCCCCTGTGTCTCTTATAGGCAAGATCGTCAATCGAAAATCGCGCATCTCTGCTGCTCAATCCCGCAGCATGTAACCCTGACCGCGCAACGTCTGGATCAGTTCGCCGTTTCTGTCATCCAATTTCCGTCGCAGCCCAGAGATATACACCTCGATCACATTACTGAAGCGCTCCCAGTTGAAGTCATAAAGGTGCTCAAGCAGTTCCGTCTTGGACACAATCGCGCCCTTGCGGTGTGCGAGATATTCGAGGACCCGGTACTCCATCGCCGATAGCAACACCGGCTTCCCGCGTCGCGTAACCTGCCTGTTCGCGGTGTCGATCCGGACATCGCCGGCTTGCAGCTCCGCCGAGCCTTGCCCCTTTCCGCGGCGAATCAGCGCCTTGGCCCGCGCAATCAACTCTCCCAGGTCGAATGGCTTGGTTACGTAATCATCTGCTCCGGCGTTCAACAATGCGATCACCGATTCGCGCTCGTCGTTCGCAGTCAGCACCAGTACCGGAAACAACTTGCCAGCCTTTCGCAAACGGTCGAGAACCGTGCGTCCGCCGATCCCCGGAAGCATGAGGTCGAGCACAATCAGGTCGTATGGGTTCGAATCGGCGAGGAACAGCCCTTCTTCCCCGTCGTACGCGCAATCGACAGCGTAGCCCGCACCTTCCCGGAGGCTTTTGGCAATATTTCCCGCCAGCCGCACTTCGTCTTCGATGATCAACACCCGCACGAGACTAGCTTACGCCGTGTCCCGGCTTACTGCTTCTTGGGCTTGGCTTTGGGCGCGCGCTCAGCCTTCTTGTCTTGCCTCTTCTCCTTTGCCTCATCTGCGGCGGATTCTTTCGTGTCCTCTACGAGCTTGCCGTTCATCGCATCTACGTTCACCTCGTGGATGCCGTCGGTAGTCTGAACATCGAATGAGTAAATCAGACGTCCGTGCTCCTTCTCCAGTTCGGAGCTCTTAATCGTTCCTTTTTCCTTGGCCAGCGCTGTCTGCTCCGCCTGCTTCATCGTGATCCTGGGCTTCAGCGTGTTGCTCGTTGACGTCTGGGCTTGCGCCGCCGCCACAATCAAGGCCGCAACCACTGTCATTGCTGCTGTAGGGAACCGCATGCTGCCTCCTAACATCATGCTGCCAGTCCGCACCTTAAGCGAAACTGAATGCGGGCCGCGTATGTCGAATGGCCGAAGGGCCATGAAACTTGCAGGAATCCGTAGACTGCCGCAACCGGCAATTCGATAACCGCGACTGCTTCCTGCCCGTGTGGACCTGCTGCTGGCTAGGGTTTGGCGGCAGACCGCCACCCCTGCAATTGGCCAAACAGCACGCAAGCAGCACGCGGCAACACCTATGTTGTTGAAAAACGGTGTGTGCTGAAGCAATCGAACCTTCCTTAGCGGTTTCCCTAACCTCCGCGGCTTGCTTCTCGTCAATTCCGAGGGCATCGCAAATGCCTTGCTCGTGTCCAGCGTCATAGCCGTCCATGTAGCCCTCGCGGTGTCCACTCCGTCGGGCTAGCTCACCAGCAGCGTATATCGCCAGTGATAGCCCGCAGATTGCAATCCAGATGTTGTAGTGAAATCGGAACACGATCGCGCTCACGATGATGCCTAAGCAACTCAGAACGAACAGCACACGTGCGCTTATGACGTTCATTCTTCGATACCAATCGTCATATTGATGGCGCACCCTTGCCCACTGCTCACTACTGATGCTTTGCAATATGACGACTTGTTGGGAATCGAACTGAGCGGTGTACGTTATTGATTTTTCGATCTCATGCTTGAGCCGTATTGCCTGCTCAACGGTGAGATTGTTCGGTTCGGACGGATTCTCCTGTTCGTCCATTGCGCCGGCGCCCTCGTAGGTGATTGTTTGGGAAATTGTGCGACTCGACTCTGGCCGAAGCAACACGAAAACGCATGGTATTGTCTGACAGCCGCCCTAGCCCTGCAGGGCCAGGGATGACACAGCAAGAACATGAAAGCTAACTCAAGCCATACAAACAGAGCGCGTATAGAGCGCGTGCCTTGGAGTGGTCTTACATTCTTCCCTTGCCTACGATTCGCCGGTGCAAGCGCTCGTTGACTGCGATGAGTCCGCGCTGCGATCCGGTGCGAGTGATACGTGCCACACGCCATCGAGGTCGGCCTCTGTAAGCCGGCGCTAAGGACGGCAACAGACCGCCTCTATTTCAAATTAGCGCTGATCCATTCAGCAAGATCATTCGAAAGCCGCACTAGGTCGGGGAAAATCAGATACGAAGCGTGCACGCCTTCCTCGGTGACAGGATCGACGCTTGAAGGATGACCGGCATCGTTGCGCGTCCCGCGGATCTGTTGCGCGAACGCCAACCAATAGGCCTCAAATTTTTCGCGGAGGTCCTTAGGGAAAGAACTTTTTCTCGGGTCCAGAAGATCGTATAGCGCGTTCAGTACCGTCTTAATCCTCCAGTCAGACAATCCATTGGGTTCCGCAATATTCGCTTCTGAGAGCTTCTGACACGCAAGATCGCGCAGGTCAAGAATGACACTTTCCGCAGCACCACCAATCATGACTGCCGCCGCTTTGTAGAATCCGGATACGAAGCAGTCGAGGCCCTCCCGCAAATACGAACTGGCGACCGCGTTCAGGTTTGCCACCGTCGCGAGATGCTGCAGGTAGCCGGCGGGATTTCCGGGATCACGGCTGAGCTTCTCTAACGTGCGGCGGCCGCGATCTGTAAAGTGAAAGAACGGAGGGTTCGGGTTGTTGAGATTCAGCCCCCACGCGAAGTACCCGGTCCTCATAAGATCGTGCCACTGAGTAAGTACCGCTTGTTCCAGGTCGGGGTTACCGGACTGAACGCCGAGCCTTTGAGCTACCTCGCAGAGCACCCCGCCCTGCTGAAGCGTAGGACCGCCATAGCCTTGTGGCTGCTGCTCCTGCGCAACCCGGAGGATCAGTTCGCGAATATCGGCTTGTGTAGGATGTGCCATTTCTCGCGTCAACCTCTTAGCCACAGCGAGAGTTCGCCTCTGTTTCCTCCCATTCGTGGCCTTTTCTGATAAAACCCGCTGCCGCCAACGTACGTTTCATGTGTTCGTTGTCGGTGGTCGCGAATAGCGGACCGACATACTCGGTCAGCAACGTCGCCACGATGCGGTGAGACAGCCGCTTTCCGCGGTGCTCATCATCAATCGCGACATAACCAAGCTCGCGGATCGTGTTGTCAAACCTAAACCCACTCTTCAGTGCGATACCGTTAGCGTAGCAGGTACGAATGCGCTTAATGGCCCCCCCACCTACAATTTTGCGCCCCGTGCGCACCACGGCCACTGCACTGGCGCGCGGGAGTTCTTGCGCAGCCGATTCCGGGTCCACCGCCTCGCCGCTCGTGATGATCGCGATACACCTCTCAATTTCAGGAGGGGACAAGTCGCCCGGAGTGCAGTGTGTAACGGTATAAGGGGCGCTAGGAGTTGTGCGCTCGAACATGCCGTCGGGCTTCTTCCTGTTATGATCGTTATTCCTCCAAAGCCCAATGTCCCGTGAGTCGCGTAGCCGTATTCAAACAGTAGAATATCTTTAATCCCGTGACCATCGAAGTCCGCCCGCCGGAGTCTTTGGTGTAGGAACATTGGGCGGTAGTAACCGCCCTAAACGTCGTCTTCACGTTTCCAAATCAGTTTCACGGGAGTGCCACGCACCCGTTTCGCGATCTCGGCCGCTTTGTGCTGGACGTGACAATCGGCAACGGTCCGTCGGCCGAATCCTCCGCCCGCCATCTCGGTGTGAAAAGTTACTTGCTCCGGCTAGAGCCCAAGGACTTCGGCGATAGCAGCCTGGTCGATGGTCTGGAACTGAGATTCGGCCCAGAGTTCCGCACGGTCGCCGTCGAAGCGCACGGCAGTATTCAAAGGCTCCATGGGAGTGTGCGCTCCGACCCCCTGGTTCCGGACAAGAAAAATCAAAAATCCAAGTGCTTCAGTTGGTGTCGCTTAGGAGCCAGAAACCCATTCTTTCTGCTTCAGTTGTACCGAATGTACCGAGATTGTAGACGGACGCTTAGTGAATCCCCAATCCATCCAACGCCAGATTCACTTCCAGGACGTTGACGCGAGGCTCACCCAGAACGCCAAGCTCGCGGGCGCGAGTATATTGCCGGACGAGCGCTTCCAACCGCTCCTCAGAGATCCGGCGCTCCCGCGCAATCCGGGGAATCTGAAACTCGGCTGCGGCTGGCGAGATGTCAGGATCCAGACCGGAAGCTGAGGTCGTCACCAGGTCTATTGGCACTGATTTGCCGGGATTCTCGCCAGCAAGACGCGCGACATCTGCGGCGATGCGGTTCACCAGCGCTCGATTGGCAGGACCAAGGTTTGAGCCGCCAGAGGCGGTTGCATCGTAGCCATTTCCCGCGGCCGATGGGCGCGAATGGAAGTATCCGGGCCCGGAGAACGGCTGGCCGATGATGCGGGACCCGATTATCTGCCCGTCTCGGCGAAGGAGCTGACCGTTGGCTTTGTAAGGAAAGAGAACCTGTGCCAGACCGGTGATCGCAAGCGGGTAAACGAGCCCCAGCAGAATCGTGGTCACGATCGTCATGAGAAATGCGATTCGTAGGTTCTCTCCGAACTTAATGCCAGACCTACCTTGGTGATGATCAGGTCAAGAATCTTGATCCCGATGAAAGGCGCGATCAGCCCGCCTAATCCGTAAATCAGCAGATTGCGACGAAGAAGCGCCTCCGCTCCCATTGGGCGATAGCGAATGCCACGCAGAGCAAGCGGGATCAGCGCGACGATGATGAGGGCGTTGAAGATCACCGCCGAGAGCACTGCGGACTGAGGCGTCTGCAGGCGCATGATGTTGAGAGCCTGCAAGACGGGAAATGCGCCCGCGAACATTGCCGGAATAATGGCGAAGTACTTCGCCACATCATTCGCGATGGAGAACGTTGTTAGGGCGCCGCGAGTCATCAAGAGCTGTTTGCCGATCTCCACGATCTCGATAAGCTTCGTCGGATTGGAATCGAGATCGACCATGTTCCCGGCTTCCTTGGCTGCCTGGGTCCCGGTATTCATTGCCACACCAACATCAGCTTGGGCGAGTGCGGGTGCATCGTTGGTTCCATCACCCGTCATTGCAACGAGCTTGCCTTGGCCTTGCTCGCGCTTAATGAGGTCCATCTTGTCCTTGGGTGTCGCTTGAGCCAGGAAATCATCAACCCCGGCCTCGCGGGCAATGGCAGCGGCAGTGAGAGGGTTATCGCCCGTAATCATCACGGTCTTGATTCCCATGGCGCGAAGCTGCCCGAAGCGTTCGCGCATGCCACCTTTCACGACGTCCTTGAGATAGATGACGCCAAGGGCCCGCCGATTGTCGCTGACCACCAGCGGGGTCCCGCCCGAGCGAGCAATGGTGTCCACCGCCTCCTGAACTTGTTTCGGCAGCCCGGTGTTTCCGCCAATGTAGCGAGCAATGGCGTCTGCCGCTCCTTTGCGGATCTCGCGGCCGTCAAGGTTCACACCTGACATTCGCGTCTGCGCCGTGAAAGGCACGAAGTGCACGTCACCGGAAAGATCGCGTCCGCGCAAACCATACCGCTCCTTGGCGAGAACGACAATCGAGCGCCCTTCAGGTGTCTCGTCCGGCAGTGATGAGAGCTGTGCGGCATCGGCCAGATCACGCTCCAGCACGCCAGGAGCAGGAATGAACTCGGTCGCTTGACGATTTCCCAGGGTGATCGTGCCTGTCTTGTCGAGGAGAAGTGTGTTCACATCTCCTGCCGCTTCGACCGCCCTGCCCGACATGGCTAGAACATTGTGCTGAATCAGCCGGTCCATGCCAGCAATGCCGATGGCAGAGAGCAGACCGCCAATGGTTGTCGGAATGAGACATACGAGCAGCGAGACGAGCACGAAGATGGACTGTGGTGCGCCGGAGTAGATGGCGAAGGGCTGGAGAGTGACTACTGCAAGCAGAAAGGTAATTGTCAGTCCGGCCAGCAGAATATTCAGAGCGATTTCGTTCGGGGTCTTCTGGCGGGATGCTCCTTCGACCAGCGCAATCATGCGGTCCAGGAACGTTTGACCAGGTTCCGCGGTAATGCGGATCTTTAGCCAATCGGAGAGGACCCGGGTGCCGCCTGTCACCGCCGACCGGTCGCCGCCAGACTCACGAATTACGGGAGCCGATTCACCCGTGATAGCCGACTCATCGACCGAGGCGACGCCTTCGATCACCTCGCCGTCACCAGGGATGAACTCACCAGCTTTGACCAGCACAACATCGTCAATGTGCAGAGCCGAGCCTAGAACGGACTCCTCGGTTCCATCCGGCTTCAACCGCCTTGCCGTGGTCTCGGCCTTGGCCTTCCGGAGGGTAGCGGCCTGAGCCTTGCCGCGGCCTTCCGCCATCGCTTCCGCGAAGTTGGCGAATAAGACCGTGAACCAGAGCCACAGTGTGATCTGCAGCCCGAAGGCAGCAAATCGCCGAACGAGCAGAACCGTGGTCACGACACTGCCGACTTCGACAACAAACATGACGGGATTCCGCAACATCGTGCGCGGATCGAGCTTATACAGCGCATCGAGGGTTGCTTGTCCCACGATCTTCGTGTCCCACAGCGGTCGGGCTTTGCTCTCTCGTGTCGCCATGGTTAAAAGATGCTCCCGGCTTTCATCAGCAGGTGTTCCAGGACCGGTCCAAGGCTCAGCGCGGGAAAGAACGTAAGCGCGCCGACGATCACGATCACGCCGATAAGCAAGATGCTGAAGGTGGGTGTGGTGACCGGAAATGTTCCCGGCGAGGGCGGCGCTGCCCTTTTTCGTGCGAGATTCCCGGCGATCGCGAGCATCGGAATGATGACGAAGAAGCGGCCGATCAGCATCGTCAGGCCCAGCGTCGTGTTGTACCAAGGCGTATTGGCATTCAGCCCCGCGAAGGCCGAGCCGTTGTTTCCAGCCGCCGAACTGAAGGCATAGAGCATCTGCGACAGGCCGTGTGGCCCCGGATTGCTCACGCTTGATAGCCCAAACGGTGAGACGGCAGAGATGGCACTGAGCACGAGGATCGGGAGCGGCAGCACCAGCACGGCCAGCATCGCCATCTTCACGTCGTAGGCTTCGATCTTCTTGCCGAGGTATTCAGGCGTGCGTCCGACCATCAGGCCGGCGATGAACACCGTCAGGATCACAAAGATCAGCATTCCGTAGAGTCCGGCTCCGACTCCGCCAAAAATCACCTCGCCCAGCAGGATGTTAGTGAGCGGAACCAGTCCGCCGAGCGGCGTGAAGGAATCGTGCATTGAGTTCACCGCGCCGCAGCTCGCATCCGTCGTAATAGTCGCCCAGAGCGCGGAATTGGCGATGCCAAAGCGGACTTCCTTGCCCTCCATGTTTCCCCCGGGCTGCACCGCGCTTCCCTGCTGGTCGGTGCCCTTAAGCAGCGGATTTCCCTGCGCTTCCGCCCAGTACGTCACGCTAACGCCTGCTAAGAAAAGCGCGGCCATAGCTCCCCATACTGCCCAGCCGTGCCGGCGTGAGCCGGTCATGCGGCCCAGCGTGTAAGTCAGGCCGGAGGGGATCGCGAAGATTGCTACCATCTCGAGGAAGTTGGTCAGCGGGGTCGGGTTTTCGTACGGGTGGGCGCTGTTGGCGTTGAAGAAGCCACCACCGTTGGTGCCCAGCTGCTTGATGATCTCCTGCGATGCGACCGGCCCCTGCGGGATCACCTGGGTCGTGACCAGGCCGTTTGGTCCCTTTTGCGGCTCGACCAGCTCCGCCCTGACGTAAGGGTTCAGGTTCTGCACCACGCCCTGCGAAACCAGCACCAGCGCACCCACAACGCAGAGGGGAAGCAGGACCCAGAGTGTAGCCCGCGTCATGTCCACCCAGAAGTTGCCGATGGTCTCCTGCTCACGCCGGGCGATCCCGCGAATCAGCGCAATCGCCATCGCGATCCCCGCTGCGGCGGAGACGAAATTCTGGTAGGACAATCCGGCCATCTGCGTGAGATAGCTCATCGTCGTCTCGCCCGAGTACGCCTGCCAGTTGGTGTTGGAGGTGAACGACGCCGCCGTGTTGAAGGCCAGAGCAGGCGGCACCCCCGCGATCTGCTGCGGATTCCAGGGAAGAAACGCCTGTACCCGTTGCAAAACATACAGCAACAACATGGAAGCGGCGGTGAAGGCGAGCATCGCAGTCGCGTATTCCGTCCAGCGCATCTCCCGCTGCTCGTCCACGCCGGTTAAGCGGTAAAGCAGCCGTTCAATCGGACGAAGGATGGGATCGAGGAATGTCCGCTCTCGGTTGAACATACGTGCCATAAACACGCCCAGCGGCTTCGTCACGGCGGTGACGACGGTGAAGAACAACGCGATCTGAAACCAGCCGTATTGCGTCATGGCTAGAACCTCTCCGGGCGCAGCAACGCGTGGCCGAGGTAAATCAATAACAGGAAGCAGATTGCAAGGATGACAATGTTCCCTAAGCTCATGCGTTCACCGTATGCGCTCGCAGAACCGCACATAGCCAATCGCGAGAGCGAAAAACGCGAGTGTTAATCCAATAAAGATCAGGTCGTTCATTTCACTTCGTCCTCATTTGAAACTTGCCGTCGAAGGTCAATATCGCTGCGAACACAAGCACGTGCTGCGACGGCGTCAGACGGCTATCGAATCTGCGAAAGAAGCCGCCGCCAGGCCCGCGCGAATCGTCGAAGCGGTGCTCCAGCCGAAAGATTGCTGTCGTTTCGCGGTACGGTGTGCGGTACTCCAGCGTGCTTGTGACCGCCTTTACTGTTTGCGGAAATCCAGTCCACCGACCGTCACTGTCCCAAGCGACCTCTGGACGAACAGTCGCGCTCCAGTGCTTGTCGAATGTCCAGTGCGCGGGAAGCTGCGCGGACATCCACGCCGCGCGAGTCTCGCCTGTTATAGCCACCTTCTCGGTTGAGGCCTGATATTCAAACGCAACCGTAAAAGGGTCCCGTTTCCATTCAGCGATGCTGTCCGACAGAAAACGCCAGAATTCAAATGCTGTGTCGGACTGGTGTGGCCCGACCAAGAACGTTTGTTTCAGCGTCCAATGATTTCTGGGCTTGTAGGCGAGCTGGCCGCCCCAACTTGGAACGGCATTCGCGTTTGCCAAGTGCCAATAGCCGCTCGTCACGAAGGAAGTGCCAGTCAGCTTGTCGCTGAACGGATAGCTGGCATTCAGGCCCAGCATGAAGTACGGCGTGAAATCCGCGCCCCAGGGGCGCGTGTAAGTGAAATTGTCCTTGGCGTAGAGCGAGTCGTAGCCGATAAAGCTGCCGAAAATGCCGCCTTGAATCCTCAGCCCCTTCCCGACAGGTGCAAGGTACGAAACATTCGTCGGTCCCAAGTGGCGCAAGCCTTTCGATCCCGGCAAATTGGGTGCAGTCGCAGAAAAGCCGAAGATGCGCGTGTCCTGTCCCGCCTGGGCGATAAACTCCAGGCCCCAGCGCGATGACTCTGATGCACTTTTCCGGATGTACGCACCCGCCATGTTCACAATTGGCTGATCCAGTTTGTATGTCGTACCGCGGCTGCGGAACAGCTCGTTGGCTGGATGGTTGTTGTCCCACAAGTAGGCGGCATCCAGAAACGCCCCGTACTGCCAACCCGTCGGGGCCTTTTGCGCGTCATTGTCCTGCTCCTGCTCCGCCGCTTCGCCGGAGGTCGGCAGCGAAGTTTCGACTCGTTGTGCATTTCCTGCGACCACCCATACGACCAACAAAAACGCGACGAGAAGAGTGTTTCGGCGTAGATTGCCGTTTTCCATGCTCAAATTCATCCTTTGTCGCGTGCAACCTGCCAAACCTGCGACAGGATACTGGCAGGCTTCGAAGCGGCATCTCCACTACGCGAAATCTCAGCTGTGACGGGACGATGAGCCTGTCTCCCCAGATCGCTGTGAGAAAGCGCAGCAGGAAGAGTTCGCAAAAGATAAGCAGGATCACTAGGAGAGTCAGCAGCATCTCCGAGCCGCCTTGCTCAGTCCCGCAGTCACGGGCCGCAGAATGTATTTCTGCGACGGCGGCGATAAACGCTGGCTAAACAGGGGATAAATACGACGTAAATGCGGGATGGCTGCTCCAGCACGTGGTTGGGCCGATTGCAATTCGTCAGTTCGCTCTGTAACCTAAGCGCGGGTGGGGAATTCCCTTCTCGTATCCCATGCGGCGGCTGATTGCGAGTTCGCTGATCCTCGCGGTGACAGCCCTCCTCCTGCCGCGGGGAGCGCAAGCGGACGAGCATGAATGTTGCAAGGCGCGGTCGAAATGCGACCGTCACGAAGCCGCCCAGAGACATCAACACCACGGCTTGTCTTCTGCCCGAGCCGGCATACAAGCTTCACAGCAATCTGAGAGTTGTCAGAAGTGTTGCTGCTTCGGCACCGTTTCGGCTTCGCCTGGATTCGCCATACAGATTCGCGGCATTCCTCTTCCGCGAGGCTCCAGCGCTTCGCCGTATAAATCTCACTCACCCCGTCCAATCGCGATCGACACCGCGGCCGAGCGGGGGCCTCCGAACGTAACTCCCGCCTGATCGCAGCGTTGGTCTTGGCTGCCCGCTGCAAAACCGCAAACTTTACATCTTGAACGGAGGCTCCTGTGAGCTTGGGATCCAGGGCTTTATGCCCCGTCGTGTTTCTCGCCGTATATATGTCAGCTCTCGTGCCACCTCTGGCTGCGCAGTCGTCGGCGGAAATCAAAGTGACCGAAGCGGCGAAGCACCAGCCGCTCGCAGACGTTCGCGTGCAGCTTGCGAAGCCTGGCACAGCCGTTTCCGTTGGGGCGAAGACTGACTCTACTGGAATCGCCCGATTCCCGGCGCTCGAAGCAGGCGAATACCAGCTGCGCGCGGACGCGGCTGGCTTTTTCCCCGCGACCTATGCAGTCGTCCTAAAACCCAGGCAGGCGCTTTCCATCGCAGTTGAATTAGCGCCGCGAGAAGCGGTCCGGCAGCGGGTAGAGGTACACGCCACAGTCGGCGAGCTTGATACGCAGCAAACGGGGACAACTCGCATCCTTACTCGTCAGACGCTTGAACAGATGCCGGCTTTTCTCACCCGAGACGTTCCAACACTGGCCGAAAACGTAATCCCGGGCGCGGTCCTCAGCCACGACAACTTTGTCCACGTGCGCGGCAACGAGCTCTCGCTCCACGAGTTCATAAACGGAGTCTCTTTCCTGGACAACTCGCATCAGCATTTCACGCCAGGAATCAGTCCCACGATCTTTGAATCCGCCAATGTAGTGACCGGGGGATTCCCGGCGGAATTTGGCAACCGGTTCGGCGGCATTCTCGACATCACCTCGCGATCCGGCCGCAGCATGGCCGGGCATGGCTCCGTTAGTATTGGCGCCGGTACGGTGCTGAACAACGACGTCTCTACGGAATATGGGGGAAGCGCTGGACGACTCGGTTATTACTTTTTTGCTGGTGGGTACACGTCCGACCGCTTTCTGAATCCTCCCATCAAAGACGAGCTGCATGATTTTGGCCACGGCCTGCGGAGCGCATTTCAGATCGACTACCAGGCAACAAGCGACATCTGGAAGCTGCTGGTGACGGGCGGCGCCACAACATTCCAGTTGCCGAACACCGAGGAGCAAGAGGAGGTTGGTCGCGACGCTTCGCGCCGTCTGCGCTCGCAGACCGCGATTCTGAATTGGCAGCACATTCTCTCGCCGCGCACGCTGGTTTCGACTTCGGTTTATGAGCGTGCCGTCTCAGAACGGCTGATCCCGACAAGCGATCCGGTAACGCAAATCGGAGAAGGCTCGCGCAGCACGCTGACCGTTGGCGTCAAGAGCGACGTGACATATGCGCGCGGCCCGCATACGTTCAAGCTCGGCGTGGACCTTACGCGCTTACGACTTCTGGAGGCGTTCCGCTTCGATCCGCAGTCGGAGGAATCAGAGCTCGACACATTCCAGTTCCAGGATGGCATTCACGGCGGGCAAGTCAGTGCATATGCCCAAGATCATTTCACCGTAGCACGAAATCTGACGCTCGATCTCGGGCTGCGCTGGGATCAGTTCGACCTCGTGGACACGTTTGCCCAGGTGAGTGCGCGTTTCGGCGTGGCCTACCACATTCCGGCGACGCGATCTGTCCTGCACTTCACCTACAACCGCTTCTTCTCCCCGCCGCCAATTGAATATCAATTGCTGGCCAGCTTCCTGGGAAACAATCCCGATCCTGAGCTTCGGGTTGGCAATCCGAAGCCATACCGGCAGCATTACTTCGAAGTGGGCTGGACACAGGAGCTACACCCCAAGGTGCTATTGGAAATCAGCGGTTACTACCATCGCGGCGACAATGCCTTCGAGAACAGCGAGATTGGCGACACTCGCCTGTTTGTCCCAACTAACTTCGCGCAGGCACGTGTTCGCGGCGCGGAAGCCGCGTTGACTTTCAAACAACTGGAGCACATCGGAATAAGCGCACGCCTGCAGTATGCATATGGGCGGGCGCGCTTCATCGGTCCGATCTCAGGAGGCCTTGCCGATGAGGCGCTGGAGACCGGCGAGAGTGTGCCGCCGGCGTTCGATCAGACCCATACGGCCACCGCAAGCCTCATGTATCACCACAAATGGCGCGGCTTCTGGGCGGGGCTGAATTACCGCTTTGGCAGCGGTACGCCGGTGGAGAAAGGTGCTCACCGCTTGCCAACGCATTCGACGGCCGATCTCGCTGCCGGACTGACCCTATGGCAGCAAGAGCCGCAGAAGCTCGATTTGGAGTTCAACCTGTTGAATGCAACTGACAATCGCTATCAGATCGCGAAAGAAAGCGAACTGACGCCGATCCAGTTTGCGCCAAGGCGGGTGGCTTCTGCTCGGGTGAAATGGAGTTTCTAGGAAGTCGGAGGCTCGCAGAAGAGCTCACGGATTGGCTTCGAAGCGGTAACCAATATGAGGCTCGGTAAGGATGTAGCGGGGGGAATCAGCGTCGGGTTCCAGCTTGTTTCGCAAGCGGTTGACGAACACACGCAGATATTCAGGCTGCTCGGTGCTCTCACCTCCCCACACGGCGGCTAGCAGGTTCCGGTGCGTCACCACTTTGCCCCGGTTTCGCACCAGGTAGACAAGGACCTCGAACTCCTTGGGCGTCAGTCGCACTTCGCGTCCGCGAATGGTGACCTTGTGCGCGTCAAGGTCGATGCGAACACCTCCGGCCTTGATCACCTTCTCAGCTTCCGTCACTGGCGCACGGCGCAGGTTCGCCCGCACCCGCGCGGTCAGTTCACTCATGCCAACTGGCTTCGTCACGTAATCGTCAGCCCCGGCATCCAGCGCTTTCACTTTGGTACGCTCCTCGCCCTTGACCGAGAGCACGATGATTGGTACTTCCGAAGTCATGCGAATCTGACGGCATAGCTCCAAACCGTCCATGTGAGGCATGGCCAGATCAGTGATAACCAGGTCGGGAGTCCAGTCCTTCATGATCTCCAGCGCAGTTTCGCCGTTATTGGCAACGCGAATGTCGTAGGCTTGGGCGGAAAGCGTCGTCCGCAGTACACGGGTGATTTGCGGCTCATCGTCAACTACGAGAATGCGCCGATGTCCTGTGTTCGTCTCCACGTTTAGTCTTCCTGCCGGATGATGTGGACGTCCACCGGCGGAGCATCGCGCAGGAATCGGTGCAGCGCCGACATGTATAGGTAGCGCCGCCAACCCTTTGTCGCCGAGTGGCCAAAAATTACCTGCGTGATGTTCCGGTCGCGCACGAACTCGGCCACCCGATCTGCGACGTTGCCGGCAGGCAGGCGTTCCACCGTGGCGCCCAGATCCTGCGCGAAGCGGATATTCGCATTCAGTGTGCGCTGGTTCTCTTCCGACGCATCCACCGGCATGCCCACGTAAACCACGTAGAAATCGGCGTCGAGCGCTTGTGCCATGCGAGCGCCGCGGGCGATCAGGTTCTGCGCTGCCGGGTTGGAGCTGACGCAGACGGCGATCCGCTCGCGGACCTCCGTCCGCAGGCCCTTGCGCTTGTCGAGCAGGGCTTCTAGGGTCTTATCCACCGACTGCGCTACCTGGCGCAGCGCCAGTTCCCGCAGCGCCGTGATGTTCTTGGGCTTGAAAAAGTTTGCCAGCGACCGTTCGATGCGGTCCGGCGGATAGATATCGCCACGACGCATCCTGTTCAGCAGGGCCTCTGCCGTCAGGTCGGCCATCACGACTTCCTGGGCTCGCTGCAGCACCCAATCAGGGACCGTCTCCCGCACCTTGATTCCGACGATCCCCTCGACAGTCGGGCTGAGACTTTCGATGTGCTGAATGTTTACCGTTGAAAGCACATTGATGCCGGCATCCAGCAGGTCCATCACGTCCTGATAGCGCTTGGGATGTTTGCTACCTTCGACGTTGGTATGCGCCAGCTCGTCTACTAGCACGACCTGAGGCTTGCGGGCGAGTATGGCATCCACGTCCATTTCCTCGAACGAGGTGCCCTTGTATTCCAGCTTGCGCCGAGGGACCTGTTCCAGTTTCTGGGCCAGCTCCGCAATGGGCTTGCGGCCGTGGGTTTCGATGACCCCAATCACCACGTCTTCGCCGCGACTGCGCCGGCGAATGCCCTCACTCAGCATCGTGTAGGTTTTTCCCACGCCCGGAGCGTAGCCCAGAAACACCTTGAAAATTGCCTCCTTGCGTTCAGGCGCGGCTTCCTGCAGCCATTGCTCGGGAGTCTTCGCCATGCTGGGTATTGTCCCTGAGGCCGCTGCGGTTGTCGATTGTCAGCGTAGAATCGGGTGCGTGAGAAACCCGTTCCAGATCATTGCGATGCGGACCATCACCTGCATCGCCCTCGTCCTGGTGGTGGTCTGGTTCTACAGGCGGATCGCGGTAGTCAACCCCACCACGGTCGCGCTGACATACCTGCTCGTGGTGCTGACGATCTCCGCCGTCTGGCGCCTCCATTACGCGGTCCTCTCGGCGTTCGTGGCCGTGGCGTGCTTCAACTTCTTCTTCCTTCCGCCCTATGGCACGTTCACCATCGCCGACTCGCAGAATTGGGTTGCGCTGTTCGCCTTGCTTGTGACGGCGGTCGTGGCCAGCCAACTTGCGGAGCGGGCGCACCGCCAAGCCGATCTCGCCAACCAGCGCCGGCGAGATTCAGAGCGCCTCTACGCCTTCAGTCAAAGGCTGTTGCTTACCGAGAATCTGGCCGAACTGCTCAACACCATTCCCACATTTCTGGTAGACATCTTTGGCGCGAAGACCGCGGCAGTGTTTGTCGCGGCCCGCCAGCAGACCTATCGCTCCAACCCCGAACTGGGGGGTCTGGAACGCGGGGAACTTGTGAACGTCAGCTTGCGCGGGGAGCCCCTGAGCGATCCTGCGCGCTCGGTGTGCATCGCGCCGGTCAGGATTGGGATGAACCCAGTCGGCAGTGTTGGCGTATCGGGCGCGACGCTGTCACTGGACACCCTGGAAGCTGTGGGCAGCCTTATTGCAATTGCCGTTGAGCGCGTTGAGGCGGTGGAGAAGCTCAGCAAGGCCGAGGCAACACGAGAAAGCGAACGGCTGCGGTCCGCACTGCTCGATTCCGTGACCCACGAGTTTCGCACTCCCCTCATGGCGATCAAGGCGTCAGTCACCGGTTTGCAGTCTGAGCCGAACCTGGACGAGGCTGCGCGCAGCGAACTGCTCGCTGTCATCAATGAGGAAACCGACCGACTGAACCGGCTCGTCGGCGAGGCCACGGAAATGCAAATGCTCGACGCCAGCCGGGTTGAGCTGCATCTTGTACCGGCAAAGATCGGCGAAGTCATCGACGCAGCCCTGGACGATACCAAGCACCTGCTGAAGGAGCATCGGGTGGAGGTGCATGTCATGCCAGACCTGCCATCGGTACGGATGGATGCCGCGAGAATCCAAGAGGTACTGGTGCAGTTGCTGGAGAACGCCGCGAAGTACTCGCCCACAGGCTCGCTCATCAGCATCACCTCCGAGATCAAGGATAATCAGCTCGTGACCAGTGTCGCCGACCGGGGTCAGGGAATCGAGGAGTTCGAGCAGGCAATGATTTTCGAGAAGTTCTACCGCGGCCAGGAGCAACGCGAGCGTAGCCAGGGCACGGGTATGGGTTTATCCATTGCCAAAGCGATTGTCGACGCCCACGGCGGCTCAATTACAGTGACGAGCCAGCTTGGGCACGGGTCAGTTTTTTCGTTCAAACTTCCGCTGTGAGAATCCTTGGCGCGGCACGAGGGCATCAATTGTGCACAATCTGACTGTTACCGTCGCACACCTCCTGCCGCACCCGTGAGCGCGGCGCAGAAGCGGCCTTCGGTCTGTTGACTTCACACCAGCAAACCGCCTCTACGATTTTGCAGCAGCCTGCTGGAATCGAGCCGGAGTTTGCGAGGCGAGTTCGGGGATACCATCCGGACTACACGGAGTGCCCTGTGGGGCTGTACAGGTACTGGACGGGCCACGCGGGCAAGGAAATGAGCGACCTCTACGACAGATCAAAGAGGACGTGGCATTCCGCAGGAAATGGGCAGAGTTGTGCGGATTCGGCGTCGAGTTGCCCTCAGTTGTACCGAATGTACCGAAAACCGCCGAAAAAACGGAGGCCGCGGAAGCGGCATAAATCATTGAGGCTCAGAGAGAAAGAATGGTCGGGGAGAGAGGATTTGAACCTCCGACCCCCTGGTCCCGAACCAGGTGCTCTACCAGGCTGAGCCACTCCCCGAC
>Ga0070741_10006185_pt1 | contig 25933 bp, 22 predicted proteins | sample Coa_R1_4_FD_66440 | JGI IMG/M metagenome (GOLD analysis project Ga0070741, IMG submission 66440) | Surface soil microbial communities from Centralia Pennsylvania, which are recovering from an underground coalmine fire - Coalmine... | ecosystem: Environmental > Terrestrial > Soil > Unclassified ... | reverse complement strand
GCCATTTCCGTGCAGCAGTGTTTGCGCGAGCTCCAGCGCGGGCAAAAAATCGTGCGTGCCGAGATGCGGCTTCCATTTATCGAGCGCGTCGAGCAGCACCGCGCGATTCGCGCCGGAGTAAAGCGTCGAGCGCGTCACATCGGATTCGATCAACTGCCATTCGCTTTTCGCCGCCGCCCGCGAAAGGCCGGCTGTGTCCGTATCGAGCACGCGCCGCACGTCGTCGCGAAATGCCGACATCGAAACGGAACTGTCGAGCACGATCACGACGTGCTGCGTGGAGTCGCGCCGGAGCCAGCGCGGCTGGACGAGAAGCCACGTCAGCAAAAGCGTGGCGACGATTTGCAGCCAGAGCGGAACGGAGTTGCGCAGCCGCTCGAAGCGCCGCCCCTGCGCGCTTTCCGGCGCGAGTTGCTCGAGCAGAAACAGCGCGCTCGTTACAACGCGTCGCGATTCGCGTTGTAAAAAATGGATCGCGAATATCGCCGGAATTGCGAGCAGCGCAAAAAAACCGAACGGATTTCCGAAGCTGACCATCAGCAAAGTTCCACCGCGCCGGCGGGCAGTGCTTCGGCTTGCAACGCGTCGCGAAAGGCTGGCTCCGATGCGACGCGGGCTATAGCGACGGAGTGTTTGCGCGCGCGCTCACGCCAGAAACTGAAATGGCGTGCGTAGCTGTTTTTGTAGCGTGCGAGCAGGTCAGGCGAGATTCGCTGCACGCGCTGACGGCGGGTCTCGCAATCCGTTAGCTGAATGTTTCCATTCCAATCGGGCGCGGATTCGGTGACGCAAAACGGCGCGAAGACAACACCGCGGCCTTTCGCGGAGCTGAGCGCGGAAAGCGCCGGTTCGGGCGAACCGGGAAAAAGCAGATCGGAAATCAAAATGCGCAACGAGCCTTGCCGCCACGGCACTTGGTCGAGATTCGGGGCACCGTTTTCACTACCGGCAAAAAAATTGTCGCGCGCGATGGCTTCCTCGAACGCCAGTTGACGCAGCGTATTTCCATCCGCGGCAAAACAACGCAGCGATGCGCCGGAGCGTTTCGCGCTTTCGATCGAAAAGTAAAACAGCTCGAGCACCCGCGCGCTTTTCGCCGCGTCAAATGACATCGACGCGCTCGCATCGACGACGAGATCGACGAGCGGGCTGACCTCTTCGCGATACAATTTCATCGTGTAATGCCCGGTGCGTGCGTAGGCGCGCCAGTCGATATAGCGCGGATCGTCGCCGGGCAGATACGGCCGGTGATCCTGAAAATCGATCGAGCTGCCGATGCCCGCGCCGAGCCAGTTGCCGGCCTGTCCGCGCCACGTGCGACTGCGAAAAGGCAGCCGCAAATGCTCGGCGACAGCTTCCATGCGGCGATGGATTTCACGCCGCTGCTCGGGAGTCGGAAGCATCGGAAATTTCGGCGGGCAGAGTGCTCGCGGTTTTTTCGAGCACGCGAATTTCACGCCACGGCGCGCGCATTTTGATGAAAAGCAAAAGCAGGCTCGCCGCGGTAATGGCGCTGACTGCGATAAGGACTTTCGGCACATCGACCGCGAGCAGCGAATCGGACGACGAGCTGAAAAAAAGCGCGCACGTGGGAATCATCGCAAGGAGCGGACGAAGATCGGCGAAGTGGAAACTTTGCAGCAACGATGCGAGCGCGACGAGAATCGCGAATGCCGCTTGAATGAGAATGTAAACGACGCCGGGGCGCCGCACGTCGGGGCGAAATGCTTGAATCAGCGCCGCAGGGAAAAAGAGCGCGCCGACGATAGCGATTTGCGACAACAGCAGCCGCTGCCGATCAATGCCGGTTGCGTGATTGTGGGCAACCACGCCGGGAAGAACTGCGAGCAATATGAGCAGCGCGAAAAACACGCCGGACGGCCAGCCGGGATACAAGACGCGGCCGGCGAGTTTTCCGAAAAACCCGAAGCGCGTGAATGGCCGGTAAACGCTTGCAACTCCACGTGTCGGCTCACACAGCGCGCCGATGCAGATCGGCACAATCAGCGGAAGCGCGAGCAAAGGCACGGGCGACGACCACGTGACAAACCGCGTGAAAATGACTGCCGTCAAAAGCGCAAGGAGCGCGAGCAGGCGTTTCGGAGTGCTGTGATTTTCCGCAGACGGCGCGATTTTCGATGCGCCAAACTCGAGCATCATCAACAGCAGCGTGATGCCGAGCACGCCATACGCGACGTATGTTTTCCAGCTTGTCATCGGCGCTCCGCGCAGCAGCATTCCGCCGCCGAATGCGAACGTCGTTGCGACGAATGAGCCGATTGCCTGCAATCCGATCACAATTCCGACGCTGAGCAGCGCGCGCGTGATGCGTGTCGATTGCGGTGAAATGCCGACCGTGATGCCGGAAAGCAGCGCCGATCCGAGCAGCATCAACACGAGCGTGAGTAATTCGCCGCTGATGTTTACTCCGCCGAGAAAATAGCGCAGCACCGCATAAGGCAACACGCCGCACACGAGCAGGAGCGTTTGTGCGACAAGCGCAAACCATTTGCCGGAGATGATTCGGCGCGCAGTCAGGCGCGTGAGAAAAATCAGCTCGAGCGTGTTTGCCTTGCGTTCGTTCGCAACGGAATTGAGGCCGCTCATCGGCATGATCAGCACGAGCGGCACACCGACGATAGTCCAAAAAAATCCGGTGATTCCGCCAGTGCTTTCCTTTGCCGCGGATGCGGCGAGGCCGAGGATCACGAGAAAAATCATCGCGCCCTGCAGCAGCAAAAATGAAACGACAAACGCGCGCGAACGCATGCCCTGCCGCAGTTCCTTCACGAGCATCGGGCTGAGCCAGTCGGCAAAATCGGATTGCGTTTTCATGGCATCGGGAGCGGCGGCGGAGTGACCCGCGAAGGTTCAACTTTTTTCAACATATCGACAAATGCGTCTTCGAGCTTGCGGCCTTCGCGATGAAACTCGATGACCACGAGCCCATCGGTGATCATTTTTTTCAAAATCGCTGCGAGGAATTCCGGCTCGTCGCGCTCGAAGCTGACGCGCGCGCCGCGTTTGCGCATTTCGACGAGTGTGACGCCGGGATTGAGCTGGATCCATTGGCGCAGCGGCTCGGGATCGCCCGCGACTTGCACGTCAATGAGCGCCTGCGCGCTGGCTTGTTCCTGCAAACTTTCCGCTGTGCCGTGATGCACGATGCGCCCGCCGTCGATAAACAGCAGAGAGTCGCACATTTCGCCGAGCTCCGACAAAATGTGCGAGCTGATGAAAATGGTTTTGCCCTGCTGCGCAAGCAGGCGGACGAGGCGCTTGAACTCAACGCGCGCTTTCGGATCGAGGCCCGCAGCCGGCTCGTCGAGGATCAGCACTTCGGGGTCGTGCAGCAACGTGCGGCCGAGACAAAGCCGCTGCGTCATGCCTTTCGAGAGCTTGTTCATCGGGCGCTCGGCGAGTTCGGTGAGATCGGTAAAATCCATCACCTCGCGTAATCGCGCCGAGCGCGCTTCGCCTTTGTAACCAAACGCGCGCCCGTAAAAATCGAGATACTCGAACACGGTCATATGCTCGTAGGTGCCGAAGTTATCGGGCATCCAGCCGATCTTGGCGCGGACGCGATCGGGGAAATTGATGACGTCGCTTCCGGAAATTTCAACCGTGCCGATGGTCGGCGTGTCGAGCGTTGCCATGATCCGCATCGTGGTCGTTTTGCCCGCGCCGTTCGCTCCGATGAAACCGACGACCTGACCGGGAAAAATATCGAATGTGACTCCGCAGACCGCTTGCACGTTGTCAAACGACCGATGCAGGTTGCGGACAGAGATGATCGGCGTGGCGTGCATGTTCACGGTGTGGCGAGGCTGATCGGACCGAGATAGATGACGTGTTGTGTGTTCCAGCGAATCGATGAAAGCGTGTCGACGAACACGCCCGTATCACTGCTCGTTGCGTAGAAATAGCCGTGCTGATCCTTAGCGCGCGCCCACATGTCGCGAACACGCGTGCCCGCTTCGAGCAATGGAGCTTCGGGCGGTTTCGTCGTTGGCTGCAGTGTCGCTTTTTCGCCGGTGCGAATATTCGTCGCGCGCCATCGGCGGCCAACTTCATCGATGAGGTAAAGCTCGCTCAATGTGCCTGCGATGCTCGAAACGACAAGTGGTGCAACGCCATGGTCGCGGACTTCGCTTGCGTTTAACAAAGCGATTTCCGCGCGTGTTGGAATGATCGTTTCGATCCACTGCGCCTGCAGTGAGCGACTCGTGAACCAGTCGCCCGCGTAAAATGTGCCGGAGTTGTCGAAGGTGCGCCGCCTGATGTCAGTGCGATTTTCGAGCGAGATTGGCGCGATGAGCGCATCGTCGCGGGTTTGGAATGACGAGCCGCGGAGCATGCCGGTGCGCGAGATTTGCTCTTGTAAAACAACCGCTTTTTTCTCGTCCGGCAAGATTTGGACGAGTGCGATGCGCGCGCCGGTTCCGCCGAAGCCATCCTGAAAAACAATCAGCACAAACAGCAGCGCGCTCGCGGAAATCGAAATGATTGGCGTCGTCCAGAAAAGCCGGTGCCGCCGTCCATGACCTGCGAAGACGAACAAATTCACCGGCCCGGCAATCGCCGCGAAAACTCCCATGAAACCGATGAGCAGCGGCACATTCGCTTTGATCTCGCCGACGATATCGCGCGCCCGCCAGCCGCTCGTGTAGCCCGTCGTCAGTTGTGATTCGAGCGAAGGCCGCAGGGCGAGAATTGTCGAGGCGGTCGTCTTCACGTCGAGATCTCGAGATGGCACAGCGTTGATGCGCCCGAAACCGCTCGCATGAAAATCCGCGGCGATTTCTTGTGAGCCGCAAACCGTTAACACTCCACCGCGCGCAATCCAGTCGTGCAGCGCGCCGCGTTGCGCGGTCGAAATTGCGGCGAATTCGTTATCGGTAATCCAGATTGCGTTGATTCCGGAAAACGCGCGCCATTCCTCCGGCAGATCACTTGCGGCAAAACTCGTTCCATTGAGTTGATGCTTGATACGGGTCAGTTCCGATTCGAGCGCGCTCCAGGATCGACCGGAAAGTTTTTCGCTGATCGCGACAAAAGCCGTGAGCGCATTTCCGGAGCGATTGCCGGTAGGAAATTGCGTGCTTGTCGCGCCGTCGATTCCGTAGCCGGTAACCGTGACACTCAACGGAGAGTAGTAGCTGTTGTCGCCGAGCACGGTGAGGGGAACGAGCAGTTTAAACGTGCGTGCGGCGTTGTTTTGCACTTCGAGCTTTGTCGCGAACCGCACGATGTTGTCGCGATACGCAAACGCGGGGCTGCTGAACTGAAACGTCCAGCCCTGCGTGTCGCCCGACCAGTTGTTGATCGTCACTTCGACGGGCGCATAACCGCAAGGCGGCAGATTGTTGAAGCAGCTCGAAACTTTCACGCTCGCCTGCGCGCCGTGTTCGAGTGCGATGGGCAGTTGCGTTCTCGCGAGCGCGACGTGCGCAAAGACAATCGCGAGAAAAAAACCGAGCCTCATATTTTTGCCGCGCGCAACGTGTTCGGAAGATCGCGATCCTGCGCGGGAACTTCGCCGAGCAGCGCGGTGATAATGTCCGCAGGTTTGCGTCCATCGAGTCGCGCGGAATAGTCGAGCACGAGCCGGTGTTGCAGCACCGGAATCGCAACCGCCTGCACATCCTCGAAGCTCGCGTTCATGCGACCGTCGAGCAACGCACGCGCCCGCGATGCAGCGGCGAGGCCGATCGCCGCGCGCGGACTCGCGCCGAATTTCACGCCTGCCGAAGCCTGCGATGCGCCGGGGTGCGTCCCATCGACAATGCGCGCGATGTAATTCGCAACGACATCCGGCAGGAAAATGCGGCGGGTGAGCGCGGAAATCTCGAGCAGTTCCTCGCGTGCGAGCACTGGCGCGATGGCGACCGGTTCTCCCATTTCTCGTGATTTAACGATCTGTTCCAGCACATTTACCGCATTGCGATGCACCTCGAGCTTGAACAAAAAGCGATCGAGCTGCGCCTCGGGCAGCGGATACGTGCCTTCGAGCTCGATTGGATTTTGCGTCGCCAGAACGAAAAATGGATCGGGCAGCGCGTGCGTTTCGCCCATGACGGTGACGCGTCGCTCCTGCATCGCCTCGAGCAGCGCAGATTGTGTTTTGGGCGAAGCGCGATTGATTTCGTCCGCGAGCACGAGATTGGCAAAGAGGGGTCCATGTTGAAACACGAACTGCCGGCGTCCGTCGAGCTCCTGCAAAATCGGATTGCCCGTGATGTCACCCGGCAGCAAATCGGGCGTGAATTGAATCCGCTTCGCATCGAGTTGCAGCGCCTGCGCGAGACCTTTGACGAGTTCCGTTTTTCCAAGGCCGGGCAGGCCCTCGAGCAGCAAATGCCCGCGCGCCAGCAGGCCGGTGATGACGTTGTCGATCAGCGTCTGCTGGCCGAAAAGAACCGTGTTCAAAGCATCGCGCAGCCGCTGCAATTTCGCGCCGGCTGCGGCGATTTCCGTTTCGCTCGCGTAGTTGTTTGTCATTTAAAATAGCGTTGCAGGACTTCGCGTTCCTGCGGAGTCAGTGAGTCGCGCCAGACAGCGTCGCCGCCCTGGCCCGTTGATGAAATCGCGCCACCGGCAACCGGCGTGTTGTCATTTGTTTTTTTCACCTCGTGCGTGCCTTTGCTGATGCCGAGCACATCGCCGGGCATTGCACGCGAGAGGTCGTCGTTTGAAACCGATTGTGTTTCCTTGCCGTGCAAATTCGTCGCGTCGTTTTTGAGATCGAGCGGCACCGACGGTCCGCCGCCGCCGCGACCGCCCGGTGCTCCGTGTTGCGTTAAAAAAGCGCCTTTCGCCTGCGGATTGACGCCGACGCATTGCTCGCAAACTTTTTCACCGCTCTTCAAATGCTCGCGCAGCTCCGCGATTTGCTCGGCGCTCATCTGCTTCAGCTTGCTCGGATCGAATTTTTTCAAGTTTCCGAGCAGCTCTTTGTTCAGGGGCAGATTGCCCATTTCCAATCCACGAATCGCCTTTTGCAACGATTCATCGAGCTGCTTCAACTGCCCCGGCGGTAAGGTAGCGCCGAGCTTCTCCGCGGCTTCCACGAGATCCGACGCGCTTTGCAAATTGCGCTGCATTTCCTTGAGCGCCTGCTCGGTTTGCTGGCGCAGCGTGTCGCCAGCTTCGAGGCTGCTTTGGTCATACCAATTATCCGCCGACTGCTTGCGCAAATCGTCGAGCTGCTCGCGCACTTTTTCCAGAGCCTGCGGGTCGACGAGCTCCGATTTCTGCAACGTCTCCAAGAGCGATTCCACGCGCGAAAATGACACCGGCTCGTCAATGTGTGCGGGCGTCTTTACATCGGAAATGTGCAGACGCGCCGCGCCCGTCAGCAGCAACGCGGAAAGCATGAGCGGCAAAAATAAGCGCGCGAAATTCCATCGCGCCGGATCGCGAACCGCGCGGCGCGCAGGCCAGTCGCCGACGCCGGAATTTGCGGCGGTAAGTCGATTGTGAAAATGCGCGACATCATCGATCCGCACGAGCGCATCGGTAACGTTGAAAAATTTCCGCCGTGCGAAAATCACACACGCCACCGCCGCCAACAAAAGCGCCGCGCCAAATCCCGTCCAGATGCCTTCCGTTTGCATCCGCAAGCTGCGCAGAATGAGCAGCGCGCCCGCCGCAATCGCACTCGCGATCACCGCCGCCGGCAAAAACAGCTCGAGCCAGCAGGCAATGTTGCGTCGCGTCGCCACACGCAATGCGGTAGCGATCCAGTAAGTTCTTTCGCTCATAAGTTCCGCAACATTAAGCCGCTCTGCTTACCAGCGCCATATGCAGCCCGTCAACCGTTTGCTTCATCCCTCGAGCAGCCGCACGCGGCGGTCGCGGATGGGAAGGCGGATGGTCAGCGAAATGCCGCGGCCTTCGTTATTCACGATGTCGATTTCGCCGCCGTGTTCGCGCACGATGCGGCGGACGATGAGCAGCCCGAGTCCGGTGCCGGAGGCTTTCGTCGTAAAATAGGGATCGAAGATTTTGCTCATGTTTTCGGGCGAGATTCCGCCGCCAGTATCGGTGAAAACGATGGAGACGTGATTGTCGGTGGCGTCGGTTTTGATGTGCAGGATGCCTTCGCTCTTCATCGCCTGGAATGCGTTTTTGATAATGTTGTAAAAGGCCTGCTTGAGCTGGTTGCGGTCGACTTCCACGAGCGGCAAATCCGGCTTCAGCTCGCGCTCGACGATGATGTCGCGGTCTTTGATTTCCGCTGCGAGAAAGAAAATCGATTCGTCGAGCAGCGTGTTGATATTTTCCGGCTGCGTCTGCAGCGGTGCCGGACGGATCGCGCGCAAAAACTGGTTGATGATGTAATCGAGCCGCGTGATTTCGCCTTTCGCGATGTCGATGGAATCCTGCAAATCGGCGCGCACATTTTCCGGCAGCTTCCGCGCTTTGCGCTCCATGAGCTGGAGATGGATGTGCAAAGAATTGAGCGGATTTCCGATCTCGTGCGCCACGCCCGCAGCGAGCAATGTCAGTGCGTTGAGCCGCTCGGATTCGATCGTTTCCTCGGTCGAACGGCGCGTCTCCGTGATGTCGCGCAAAATCATCGCGTAGCCGGCAATGGGAGCGCTGCGCTGCGATTTGCGGCGCGCTGTGCGCGATTTCCGTTCGGCCTGGTCTTCGTCGAGATTTAACGGAACGACGTAGAAGTTTAAAAACCGATTTTGCGGGTAAAAAACCTCCATGTCGCGGCTGATGATCCGCTCGGAACTCGCGAGTGATTCCCAGTGCAGCCCCGGAATCCGCTCCGCGAGCAGCCTGCCGGCGCATTCCTCTTTGCTAAAACCGAACAAACTGCAGGCCGCGTCGTTAACGAACGAGATGTTGCCATGTGGATCGGTCACGATGATGCCTTCGTGAATCGCATTGAAAATCGTTTCGAAGAACCCTTTCTCCTGCGCGAGCCGGACGAGGTAGCTTTGAACTTCCTCCGGCCCGACGCGGCCGATCCGCTCGATGAGTTTCTGCAAAAATCCGGACTTCATGCGCGCGATAAAATGGAAGCCATCACACCCGCACTCGCGTCAATCGTGCTTCCGCATCCCGGGAGCCGGCGTCGGCCGCGCATTGCTCTCGATCCTAAAAATCGTCTCGCCTTCCTTCATCAAATCGAGCCGGTCGCGCGCGATCGTCTCCACGTAAGCCGGATCGTTTTTCAGCAAATCGACTTCCCGCGTGCGCTGCGCGAGCATTTCCTTTTGCTTTGCGATGTCGGCCTTCAACTGCTCGAGACGCGCATTTTGCTCGCGCATGTTTTTCAGCTCCGGCACGAACGCGCAGGCGATCAGGATGATGACCGCAAAGGCAATCAGCGCGATCATCAGACGATTCAACGAATGCCAGACGCTCTGCTGGCGTCGTTGGCGGAAGTCGCTGTAGTCGGTCATGGGAACGCGGCATTTTAACGCGGCGAAATGCGTTGTCACATTTTTCCGGCAGGAAAAATCACGCTGACGTAAATTGCGCAACCTGCGCGCTGGGCGCGCTGCATTTTGTGCAAAAAGAGACAGCGTAAAAAATGGCGCTTGGTTTTTCCTCTGTGAGTTGGCGCATTCGGAGCGATGGCATATTGTCTGCTAAAGCGGCGACGCCCAAACCAGCGTCGATTTAAAACTGCCAAGCCCATGAAAAAAATCGAAGCCATCATCAAGCCATTCAAACTCGAGGAAGTCAAAGAAGCACTCGCCGAAATCGGTATCGAAGGCATGACCGTGATCGAAGTAAAAGGCTTCGGTCGCCAGAAAGGTCACACCGAGATCTATCGCGGCAGTGAATACACGGTCGATTTTTTGCCGAAAGTAAAAATCGATGTGGTGGTCGCCGACGACCTCGCGGAAAAAGCGGTGCAGACGATTTCCACCGCTGCAAAAACCGGCAAAATCGGCGACGGCAAAATCTTCGTGCTAAACGTCGAGTCCGCGCTCCGCATCCGCACCGACGAAACGGGCGACAAAGCGGTTTAGGAATTTGGGAATCGTTTGGCGTGGGTGGATTTCATTCTCCGCCTAAAGCGCCCGCTGGCACGCCGAATCCGAGGCCGTTCCAAAGCAGGGCACGCGTCCTGTTTTCGCCAAAAGCACGCAACGTGTGGCGCGGTTCATCGCTTGACGCGTTTTTTAGATAACCTCGATCACCAGCGCGGTCGTGTTATCGCGACCGGAGCGCTCGATCGCGGCATCCACGAGCCGCAGCGCGGGATTTTTCTCCGCTTCGGCAGCGTCGGGCGCGCGCAGGCGTTCGCGCAACTGCGCGTCGAAAAGTCCGTCCACGATGCCGTCGGTGCAGAGCAAAAACAGATCGCCTTTCTCGTAGCCGACCGAGCCGACTTGCGGCTCGACGTATTTGTTTCCCGCGCCGAGAGCGCGCTGGAGTGCGTTGCGATGCGGATGAGCGCGTGCTTCGCGCTCGGTGATTTTTGAGTTCCGAAAAAGCCAGCCGACGTGCGTGTCGTCGTGGCTGAGTTGCTTGATGCTGCCATCGCGTGCGGGCAAATAGTAAATCCGGCTGTCTCCGATGTGGCCGAAATGCATCCAGCCTGGCGTGAACCAGCACATGCTCAGCGTCGCACCCATGCCGGAGCATTCGTCATAGCAACCGCCGAGGTGCATCAGCGCGTCATGGATTTCGCCGAAAAGCTCGGTGAGCACTTCCTCGAATCCAACGGAAAGGCCGACCGCCGATTGTTTAAAGGCGCGTGGAAGCAGTTTCGTGATTTTTTCCACGGCGATCCGGCTCGCGAATTCCCCGGCGCGTTCGCCGCCCATGCCGTCGCTCACCGCGAAAACGAAATCAACCTCGCCGCTCGAAGCCTCGCCGGTTTTTCCGAGGTAGTGGACTTCGTGCGCATTGAATTGGAGGCAAAGAAACGAATCTTCGTTGGTCTTGCGTTTGCCGCGTTGCGTCTGGCCCGACCAGTGCAGCAACTCCATGCCGGAGGCTCTACGATTTTGATCCATCGGCATTTTCGAATCCGGGCAGGATCGTCGCAAACTCGAAATCGACGAGACAAAAGCGGCCGTCGGACATGCGGTAGGTGACATTGCGCACGTCGGTGTCGTCGTGGCGAACGCCGTAATTTTCCAGCTCGTCGAAAAGTTCCTTCGTGCGCGCTTCGTCGAGATGCTCGACGCGGCTGCCGCAGCTCGTGGTCACGATGCGAAGTTGATCCGGATAGGTCTCGAGCAGTCTGGGCACAAATGGACAGTTTTGAGCTTCGAGGTGGCGAAGAATGCGCACTTCATTGGCAAAACGCTCCTCGGCTTTCGGCCCGCGAAAAGTTTTGTGAACGCGCCCATCGAAGCTGATGCGAACCGTTGCGCGAAGTGTGTCTTTTACCTCATGCACAAGGGGAAACATGCCTTGCGTAGTGAGTTAGGCAAGCCCGTAAAAATGACGAAAAGGAGGTTCTACTGGCCGGCGATTTCGATTTTCTTCTTCAAAATTGTTTTCCGCTTGCGAGGTGGCATTTCATCTGCTTACGTCGGCGGCGCGTCAAAAATCCCCGAAAAAGGATAAAACAAACCAACTCTGAGCCGCTGATTTGACGCCGCTGCTCAAAAAACAACACCACAACCCACAAACATGGCGAAATATAAATTGGAATACATTTGGCTCGACGGTTACGAGCCCGTTGCGAATCTTCGCAGCAAAACCACTATCAAGGACTTTGATAGCTTCCCGACACTCGAAGAGCTCCCGATGTGGGGCTTCGACGGCAGTTCGACGCGTCAGGCCGAAGGCCACAACTCGGATTGCATGCTGAAACCGGTAGCAGTCTTCCCGGACAGCACCCGCAAAAACGGCGCGCTCGTGATGTGCGAAGTCATGAACCCGGACGGCACACCGCATCCGTCCAATGCCCGCGCGACCATTCTCGATGATCCCGGCGCATGGTTCGGATTCGAGCAGGAATATTTCCTTTACAAAGACGGCAAGCCGCTCGGCTTCCCGACGGAAGGTTTCCCGTATCCGCAGGGCCTTTACTACACTGGCGTCGGCTACGGCAGCGTCGGTGATGTCGCCCGCGACATCGTCGAGGAGCACATCGATCTCTGCCTCGATGCAGGGATTAACATCGAAGGCATCAACGCGGAAGTCGCGAAAGGTCAGTGGGAATTCCAGATCTTCGGCAAAGGCTCGAAGACTGCAGCCGACCAGATGTGGGTCGCGCGCTATATCCTCATGCGCCTTTGCGAAAAATACGGCGTCGAAATCAACTGGCACTGCAAACCGCTCGGCAAAGACGTCGACTGGAACGGCTCGGGCATGCACACCAACTTCTCGACTGATCAGATGCGTGACGTTGGCGGCAAGGAATATTTCGAGAAGCTCATGGCTGCGTTCGACAAATACAAAAACGAACACATCGCGGTCTATGGCCCGGACAACCATCTGCGCCTCACCGGCCTGCACGAAACGCAGTCCATCGACAAATTCAACTACGGCATTGCCAACCGCGGCGCGTCGGTGCGTGTCCCGCACAGCTTCGTCAACAGCGGCTACAAAGGCTACCTCGAAGACCGTCGTCCGAATTCGCAAGGCGATCCCTACAAAATCGCCAGCCGCATTCTCCAGACGATTGCGACTGTCAAGTAGTCAGCCTTAAAGAAACAGTTAACTCCGGAGACGCCGCTCTTGCACAAAGGGCGGCGTCTTTTTTTGCTATCGACGGAAAGCAGCGATCAAGGTGGATAGCTTTGGATTCCAACCGCGATAACCTATTCCGAAAGCGAGAGGCGCAGGATTACTCGTTCGGTATAGGTCTGCCAGCTCCGGCTGGTAGTATTGCTTGAAAATGTCAATTGGGCCCTGATAGCTGCCGAAGAGACGCAAACGCCACTTAGCCGGATCAAAGTTGCGCACCGGCACTCCTGAGTCGTCCTGCACAATCGCTTCGCAATGGTCGAGCAGCCAGTTGCGCACATGCGAGAAGTCATTTTGATGCATGAGATACGAGGCTGATTTTGTAAAGCCCGTGCCTGCACCCAGGCCTTCGCAGAGTTTAAAGAACGGGCCATTTCCTCCGCCATTCGATAGGTCAGAACTGAAGTAATAAAGTGTCTGCGTGTGACCTGAGCCTCCATGCGAAAAGGTAATCTTCACGCCTTTACTGATGAGCTGGACATCGTGAATGTCGCAGTCCATGCGCGCCAGGAAAACATAGAGAATCGGCAGTGTGCCGTTAATAGGGCCGTTTTGTAAGTTCACCCGCATTTCTTTTGTGATGAAGAAGCTGTAGTTCATCACGGAGTTCAGCGAAGCCTCGATGTTATGCAGCGTAGGACCTATCAATGGCGGCGGAACTTTGTTGACGTCGGGCAGGGAACCTACCGGTTCGATTCCGCATAGGACATAGCAGTCGCTATTTGGAAAAAAACTATAAGCATACAGAAAGTCCGGGCCGCTGAATGGATAGAATACAGGCCTTGAGCTGCGATTTGCTTCACGAAGATAATCCGCAGACCAGCCACGAATCGGCGCTAACTGCCGGCGCTCCAGTTTGGCCCATGCATTGCCAAAAGAGTTTGCATGGTCCATCCATCCGGCGCTGCTTTCCAGCGACTGCAAAGGTCCGCCAACGGGCAGACCGGCGAGAAATCGCGCGGTTTCCTGATAACTCTGCCCCTTCGCATTGAACGAGAATGCAAATAGAAGCGCAGCCATGTGGATGATTTTCATAATGGGGATGCTTTTGCGTGATGACCTGCTGCGACGAAGTAAACAACAAGACCTAGAAGCATGGCACCTATGCCGAGCAGGGACTCACGAGGATGGGCCTGGAACATGTAGAATACCATGAACAGACTTACAACGGCGAAGATGAGTGGCGTTACTGGATAACCCCACGTGCGGTAAGGACGCGGTAGTTGCGGCTTCGTAAAACGAAGCACGATAACTCCAATTACTGTCAACAATGAGCAAAGGGTAAGACTTAGCTGGATGTAAATAAGAACTGTTTCAAAAGTAGCTGTTGCTAACAGCAACGTAGTTATCGCGAGTTGCGTCGCAATGGCCACGGCAGGGATTCCGGTCCTGGTTCTTTGCGCAAAGAAACGCAGTCCGTGAAAGTCTTCGCCCATTGTCATCGTGACACGAGGGCCTATCCATGTCATCGAGCTAATCGCAGAGACCAACCCAAGACAAATCAGTGCCGCCATAATCCGTGCGCCGATTTCGCCAAAGATTGACTTACCGGCGATCAGTCCTACTTCGAGCTGGCCCGATAATTTCGCGATGGGTGTCGTATAGAGAAACGCGGCGTTTAGCGCGACATAGAGCGCGGTGACTAACAACGTGCCGAAAAAAAGCGAGCGAGGGATGTTTCGCTGCGGATCGCGGATTTCGCCTGCGATATAAGTAGAGGCATTCCAGCCCGAGTAGGAATACATTACGAAAACCAGGCTAATCGCAAACGGCGCGCTTATTATCTGTGAGCCAACGCCACCCGCCGGAAGAAAAGAGATTGGCTGCGAATGGCCGAGCGCAAAACCCGCGATCACGAACGCGACGATGAGCCCGATTTTTAGCAATGTCCATGCGTTTTGAAATGCGCTACCGAGATGCAAATCGTGCAAGTGCACGAGCGAAATGATCCAGACGACCGCGAGCGAGCTAATCAGCGGCGGAACCGGCGCGAGACCTTTAAAGTAGTTGCCGAATGCCATCGCCGCGAGCGCGACAGGCGCGGCGAAGCCGACGGTGGCCGATGTCCAACCGGCGACGAATCCGACTGACGGATGAAAGATGCGCGAGAGAAAATGGTATTCGCCGCCCGAGCGCGGCAGCGCCGCCGCCAGTTCCGCATACGACAACGCGCCGCACAACGAAGCCACGCCGCCGATCATCCAGAGGAGCACGATCGCAAAACCCGACGGCAATTTTTCCACCTGAAAACCGAGGCTCGTGAAGACGCCCGTGCCGATCATGTTCGCGACCACGATGCACGTGGCGGTAAATAAAGAAACCGTCGGCGCGTGCGGCGCGATTCGGGGCTTCGAGCGGTCCACCACGGTTACGACATCATTTTGCGCAGTCGTATGCAAGTCGGGCAAAGGTGTTAGCGATGGCATGATGCGTGCTGACTTCTGTTCAATCGCCCATGCAACCCGCCGCCAAACGAATCGATCTTCCCGACCAATACACCGGATTGCAGACAAAAAAGATTCTGCTGCTCGAGGACGACGAACAGTTTAGCGAGATCATCAAGGGCTTCCTTGAATCGCACTTCTACGAAGTAGTGGCCGTCCGCAATGGAGTCGAAGGCGTGCGTGAAGTGATGGCGAGCGATTTCGAGGTGATCATCTGCGACATGATGATGCCGACGCTGCCGGGCGACATGTTTTACTTTGCCGTTGAAAGAATCCGCCCGCACTTGTGTCCGCGCTTTATTTTCATCACCGGTCTGCGCGGAAGTCCAAAGGTGAACGAATTCATCAAGCGCGTGAAGGGCACGATGCTCTCGAAGCCATTTCACGTTGACGACCTCATCGAAGTCATCGGCTTCGTCCAGGTTCGCGCATTGAAATATCGCTAAAATGAAAGTGCTCATCGCCGACGACGACCGCGACATCGCGGGACTGCTCGCGTTATTCCTGAGCGACGCCGGCCATCAAGTGGTCACCGTCACGACCGGAGGACTTGACGTGATGCATCAATACGATCGCTGCCAGCCCGATGTGGTTTTGATGGACGTGATGATGCCGCGCTTCAACGGCCTCACGATTTCGCACGCAATTTTAAGCAAAGACCCGCACGCCAAGCTCGTGCTGATGTCCGGCAAATTCTCCGCCGACCATCCATTCATCGCAAATTCCGGCGCGCTCCATTTCCTGCCGAAACCGCTGCACCTCACGGCGCTGAAGACGCTGCTCGACGAATTCGCCGGCACGCAGCAGGCCGCCGCGTAATCTCACGGCACGCCGCGCAAATCGACTTCCTGCGGCGCGAAGACTTCCACGTCAACGCCCGTTGACGCGATGATGTGATCCGGCGAGCGACGCGGCGAGACGAAGCCGTGATCGAGAAAAAGCCGGTCGTCGAATTCATCCACGATCGCTTCGCAAAGCGGATAGGGCGAATGATGCACGCGCGCCGTAAAAAGCCGTCCTTCGTTTGCCGCGAAAAGCGCGTAGCGCTCGATCAGGAAAAACTCGAGAGAGTTCGGCGGCGCGCTTTGAATCGTCCCGCGCAGGCGGTAGCTCATGTTCGCGGCGACTCCATTCACCGCGACCGCGAAATCAACCCGATTCGTCGTCTCGTCCTTTTGCGCCTCGATTTTCGCGTAGCGATACGGCAGGTGATAAAGCAGCCGCGCGGCCTCGACGCCTGCGAGATGATTCGCGTCGAGCGTGTAAAACCAGATGCCCGGCGTGCCGGCCTCGTCGTAAACATACGTGCGGACATTCAACTCCAGGAAATCCGAGATGAATGGCAGCGCCGGCAGGAGCGGCGGACGTAACTCGCGCACAAAAAACGGCACTACGCCAATATACGCCTTCCCACCGAATGTATCCGCATGCAAGCCCGCTGGCAGCGTCCGCTCGATTTCCGCCGCTTCATATTCCCAGTGCAGGAAAAGCAGGTCGCGCCAGTTTTGGAGTATCACCGGCGTTCCCGGCGGTCGTTCGCGCACTGACAGACGCGCCTCATCGGTTGGTTGCTGAATCACGTGCAAAAGTTCGCGCGCCGCGCCGGACTCGGCCTTGTGCGCAGCCGTCCGCCGCGAGCTTTGAGATAAATCGCGTAACCTTTCAGCCAATTTGCCTCTGCATAAGGTGGAGACAAACCATGCCTTTTCTTTACCGTATCACCCCCGATGGCGTCGCCCTGCGGCGCTGGGAAATCGGCGACCAGCCGCTGGTCGTCGGCCGCTGCGAAAGCGCCACCATCCGCATTCCCGATTACCGCCTGTCCAGCGAGCATTTCGCGGTCGCGCGCGTGGCCGGCGAATTCGTGCTCGAAGATCTCGGCTCGAAAAACGGCACGTTCGTCAATGGCCGGCGCATCTCGCGGCAGACGCTGCGGTGCGAGGACCGCATCGTGGCCGGGCACACGCTGTTTTCATTCGAGGCGGGATTGAGCACAGTGATTCACGAGCTGGAAAAGGTTCGACAGCCGAAAGAGCCCGATGCTTCGCTGTGGCAATGACCGCGCCTTCCGACGCCGACATTTTCGTTACGACGCGCTGGACGTGCGTGCTCAATGCCGCGCGCTCGGACACCACCCGCGCCCGCGATGCGCTCGCCGAATTGTGCCAGACCTACTGGTATCCGCTCTACGCCTACGCGCGACGGCGCGGGCACAGTCCGCACGATTCCGAGGATTTGACGCAGGGTTTTTTTGCGCGGCTTTTGCGGCTCAATTCCCTCGCCGGACTCTCGCGCGAGCGCGGAAAATTTCGCGCGTTCCTGCTCGCATCGATGAATCATTTCCTCGCCGACGAATGGCAGCACGCCTCGGCGCAAAAACGCGACGTGCAGCGGACGATTTCGCTCGATGCCGAGGCGGCGGAAAACCGTTACCGGCACGAACCAGTCGAGCATCTCACGCCCGAGCTGCTGTTTGAAAAGCAGTGGGCGCTGACGTTGCTCGAGACGGTGGTGCAGCGGCTGCGCGCGGAATATGAAGCGTCCGGACGCGGCGCGCTTTTCATGGAGCTGCGCTTTGCGATCACCGGTGAGAAAAACGATGCACCGTATGCCGAATCGGCGGCGCGACTCGGCATGAGCGAGGAGGCGGTGCGCGTCGCGGTGCACCGGTTGCGCCAGCGTTACCGGCAGTTACTTCGCGCGGAAATCGCCCAAACGGTCGCCGACGAATCTGGCCTGACGGAAGAGCTTCGCGATCTGCGCCGGATTCTCGCGAGCTGACAGTCGCATCGTTTTTTTCGAGGCTTCGTGTAACATCCGTGCCGCCATGCCTCTGATCCCAGGTGAACACTTATGACTGCTGAAAGCCTCACTTGTCCCATCTGCGGAAAACCTCTCGCGAGCGACGCGCTCATGGGCCTTTGCCCCGACTGCCTGCTCAACGCCGGATTCGGCACCGTCACCGGAGATTCGCCCGCGAAATTCGAGCCGCCGACGCCGGAGGAACTCGCGCAAAAATTTCCGCAGCTCGAAATCCTCGAACTGCTCGGGCGCGGCGGGATGGGCGCGGTTTACAAGGCGCGGCAGAAGCAGCTCGACCGCTTCGTCGCGCTGAAAATCCTGCCGCCGGGCGTGAGCCACGATCCGTCGTTCGCCGAGCGGTTCACACGCGAGGCGAAGGCGCTGGCGAAACTGCAGCACCCGCACATCGTTACGCTCTACGAGTTCGGCGAGGCCGACGGGCAGTTCTATTTTTTAATGGAATTCGTCGATGGCGTGAACCTCCGGCAGTTGCTCAACGCCGGCCGCATCGCGCCGAAGGAAGCGCTCGCCATCGTCCCCCAGATTTGCGACGCGCTGCAATTCGCGCACGACCGCGGGATCGTCCACCGCGACATCAAGCCGGAAAACATTTTGCTCAACAAAAGCGGCGAAGTGAAAATCGCCGATTTCGGCGTGGCGAAAATCGTCGCGCGCGGCCTCGCGGAAAGCGGGGAGCAGACCGGCGCGGGCGGTGCGGATTTCGGCCAGACCGAAGCCGGCAAAGTCATCGGCACGCCGCAATACATGGCGCCCGAGCAGCTCGCCGATCCGCTCGCGGTCGATCATCGCGCCGACATCTACGCGCTCGGCGTCGTCTTTTACCAGATGCTCACCGGCGAACTGCCCTCCGGAAAATTCGAGCCGCCCTCGCGCAAAGTGCAGGTCGATGTGCGCCTCGACGAAGTGGTGCTGCGCGCGCTCGAGAAAAATCCGGAGCTGCGCTACTCGCAGGCGAGCATTTTCAAGACGCAAGTCGAGACAATCGCGGAGACGCCGGAAGCTGAACCTGCACCACGAATGGGTGCGTTCTGGGAGAGCCCGTCGCCGCTGCATCGGCAAGTCTTGGCGCACATGGACGCGAGTGAAAAACGCGAGATGACGATGCGGCATGTGATGTTCATGATCTGGAATTTCGCAACGTGGTTTGCGCCGGTGCTCATCATTTTTCGCATGCATGGTCAGATGCGCTGGCTCTACGCTGCGTTGACTCTCGGGCTGGGATGGGCCGGGATTCTGGTCTGGCGGAAAATGTTGCGGGAAGGACTCTCCGCCACGAAATGGGCGCAGGAAAAGGGATTCACCCCGGCGCGGCTCAAGGAGTCGTTCAAAGCCAGCCAGCCACCGCGCTGGACCTTTGTCGTTGGAGGCATTGTGTTCGCCGGAGCGATGTTTGTCTTCGATTTCGGCATCGAACCGCACACGCACTGGTCCAGGCCTGTTTCCGTGACGATGCAATTTCTCACCGTGCTCAGCCTGACGACGTTGTGTAGTTTTCTGATTGACCGTTTCCGCAAACGCGCACGCAAGGTGGAAAATTCCGATTCAAAAGCCGCACCGCGCTTTTCGCGCACGGCGATCTTCGGCGCGTGCTGGCCGTTTCTCGTCTTCGGCATTCTCGTTTTGCTGGCGTCGCCGCTCACCGGGCTGGAAACCGATCCGGCGATTCAGTTGGCGATTATTTTGTCGGTGATCGGCATCACGAACTTCGGCTGGATCGCCGTTTCACAAATCCGCAACTCAGCCGGTCGCCTGCACGGAATGTGGCTCGCGGTGCTCGACGGATTGCTCCCGCCGCTGCTCGCGCTCGATGGATTCATCGCCGTCGGACTTCACAAGCGAATCGGCATCGAGAGCATCGCGAACACTCTCACCGGCCAACTCGGACCGGGCAAGGACGCGACATTCTATGTCACCGTTTACAATTCACTGGTCTTCGTGACTCTTGCGATTGTGGTCGCCGTAAACGTGCTAATCGTCCGCAAAGTCTGGATCGCAGTAAATTCGCCGACACAGCGCGACGTGAAGCCGATGGCTTACACCGCGCTGTTCTTCGGCGCGCTCAGCAATTTGATCCCGATGATTTTTTACTGGAACGCGAAAGCAGTGCCGTGGATCACGCCGGAAATTCAGCAGGCGATGCTCGGGCTGACGCTGGTTGTCGCATCGCTCGCGGTCATCCTCGGCAATCTCTCGCGAGTATCGCGCGCCGGTTGGACTGGGCTCGTGCTCGGCGGCATCAGCCTCACGATTTGGATGCTCTGTTTCATCTCCGGGATGGTTAGAAACAGCGTGGCAAAGCAGCGCGATTCCGCGGATCGAAGTTGGATAACGGACGATATCTCGCGGCAGATGACTGAGCGCGATGAACTCGCTGTGAAAACAAAGCAGCTTCGCCAGGCTGCCAGCAAATCACTCCTCGCGCACGTGCATCAACTCGCGCATCTCGAGATCGATAGTTTGAATGATCCGAAGCAGCGCGAGGCCGCGCGTAACGAAGCACTCGCGGCGGGACAGGATGCGGGCGCGTTGCGCGAATTGCATTTGCAGGAACACGGGGAATTGCAGGCGCTCGAAGGTGCCATTCGGGGAAACCTCACGACCTTTGGAGAACGCTTCCTGCCAGGCGATGTCCGCGCGGCGAAGCAAGCGCAGTTGAGCGAGCTATTCGACAGGACGATGAGGTTGCAGGACGAAACGGAAAAGAACGACAACCCGAACCGCGAGCGTTTGATCGACACTAGCCACGAACTGATCGAACTGCTCGCGGCGTGGGAAGACAAACCCGAGCAGCGTCATCACGCGGAAATGCTCGCGAGCATTTTTCTCGGCGAAGAAAGAAATCGCGGCGCAGTCGAGACTCAACACGCTCAGGCCAGCGCCAACGCAAAAGCACTCCACGATTTCGAGCACAGCTACATGAGCGACAGTCCGGTTCCGAACGCGCCAGCTACGCCCGGCGAAACAATCATCCAGGAGCACACTTGGGAACACGCGTTCCCGGGAACACCGCCTACCGCCCTGGTGGATGGACGCTGGGCGGCGAAAATCGAAAACACGAGCGATGCGCCGTTGGAATTGTCGCTCCTCAAGATCGAAAAGCCGCCGATCACGTCGATGAGGTATGCCGTGACCGGCGAGATCAAATACGCGGGCGTCCAAGGCGGAGTCTCCGTGACCATGGGCTACTTGGAAATGTGGAACTATTTTCCGCCCCTTCATCCAGGAGCACCGGAAGGAAGATTCTTTTCACGAACGGCCGGTCCGGCCGGCTCAGGACCGATGAGTGGGATCATCGGCACATCCGATTGGCGGGAATTTTCGCTGCCCTTTGACCGCACCGGCGCAACGGGCGTGCCGGTGCGACTCGAGGTGAAGATTTTTCTGCCCGCGCGCGGCACGGTTTTCATCGGACCGCTGAAGCTCGTGCAGTTTGACGAGCCGAAACAACACGACGCGTTGCCGGCGATCAATGCGTGGCTCGCGCTGATGGACGCGAGAAAATACGCCGAAAGCTGGCAGCAGGCGGCGGAGAGCTTTCATGAAGCCGGCTCGCAGGAGAGCTGGGTAAAAGATTCGGAAAAAATCCGCCAGCCGCTCGGCAAGGTGATTTCACGCGAGCTGGCTTCGATCAAATCCATTCCTTCGCCGGACGGATTTCCACCGACGTCGGATTCGGTGGCTTATGCGGAGGCGCGATTCGACACGTCGTTTGAAAACTTCAAATCAGCGAGCGAAACCGTGACGATGATGCAGGAAAAAGACGGCGTCTGGCGCACGATCGCATATCTCATCATTCCTGCCGATAACCCAAAAAATGAACCAAATTCGCCTGCGGAAAAAGCCGCGGTCGAAGCCGCGCAGGAATGGCTGAAAGGAATCGACAATGGCAACTACGCGCAGAGCTACAAAGACGCCGGCGTGATCTTCCGCGCGGCATTGACCGAAGATGCGTGGGTTGCCGCGTTGAATAGCGTCCGCAAGCCGCTCGGCGATCTCGTTTCGCGCAAAATCAAATCCGCACAAAGCGCGAAGTCACTCCCCGGCGCGCCCGATGGCACTTACGTGATCATGCAGTTCGACGCATCTTTTGCGCAGAAAAAGAATGCGGTCGAAACCGTCACCTTCATGCTCGATCAGGATGGCAGCTGGCGTTCGGTCGGCTATTACATCCGCTGACACCAAATCAGAGCAGTCGCGAGTCGAAAATTCTGGCGCGTGGCGCGGATTTCGCTTTTGCAGTGCGTGTATGTCTGAAACCCACGTCATCGAGGACGACGCCGATTTTGAGCTGCAGATGAAAGCCCTTGCCAATGAGGCGCAACAGCGTTTCTCGGGCGAACGCCGGGCGCAACCTAACCTGGCCGAAATGCTGAAGCCGTTTGTGCTCGGAATCGAGGCGCTCGGGCGCGCGACTGCCGAAAATACGGCTGCTGTGGCGCGCCTTGAGCAAGCTGTCGCTGCGCAAAAAGACGTGCCACAAGTCATCGCATCGGTGCATGAGCACGTGGAGCAAAAGAACAAACTGAATCAGCGTTTGTTCGACAGCCTGCACGAAGAGCTTCGCAGTTATAAAGACGGCTTTTTGCTCGAAGTTTTCCACCGGCCGATCGTGCGCGATTTGATTACACTTTACGACGATCTCTCGGCGCTGCACCGGCAATGCTGCGCGTTTTTAGGCGAACGCGAAGGCGACATTTCATCGGCTGTGCGGCACGTGAGGAATTTTGCGACGAACCTCGATCACACACTTCACTCGCTGATCGAAATCCTCGCGCGGATGGAAGTGCAGCGGCTCGACAGCTCGACCGGTCGCGTGCTCGACAAGAAAAAGCAGCGGGCTGTTTCCGTTGAAATCGCGGAATCGCAAGAGGAGGATCAGCTCATCGTCGCGAGCGTGAAGCCCGGCTTTATCTGGCGCGAGCGCTTGCTGCGGCCCGAAGAAGTGGTGATCAAGAAATGGAAGGAAGGTTGCCTGATTGCCTTGACGCCACCCTCTCAAAAATGAGTGAAATGGTCGCAATGGCATACAAATCGCTTTTCTTGAGGCGGAAATTTTTTTGGATTTTATGAGCGAAAACAATCACGCCCCCGTTCATCGCAAAGCTGTAGGAATCGATCTCGGCACGACCTTTTCGGCAATCGCGCACATCGATCAATATGGAAAGCCGCAAATCATCCCGAATGCGGAAAGCGAACGCATCACGCCGTCGGTGATTTTGTTCGATGGCAACCAGGCGATCGTCGGCACGCTGGCGAAGCAAAACGCGGTCGCGGAGCCGGAGAAGATCGTCGATTTCGTAAAGCGCGAAATGGGGAGGAGCAAAGCGGAGTTTCACCGTGAGTTTAACGGAAAGCTTTATACCGCCGAGGAGCTTTCGGCGATCATCATCAAGAAATTGAAAAATGACGCGGAGAAATATCTCGGCGAAAGAATCACCGACGCAGTAATCACCGTGCCCGCATATTTCAATGACGCGGAGCGCACCGCGACACTGCACTCCGGCCAGCTTGCAGGCCTGAATGTTTTGCAAATCATCAACGAACCGACTTCGGCGGCGCTCGCTTACGGCCTGGATAAATTGGAGTCGGACCAGACGGTTTTCGTGTTCGACCTCGGCGGCGGCACGTTCGACGTCACGATCATGCGCATCGAAAATCACCATATCCGCATGCTCGCGAGCAACGGCGATCACCGGCTCGGCGGCAAGGATTGGGACGACATCATCGTGAATTGGGTTGCCGAGGAATTCGACAAGGTGCATGGCGAAAATCCACTGCTCGATTTGCAGAGCTATCAGGATCTCTACAACCGCGCGCTCGCTGCGAAGGTGCAACTTTCCACGCGTCCCGCGACGACAATCGTTCACAATTATAACGGCAAAAGTATCAAGCTGGAATTGACACGCGAAGATTTTGAAAAGCGCGCCAGCCACTTGCTCGAGAAGGTCAAAACGATTTGCGAAATCGTCATGCAGGAAGCCGCGCTTGACTGGTCGAAAATCGATCGAGTGCTGCTGACCGGCGGCATGACGCGAATGCCTTCCGTGCGCGAGATGATCCGCGGTTTGTCGAACACGGAAGTCGCCGAGGACGTCAGTCCTGACGAAGCGGTATCGATCGGCGCGGCCGCCCAGGCCATTCTCGCTTTGTTAAAAGAAGAAGATCAACTCGGCGAACGCGTGTTGCCCGTGGAAGTGCGCGAGCAATTTTCCGATCGCGACGGCGGCCTGATGAAAATAACGAACATCACGACGCATACACTCGGCGTCGTTTTGTGGGACGATGCGAAGGTCGAGGAATACGTGTTCCCGATGATCAAAAAAATGACCGCGATTCCGGTTGAAATGAAAAACTCGTTTGGCACCGCAAAGGCGAACATGAAAAATGCGATCGTCCGTGTCGTGGAAGGCGAGAGCACGGTGCCTGGCGAATGCACGCCGCTCGGCCTTTGCGACATCGAGTTGCCGCCGTTTTTGCCGAAAGGTTCGCCGGTGGAATTGACCTATCGTTACGATGCGAACCAGGTGCTCGAGGTGACGGTGGACGCGTTTGGCAAACAGAATCGTGTCTCGATCGCGCGCAACGTCGGCCTTTCCGAAATGGAACTGGCCGAGGCGACCGCCGATTTGTCACAAATCAACGTGATGTAGCTTTTTTTAACGGAAAGCTATGGCTCTGCCGCAACCGCTTCCAGACAATCCCATGAAATGGGATGGATGGAGAGCTTACCATTCCGAGAATCCTTACGAACGGCTCTGCCTTTCGTTTGACGCGAACCCAAGCGCCGAACAGATCGAGGATAACTGCCGGCAACTGCTGATCTGGTGGCAAAAAAAATTGCCGCTGAAAAATCAGCCGAGCAATCCGATGACGCAGATGCTGCGCGGTGGTCTCGACGAAGCGCCGAAGTTTCTCGCGGAAGCGCGCACTGTTTTGCTGAACCCGGAAAGCCGTGCGCAGTTCGACCAGAAAATTCGCGCGCGGCTGAAGGAAGATGCGGCAGCGGAATTTTACAAATTTCTATCGTTTTCAATCGCAAGCGGAGTGTTGAAGGAAGAGGACGAGCAGAATCTTTACAATATGGGCGCGACGGCCGGCCTGGCGCTCGAGGAAATGAAAATAATGGTGGATGGCGAGCTCGCGAAACGTGGCGCGAAGCGTCAGCCGAAAATCGAGCCGGCACCGGCGGTTGCACCTGTCTCGACTGCGGACATTTTGCCGCCGAATCCGAACTCAACTGCTCCGCCAAAGCTCGCGCCGGGCGCGGCATCGAGTGATCCGAAAGCAGAGTTTGCGCGCTTGTTGCGGTTGACCGGACTTGGCGAGGACGACCTTACCGATGATCAACGCGACGCTCTTTGCAACATGGGCGAAAATCTCGGACTCACCGGCGGACAAGCTGAAGATTTGATCGATGAATATCTGGATGAAGTCAGCGGCTTGCCAGTGGTTCCGGCTTCGAAAACCGCGACCATTCCCGCACGTGCGCCGGCGGTGATCGTCAAAAAGGAAACCCCGAAACCTGCGCCAAAAGCGAGCGAAGGAATCGGCAAGGAATTCGCCGCGAACTTCACGCCGCTCGCGCAGGAGCAGGAACGCCTGAAATTCCCGAATTACAAAAACGCAATCGGAATGGAAATGCTGCTCGTCACTTCGGGCACATTCATGATGGGCAGCACCTCGCCGGACGCAGCGCCGAACGAGCAGCCGCTCTCGCGCACAAATGTGAGCTGCTTTTACATGTCGCGCTTTCCGGTCACGAATCGTGCGTTCGAGCTGTTCAATCCCGCGCATCGCGCAAAGCGCGCTCCGTGGGCGAACGAATTTCATCCGGTCGTTTACGTCAGCAGTCTCGAGGCGATCAAATTCTGCGAATGGCTCAGCGCTCGTGAACGCAAAAAATACCGGCTGCCGACGGAAGCCGAGTGGGAATATGCAGCTCGCGGCGTCGATTCGCGCACATTTCCGTGGGGTGAAAAATTAAACCG
>Ga0070741_10006183_pt1 | contig 25939 bp, 31 predicted proteins | sample Coa_R1_4_FD_66440 | JGI IMG/M metagenome (GOLD analysis project Ga0070741, IMG submission 66440) | Surface soil microbial communities from Centralia Pennsylvania, which are recovering from an underground coalmine fire - Coalmine... | ecosystem: Environmental > Terrestrial > Soil > Unclassified ... | reverse complement strand
CGAGGACGTGTTGCAGTATCCCGCGACGCAGGTCTGGCGCGATATGCCGCTCGTCATCCTGCGCGCCTCGCTCGTCAATGCCATGTTCGGCGGCGCGTTCTTCCTCTACTTCGTATTCGGCACGAGCTACATGAAGGCGGTCGGATTCGCTGGATCGGAGCCGGAGCAGATCGGACTGATTGCCGCGGCCTTCATGCTCGTCTTCATGATCATCGGCTCGTGGCTGGCCGACCTGATCGGCCGTCGGGCGGTGCTGTTGATTGCCGCGGTCGTCCTCTTGCTGTTTGCAATTCCTTACTTCTATCTCGTCGATACCGGACGCTTCCTGCTCGCGGCGGTCGGCGAGGTCATAGGCTTCGGGTTCGTCTTTGGATTTGGCTATGGCGCGATCCCCGCGTTCTATACCGAGATCTTTCCGACGCGCTATCGCGCCTCGGGTGCGAGCGCCGGCTACCAGATCGCGCAAGTCTACGGCGGCGGGCTGATCCCGATCCTCGCCGGCCTGGTCCTGAAGGCTGTCGGGATTCATCAGGCCTATCTCTACATCGGAGGCCTCGTGATGGTGTATGCGGTGCTTGCGATTTTCGCCATCGTCACGACGGCGGAGACCAGGAAGGTCGATCTCGAGGGCATCATGACGCCGTCGCCGCGCGCCTGAAGGCCTGTGGAGTGGGCTTGACATTTTCTACCCCACTTGGCCGCTTGCTCGCCAAGCGAATGTCAAATCCCAAACTCAACCAGAAACCTGTATTTGCTAGTGGTCCTTTTCATTCTAACATTCGCAAAAGTGCCGGCTGCAAAGTGATGCGAATGTTAGAACCGGACCACTAGAATGGACTCCTTTACCGTCCCTCCAGCGCTGAAGCGTCCGAAGGGCGACATCATGGCGGCGAGGATCGAGGTGCCGATCGTCGTCGCAATGATTTACGGGATTTTCGAATTTAACCGCCTGGGATGGTCTCTGGAATATTTCCTCTACACGTACGCCGCGGTGCTGGGCGGCGTTGCCGCCTCGGCCGGCCTCTTCACCTACTTCTTCCTGATTTCCGTGGAGAGGAGCAGCCGCCGCAAAAACCTGCTGCGGCTGTTTGGATCTCTTCCCTACCTCTATTCGATCTACATCATGGCGGTTCTCGGCCTTTACACGATCTTCGAAGGCCTGATCAGCAAGTTTTCGTTCTTGTCGATGATGGGCGGAGTGTTGTGGGTTTTTGTCGGATTTCACCTGTTCTATCGGTTCTATCTGGTGACCGAAATCGTCAGGCTTCACGATGAAGGCGCGAAGTCGCAAAGCGCGGGCCTGTGAGCTGAGAGCTGCAATCGTCTGCCGGCGTTCAAGCCGGAACCCGGAACCTTCGCCGTCGGGCATCCGTTAGCCCATCAAGGGAAACGTCAGGTGAGGTGTTCGAATGATCTCCGATCATGCGAAGCATCAGGGCGTGCGGCCGGTCTGGGTCGCGCTCGCGATCGCGGTTTTCGGAATACTGGCCATGCTGGTGGTCGACCACGGCCCGTGGTCGCGTCCGCATGTTCATACCGCCCAGCTTGTCGATCAGCACCCGACAACGCAGCAGGCGGCGCGTTCGGCCGGCGCCGACGTTGCGCCGACCAAACCGCGTGACGCAGTCGAGCCGGATCCGTCCATGCCGGCGCAAGTCGAGCCGGCCAATCCGAAAGCGGACTAGTGGTCCGATTCTAGCGCGGATCCGCCGCGCCACCAGCCGCTTTGCAGATTTGCTTTCCGCCGGCGCGTAGTCTCGTTGTTTCCGCTAGCGCGGGGCCTGCCGCAGCCATGTCAGTAACACTGACCATTTTCGCGCGCGACCCCAGGCGATGGTCGCACGCGTGGATCGTGATAATAAAAGGGCGCTGCTCATTGCGAGGCAGGGGTCCGCGACGGGGGTTAAGGAACGTGGATAGTCTGGTTAGTCTGGCGCCTTCACTCAATCAGCTGTCCAGCATCATCGGCAGCGTCGCTGCGCCGGCGTTTCTTCTGGGCGCCGTCGCGGCATTCATCTCCGTTCTGATCTCGCGCATGAACCGCGTGATCGACCGCTCGCAGCTCCTCAACAAGATCAGCGAATCGGACAAGGAAAGATCCTTTCTCAAGGCGGATCTTCCGCGCCTCAAGCGCCGGGCAGAACTGCTCAACAGGTCGGTGTTGTACGCCACGATCAGCGCGATCGTGACCGCCCTCTTGATCATCGTGGCGTTCATCAGCGCCATGCTGCGTCTCGCGCATGAGTATGGGGTCGCGATCCTGTTCGTGGTGGCGCTCTCGTTCTTTCTGCTGGCCTTGATCGATCTTGCCCGCGAGACCCGGATGGGCCTCCGCGATTTCGACCACCACGCATAGCACCGGGCAGCAAGCGGCTTTCGACCCCGCGGGCAGGGAGTGTTGAGCTAAATCAAGGCACTTGAGGCCCTGAAGGGTCGACTGAGGCATCGATAGCGGAGGATGCCATGAGTGCCATCGATGGAAACGACGGAAAAATCGCGCCCGATCGCCGCAACGTGCTTCTCGCCGGCAGTGCGCTGGCTTTCGCGTCGGCGTTCGGATCAAGCGCCGTCATCGATGTCGTTCACGCGCAGGCCGCGAACAGGCAATCTTCAATCAACGAACAGGAGGCGCGCGCCATCGCTGTCGATGCGTATCTGTATTTTTATCCGCTGATCCTGATGGATTTGACCCGCAAGCAATCGACCAACATCGAGCCTGGCAAGGAAATCGCCAAGGGTCCGATGAACATGTTCGTCAACGTGGCGGCCTATCCACCCGCTGACATGAAGCTCGTCGTGCGGCCAAACTTCGATACACTCTATTCGCCCGCGTGGCTCGATCTGACCAAAGAGCCGATGGTGGTTTCCGCGCCGGACACCGGTGGCCGGTACTACCTGCTTCCGATGCTCGACATGTGGACGGATGTCTTTGCCTGCCCCGGTTGGCGAACGACGGGAACGAAAGCCGGCGACTTCCTGGTCACGCCGCCCGGCTGGAGCGGAAACGTGCCCGCCGGCGTATCAAGGATCAGCGCACCGACGCCGTTCGTGTGGATCATCGGACGAACCAAGACGGATGGACCTGCGGACTATGACGCGGTCCACAAGATACAGGCCGGCTACCGGATCACGCCGCTGTCCCGGTGGGGCAAGCCGCTACAACCGGTGGACGTGCGAATAGATCCGACCGTCGACATGAAGACGCCGCCCAAAACCATGGTCGACACGATGCCTGCCGACAGCTTCTTCTCCTATGCGGCCGACCTTCTCAAGGTCCACCCGCCGCATATCACCGACCAACCGATCATCGCGCAACTCGGCAAGATTGGCTTCGAGCCGGGCAAAAACTTCGACCTCGACAAGGCCGATCCGGCCATTCGCGATGCTTTCACAAGCGCACCGAAGGACGCGCAGCAACTCATGGCATGGAAGCTGCCGACGCTGGCGCGCGTCGTGAACGGCTGGTCCATGAACACCGACACCATGGGTGTTTACGGCAACTACTATCTGAAGCGCGCCATGGTCGCGCAACTTGGCCTTGGCGCAAATCTTCCCGAAGACGCGATCTATCCGGTCAACCTCGCGGACCAAACCGGAAAGCCGCTGAGCGGCGCAAACAAGTACACACTTCACTTCGACAAGGGCGAAACGCCGCCTGCAAATGCCTTCTGGTCAGTGACGCTGTACGACGAGGACGGCTTCCAGGTTGCCAACACGCTCAACCGGTTTGCCGTCAGCAGTTGGATGCCATTCAAGAACAACCCGGACGGATCGCTCGACCTTTACTTCCAGAACGAAAGTCCCGGCGCCGACAAGGAGGCCAACTGGCTCCCGGCGCCAAAGGGTCCGTTCAACTTGACGATGCGGCTCTATGCGCCGGCATCGGAGGCGCTCACCGGCAAGTGGAATCCGCCACCGGTCAAGCCGGTGCTGTGACCAGAGGCTGTCCGCGCGTTCACAGCTTGATGTCGGCTTGAACCAGCACGTTGTGCTTGGCGCCGAAATGTTCGGCCAGCGCCGCGAGCGCGGCGACGCCGCACGCGGTGTCCTGCTCGCCATTGCCGCCGGATAGCCCAATGCCGCCGACGACCTCGCCGTCCACCACGACCGGAAAGCCGCCGACGAACACCGCAAAGCGCCCCTCGAAGCTCAGTTGAATGCCGAATGCCTCGTTGCCGGGCAGCGCCGGGCCGTTCGGCGTCTTGTTGAACAGATGCGTCGAGCGCTTGTGGCCCGCGGCGGTGAACGCCTTGTTCCAGGCGATCTGCGGTCCCGTGATGCGCGCGCCATCCATGCGCTCGATCAACAGCGGGTGGCCGCCGTCGTCGGCGATGCACACGGTCTCGAACACCTTGATCTCCGCGGCCTTCGCGATCGCAGCTTTTGCCATCAGCCTTGCTTCAGCGAGTTCGAGCTTGAATGTCTGTCGCATGTCGTCGTCTCTTCTTTAAAAAGTTAGATGCCGCGGTAGATGGTCTTGATCTGGGTGTAGAACTCAAGTCCCGTGCGCCCGGACTCGCGGAACGTCGAGGTCGAGGACCGTTTGACGCCGCCGAACGGCGCGTTGATCAGGTTGCCGGTCGTGGTGCGGTTGATCTTGACTGTGCCGGATTCGATGTCGCGCGCAAAGGCGTGCATCAGCGCGGGATTTGTCGTCGCGATCGCAGCCGACAGGCCATACTCGCTGTCATTGGCTTTCGCAATCGCATCCTCATAACTCTCGACCTCGATCAAGGCGAGCACGGGTCCGAAGATTTCCTCGCGCGCGATCCGCATGTCCTGCGTCACATCGGTGAACACGGCAGGCGAAACATAATAGCCGCAGCTATAGCCAGGACCGCTCAGGCGATCGCCGCCGGTGAGCCATTTTGCCTCGCGCTTGCCGATCTCGACATAACGCAGCACGGTCTCGAGCTGCCTTGCGGTGGCGAGTGGGCCGATGTCATTGCCCGCCGTCAGGCCATTGCCGATCTTGAGCGTCTTGATTTTCGCCAGCAGCTTTTCGGTGAAGGCGGCCTTGACCGCGCGCATGACAAGCACGCGGCTGGTGCCGGTGCAGGCCTGCCCCGTGAGCGAGAGCCCGCCCTTGACGGCTAGGTCGACCGCTCTGTCGAGATCGGCGTCGTCCATCACGATCAGCGGGTTCTTGCCGCCGAGCTCCATCTGCGTGCGTGTGGTGATGCCGACCGAGCGGTGGATCGCTTCGCCGGCCGCGGTCGAGCCGGTGAACGAAATCGCGCGCACGACAGGCGGCGTCGTGATCGCGGCACCGACATCGCTGGCGCGGCCGCTGATCAGGTTGAGCACGCCTTTTGGTAATCCGGCGGCGACAAACGCCTCGGCGAGGCGATAGCCGGACAGCGGCGCATCGGAGGAGGGCTTGAACACGACCGTATTGCCGGTGATCAAAGCAGGAGCGATCTTGCGCGCCGGGATCGAGACCGGAAAATTCCACGGCGTGATGACCGAGACGACGCCGAGCGGCTCGCGCTCGGTGTAGACGATCATGCTGGCGTCATCCTGCGGAAAAACCTCGCCGGCAAAGGATTGCCCCTCGACCGCGTAAAACCGCAGCGTCTGCGCCGAGCGCAGGATCTCGTCCCTCGCGAGATTGACCGGCTTGCCCATCTCGCGCGTCATCTCGATGGCGAAATCCTCGGCGTGGACGTCGAGATAGTCCGCAGCCTTGTTGAGGATTTTTGCGCGCGCGGAGATCGAAGTCTTGCGCCAGGCGGGGAAAGCCATTGCTGCCGCGCGCACGGCGGCTTCGGCGTCTTTCGCGGTCGAGGCCGGAAAGCGGCCGACGATGTCGCTGGTGTCGGCCGGATTGATGTTGTCGAGCCACGCGCCGTTCGAGGCGGCGACCCACTCGCCACCGACGAGATTGTTGAAGGACGCGACGTCGGTGCGGCGCGGCGCCTCAGTAAGAAGGCTCATGGTTCAGCTCCAGAACAGGACGGCACAGACGGTCGCAACGAACAGGCCGGCGAGGACGGGCAATAGCAGTGCGCGCACGGTTTCGAGCACGGAGACGCGGGCAAAGCCGGCCACCGCGATCAGCGACGACCATGCGATCAGCGTTCCGCCGCCGGTCCACACCGCGCCCATCTGGCCGACCGCGCAAAGCGTTGCGACATCGAGGCCGACGGCGGGCGCGAGCGCACCGGAGAGCGAGCCGGTGAGGGGCAGGCCGGCGAAGCCCGACCCGTCGATGCCGGTGATCATGCCGACGATGAGCACGCCGAAGGCAACGAGATAGTGGTTGTGCGGGATGAACGTTTGCGCGGACTGGATGAGATCGAACAGCAGCGGCGGAGCCTGCCCCGAGGGCACGTTAAGGATTCCGGCGGCAAGATCGCCGCCCGCGCCCATGAAGAAGAAACCGGCGATCGGCAGCACCGATCCCATCGCCTTGAAGGCGAAGACGAACCCATCAGTGATGTGATCGGCGCAGACGTCGAAACTCTTGCGGAAGCCTTCGGCTGATATCGTGGCAAGGATCATCAGCACGGTACCCATGCCGCCGACCAGAGCGGCCGCATCGCCGCCCTTGAGTTCCGTGAAGATGCCGTGAAAGCCGAGTTTTGGCGCCACCATCACCGCGATCACGGCGGCAAAGCCGAGCGGGGTGAGAATGGCGAACAGCTTTGACCAGCCCGCGCGCGTTTTGTCGGTCAGCGGCAGATGATGGCGTAGCCTGTCGTCGATCGTGGCCGGCTCATCGTAGGCTGTCGCCTGCGCGAGCTCGGCCTTGTCGAACGTACCCTGAGACTCCAGCCGCTTGGCGTCGCCGTTGCCGGACTGGCGCTGCCATTTTTCCAGCAGCGCTTCGCTGCCCGGCTGGATCAGCTTGCGCCTGCGGATCGAGAGATAGGCGAGGAGCAGCGCCACGCCGCCCGCGATCAAGGACAGCGCGAGCGCGCGATCGGCAACCGCTGCAGCGGTCACTCCGGCGCCGGCCGCCTTGGCGCTGATCGCAGGCGCCACGCCGATCACATAATCCGAGGACAGCGCCATGCCCTGGCCTGCGATCGCAATCGCCATCGCGCCTGCCTGCGGCGATAGCCCGACGGCGATCGCGGCCGGCAACAGCACGGCTGACACCAGCGGCACCGCCGGCGTCGGCCAGAAGAACAGCGAGATTACGTAAGTGACGGCGGCGAGGATGAAGAAGGCCTGATGGCCGTTGCCCATGATCGCTCGAAAGGGCTGCACCATCAAAACGTCCGAGCGCAGCGTCTTCAGCGCGTTCAGCAATGCCGTGATCAACGAGATCACCAGGAAGATGTTGAACAGCTCCTTCGCCGCGACAAAGCTGGCGTTGAAGATGCTGGAGACGGCGCTAACCGGACTTGCCGACCAGGCCAGCGCCACGACAAAGGTCGCGACGACGGACGGAAGCACGACATTGGCGCGCAGGACCATGGTCAGGACGACGGCGGCGATGCCGGCGAGATAGGCCCAGTGGGCCGCCGTTATCACGATGGGGTGGGTCATTCGGCTATCTGCCTCAAAATTGTATACAATGTTCCGGTATCGGCCGGCCTTGAGATGGCCGGCTCATTCCCCTGTTGAAAGCCGCGTGCCCTTCTGGAGGCGATTTTCGGCTGCATTGACATGCATCAAGATTGTATACTATATACAGTTGTAATTGCAACCCGATCGCGTCCGCGATCTTCCGGTCCTGGCCAGAGGGAGTGCCGAGATGCCCGAATTGATGAACCACGTGGAGTTCCGCACCGCGCTCGAAAACGCCATCAAGGGCAAGAGCGCCAACAAGGCGCCGTTCAGCGTCGCCTGGGCGAGCGGCAAGCTCAATCGCGAGCATCTGGCGCGCTGGGCGGAGAACCACTTTCATTATGTCGGCCCGTTCGCGGACTATCTCGCTTATGTCTATGCGCGCATGCCGGACCGCTACACGGAGGCGAAGGATTTCCTGCTCGCCAACATGTATGAAGAGGAGATCGGCGGCGATCGCCATACCGACCTTCTGATCCGCTTTGCCGAAGCCTGCGGCACCACGCGCGAGCGCGTCACCGATCCCGACAACATGTCGGCGACCACCCGCGGCCTGCAGAGCTGGTGCTATGCGGTGGCGATGCGCGAGGACCCGATCGTCGCGGTCGCTGGTCTCGTCGTCGGCCTCGAATCGCAGGTGCCTTCGATCTACCGCCGGCAAACGCCGACGCTGCGCGACAAGTACAAATTCAGTGACGAAGAGGTCGAGTTCTTCGATCTGCACATCGTCTCGGACGAAATCCACGGCGAGCGCGGCTATCAGATCGTGCTGGAGCATGCCAACACGGTCGAGCTGCAGCAGCGCTGCCTGAAGATCTGCGAGATCGGCGCGCAGATGCGGCTGCTCTACACCACCGCGCTGTACTGGGATTACGTCGCCAAGGACATTCCGATCGAGCAGCTCGAAATGACCGAGCGCAAGGTGGCCTGAAGAAGTGCCGCTCGTCACCCTGCATCGCGATGGCCAGACCCATCAGGGCGAGGTTGCCGACAACAGCAACCTCGTCGTGAAGGCGGGCATCCGGCAGTTTCCCTATCCGCACCTGCGTTACGGCTGCGGCATGGGGAAATGCGCCAAATGCGCATGTCGCGTGCTGAACGGCGCCGAGCATCTGCCCGAGCCGAACTGGAAGGAAAAGCAGCGGCTGGGTCCGCATCTCGATGAGGGCTATCGCCTGATCTGCCAGCTCTGGCTCAACCACGACATCGAACTCGAGCAGCCGAAGGAGCCTCTGCAGCCGGCGAAAGTCGAGGCGACGAAGGCCGAAGCGCCAACCGACCAGCAACCGTAACGCCCGCATCATTATCCAGGCCCGACAGCGAGGGTGCCATGTATGTGATCCTGACCAGCAAGCCCGGCCAATTCAGGACCGAGATCACCGAGGGCTTGAAGCCGTGTGAGGCCTACGACTACCTGTTCTACGGGGTGAAGAAGGCGCATTTCGTCATCGCCGAACTCGTGCGCGACGACACCCGCATCCGCGTCGTCGAGGACGTCAGCGAGATCGTCAACAACGTGCCGTGCAAATTCCTGGAGAAATTCGACACGCGCGAGCGCGCGTATGCCGAGCTCGAGCACCTGACGACCTTCGGTCACATGGAGACGAGCCTGCGCAAGACGGCAACATCGGCTGCCGCCTGATGCATACGCGATGATCCAACCCGAGCCATGATCAAAGTCACCTTCATCACGAACAACTCCAAGACGGTCGAAGCCCCCGACAACAGCAACCTCTTGCGCGTGTCGCTGCGCGAGCAGGGCGGCATTCCCTTCAAATGCGGCGGCGGATTGTGCGGCACCTGCCGCTGCCGGATCGAAAGCGGCATCGAGAACACCGACGTCATCAAGCCGAAGGAGCGCAAGCACCTGACAGATGCGGATTTCGCCTCGGGACATCGGATGGCGTGCCAGACGTTTTTGAACGGCGATGTCAGCGTGTCCTGGATTCCGCTCGCCGATCGCGTTGCGAAGACGTCCGCAAGCGAGCCTTCTGCCAGTCCCGTCGCGCCGGCGGCCTCGGTCGCCGATAGCGGCACCGATTCGTAAGGAGAAAACTCGCCGCCTGCCAGCTCGGTGCAGCAGCGAGCCAAAGCTTGTAATATGGGCCGCGAACGCTATCTCCGATTCGGTGCGCGCGGGCAGTGTCGCGGGACGCATCGAGGTAAAGGCAGGCAAGTCGTCATGGCCGTTGGTTCTGGATCGTTCAATCGCCGGATCGGTGAGGAGCATTCGTCCCTGCATGGCCAGGTGATTGCCGAGTTGCGCCGCGCCATCATGACCGGACGGCTCAAGGCCGGCGAACGGCTTGTGGAGGGAAAACTCGCCGACGAACTCGGCGTGTCCCGCAATCCCGTGCGCGAAGCCATCAGAGTGCTGGCCTCGGAAGGCCTGGTCGACATCGCCGAGCGCCGCGGCGCGTCGGTTGCGATCATGTCGGATCAGGAGGCGCGCGAGACCATCGAGGTGCGCGCGCTGCTGGAAGGACAGAACGCGCGGCTCGCGGCGCGGCGGCACGACAAGGAGCTGATCAAGCGCATCGAAGCCGTGCTGAAAAAAGGCACGGCCGCGGTCGCCGCCGGCCGTTTCGATCAGCTGTTCGAATTGAACCAGCAATATCACGACGCGCTCGCCGCCGCCGGCCAAAATCGCGTGCTTGGCGAGGTGCTGCTGAAGCTGCGCAACCGCACCGCCATGCTGTTTGCGCCGATGTCGCCGTCGCGCCAGTCGCGCTCGTGGTCCGAACACGCCGACATCCTGCGCGCCATCATCGACGGTGACGAGCGCGCCGCGGCTGCGCTCGCGGCCGAACATGTCATGCGTTCGGGTGCGGATTTTCTGGCCGGGCTCGATGCGCTGGCCGAGCCTTCCGCCCCGCGTGCGAAGCGCGGCGAAAAATCGGCGGCCTCGCGTAGGGCGCCGCTCGTCGTCAGCGATTAAGACCTACCGCAGCTTGCGCCCGTCGATACTGATCAGATAGAGCGGGCCCTCCGCATCCCTGACCTCGACCACCCACTTGCCGTCCGGCTCGAGCGTATCCTCGATATCGCGGACGAGACGCTTTGCCGACAACCAGGCCTCTCCCTCGTTGGGAAGCTCCTCGCCGATGTCGTCGTCATATGGCTTGCCGTTGCTGATGCGAAAGAAGTAGCGTGACATTGTCCGAAGTGTGAAGTTGCTCCTCCCGACAATTGGCGTGCGTTACTTTCGTTCCCTCAACTTGAGGTGCGTTGCTGTCCGCGGCTTTCAAATTTGCCGTGCGGCAGGACCAGCGGGCGTGGAGGATGCCGACTTAACATGTGTCGGGTTGCGGGATTGGCTCGGCGATCTAGCGGCGGAACCCGGCGGTGTTCTCGACGTCCAGCCTGATCGAGATCTTGAGGGACGGCGCGTGGTCCTCGCGGACATCGATGACGACGTGATCCGAACTGCCCGCCATGAAGGCCTCACGGGCGATGGAAGCGCCGGTTTCGACCGCTTCCTTGCGCGCGGCCTTTAAGTCCACGAAGTCCTGCCCGTCGTCGTCATGGGTGATGCGGCCGGCTTCCTCGATATCGAAATGAAAATGCGGCATGGCGGATCAACTCGCTGGGGACTGATGCAGGTAACGATCGTCGAAGTCCGCCAGTTCCTGAAATTTCGCTTCATTGAGCACAGTCACGCGACCGCGCTGAAACTCGATAATTCCATCTTCCCGCAATTGCTTGATCACGCGGTTGACGTGCACTGCGGTAATTCCGAGCGCCTCGCCGATCTGTTCCTGGGTCAACGGCATTTCGAAGCTGTCGCCGTTGACGCGCTCAATCACCTTGAGCCGTTCGCGCAACTCGGCCATCACATGGGCGAGGCGCGACGGCGCGGGGCGCTGGCCGACATTGACGATCCACTCGCGGAACATCGCCGCGTCGATCAGGGTGTCGCGCCAGAAGATCTCGGCCAGGTTGGGCCGCCGGCGATGCAACTTCTGCAGCACGTCATGGCGGATGAAGCCGAGCGTGCACGGCGTCAGCGTGACGAGATCGTGGTCCATCACGTGCAGGAACAGGCTCATCAAGTCGGGGATCTCGCCGGGGATATGGATCGAGAGGATCTGCCGCTTGCCGTCGGTGAGCGTTTTGGAGCGTACGCAGAAGCCTTCGGCGATCAGGCAGCAGTCGGTCGCCGCCTCGCCGTCGGCCACGACCGTCCGCTCCGCCGGGAATTGCTTCACCGCAATCGGGAGCGCGTTGATTTCGCTGACGTCCTCGTCCGTAATCCCGGCTAAGGCGCGCAGTCGCCTGACAAGCGCTTCGCGGATTTCATCACTGTGCACACAGGAGCTCCGGCTATCGCATTTGGCTGCACTTGGAACGGTGGCGCTTACGGCGCCGTTCCATGGAAACCCGCGGGCCCGACCGCCTGTTCCTATGAAATCAGGGCGCGCGCGACGATGTGCCTCCGCGGTCGAGCGTCGCAGCAATAGCGGCTTCGACCTCGATTGCGAGCGTGCCGAGATGGTCGGCCAATCGCGCGAACAACTCCCGTTTAACCGGATCGGTTGCAAGGTCCCTGATCAGCGCGCACTCGGCCGCATCAGTCCGGAGCTTTTCGAGATGAGCCTTCATGTCCCGCATTGCAAAACCTCCCGGGAGGGAAGGCTAGCAAGCTCAGGGAAGGCGGCCTCAACAAATGTTAGTCCGGCGGGACTTTGGCTGGCCGCGAGAAGGAAGCGCAGCGAATTTCGGTGTCGGGGTGTCAGCGCATGCTGACGAACTTGGCCCAGACGCCTGCGAGAATCGCGGCAACCAGCACATAGTACGGGCTGTCGCAGAACGTGCCGCCATACTGGCACATCGTCGCGCCGAAACCGCCGAGTTCGTGCTTGCCGGCCATGTAGAAAAGGCCAGACAGGATTGCGAGCGCTCCAGCTACAAAATACATCTTAACCCTCCGGTGAAGGGGTCAATCTCGGTTGCATCAACAGCAAACGGCGGCGCTGGTCACCGTTCGCCTCTCAAGGCCGAACCCGGCGCGAGGCCGTTTCGAATCTGACCGTAGCTTAGAGAAAATTGCTTAAATTGTGTTAGCGGGCGCGGGCCGCCCGTTCGCGCCGCCCCCAGGTTATTTTGGATGTTATTTTGGACCGGCCGTCCTTTCGGTATGGCAGCCGCCGCGGCCACCGGCCACGCACACGAGATGGCAGCTTGAATCGAGCGCGCAATCAAGGAAGAACCACGCAAAATAGGAGGCGATGACGACGAAGGCGATCCACAGCGTTGCCTTGGTGGGTCGATCCATGCGCGCGCCCCGATAGAATGATCGTGAACATTCAGGAATAAGGCCAATTGCCGTCACACTCGTGAAGTGGATTTGGCCAGAATACCGGCAGCGTGGCCCAAAGGGGAGAAGCGATCGTGAGTGAGCTGAAGTCCGTGGAGATCAAGGCTTTCGTACCGGCGCGCGACTTCGAACTGTCCAAGCAGTTCTATCAGGATCTCGGCTTCGAGCTCGCATGGTCCAGCGAGGGCCTCGCTTATCTCAGTCACGGAAATTGTTCGTTCCTGCTTCAGAAACATTACGTCAAGGAGCACGCCGACAACTTCATGATGCACATGATCGTCACTGACGCCGATGCCTGGTGGCGTCATGTCGAGGCGAAGGGAATTCCGTCCAAATACGGTATCAAGGCCGAGCCGCCGGAGGACCGCGAGTGGGGCCTTCGCGATTTCATCCTGATCGATCCGACCGGCGTGCTCTGGCGGATCGGGTCGGACATTCCGGAAGCCAAGTAGATTGCGCCGCGCCGTCAGGCCTTATTGCTTCGGAAGCTCTCGCAGGCCGGTCTTGATTTCGTTCAGATCGTTCAGCTCCTTGCAGTTCTTCAAGAGCGGAGCGACTTCCTTGTTGCCCTGCGCCTTCACCGTCCGCAGCAAAAGCGCCACCGACCGCCGCGCGCTTTCTTCGAGCTCAAGTCGCTTTTCCCGCGTCAGGGGCTTTGCGATCGCCCCTTCGATTTCCATCGTTGCTTCCTGGGCCTGCACGTAGCTCTTCCTGGCTTCGACGTTGGTCGTAAGCGTCGAGAGGCCGCCATACATCAGCGAACATTCGGAAAAGCGGCGCACCAGCCTTTCGCGCAATTCGTCGCCCTCCTTGCTTTCGTCGATCGCGTTCGTGATTGCCCTGGTGACGTCAAGCGCGGCCCAAGTGGTGTCGGCGCGTTCGGCTGGTTGGGCCTTGCCCAAGCGATCGGACTGCGCGTGGGCCGGGCGCGGCGAGACCAGCATGGCGGATAACGCGCCAACAATCAGCAGCAAGATCACCCGGGAACCGTCGGACATCGTTGAATCCTCTAATCTAGCGCTTTGCCGGTGGCGTTCAGCCGCGCTTGCCACCAGATGAAAAAGGGCGCGCCAACGATTTCCAAAATCGTAAATCCAACAAAGGGCAGCGGCGGAATAGCAAGAAAGAGCATTGATGCCAAGCGGCCTATGCCGCCCAGAAAGATCATGCCCCACAGCACGCGGAACAGAAGCGTCTGCTTTTCGATTGACGGAATGATCCAGTAGAGCGCCAGTCCGAGGCCCAGCCAAACGCCCGCAAAGAAGCGCAGGTTGCTGTCGAGCAGGGCATTTGAGGGGATGCCGGCCGAGGTATAGAGCGGATCGCTCAGGCCGAACATGCTGATGATGCCGGTGAGCACGGGGATCGCGCCGAGCAGCGCCATCGCGATCTGCAAGTTACGCTTGTTCATGCCGCCCCCTCAAAAGACCTCTCGGCTAACGCCCAATCTAGTCGCCTTCCAGCAGCCTGCCATAACCCTTGATGCCGCAATTCACGCCGGCCGTGCGCAGCGCGTGCCACATCATGGCTGATGCCGCCGAGATTACGGGCTTTCCGGTGTCGTCCTCGAGCACCTGCAATGCATCGAGAGTCGGCATGCCGACGCCGGAGAGAAAAATCACGTCCGCCTCGGGATGGTCGACCTGGCGCGCGATCGCATAAGCGCGCTCGCTGGTCTCCTCATAGATGTTGCGCACGTCGGCGAGATGGCCGGAGCTTACGACCTGAACGCCGCAATCCTCGAGATGCTGCCTGCCGCGCGCGGTCATGTCGGCCGAATAGGGCGTCGCATAGGCAACACGCCGGCTGCCGAGATGCGCGAAGGCGGCAAGCACGCTGCCAAAGGCGGTGATGAAACGCGCCCCGCTCAAGGTTTCCATCCGCGCGACCAGTTCGGCTTCGCGCACCTGGCCGAGCGTATAGCTCGTTGCCGTGTGCGCCATCGCGATCACGGCAGGCGACACCATCGACAGCAGCTTGACGCAATCGGGCACGCTCGCGACCTGGCTGAGGTTGCGTTCTTCCTGGCCGGTATGCGTGCCGGCCGGGCCCGCCGCCGACATCCGGGTGAAGTGAAGCGATACGCCTTCAGGCGCGAGCTCCATCATTTCCGGCTCGAGCGTTGGATTTCCCGGCGGCACCAGAAATCCGATCCGTGCGCGCCATCCCTTCATGTTCGATTCCTCTTCCGCATTGTCAATCGGTGCGCTCTGATCGTGAACTTAGACCATAATCGATGAATCCTCGCCTTGTTATTTGATCAACCGTCCAACCAGAGATTCCAGCATCAGATCGCTTGAAGCGCGCACGTGGGCGGCGGTTTCGCCTTGAAAAAAAAGGGTCAGGACGCCGTTCGATGCGGCCCATACCGTACGCGCGGCCGTTTCCGCATCGGTGCGAAGCCTTCCTTCGGCGGCCAGACGGTCGATAATCCCTCGAAGCAGTTCATATCCGCTCGAGCTCACGGATGGATCGATCCGGGCTGTTTCGATCATCAGTCGAAATTGGTTTGGATAGGCGAGCGCAAAGCCGATCCATCCATTCCAGCCCCGCTCGAGGTCGGCCAACGCGTCTTCGGTCGGGCGCAAGGAACGCTTTTGCGCGAGAAACGCCTCCACGATGCGACGAACCAGGGCGCGTTGCAACCCGTCCTTGGCACCGAAGTGGTGATAGAGAGTCGGCGCCGTGACGCGTGCTCTTTCGCAAATCGCGCGCGTGGTGAGCGCTGCCGGTCCTGCTCTTTCGAGAAGCTGCAGCGCGACCTTCAGGATTCGATCCGATGTCTCCATTGTCCCGACGGGTTGACTCTATAGCGGCGTTATACAAGTATATATAGCGATGATATAGCGCGCCCGTAGGGGTGACGCAACACGGATGGCGCGGAGGTGAAAAATGCGGCTGCTCGCGATTGTGACGATCCTGAATGTCATGACGTCGCTTGGCTTTGCCACGGCCGGGCTGGTCCGGCCGGAGGCGATTTTGCCGGTCGGCCTGTCTGCGACCCCCGCCGTGACCACCTTCGCGCTCTATGCGTTTTCGAGGTCGCTGGTGTTGGCCGGCTGCGCCGTCGGAGCCGCCATCAGGAGACGGGGATCTGAGCTTTGGCTACTGGGAGCTATCGGCGCCCTGGTGCAAATTGCTGACGCGGCCGTAGGTGCCTATTCGGCGGATATCGGCAAGACGATCGGCCCGCTTGTCGTCGCCGGCTTGCAGGTTTGCGCGCTGGCGGCGGCGAGGCGCAATCCAACGTGGGCGGCGCAATGAGGCGCCGGCAGCCTAGACCGAAGCCATGATGACGTGGGCCTGAATCTTGGCTGATATCCTGCCGCTTCCATGCTTGTCTGCAATTGCGGCTTCGACCGTGTCGGTTGCCGATTGCAGTTTTCCCGGCTCCCGTGCCTCGATCTCGCTTCGCAGCAGCGTTCCCTGACAATAGGCAACGGCCACGATGCGCGCCGAGGGGGCAGGGCTTTGTTCGGCGCGTGTCTCGATCGTCACGCGGGAGAAGCCGGCGTCGTCTAGCTCGCGGCGGATCAGCGCCGTGTCGTGATAGCCGTGCGGCGTGCGCGCCATGAAGCGCGGCGGATCGTCCGGAAAAATCCGTGCGAGCGCATTCGTCACATCGTCGGCAAATACGTTTTCCTCGATGCGATCCCAAACGCTGAACAGAAAATGTCCGCCTCGTTTCAACACCCGCCTTGCTTCGCGATAGCCACGTACGCGGTCGGGAAAGAACATCGCGCCGAACTGGCAACATACGAGATCGAAGCTCGCATCTTCAAACGGCAGCCCCAGGGCATCCGCCTGACGCCATGTGATGCGCGCGTCCGGAGGCTGTTGTGAGGCGGCGTAGTCGATCATCGGCTGGTTGAGATCGGTCACGGTATAGCTCGCGTCGCTGCGCAGTCGCGGCGCCAACGCGCGGGTGACAACCCCGCTGCCCGCGGCGATTTCCAGAACGGCGCCTGGCGACAGAGCGGCGGTGCGCCGCGCCATATCGGCGGCGTAGGGCGCGAAAATCAACGGCACCATATAGCGGTCGTAATTTTCCGGAATCGAGCCGGCGAACAGCTTGTCAGCTTCCAGCATGGCCTCTCGCCCTATTTGGCGGTCGCTATGGCGGCCATATGATTGGCTGTGCATTGATGAGTCCACGGCCCAATTCGCCGCAGGCCGGGTTAATTCGGCGTCGGCTGGGTCGCGATCTTGTTCTGCGCGATGATACCTTCCAGCCGCGCGATGTTTTCGAGCAGCCGCTGGCTGGTCAGCACCAGGAAGTAATAGCCGAACTGCGGATTCTGGAAGTAGATCTCGAGCAGCTTCTCGTAAGTGATTGTCAGCACATGGCCGTCCTCGAGACAGGTGACGGTCGCCGTCCGCTTGTTGTCGGGCGACAGGAAACCGAGTTCGCCCATCAGCCGGCCCGGCGGCAGCTCGACGCTGATCTCTTTCACCAGGAATTTGCCGGTGACGGTCAACATCATTTCGTTGGCGGCATCGTCCTTTTTGAACAGCACGTCGCCCTGCTTGTACTTGCGCTCGGTCATGAACGGCTTCAGCCATTCCATCGAGGTATCGCCTTGCGTCGCGCCGCGCGCCATCTTCACGAGCTGGAGCATCTGGCGCAGCCGCCAGGCGTTGATCGGAACCATCAAGAGATAGAGCAGGAAGGTCGTGATGTTTCCAGCGAGCGCGCCGAAGCCGGCGAAGAAGGCGCAGCCGATCATGTTGGCGACGCGCAAGGGCACCATCGTCTGGGTCAGAAGCGTCGCGACAAAGAAGATGGCGCCGATCAGCGCGAGCAGGTTGGCGAGCGTGATGTTGGCGAGGAACAGTTCGAGCAGGCGGTTGAAGATCGCGTCATAGGTGACGTTGTTGGGGTCGAGCCCCAGCTGGATCAGGATCTTGGCGACCCGCAAATTGTCGGCCGCGGTGTCGAGGATGCGGTTGAGAATCGTCGACACGTCTGCACTGGGAGTCATGACCATTCCTTGCACAAAAATTGCCGTATCCCGCCTGTTTTTTCGGCTGCCTGTCAGAAATCACAGGGCTGCCACCTTGCCGAAGGCGGCGGGTCGATTCCAACGATCAAACTATACCCCGAAAAAACCCGGGTAAGAGCCGGTTTGCAAGCCTGAATCCGCCCGGTTCAGGCCGATTGTTCGCCCCGTTTTGCAGCGGAAATCGGCTGATCGCGGCCCCGTCTTCGCCGTTAGTCGAATGCGACAGGCTCTCCTGGGGCGCGGCGGCAGCACTCGGCGAGGACGGCTGTCACAAACGCGAGAACAGGAACGGTTTGGTTCCTATTCCGCGTCAACGCGTCGCGCCGCTATCGCGCTTGTGAAGGCCGGTGCCGCGATATTGCCGGTCCCGATGCTTAAATTTATTGGACCGGCCGCGGACAGATTATCGTTAATAATGCGTTAATCGTTCGCGTGACAGCATGGCAGTAGTGATCCGGAATGTTGCGATACGGTTACACGGCGTAGGATTCAGATGATTTTTTATCCACGGCGGATCGTCCAGCATAAGTATTGCATTGCCCCTTGGAGTCGGTCGCGTTTCCATCGGAGGTAAGTGCGGAGACTGATTCGCGGGGCCGGTACAGCAGCGTTCGACGACGTGAATGTGACGCACACACGCTCGAACACTGCAGCAACCAGATGAGGAGCGGGATCAATGTATAACGACTCTCTATTCAACGCTTTCGCCCGATCGTTTGAGGCGCGGAGCGAAAGCGACATGTCGATGGCGGAATATCTGGAGTCGTGTCGAGGCGACCCAATGAGATACGCAAATTCGGCCGAACGACTACTAGCTGCGATCGGTGAGCCTCAGATGATAGACACGGCCAGGGACCCACGCCTTGGCCGTATTTTTTTGAACCGGACCATGCGCGTCTATCCGGCCTTCGCCGGCTTTCACGGCATGGAAGAAACGATCGAGCGCATCGTCGGTTTCTTCCGTCACGCCGCGCAGGGTCTCGAAGAGCGCAAGCAGATTCTCTATCTGCTCGGCCCGGTCGGCGGCGGCAAGTCGTCGCTCGCCGAGCGCTTGAAGTCGTTGATGGAAGTGCATCCGATCTACGTGCTCAAGGCCGGCGACGAGCTCTCGCCGGTGTTCGAGTCTCCGCTCGGCCTGTTCGATCCCGAGAATCTTGGCCCGATGATCGAAGAGAAGTACGGCATCCCGCGCCGCCGTCTCAACGGTCTGATGAGCCCGTGGTGCTACAAGCGTCTGGAAGCCTTCGGCGGCGACATCTCCCGCTTCCGCGTCGCCAAGATCCAGCCCTCGCGCCTGCGTCAGATCGCGATCGCCAAGACCGAACCGGGCGACGAGAACAACCAGGACATCTCCTCGCTGGTCGGCAAGGTCGATATCCGCAAGCTCGAGACCTATGCGCAGAACGATCCCGATGCGTATAGCTACTCCGGCGGGTTGAACCGCGCCAACCAGGGCATTCTCGAATTCGTCGAGATGTTCAAGGCGCCGATCAAGATGCTCCATCCGCTGCTGACGGCGACGCAGGAAGGCAACTATATCGGCACCGAGAATATCGGCGCGATCCCGTTCACCGGCATCATTCTCGCGCACTCCAACGAAGCCGAGTGGCAGAGCTTCAAGTCGAACAAGAACAACGAAGCCTTCATCGACCGCATCTGCGTCATCAAGGTGCCGTACTGCCTGCGCGTCACCGAAGAACAGAAGATATACGACAAGCTGATCACCGGCTCCGAACTCGCGGCCGCGCCCTGCGCGCCGTCGACGCTGGAGACGCTGGCGCGCTTTTCGGTGATGTCGCGCCTGCGCCGGCACGAGAACTCGACGTTGTTCGCAAAGATGCGCGTCTATGACGGCGAGAGCCTGAAGGAAAGCGATCCCAAGGCGCGCAGCGTGCAGGAATATCGCGATGCCGCCGGCGTCGACGAAGGCATGGACGGCGTCTCGACGCGCTTTGCCTTCAAGGTGCTGGCGTCGACCTTCAACCACGACACCAGCGAGATCGGCGCCGACCCGGTGCACCTGATGTATGTGCTGGAGCATTCGATCCGGCGCGAGCAACTGCCGGAAGAGATCGAGAAGCGCTATCTCGAATTCATCAAGGCCGAACTCGTGCCGCGCTATGCCGAGTTCATCGGCAATGAAATCCAGAAGGCGTATCTGGAATCCTATTCCGACTACGGCCAGAACCTGTTCGACCGTTACGTCGATTACGCCGATGCCTGGATCGAGGATCAGGACTTCAAGGATCCCGACACTGGACAGATGCTCAATCGCGATCTGCTCAATCAGGAGCTGACCAAGATCGAGAAGCCGGCCGGCATCGCCAATCCGAAGGACTTCCGCAACGAGGTCGTCAAGTTCTCGCTGCGCTCGCGCGCCCAGAATAACGGCAAGAACCCGTCCTGGACGTCGTATGAGAAAGTCCGCGAAGTCATCGAAAAGCGCATCTTCTCGCAAGTCGAGGATCTGCTTCCGGTGATCTCGTTCGGATCGAAGAAGGACGGCGAGACCGAAAAGAAGCACGGCGATTTCGTCGCGCGGATGGTCGGGCGCGGTTACACCGAGCGCCAGGTCCGCCGCCTCGTCGAATGGTACATGCGGGTGAAACAAGCCGGCTGAGGCGGATGCAACAGCTAGCGCCCGTTTTCCTGAAAGCCGGGCGCTGAAGTGCAACACGAACGTCGGAGAGTGTTCACTAGTGGTGATGTTCATCGTCGATCGGCGACTGAATCCAGGCTCGAAGAGCCTGGAGAACCGCCAAAGGTTCCTGCGCCGCGCCAAGGCGCTGGTGCAGGGCGCCGTCAAGAAGACGTCCGAGGGCCGGGACATCAAGGATGTCCTGGAAGGCGGCGAGGTCTCGATCCCGCTCGACGGGATGCACGAGCCGCGCTTCCGCACCGAGGGCGGCACGCGCGATCGCGTCTTGCCCGGCAACAAGAAGTTCGTCGAGGGCGACGTGCTGCCGCGCCCGAATGGCGGAGGTGGCCGCGGTTCGCAAGCGGGCGAGGGCGACAGCGAGGACGATTTCCGCTTCGTGCTGTCTCGGGACGAATTCGTCGATCTGTTCCTCGACGATCTCGAATTGCCGGATCTCGCCAAGCGCAAGCTCGCCGAAGTCGAGAGCCAGGGCCTGCAACGCGCCGGCTATTCCACCTCAGGCTCGCCCGCCAATATCTCGGTGAGCCGCACCGTGCAGCTTGCGCTGGCGCGGCGTGTGGCGCTGCGGCGGCCGAAGCCGGAAAAGATCGCCGAGCTCGAGGCCGAGTTGGACGCTTGCGGTGATGAGGATCGCCGCGCCGCACTGATCGCGCAGATCGAGACGCTCAAGGCAAAAGCCAAGCGCATTCCCTTCATCGATCCGATCGACATCCGCTATCGCCGGTTTGAGACCGTGCCGAAGCCGGTGGCGCAGGCCGTCATGTTCTGCCTGATGGACGTGTCGGGCTCGATGACCGAACACATGAAGGACCTCGCAAAGCGGTTCTACATGCTGCTCTACGTGTTCCTCACCCGCCGCTACCGGCATGTCGAGATCGTCTTCATCCGCCATACCGACCGCGCCGAGGAAGTCGACGAGCAGACGTTCTTCTACGGTCCTGCCTCCGGCGGCACCATGGTGTCGAGCGCGTTGCAGGCCATGAGCGACATCGTGCGTTCGCGCTTCCGCCCCGCCGACTGGAACATCTATGCGGCGCAGGCCTCCGACGGCGACAACTCGATCGCCGACAGCGCGCTCACCGGGCGACTGCTCACCGAGAACATTCTCCCGGTCAGTCAGTTCTTTGCCTATCTCGAAGTCGGCGAGGCCAACGGCTCGACCTTCGAGATGCCGGATTCCTCGCTGTGGACGCTGTATCAGCGGCTGCGCAGCGAAGGCGCGCCGCTATCGATGCGCAAGGTGGCGACCCGCAACGAAATCTTTCCGGTGTTCCACGATCTGTTTCAGCGTCGCAAGACGCAGGAGAAGGCGGCATCATGACGTCAGGCGAACTGCTGTTCGAAGGCGCCGACTGGGATTTCCGGCAATTGCAGCATATCCACGATGCCTGCGAGGAAATCGCGCACGGCGAACTCGGCCTCGACACCTATCCGAACCAGATCGAGATCATCACCGCCGAGCAGATGCTGGATGCGTATTCATCGTCCGGCATGCCGCTGTTCTACAAGCACTGGTCGTTCGGCAAGCGCTTCGCCCATCACGAGACCTTCTATCGCAAGGGACTGATGGGCCTTGCCTATGAGATCGTGATCAACTCCTCGCCGTGCATCTCATATCTGATGGAAGAGAACACCGCGACCATGCAGACGCTGGTGATCGCGCACGCCGCCTTCGGCCACAACCATTTCTTCAAGAACAATTACCTGTTCAAGCAATGGACCGACGCCGACGGCATTCTCGACTATCTCGATTTCGCCAAGGGCTATATCGCAAGCTGCGAGGAGCGCTACGGACGGCGCGCGGTCGAGATCACGCTCGATGCCGCGCATGCCCTGATGTCGCACGGCATCGATCGCTATCCCGGCAAGAAGGGCCTCGATCTTCGGCTGGAGGAAAAGCGCGCCCGCGAACGGCGCGAGCACGAGCAGAGCGTCTTCAACGATCTCTGGCGCACCGTGCCGTCGGGACCGGCCAAGACCACCGAGATCCTGAACTCCGAACGCCGCCGCGCGATGCTCGGCCTGCCGCAGGAGAACATTCTTTACTTCCTGGAAAAGACCGCGCCGCGCCTGCATCCCTGGCAGCGCGAGATCTTGCGGATCGTGCGCCACATCGCGCAATACTTCTATCCGCAGAGCCAGACCAAGGTCATGAACGAGGGCACGGCGACCTACGTGCACTATCGCATCATGAACCGTCTTCACGAGCAGGGCCGCATCTCCGACGGCAACTTCCTCGAATTCCTGCAATCGCACACCAACGTGGTGTTCCAGCCCGAGTTCGACGACCAGCGCTTCTCGGATTTCAACCCGTATGCGCTCGGCTTTGCGATGATGCAGGATATCGAGCGCATCGTGACCAAGCCCGACGACGAGGATCGCGAGTGGTTTCCGGATATCGCCGGCTCAGGCGACGTGATGGGGACGCTGCGCTCGGTCTGGGCCAACTACCGTGATGAAAGCTTTGTCAGCCAGTTCCTGTCGCCGAAGCTGATCCGCAACTGGCGGCTGTTTCATCTGCACGACGATCCGGAATTCACCGAAGGCATCAAGGTCGATGCGATCCACGACGCGCGCGGCTATCGCCGCATCCGCCGCGAACTCGCGCGGCAATACGACGTCGGCTTCATCGATCCCAACATCGAGGTGATCGATGTCGATCTGGCCGGCGACCGGCGGCTGATGCTTCGCCATACGGTAGTAAAGGGCGCCCAGCTCAACGAAACGGATGCAAGGCGCGTCCTGCAACATCTCGCTGATCTCTGGACCTATGACGTATCCCTGGTTGAGACCGACGCCAAGGACAACGTCCTGAAGGAGTATGTCGTCAGCCCGCGCTCCCTTGCGATTGCTGCATAGCTGCTGCGATTCCCGCCAAATTTTGGTCAGGGGATAACTGTGAGGAGCCATCAAATCATCGTTTGCGACGCCGAATTTTGCCCCAATCACACCCGGATATGGGCATGCGGGTTGTTCAGTAGGGGATTACCATGGCGTACAAGCGGACTGAAGTTGCTATCGAAAAGATCATTGCGTCGTGTGATGGCAACATGCGCGGGGCGCTTGAGGCGCTGATGCTCGTAAATGAGCACCTCGAGGAAGAGTTGCAGCGGCTTTATACCATCATGTCGCTGGGTGACGAGGGGGAAGAGTATCGCTTCGAGACGGTCCACTAGTACCGCCTATTTGACGTTCCTGCACCGCAAGCGGCGTATTCGATCCGGGAACGTCAAATAGATATGCGGCACTAGAATTTATAGGTTTGCTAGTGCCCATGACTTTCCGAAATTCGTGAACGGTGGATGCTGAGAAATAACACGAACTTCGGAAAGTGGGCACTAGAGAAGCCGTCTCAACGTGTCTCTTCCGGCCAGTAAAGCCGCATCGGATTTCCCACCAGCAGCCGGTATTGTGACTCCGGTGTGACCGCGATGTGGGGAATGAAGTCGACCAGAAGGCCATCGTCGGGCATATGGTCCTTCAGGTTCGGATGCGGCCAATCGGTGCCCCAAAGTACGCGTTCCGGGAATAGCTCGACCAGCCGCCGGGCGAACGGGACCACGTCGCGATAAGCCTGCCGCTCGCCATGGAGCGCCCGCGGGCCCGAAACCGACAACCTCTCCGGGCAACTGACCTTCGACCACACGTTGTTGTGGCGTCGCATGAAATCGACGAACAGCGCGAACTCCTCGCCGTCCACACCCTTCGCCACATCCGGCCGGCCCATGTGATCCACTACGACCGTCGTCGGCAGCGCGGTGAAGAAATCCATCAGCTCCGGCAAATCCACCGCCTCGAAATAGATCACGACATGCCAGCCGAGCTTCGCGATGCGCCCGGCAATCTCCATCAGCTCGTCCTTCGGCGTGAAGTCGACCAGCCGCTTGACGAAGTTGAAGCGCACGCCGCGGATGCCTGCTGCATGCATGGCTTCCAATTCCGCGTCGGTGACGCTGCGCTTGACTGTTGCAATCCCGCGCGCCTTTCCGTTTGACGCGGCAAGCGCATCGATGACGGCGGAATTGTCGGCGCCGTGACACGTCGCCTGCACGATCACGTTGCGCGAGAAGCCGAGATGATCGCGCAACGCAAAGAGCTGATGCTTCGAGGCATCGCATGGCGTGTACTTGCGCTCCGGTGCGAACGGGAATTCGTCGCCGGGGCCGAACACGTGGCAATGCGCATCGACCGCGCCGTCCGGCAATTTGAAGCGGGGTTTTGAGGGGCCGGCGTACCAGTCGAGCCAGCCGGGTGTTTTTTCGAATTTCATGCGTAGCTTTCGGATATCAATTCTGTCTTGATTGGTGGATCGCGATAGCCTTGTTCGCGATTACTCGATCCAGGTCGACATTGCCTCGAAGTGACATCCAGGTTGTAACGACCCAATTCAGATAGTGCGCGATGGCAGGCGCATCGGCACCTTCTCCAAGCATCTTGCACACCTCAAGAGCATAGCGGTCGTATTCGTCTTCAGCCCCGTCGACGCCGGACACGCCAATAGGATCCCATTCATGAAGCAATAGGGCCTTTATCGCATCAACTTCGGATGACATCGACTCTCCGCCTTTATCTTAGTCATCTAGTTTTGGTTTTCGATTTGATTGCGCCGAGTACCCGATCCGCTTCTGTCCGCCAATCGGCACTGCGCGCAAAACCATCTCTGCCGCGATCGCCGAAGATGCCTTGGTCGGCGAGGTCAGCGATGAACGCCTGACGTTCGGCGGTGCCCGACGCCGACCACGGCTCGAGGCCAGCCTCGCGCACGGTCTCGGCCACTTCGCGTACTTCTTCGCTGCGGCGGCGGCCATGTTCGATCACGCGCTGGAAGAAGTACGCGCCCTGCTTTTCCCAGTCGATACCGGGGAACGTTTCCTTCAGCGAGGCCAGCACCGCATCCTCCACGCCATAGGCGCGCGCGGTGGTGAAGCTTTCGATCACCATCGCCTCAAGGCCCTTAATCATCACGCTGCGGCACATCTTCACCGCTGATGCGACACCGAGTTTGTCGCTCGCGACCTTGGCTGCAAACCCAAGTTCGTTGAGCAGCGGCGCGAGTGCGGCCGCACCGCCGCCACCGAGCAAGAGCGGCACCTTCAAGCGAAGAGGCGGCACCGACGTCATCACCGCGCCCTCGACATAGCGTCCGCCGGCGCCGTCAATCATCCCGGCCGCGCGCTGCTTGGCGCCGGGCGAGGCGGAGTTGAAATCGAGAAACCACGCGCCTTGCCTGACGGCATCGGCACATTCCTTCGCGACCGTCACGGCCTGGCTCGCGGTCACCGCCGAGACGATGAAATCCGATTGCGCGGCAAGGTCGGCATTCGATGATGTCAGCGTCACGCCATGTTGCCTGGCGTGATCGCGCAAAGGCTTTCCGCCCTGGTCGCTGCGCAGCTTGATGTCGTAGGCAGAGATGCGCACGTCCTTAAGGCGCAGGTCTTC
>Ga0070741_10006182_pt1 | contig 25943 bp, 22 predicted proteins | sample Coa_R1_4_FD_66440 | JGI IMG/M metagenome (GOLD analysis project Ga0070741, IMG submission 66440) | Surface soil microbial communities from Centralia Pennsylvania, which are recovering from an underground coalmine fire - Coalmine... | ecosystem: Environmental > Terrestrial > Soil > Unclassified ... | reverse complement strand
TCGTTTCACCTGTCGGTCGTCCGTCGGCCAGGAATGACGCGATCGGCACGGGGCTCATGTGATACTTGCGACCCGGTCTCCCGTTGAGGAGCAACTGAAAAACGCCAAAGCAGCCTCTGGTGGCGCACTCTACCCTTTGCCCGACCATTGCGGCTTGCGTTTCTCCAAGAACGAGCTCACGCCCTCGCGAAAATCATCGGTGATGCGAATACGCGCATTGGCGTCGATGGCCCATCCTATCTCCCGATTCAATTCGTCACTCGAGTAGCGCCGCAGCAAACGCTTGGTCGCCAGCAGCGATGCCGGGCTGTTTTGCAGCAAATTCGAGGCCAACTCGCGCGCGCGCTCCATCAGCTTGGCCGGCGCAACGATCTCATTCGCCAATCCCATGCGGAGGGCCTCGTCGGCATCGATGATGCGCCCCGTCAACAACAGGTCAAGCGCCTGCTTCTCGCCGATCTGGCGCAACAGGAAGGTGGAGACGATCGCGGGAATGAAACCGATGCGCACCTCTGTGTAGCCAAACTTCGCCTCCGCCGAGGCCAGGGTAAGGTCGCACAGCGTAGCCAGCCCGCAGCCGCCGGCTATGGCCGGTCCGTTGACAGCAGCAATGGTCACTTTGGGGAATTCGTACAACGTGCGGAAGAGGCGCGCCATTTGCGCAGAATCGGCCTGGTTCTCCTCGGACGTGCGGCCGGTGATGGCACGCAGGTTGTCAAGGTCCATGCCCGAGCAGAACGCCTTGCCGCTGCCGGTAAGGATGAGAATCTGTGCCGGCGAGTCCTCTAGCTCCGCCAGCGCACGCAGCAGCTCGTCAATCAGTTCGTAGCTGATGGCGTTGCGCTTATCAGGACGGTTGAGTGTTATGGTTGCGAGCGCGCCATCATAGGCGAGCCTGAGAGTGGTAAAGGATGCATTCGAGTCAGCCATATGCAGTCAGTATTAAAACATTGTGGCCGCGGCTAAGGGGGCAGTTCGTCGGGTGAACGCGCAGACCTGGGTGTCCACACGACCAGCAGATCCCTCGTCCGCCGCGGTGGATTCGTGATGAAATTTCGTTGCGGCTGGGTCTGCCTTCGTCGGATATCTCACTGCTGGCCGAGGCTACCACACCAGTTACTTGCGATCGGCGACTAACCACCGGCCACTGCTCTACATCTTCGGCCCGCTAAACCGCGTGGCGATCTCCGCGGAGAGGCGCAGCACATCACCGAGCGGCTTCTTAACGGGCACCTCGGCACCGCGGCTCTTCAGCGCGTCCAGAACGGTTTCGGTGGGGATGTTTCCGACCAGCACATCCTGGGCAAAGGGGCATCCGCCCAGGCCACCGATAGCCGAATCGAAACGGCGGCATCCCACATCGTAGGATGCGAGGATTTTGGCGGCCGCGTCCTGGGGACGACTATGGAGGTGTACGCCGATGTCGACGCCGGAAAAGCGTTGCAGCGCCGGGCCCAGCACCTCGGCAATCAGCTGCGGCGCGGCCAGCCCGACCGTGTCAGCAAGCGATATGGCCTCGACATCCATGTCGGTGAGCAGGCCGATTCCTTCGAGCAGCTCTTCGGGGTTCCACAGGTCGCCGTAGGGGTTGCCAAACGCCATGGAGACGTATGCGATGGTGTCGAGACCGGCTTCATCCGCCTTCTGCTTTACCTTCTCTAAAACGTCCAGGTTTTCTTCCGGCGTCTGGTTCTGATTGTTCTTCAGGAAGGTCGGTGAGAGCGAGTAGGGAAAACCCAGGGTGCGGACCGCATCGGTGGCGATGGCACGTTCGGCGCCGCGCTCGTTGACCACAATGGCAATGATCTCGACATCGTCGGGCGGATCGAGTTCGCTGAGCACGTTTTCCGAGTCGGCCATCTGCGGCACCGCCTTGGGGGAAACGAACGAGACAGCGTCAATGTGCTTGAATCCCGTGGCAATCAGCGCTTTCAGGTACTCGACCTTGATTTCAGTCGGGATCTGACCGGGCAGCCCTTGCCAGGCGTCGCGGGGGCATTCGATGAGTTTGATATGGTCAGCCATTTGCGATCAGCAGCCGCTGCTAGTTGCTCAATTCCTGCTGCCTGCTCAACCTGCGCGTCTCCGCCAGCAGAGCCATGCTGTGCATCAGGTTCTGCATGGTCACGATGCCAACCAGCCGTTCCTGGTCGACCACGGGAATCATGCTCAGCCCACGACCGCCGAGCTTGCGAAAGCCCCAAGCCAGCGAGTCCGTGCGCTGTGCGATCTCGAAGACCCGCACCATTGCCGATTGCACGTAGCCGTTGCCGCCGCGGCGCAACGCGTCCACGATGCGTTGTTTGCTGATGACGCCAACCATGTCGGAGCCGCGAACAACCGGAAAATCGTCCTGCAGCGTGTGTACGGCCTTGCGCAGGGCGTCTTCCAGCGTATCGGCGGGCGAGAGCGTCGAAAAGCCGGTGAGCATTACCTCTTCCATGCGTACGCTCTCCAGCACCGACTGGAAGACGGCAGAACGGTCCTCGAGCTGCGCGCCAACGAAGAGGAAGAAGCCGATCAGCATCAGCCAGGAATTCCAGACGCCGGCAAACATCAGGAGGATGGCGAAGCCCTGGCCCACGGTCACCGCCAGCCGGGTAGCGCGCACGTATTCCATGCGCTCTGCAAGAAAGGCGCGCAGTACGCGGCCTCCATCCAATGGATAAGCGGGCAGCAGATTCAATGCGCCGATAAAAACGTTGCTCCAGAACAGCGCGCGCGGCAGATTGCCCGCATAAACTAAGGGATAGGTCCAGAGCCGTACCTGCGGAGACAGGAAGAGGATGAGTGGCAGCGCGACGGCGGCGAGCGCCAGACTCACCACCGGACCTGCGAGGGCTACCCAAATGTCGCGCGCGGAGTTGGCGTCTCGCCGGAGATCTTCCATCAGCGTCACACCGCCGATGGGCAGCAGGATGACGGAGCGGACCGCAACGCCTGCGCGCCGTGCCGCCAGCGCATGCCCCAACTCATGCAGCACCACGCAGGCAAAGACGATGGTCACCAGCGCCAGTCCGCGCATCGCACCACTCGTACCCAGGCCGACGGACTGCGTAACCCACACGAAGATCAGTAGCGCGACGAAGGTCATGTGGATACGGATGTCCACACCAAACAGCCGCCCCGCCAGAATGGACCAGCTTCTCATGAGCGATAGCTACCCAATGAGATATTTTACAGGCTGGCATCCAGGGCTTGGCATTTGGCAGTTGGCAGTTGGCAGTTGGGTCATTGGCATCAACTCTTAGCACTTTGGACTTGAGGGCGAATGCAATCCATCAGCGCGAGTGACAACTAAATGCAAAGTGCCAATTGCCAACTGCCGCATTTATGCGCATAATCGCGGGCCAATTTCGCAGTAGGACACTGCAGTCGGTTCCCGGGCTCGATCTGCGTCCCACGAGCGATCGCTTGCGCGAGACGCTCTTCGACGTGCTTTGCGCGGCGCGTGAGCTGAAGGAATCTGTCTGGCTGGATCTGTTCGCCGGAACGGGCGCCGTCGGCATCGAGGCGCTTAGCCGAGGGGCGCGGCAGGTCTACTTCGTCGAATCGGGCAAGAAGCACGCCCGTCTGTTACGCGAGAACCTCGCCGCACTCGGCATCGACACCGGCTACGAGGTGCAGGAGCGGGAGGTGGCCAAGGCGCTTCCCCTGCTGGATGCAACAGGCGTGGTTTGCGATTTCTGCTTTCTCGATCCGCCATATCAGCGTCGCGGCTCCTACGAGCAGACCATGGGATACCTATCTCAGTCCCGCCTGCTGCAGCCGGCCAGCATCGTTGTGGCCGAGCACGAGAAGAAATTCGATCCCGGCGAACGCTTCGGAGCGGTGGTACGATATCGCCGCCTCGATCAAGGCGATGCATCGCTGAGCTTCTATCGACTCGCATAAACAGTGGCCGATGACAACAGATGGGTGGGTAACCGCGGCCGTTCGTTGTCGGTTGTCAGATGAGATCCTAAGCACGCCATTCTGTACCATGTAAACCATGGGCAAGGGCCGGCTGGAAGCCTTCAGCGATGGCGTCATCGCCATCATCATTACGATTATGGTACTGGAGATGCACGTGCCTCGCGGCGAGGACTTGCACGCTCTGGCTCCTGTGCTGCCCGTCTTTCTCAGTTATGTGCTGAGTTTCGTCTACGTCGGCATTTATTGGAACAATCATCATCACATGCTGCACGTGACCACACGCGTCACCGGCGGCATCCTTTGGGCAAATCTGCATCTGCTGTTCTGGCTATCTCTGTTCCCGTTCGCTACAGGATGGATGGGTGAGAACCACTTCGCTCACCTGCCGTCGGCGCTATACGGAGCGGTCCTGCTAGCAGCGGCGATTGCCTACCTGATTCTGCAACAGACCATCATTGCCGCGGAAGGACCACACTCGGTGCTGCGGCGCGCGATCGGCCGGGACTGGAAGGGCAAGCTTTCGCCGCTGGTCTATGTCGCCGGCATCATGGTTAGTTTCCTTTCGTCCGCAGCGGCGCAGGCGATCTACGCCGTGGCGGCCTTGACGTGGTTGATTCCTGACCGGAGGATCGAACGCGAGCTGCGGCACCGGGCGGAGTAGAAGCGGGACTGAGAAGTGGGGTCGGCGATTAAGCGACAGCTTTCGCGCTCGATTTTTTATTCCGCGTGGCGGCGCGGAACGCGCTTCGACAAATTGCACAGTGTTTCGTAGACCACTGTGTCAGAGCTGCGGGCCAGGTCCCAGGCGGTGATGCGCTCGTTGCCACTGCGGCCGATCAGCACGACTTCATCGCCGATGGCAGCGCCGGGGATGTCTGTCACATCGAGCAGCGTCAAGTCCATCGAGACTCGGCCGACAATAGGAGCCCGCCGCCCGCGCACCAGCACCTCGCCCCGCCCAACCCGGCCATCGACTTCACAAGGCCCTAGCGGCTGGCCGGCATGGATGGAGACCTTGCGTGACAGGCCGTCGCCGTACCCTACCGAGACAACCGCAATTCGCGCCGGCGCAGCAGCAACGTATGCGCCGCCGTATCCTAGTGCCTGCCCGGCGGCGACGTTGCGCAGCTCCAACACATGCGTTTTCCACGACAGCACCGGCCTCAATGGAAGGGATAGCACATCGGCAACATGCGCGCGGTCATGGCCGCTGATGGGATACTCATATCCGTAGAGCAGCAGGCCCGGGCGCACGAAGTTGTGCCAGGTATGCGGACGCGCCTGAACGGCGCCGCTGTTAGCGAGATGCCGCTGCCGGGGATGGAGTCCATGAGCAGCAAGGGTGCACAGCGCAGCGTCATAACGCTCGATCTGCCGCGCCGTATTCTCATCGTCTAACACTTCGGACGAGGCCAGATGGCTAAAAACGCCCTCAAGTTCGACCTGGGGCAGCCGCTTGATGCCTTGGGCGAATGATTCCAGCTCTGCCAGGGGCAGCCCAAGCCGCGCCATGCCGGTATCGACCTTCAGATGGATCGCGGCGGAATGCTGCAGCTTGAGCCGGGTCACCGCGCCGGCCAGCGCCTCTGCTTGCTCCAGCCGAAAAATCGCCGGCGTGAGGGAATAACGCAGCGCTTCTTCCTCCTCGCCGGGATAGAGACCGCACATGACCAGAATGCGCGCTGTGATGCCGCAGTCGCGGAGCACCACCCCTTCATCGGTCGAAGTGACACCAAACCAGGTCGCCCCAGCCTGTTCGAGCGCCGGAGCACACTCTTCGACGCCGTGTCCGTAGGCGTTGCATTTGACGACCGCGCAGATGGTGACCTGTGTCCCGAGATGCTGCTGCAAGACATGAAAGTTGTGGCGCAGCGCGGAGATGGAGATCTCGGCCCAGTTCGGCCGGGTTTCGATGCGAGACGAAGTGAAAATCGTCGCCAAGCCTCGATAATACCGCGGCGCGCATATGCGAGCACGTTCGCCATGAGATCTCCCTGCTTACCGAAAAGGTGACAGCGAGAACGCATGGAGCGAATGCTTGCGCGGGCCAAGCTGCGGGTGCGAGCAGCTGGAATAAGGGCTGCGGCGTCAAACGCGGCGACAACGAAACACATCCTAATTGGAGATGGCACGTTCGCCGTCCGTTCACACCATTTAGGAGGGGCCATGGCCGAGGCTTCGCGGACCGATGCCGCTGCTATGAATACACGCAAATTACCGGGAACCGAAACCTACTCCGGCGAAGCTAAGGCTCCGCCCAGCAGGCCGGAGCTGCCGCAAACGGCTAGCCCTGCCAACAATCCAGCTTTGAACCGCTCTGCCGAGGCGCTGGGACGCGGTATGGGCGTGGCGGTAGCCGAGGCACGCCGCCTGCCTCAACGCATCGACAAGCTGCGCTCGCGCATCCACCTGGTTCCGCAGCGTCAGGCTGTCCGCGAACCGCTGCTGGACCTGACGGACTCAGCCATTGAGACGGCAGCGCAATGGCGCGACGCGGCCGAGGACACACTGGAAGAATTGAGGGACCGTGCCGGCAGCTACACCCATGAAATGGCCGATCGTACCAACCGTAGCTGGGGCGAGCTGCAACACCACCTCGATTTGCGCACGGTCCAACTTCGCCGCAGCGCGCGCCGATGGCTGATGACTACACGACAGTGGCAACGCGAGCGCCCCTTGCAGGTAATTGGGGTGTGCGCCGCTGCCGCCTTTGCCGCAGGCGTCGCACTCAGAATCTGGAGGTCAAACCTTGAATAACGTTCATTCCAAAACCGTGCCCGAAGCAATAACCGAACTGAGGGACGAGCTGAAAGAGTTCATTGGCACCAGGGTCTCGATGTTGCGCTCCGAACTGAGTGACAAGATGCGCACTATCCGAATGGCAGCTCCGGTTGTGGTGGTTGGCTTTGTAGTGCTGTTGACCGCCTGGCTGCTGTTTACCGCTTTTCTGGTCTGCATCATCGCGCAGGCATTTGCGCCGAGTCCCTGGGCATTCTCAATTTCCTTCGTTCTGGTTTCAGTCCTCTACCTGATGGTTGGGGGCGCCGCTGCCTACCTCGGATGGAAGCAGCTGCGGGAAAGCGGCCTTAAACCCGAGCGCACCATTCGCGTATTAGAGCAAGACCGTATCTGGTTACAAACGGAGGCGAAGTCACAGCTATGAGTAGCGATACATCCAGCCACTTTCCTTCAGAGGTATTGGAGCAGCGTGCGGCCGAGCAGCGAAAAAGGCTGCATAACTCGGTGAGCGATCTGAGGTCGTCGCTCACAGAGATGAAATCGTCGGTCCAGGAAAACGTGCGGGAGCGTCTCGATGTGACACGATTTGCGCGTCGCCATCTGGGACCGCTCGTGGGTGGAGCGTCTCTGGTTGCAATGCTCGCCGGCTACGGAGTTGCGGGCATGTTTACCCGAAGTTGAAGGTCGCGTTCCGCTTTGGGCTACCACTTTCGGAGGATCAGTTAGCCCCCAAGGCGGAACGGCCTCAGCATGCCTTGCCATCCCATTAAGTCGATCCTTTCAGGTGTTTCCCCCTCTTGACATTCTGTTCGTCGTCCAGAAGAATCGCACATATTTTCATACACTTACAATCGGATAAATAGTCGACGGCTCAGAGCGAGTTGATCATACCTGGGGGTTACATGGTGTGGCCGACCCGGAGCTTAGGTTTGCACAGGTCGGTGGAAAAAATGGCCAATTAGCACTTTGATACTAAAAAAATTGCTTGCAAACTAATACGTCTGTGGTATAAATCTGCATCTGTACCGGTACTAAAGAGCTATTCCTAGTACGAAAGGGCCAGTTGTATACCAAAGGGTGGTGCATCCGCGTAAGCGGAGATCTCTTGCAGGTGAGAGCGGGCTCGAAACATGATCAATGTGATCTTAGCTGACCACCAAGCCATTTACTGTGCCGGCATGGCCAAGGTGCTGGCCGTAGAAGAAGACATCCGAATTGTCGGACAACCGCAATTTCCCGAACAACTGCTCAATGCGATGGAGCGGCTGCACCCGCGTGTGGTGGTACTCGCCTCCAGCTTCCAATCGTCGCTCCCGCAGGTGCAGGAAATTGCCCGCCGCTGTTCGATCGCAGTGTTGATGCTGTGTGACAACACGGAAACCGCCTCCGACTTCATGCGGCTGGGAGTGCAGGGAGTGATCTATCGCTCCGCGAGCAGCAACGTGGTGGTGGAAGCCATACGGCGGCTGTCGCGCGGCCAGTCGTTCCTGCAAGGGCCTAGTTGCGCCGCGGTGGAAATTGACGATGACCTGGTCGGGGCCCGTGTTCAAAAACGGCTCACCGGCCGCGAACTGCGCATCATCGCCGCAATCGTGCAGGGATATAAGAACCGGGAGATCGCCAGCCAGCTTTCAACGACCGAGCAGGTCATTAAGAATGCGTTGCGGACCATCTTCGATAAGATCGGCGTCTCCGATCGTCTGGAGCTGGCGCTGTTTGTAGTGCATCACCGCATTCTTGCGCAGGCCACAGCTTCGGTCGCGGTGCATCCGGCGCGGCCTCGCGTGTCCGTAACGGCGGCAAAGGGGACATCGTCGGCGATCAACTAACGTTGCGTTCTAAGGAGTTACTGGTAACGCAACAGCCTGTCCCATTGATTACCGGCAAACTGACATAAAAGGTCGTGCCCCGCCCTGCGGCTGTCTCGAAGCGTATGTCTCCACCCACAGCTTCGATCGTGCGCCGCGCTCCTGCCAGACCCAAACCTGTCCCTTTGGCCTTGGTAGTGAAGTAGGAGGAGAACAGCCTCCTCTGGACCTCGGGTGGGATGCCGCCGCCGGTGTCACGCACCGTGACCAGAACGCGACCCGATAGAGGCCGGCAAGATACGGTCAGCGTTCCTCGATCGGGCATCGCCTGAAGACTGTTGAGCACCAGATTTGTGAATGCGCGCCGTAATTCGTCGCTATTCGCCTTGACCTCACCACAAGCATGAGTGTCGCGAACCACGGTGATTTGGGTATGCGTGTTGAGAACGGGATTAGCGAGTTCCAGAACCTCGTTGAGCAGTTGCCGCACATCAACGCGCGAGGCTTCGCTGCCCTTGCCGGAAAGGTATTTCCGGATATTGCCCAGGGTTTCTCCGCCGTGCCGGACGGCGTTGCGCAAGATCCCGAATACGACCCGGTCGTGCTCGGAGCTGTTACGACCCATTTCCAGCGCAGTCACAGCCTCGGAGATGGTGCTGAGCTCATTGCTGAAGTCATGCACCAGGCTAGCCGTCATCTCACCCATCGCCAGATGGCGCTCGCCGTGTTCCAGCTCACTGCGCAAACGGTCAACTTCGGTGAGGTCCTGGATGGTTAAAAGTACGCCCGCCTGGTGACCCGCCGTGTTGCAAATTGGGTTGATGGAAGTCTTCAGCAGCAACGGTTCACCATCCTGCCCATCAACTGCTTGACGTCGGCCCTGAATATGACCTCCACGCATGGCCTTCGTCAGGGCAGTTTGCGCGCGGTCCAAGGGTTCGCCCATTAGCTGGGTGAGTAACTTTTCTGCCGGCGAGCCGATCAGATGCTGGCGGGAGCGCCGGAGTAAATTCTCAGCGGCATGGTTTACCTCCGCAATCGTGCCGCCTTCGTCGATCAAGATGGCTGGTTCGGAGATTGCACAAAGCAGAGAGCCCACCTCAATATCGTGCATTGGAGTGACACGCCCTGGTCCGTCCCCTCCTGCGATCACGTTGGGCAGGAATGAGCTGAAAATCCCGAGCTTCCCGAATTTGGTCGCAAACGGCCACATAATGCCACCCGATGGGTTCCGACTTATCTAGTCCTGACTTAGATGTGTGGCGCAATTTGGCGGATGTCGACAGATCGGGCTGTGACACTGGATTTTCACAGACGCGGGCAGGGCTAATGTACGTCGATTCAGCCTAATGCGCGGGATGGTCGCTGGTCTTCAGCAGCTCGTTGACAATTGTGACCAGCTCTTCCGGGTTGACCGGCTTTTCCAGATAAAGATCGGCGAGTGGCTCGGCCGCCTGAAAGGCCTCAGCGACATAGCCGGAAACTACGACGACCGGCATTGTAGAGTGGGTCTTGGCGGCCTGTACGATCAAGCGACCATTGGCATCGCCCAGGCGCCAGTCGGTCACAACCGCGTCGTACGTGTTGCTGCTCAGCTTGTCAATGGCATCGTGAGCCGACGTTGAAGGGGTAACCTCGTGCCCAGCCGCTTCCAGGATGGCACACTTCAAGGTCACGATGTTGGGTTCGTCATCCACACAAAGAATTTTTGCCATAGCAAGTTCCGCAGGAGGTCAAGCCCGGATCTCGACGCCTCCCACCATGAGAGGTATTGCGGCCAACGGTTCCAACTTGCCCGTTATTGTTGTGCACCACGAGGCGAATGTCAACCCACGAGAGCGGCAACATACCATCTGCTAACTTCCCTGTGTTTGGTGCACTATGACGGGGACCCGAGCGATCGCTTCGCTCGCTGCCACTCGCGATATGCCTCACTCCGGGACAGGCCGAACTCTTTCGCGGCCTGCTTGAGAGCGGCCTTCTCATCGAGATTATCGCGCTGCAGTTCCCCGATGCGCTGCCCGATGGTCTTCTCGGGGAGTAGCGCCTGGGGCCTCTCGTCAGCTTTCCCGATGAGCAGCGTGATTTCGCCTTTGATCTCTCCTCGTGTTTCCAACTCGGCCAGCACCGCGTCGGCGCGGCCGCGCAGAAACTCCTCGTGGAGCTTCGTCACCTCGCGGGCAACGACGACGTGCCTCATCCCTCCGAGCGCCTCGACGATGTCGTGCAGAGTTTCAAGTATGCGGTGCGGCGCCTCGTAGAAGACTTCGGTGCGAGCAGAATGCAGGATGCTCTCCAGCGTTGTGCGCCGGCCGCCCTCCTTTGCCGGCAGAAATCCGGCGAAATGAAAGGCATCCGTAGGCAGCCCGCTGGCCACCAGCGCCGAGAGAAACGCTGAGGCCCCCGGCACCGGCACAACTCGAATACGATGACGGACGGCGAGGGCCACCAGCCGGTATCCGGGATCGCTGACCCCCGGCATGCCCGCGTCGCTGACTACGGCGATGTTGTCTCCCCCTTCGAGGTGAACAATGAGTTCCGCAGCACGCGTGAGCTCGTTGTGCTCGTGATAGCTGATGGTTGGCCTGTCGATGCCATAGTGGTTCAGCAGCGTGGCCGTGTGACGGGTGTCCTCACAAGCAATGAGATCGACTTCCTTCAGGACGCGCAGCGCGCGCAGCGTGATGTCTTCCAGATTCCCGATTGGGGTGCCGACCAGATACAGCGTGCCGGGGAGAGATCCGCGGCGTTCGGCATCGCGGGCATGTTGAGTTGGAGGCGTCACATGCCAGTCTAGCACCGTGATACCAGCCGCTAGCCGCCCAGCTGCTTCTTCACTGCCTCGCTAAGCAATTTCCCGTCGACTCGCGCGTCGCCGAACTTCGCCTTCGCATTCTTCATCACGGCGCCCATGTCCTTCATTGTGGGAGAGCCCATTTCAGCGATGACGGCGCGCACGGTCGCGTCAATATCGTCCTGGCCAACCGCTTTCGGCATGTAGGCTTCGATGATCGCGATCTCCTGAGCTTCCTTCTGCGCCAACTCCGGCCGGTTGCCTTTTTCGAACTGCTCGATCGAGTCCTTGCGCTGCTTGATCATGGTTGTGAAAACCTGTAGCTCCTCTTTCTCGTCCAAGTCCGCGCGTTTCTCGATGCGCTTGTTCTGCAGCGCAGCCTTCATCATGCGCAGGGTCGACAGCCGCAGCTCTTGCTTGGCGCGCATTGCGTCGACCATGTCTTTTTGCACCCGTTCGGTCAGGCTCATGAGTGGATTATATCGAGGCGGCAGGGCGGGGGTTCGAATCGGCGCAGCATCGGCGCGTGCAACCAACCGCCCTCGCGAAAATCCTTCCTTCCGCTGAGACGCACACCTGTAGGTCCGCCGCTCTACCCTCCTGTCATCACACGTTGCCGTGACTCACGCCACACAGGTGATGCCAACCTGAGGTAGCCTCACCCTCGCGCGCGTTCTATAGTGGAGGGTCGGCGTTTCCAGGCCGGCAATTTTCCAGCAGGGGTATCGCTATGCTACGGAAGACTCGGCTGTTTACTCCCGGTCCTACTCCGCTCCTTCCCGCCGCGCAGAACGCCATCGCCGCGGCGGACATGCATCATCGCACCGCAGAATTCAAGGAAATCTTCGCCCGTACCCTGGCAGACCTGAAGACCTTTATCGGCACCAACAATGACGTCCTGCTCCTTGCCTCGTCGGGTTCGGGAGCCATGGAAGCCGCGGTCTCCAACCTCACCTCGCCGGGTGAGAAGGTTCTGGTGCTCAGCGCCGGCAAGTTCGGCGAGCGCTGGCGCGATCTGGCCAAAGCGTTCCACTGCAACGTCGAGATGGTTTCTGTGCCGTACGGCGAGACGTTCGATCTGCGCGAGGTGCAGGCAAAGCTTGAGGGGGCCCGCGTCCTCTACATGCAGGCGACAGAAACCTCGACCGGGGCACGTCATGACGTGAAAGCTGTGGCCTCGCTGCTGAAAGGCAGCGAAACGCTGCTGGTGGTCGACGGCATCACCGGACTTGGCACCACGCATTTTGAGGTCGACAATTGGGGCATCGACATTCTTATCGGCGGCTCGCAAAAAGCGGTAATGATTCCTCCCGGCCTGGCGTATCTCAGCGTGAGCGAGCGAGCCTGGCAGCGGATGGAAACCGCCGGCCAGCCGCGCTTCTACTTTGATCTGCGCAAGGAGCGCAAATCGCAGGTGAAGGGCGAGTCGGCCTTTACTCCGGCGGTCGCTCTGATCTGCGGCTTATCGGCCGCGCTCGACTTCATTCGCCAGGGCGGTCATGGCAATCTGGCCGATGGGCGAGACGCACTCATTCACAATGCCGAGACCTCGGCGGCGATGGTGCGCGCGGGCGTGCAGGCGCTGGGACTCGGGCTGTTTGCGCCGACCTGCCCGGCGGCGGCTGTGACGGCGGTTCTGGCGCCCAAGGGCGTGGATTCCGGCGCGATCGTGAAGGAATTCCGCGAGCGCTTCGCCATGGTGGTTGCCAACGGCCAAGGCGAGATGAAAGGCAAGCTCTTCCGCATCGCGCACCTTGGCTACTACGACTATCTCGACGCGATTGGCGTCATTGGGGCGCTGGAGCATGTGCTGCAGAAGGTCGCGCCCAACCACCACATCGAGATCGGCGCCGGCGTGCGCGCGGTGCAGGAGGCATTTGCAGGGCAATTCGCCGAGGCGGTGCGAGTATGAAAGTCGTCATTGCTGATAAAGTTTCTCCCTCAGCGCTCAAAGTGTTCGCGGAGCATCCCGATTGGACTATTGTTTCTCCCGACAAGGAGCACTTGGCGGCCGAACTGGCCAACGCTGACGCCATCATCGTGCGCTCGGCGACCTTCGTGGACGCGGCTTTGATGGAGAAATCACCGAAGCTGCACGTCATCGGCCGTGCCGGCGTAGGTGTCGACAACGTAGACCTGGAGGCGGCCACCAAGCGCGGCATCGTGGTGATGAACACACCTGGCGGCAACGCCGTCGCCGTCGCCGAGCACACATTCGCGCTAATGCTGTCGTTGGCCCGCTACATCCCGCGCGCCCACGCCACCATGACCGCCGGCAAGTGGGAGAAGAAATCGCTGCAGGGTACCGAACTGCGTGGCAAGACGCTCGGTATCGTGGGGCTGGGCCGGGTAGGTGTCGAGGTATCGCGGCGCGCCCTGGCTTTCGGCATGAAGGTCGTCGCCCACGATCCCTACGTTACGCCCAGCCTGGCGCAGCAGTTGAACGTCACGCTGGCTCCGCTCGACGAACTCTATGCCCAGTCAGACTACATCACCTTACACGTCGGCCTGACCCCGCAGACACAGGGGATGATCAACGCCGATACTATTCGCAAGATGAAGAAAGGGGCGCGGCTGGTGAACTGCGCGCGTGGCGAGCTGCTGAATGAGCAGGCGGTGATCGACGCCCTGCAATCGGGCCAGCTTGGGGGCGCCGCTCTTGATGTCTATCATCATGAGCCGCTGAAAGACTCGCCGCTGATGATGCTGCCCAACGTGCTGCTTACGCCGCACATTGCCGGCTCGACCAACGAGGCCCAGGAGGCGGTGGGCGTGCAGATTGCGCTGCAAGTCCGCGAGTACCTGACCAAGGGCGTCATCCAGAATGCGGTCAACGTGCCCTCGATCAGCGAAGAGGAGTACCAGCCGATGCTGCCCTACATCGCGTTGGCGGAGCGGCTAGGGACCTTCTTGGCGCAGTCCTGCGAAGGCGGCGTGGAGGAGATGTGCCTCACCTATACCGGCGAGATTGCTGAATGGAAGACGGCGCTCATCCGCAATGCCGCTGTGGCCGGCGCGCTCAACCAGCTCGCCCATGCGCATGAACGGGCCAATCTAGTCAATGCGGCGTCTGCGGCGGAGGAGCGCGGCATCCGCATCACCGAGCACAAGCAGGCGCGGGATGGCGGAGCGGCTGCCAACGTGGTGCGCATGAGCTTCATGGGCGGTCATCCATCCGCAGGTGCGCCGGCGTCACAACAACCGCACGAAAACACGGTTGCCGGATGCGTTTTGCCTGACGGCCTGCCTCGGCTTCTGGAAATCGACGGCATCCACGTCGAGGCGCCGCTGCAAGGCAATATGATCTACCTTCGCAATCTCGACGTGCCCGGAGTGGTGGGCCGCGTGGGGACAGCGCTGGGCCAGCAAAATGTCAATATTGCGAACTTCTCGCTAGGCCGTGGTCCCGACTCAAAGGCGGTGGCTGTGGTGCAGGTGGATGGCGAGATTCCCGAGAAGGTATTAGAAGCACTGCGCGGCATCGAAACCATCCTTCAGGCGAAGGCTATTCGCTTTGCCACACCAACGGCAAAGCCCGAAGTCACCGCGTAAGACCTGCCGGCGCGAATGGCCTCACCCGGCCCAACACGACCGTGTGAGGCCCCTTGCTTTGTGGCGCTCGCTCACGCTGGTTGGTTCCGTCTAGCGGCTTGGCGAAAAAACTGCTATCTGACCTGCAATACCGCCAATCCGTTCACTGGAAGCTCCAGCGTCAAGTCACCATTAAGCAGGTCCTCGAAGTCGCTACCAGCCAGGCGCGATTGCTCGCGCAATTCCTCGAGTTGGCCCTGTGTGGGATAACGGGGACTACCCATCTTCTGCCACAAACCGAGGGTATTGCCGTGGTCCGCGTCGAGGCGCTGAATGGCGACGTGTGCGTCCGGTGGAACGCCTTTAAAGTGCATCTTAACGCTCTTGGCAGCGCCGGTTGACCCGGGATTGACCAGGTTCCATACGGCAATCTGCAGCGTCCCAGTGTCGGTCTTCGTAACCAGTACATCAGAACTGGGATTGTCGATGCGCTGGTCGCCCAGCCGATGCAACAACTCCATCGCATAAAACGACGGCTTTGGCACATTGCCCGCCGCCAGTAGTCCGAAGCCGCCGTAGAAGGGAGTCTTTACCACCCCTTGTTCTTCGAAGACATCGGAGAAGGTCCAGTAGGACATCATCCCGGTAAGGCCGTCGCACTGGGCGATGGTGGTCGCCAGCCACGGGCCCATGTAGACGGAATCGGTGACATCGACCTGATTGTCGTAGGCAGCGTTGTACTCGCTCCAGATCAGCGGCAACTGGGGACGCGAGGAAGCTTTAATCTCATCGTGGACCTTCTTCACGGCGCGGCACACCATCTGGTCGCGAGGAATGTTTTCGCTGGTATGGAAGACATCGCTCGCCTTGTCGTTGCCGTAGACGTGCGTTGAAACGAAGTCCAGAGGCACATGAGCTTGTTCGGCATGCCGAATCATGTCCCCAACCCAGGCGGCCTGCGCAGTCGCCGGCCCGCCTACCCGCAACGACGGCGCTACATTCTTAATATCGCGCGCGGTATGGTCGTAGAGCTCGAAATATGTCTGCTGACGCGGCGTACCGCTCCAGAAATCGAGGTTGGGTTCGTTCCAGACCTCGAAATACCACTTCGCAACCTCGTCTATCCCGTAGCGCTCAACCAGGTGTTTTGTGAGCTGCGTGATCAAGTCATCCCATTTCGCGTAATCCTTCGGAGGCGAGACGTTCGGGTGGTACCAGAAGGATTGCAGGTCCTGGCGGGCGGCCAGCTTGTAAGACATGAAGCTGAGCTCGACGAAAGGCTTCACGCCGGCCGCCAATAATCCGTCGTAGATCTGGTCGACGTAGGAGAAGTTGTAGATGGGCCGGCCCTGCTTGTCCTCATCGTAAATCCCGACATCGTCGTCGAGAATGGCATGGAAGCGAACGTATTGGAACCCGGTGATCTGCCGGACAGACCGCAGGTCGCGGCGATACGATTCGCGCAAGCTGAGTACGGCGCGCCCGGAGCCGAACATCTGCTCCCAAAAATGTGGAAAAGGGTGAGCCGGCGCCGCGGCGTCAATGGTGACGGTCTCTGCCGCCTCTTGCGCCGCACACGGCAGAGTGCTGAGGATGACAACAACTATCGCGAGAACTCGAACGCGCATATCTGGCTGGATGAGATGCAACCCGAGGCAATTATGAACCTTCCCCCGACGCCTATCTCATGACTTCTTCCCGGAGCATTCAGGAACACCCTCGCCGCCGGCTAGCAGAATCGTAGCAAGGCGTTTTCCGGCAATGTGAGGCGCAAAAAGTTCCGGCCGCATCTCGGAAAATGAGAGATGCGGCCGGTGAAAGCTAATGAGTTACTTATCGAAGTTCTGTGGAGTTTGTCGCCGGGCTCGCCGGCACATTTCCGCCGGCAGGCTCAGGTGGCACCACAGCTTCAACCGGCTCGGTGGGCCGGTGCCGGTCTATGGAATCTGTCGTCGCCGGGCCGGATTCAGTTGGCATTGTCACCGACGCCGAAGGAACGCTTGCCGGGGCATGGATCCGCGGGGTCGGCGCGTATTTCTCGACCGTGTGCAACAGCACTTCGGCATCTTTGGGGGTCGCAACCTGGCCGTTCAGCACAGTGCGATAGGTCCAGTCCTTGCCATAGAACGCCCGCGTGTCCGCATCATCCTGGTTGATGACTCCGCCGTTCAACGACACGCCGAGGAACAGTCCGCGCGAGCGCGAATAGGTCAGCACCTGAGCGCGCATGGTGAGATCGGTTGCGGCCTGCGCATCGCGCCCGACCGGTCCAGCGGCTGCCGAGGCGTCGGCGCCCAGTTTGAATTTGCTCTGTAGCAGATGTTGCATCCCGTCATCGGTGCGGATGATCAGCACCAGATCGGAGGCCTGGCCGCCGGCCTGGAAGCCGAAGCTGCCGCCTGTCAGCTTGAAGAACGCGGGAGCGCTCCAACCCTTGTCGGTGCGGCAGGTCGCCACACCCTTGCCATAGTTGGCAGCGACGATAAAGCCGCCCTTAAGCATAGAGGGCATGATGGCGATACACTTCGCGCCCGACATGATGCTGTCGGGAATCGCGCTGTCCGGGGCAGACATTATCTGATCGAGCACGACGCTCGCCGTCTGAAGGCGGTCGATGGCATTGTCGCGCCGCTCCGATGCGTTCACCGCTGCAACTGCGGCCAACAAAACTACTGCTGTTGCGAAAGTCTTCTTCATCGTGCTACTCCAGTTGGGGCAAGGCCGCTGAACGGCCGCCGACCAAGCTCATCTTAGAGCGTTTGATGGTGTAGCGAGAGCCAAGAAAGCGCGCAGCCGGTTACTCTTTAGTGTCGGGGGGATTTGGCGCCGGTCGGCGACGGTCCCGATACGGGCTGAAGCGGCATCGATTTTCCTGATTAGGACTCGCGGTTATGAAGGATATGCCGATGTGAACAAGGAAGCGATTAGAAGCAGGAACTAACAACTTGTTTCCCAAAGAAATAAGGGCTGAAGAGAGGAGACCCTCGTAACCTCTTCTCAGCCCTGTCTCCCAGGTTCTGTGGTAGGTGAATGCAGTATGCAACCGGCACCTTTTCACCGCAAGATAACCAAAGTAGGGGGTAGGGTAATTGAACTTTAGTAACCTGATCCGCTGGGCTCCGCGGCGTCATTCCATCGTTGCCACCAGGGACTTAGTGATCGCGTGGACTGAGAGGGCGGTGCGGTTCGGGACGCCGATTTTGCGTAGCAATTGCGCCACATGCGCCTTAACGGTCTGCTCGATAATTCCTAACTCCTCGCCGATCTCGCGATTGGAGCAGCCGCTGACGATCAGGCGCAACACCTCCCGCTCGCGTGGACTGATACGCGGCGCCAGAAGCGGAGGAATGCGTTGGGCGGTGGAGCGCTCGATGTAAGCGGCGACGACGCGTCTTGGGATCCAGACGGAGCCGGATGCGACCTCGCGAATGGCTCGCTTCAGAATCTCCGAGGATGCTTCCTGCGGAACATAGCCTTTGGCTCCGGCTGCGACAGCACGCAAAATGTCTTCATCGCGCCTCCCGGGACCCGTGACTAAAATTCGAACGCCAGGACGCATCGCCTTCAAGGCGGTCATGGCGGTGCTGAACGACGGTCCGCGGTCGGTTGTCATCAGCACCAGTTCTTCGTGACGGCTGGTCAGTACGCTCTCAATGGTTCCGGCACGGACCTTCATGTAGGGATCCGAGGCCAGGACCGCTTGCAGGCCCACCACTCGCATGGGATCGCTCTCCAGCACGGAAACGTAGATCAGCTTGGGGCGGGGCGTAGTTTTCATGGTCGGGGACACGGAAGGATTTAGACATTCGCGGGGACGTGGACCACCAGCACAACGCTCCCGAGCTTCAGTCAACGAAGGGAACGCGCTATCCATAACCTCGCGCATCTCTTGCCTACCGCCGTGATTCCGGCGCTGTCAGGCCGCATTCTTACGGCGCGAGGTCTTGGCTTTTTTCGCTACCGCCTTCACCTCGGAGGCGCGCTGCACTGCCTCCACCCGTTGTGGCGGTTTCTTCGGCAACTGCGCCAGGCTCTCCTTGAGGGCCGCCATCAGGTCGACAACCGGGGCCATCTTCTTGGGCTTCTCGACCGGCGTGACCTCCTCGCCCTCCAGCCGTGCCTTGATGAGGGTCTTGAGGTTTTCTTCGAAGGTGTCATGATACTTTTCCGGCTCGAAGTCGCCCGCTAGTGCCTCAATCAGCTGGTGGGCCACCTTCACCTCGGCGTCTTTCAACTCGACGTCGGGACGGCCGAAGTTGTCCAGCTCCCGCACTTCCTCTTTGTAGTACATGGTGTGCAGCATCATGCCACCCTTGTACGGCCGCAAGAATACCGTGTACTCGCGGTTATGCATGGTCAATTTGGCGATGGCGACGTAGTTGGTCTCCTGCAGCGCCTGGCAGAGCAGCGCGTAGGGGCGTCGGCCGGCTTCCTCGGGCGTCACGTAATAGGACGACTCGAAGTAGATGGGATCGACTTCATCGGCCTTGACGAACTCGAGGATCTCCATTGCCTTGGCGGTCTTGGGCTCGATCTTCTTGATCTCTTCCGGCTCGATGATGACGTATTCGCCCTTGCGGTATTCGTAGCCCTTCACGATCTCGTTGCGCTCCACGACCCGCTCGTCGTGCGGGCACCAGAGCTGCTGCTTGATACGCGTGTTGTCGTCGCGGTGCAGCATGTGGAACGAAATGTGGTTACCGCGCGCGCCGGAGAAAAGGCGTACCGGCATGGAGATGAGTCCGAAGGTCAGATAGCCAGACCACACGGAAGAAGCCATAGTCCATCCTCTTGTGCACTAAGTCTGGTGCAAATGCAGGCACCTTATAATCCGGCGCGCCAGCAACTCTCGTCAAGAGTTATTCGCCGGGCGACTGAAGCGCGGGGCTAGTCGCGAGTCGCTGTTCGCCATTCGCCATTCGCCAGAGCCGCGACCGCAAGGCCGTACTAGATGGGATGCTTCGTGTGCTGATGTTTGCTGCATTGCAGGTGCAGCCATCGTAACCTCGTTCACGCTCTGGCGAACAGCGAATGCCAGCATGCGATACTTGATCCCAGCGTGAACGTGACCGAATTCATTCATTCCAGAGGCCTGCCTGCCGTAGTGATTGCGATCAGTTTTGCGATTGTGGCCCGCGCCCTGGGCGCGGTCACCGACGGCGGAGCGATGGCTGGCGTCCTGATCGCGTTCATCCTTATGGCAGCCGCGGGCCTGGTGGGATTCGTTCCGCTGGCCATTGTCTTTCTGCTGACGCTGGCGTCGACACGATGGGGTTATGCGCGCAAACAGCGTCTGGGTGTGGCGGAACGGCGACACGGACGCACCGCTTCCCAGATCCTGGCGAACCTTGCGCCGGCAGCGATGTGCGCGGTGCCGATAATCTGGTTCGCTGGGCTGCGCGAGTTGTTGCTCGCCGGGGCGGTGGCGGGCCTTGCCGAGGCGGCTGCCGACACCGTGTCCAGCGAGATCGGACAGGGGACGGCGCGCCGCGCTTACTTGATCACCGACTTTAGCGACGTCCCCATCGGAACCAATGGCGCCGTCAGCATTAAAGGGACTATCAGCGGATGTGTCGCCGCCTGCCTTGTTTCCTGGATCAGCGCCAGCTGTGGCGTGATCGCGTGGCAATGGACCTTGGTCGTGGCTTTCGCCGCAATCGGCGGGATGTTTTTCGACAGCGTGCTGGGCGCGACGTGGGAGAATGCCGGGAAGATTGGCAACGACTCCGTGAACTTCGTCAGCAATGTGTTCGCCGTCGATGCGGCTTTGCTCGCGCTGGTCATCGCGCAGCGTGCCGGGCGGCCGTAGCGGGTCCGGCGCTGGGGCCGCAAAATTGGAACGCCACACTCAACTTACCTCCGCGATGCGCTTGCGAAGAAGGTAGCTGACCCGGGCGAAATTGCATAGCCTGAAACAAATCCGCGCGCCACGAATCTTATCCTTACAATGAAGAAACTCGTTCGCCTGCTCGTGTTCTTCGGTGCTGTCGCGTTGTCCTCGTTCGCCTTCGCGCAGACGCCGGTAGTGGTCGAGTTGTTCACCTCAGAAGGATGCTCCAGTTGCCCTCCCGCCGATGCTCTGCTCATGAAGCTTAGCCAACAACACGCTGGCGCGGGAACGGAACTGGTGCTGCTGGGCGAGCACGTGGACTACTGGAACTACATCGGGTGGACAGACCGGTTTTCCTCGGCGCAATTCAGCCAGCGGCAGAGCGACTATGGTCGCGCGTTGCACAGCTCCGTGTACACGCCGCAAATGGTGATCGACGGCAGCACAGAGTTCGTGGGCAGTGACGCATCCGTAGCGCGACGAAATATCGCGGCTGCGGCGAAAGATCCGAAGCCCGCGCAGGTGACGCTGCGCTGGGACAGCAACAATCGGCTTCATATCAGCGTGCAATCGTCCTCTACGGAGCACAGCACCGTTCTGCTGGCGGTAACGGAAGACGGCCTCAGCACGTCAGTTGAAGCCGGGGAGAATGGCGGGCGGACGCTGAATCATGCCGCTGTCGTCCGGCAATTACGCGAAATAGGAGCAGTCGATAAAGGCGCATTCGAGGCCAATGTCAATGCCACCCCGCACGCCGGCTGGGACGCAGCCGAATTGAAGATCGTCGTCTTGGTGCAAGACCCAGCCAGCATGAAGATTCTGGGGGCGGCAATGGTTCCTTACGCCCACTAATTCCGCCCAAGCCTTGCTGCGACCTTGAGCCTCCACCGAAGGTGCCTGTGGCACCCATCGACTCGATAGCCCAACTGCTATAACGGCTGGTCGCGCTCTGGGCACACCTTTCACCGCGACTGGCCGTCTGCGATCAAAATTTCCGGGTCACGCGCAAATAAAAAGAGGGCGCCCTCGGGAGCGCCCTTTCACAAAAGTTCGTCTACGCAAAACAGTCTGCGTCAGAAGGTGATCTGCATGCCGAACTCCATCGCCCGCGGCGCGCCCAAATTGAAGACGCCCGTTCCAGCTCCAACGCGGTTGGTGATGCGATTGGCCGCGTCTGTGCCATTGACCGAACCCGGCGTACCGGTAAGTCCTCCAGAAAGCGCATTCGGCGGCAGGTCGAAGTTGGCGAAGTTGAACAGGTTAAAAAAGCCGACGCTGGGATTGAAGGCAATGGTGTGGCTTGCCCTTTCCCACTTGTAGGTCCAGCCCATCTTCAGGTCGAAGTCCCGCAGGTTGCCGAGGTTAACCTGGCCAGGAGGCGCCGTTGGCACTATGGGGGCTACCGCGCCCAGCGCCTGTAGCTGGGGAACGGTAAACAATCCCTGTTGTACCAGCACATTGCCGGCCGGCGTCGGCTGATTGGCGTATTGACTGTTATACGCATTGATCACGTTGTTAATGGAACCGGCATTAAACTGTCTGCCGAACGAACCGTTGTAGGTTCCGGGAAGCGGATCCTGCACCGTACCGTCACCGGTAAAGTCTGTCTGGAAGATCGCTCCCGGGCCGGTTCCCGGAACTTCAACCGGCAGGGACAAGCCTTGGTAGAAGTGTCCGATGAAGGAGACCTGGAAATTCCAGGGCACGTTGCCGACAACGCCAAACGACAACTGGTTGGGGCGATCCAGCAACGATGGGCCGAAGTACCGGTTGGGATTGTTGTTGTCCAGCGAGGGGACGATGAAGTCCTGGTCGCTGTTGGAAACGCCGCCGAGAACACCGCTGATGCCCGAACCGCCGCCGGAGTTCTTGAACGACGAATACGAGTACGCCACCTGAGCGTTAAGGCTGTGCAACCCCTTGAAGGGGTCGCTCTTTTGGTAGGTCAGCTTAACGTCCAAGGCGTTGTACTTGGATATTCCGGCGGGCTCGAGAAAGGGCATGGACGGTGCATTCGGATTCAAACCACCGAAGGCGCAGCCCGGAGGCGGACAGGTCCCGCCGAAGTCGCCCTGCGAATCCAGGCCATTCGTGGCGAACGAGTTGAGCGTTGCCCCGTTGGCAATCGCGCAACCGATCGCCGCCTGGTTTGTGCCACCGCCGCAGCCGAACGCCATGGTAGTGGCGGAGATCGCTGACAAAGCGCCAGCGCGGTTGAAAAAGCGAGCGTCCCCGGTGTGATTCACATCAATACCCAAGGGCAGCGCAGTAGTCACATTGCGAACGTAATCCACACTGATCACCATGCCTGGACTAAGCTCGCGCTGGATGCCTACGTTGATCTGGGTTGAGCGAGGAGTCTTGTAATCCGGCGCGAACAAGCCCGCGGGGAAATTTGCGCCGCCACTGATAAAGTTCGCCAGATAGTTGGGATTGGGGTTGGTGAGGCTGAATGGAGACAGCGCCTGATACTGCTGCTGGAATTGAGCAATCGCCGCGCCCGCATCGCCGATGCGGATTGGCATATCGGGCGTTCCGCACTGCGCCGCACCCGCCAGCAGCGGCACGCCGGGAATGGTCTGCGGCTGTCCGCTGTCGCACGCCAATGGCGTCTGCAGGAATGCACCGGTTGGCAGACGTAGTGGCCGATCAAACAACACGTTGTTGAAGATCACGTTCTCGTAATACAGGCCGATGCCGGCGCGAATCGCTGTCTTGCCGTTGCTCCAGGGATCCCACGCAATGCCAAGGTTCGGCGCGAAGTTCTTGTTGGGGTTCGGTATTGGCGCTCCGAGATTCGGGTAGCCGGGAACCAGATTGTTCAGGAATGAGAGGCCTGGAAGATCGCTATCCGTTCGGCCGGTGTCGCGGTCATAGCGAAGCCCGACGTTCACGGTAAAGTTCGGCCGCAGTTTCCAAGTGTCGGCGATGTAGAGGCCGAGACGGTTGTCGGGGCCGAGGCCGCCGGCCGGGAATCCAAATGCCGGCTGCTGAGTAGAAAAGCCTTGGCCGTTGCCGATTACTACGGTCTCCACGGGATAGTTCAGCGGGTTCGAAGCGCCGCCAGGAAACGGTCCCGACGCCGCAAACGCCTGATCGCTGAATCCGAATTCGTTCTGGTTGGTGACGATCTGCGGCGCCAGCTTAAAGAAGCTGGCAAAACCGCCACCTTGGATATGGTTAAAGTCCACGCCGTAGCGCAGAATGTGCTTGCCCAGGGTACGCGACCCGTCGTACTTGATTTGTTTGTCGCTCTGGGGCGTACTTTGCGGGGCCAGCAGGTTCGGACCGGTGGAAGGCCCGTTTACAACCTCAATGTTGTCGAAGAGGCCGCCGCCGGGGAAGTCCGAAAGCGGCAGGCCGCTGCCGATGGTGCCATCCACAATCTGGTTCTGGAACTTGAGATAGCTGAAGCGGAAGCTGTGCGTGAATTCACCGGTGGTAAAGTCGGCTCCGCCCACGAACTGGCGGCTGTAGTTCTTCGACTCGTAGGCCTGGAGGCTATCGGAGAAGAACGTGCCTACCGCTTGAATCTGCGAATAGCTGTAACGGAAGAACAGCTTCACGTTGTGCGGTGCATTGTAGTCGAGCCGGCCCAGCGCGTTGGGGTTCTTGTACGGCGAATTGAAGCCGCCGCCAAAGTTCTGGAAGGGTGAAGCGTAGACCACGGGTACGAACAGGTTCTGGTAGGTGGCATCGCCTTCGGCAAAGTAGAACAGCTTGTCTTTGATGAACGCTCCACCCAGGGTGCCGCCGTACTGGTTGCGGTGATAGTTGGGATCGGGGAAGCCATCCGGCTTAGGCAGCGACGCATTGGTGCTGCTGGTGCGGTAGTACTCGTAGGCGCTGCCGTGGATAGTATTGGTGCCCGATTTCGTGGAGACATTGACCACACCCGAGGAACTCAGGTCGTTGGACAGGTCCATAGTGGACTGTGCGATCTGGAACTCCTGGATGGCGCTGGCGTTGATATTGCCGGTGGTCGTGCCGACCGTCTCATCCGAGATATCCGTACCATCCACCTGGATGCGAGCGGTGCGGCCGAAGCGTCCCCCGATCGAGATCGACTGGTAGCCGATCTTGGTGGGATCGAAGTTGGTTCCGTCCTGAATTTGCACGCCGGGCTCGAGCTGCGCCAGGTCGAGGAAGTTGCGCCCGTTAACGGGCAAAGCTTCAATTTGACCGGCGGTGAGCACTCCCTGTACTGAGGATTGTTCGGTGTTAACGCCCGCCGCTGTGGCTTCGACGCTCACCGTGGTGGATTCCGAGCCGACCTTCAGTTTGAAGTCGGCGACGGTGTTGTTGCCGATCCTGGCGGCAACCTGGCTTTCATTTGTCTCAAAACCCTTAGCTACAACTTTGACCGAATACACGCCCGGAGTGATTGAGCCCGAGTTGTAAAAGCCACTGGCGTTGGTGACTAGATTGGTTTGTACACCTGTGTCAACGCGCGTAATTGTCACCTTCGCACCAGATACCGCGGCACCACTGGGGTCGGTGACTGTGCCGTTGATATTACCGGTGGAAATCGTGGCTTGACCCGAGAGCAGGGAGGGCAGCAGGAGAGCTATCGCCAGTGCCGCCAGCAGGGGGAGCGCACCTTTTTTGCGAAAAGCAATCGAACCCGTCATGCACGTTCTCCTTTTCCGCGAAACGCGAGGGCGAATGGCCGGCCGCCCCCGAAAGCGCTAGGCCTCTTGGGGAGGCGGTATTGTGAATGACCGCTGACGACCTTCGCAGCGTTCTCGCCGCGAGCGACAGCGGTAGCTTCTACCAACGGACAAATGCGGAGAATGAAGACAGGATTGTGAACGGGGGTTAGGCATGAGTCCCCCAGAGCCGAAGAGACGAGACGTCGCGCTACGCCAACCACTCCGTGTGGCACAGCGATTCACCCCAGGATCCGAACTTCCGGACGGAATTGCGCTGCTCAGTCGCACTTCTCTCACCAAACCACGGCGCTGCTAAATGATTGTCCGCATTACCGCATGCGCAGGTTTTGAACGAAGCAGCTACAAAATCTCGTAGGCTGGAATTGACAGCTCTTCACTTTCTTGTAGGAGAGTAGGTCTCTTAAGAGACCACGGATATCTTCATAGTTGTTCTACGCCTGCCAACAGGACAAGTGGCTTGCGGTAGCAGAATTCAAGCGCAATTTGTCTACTTAAGGCAGGCTGCGATGGGCACCTGTTCTACGCCGCCCTGTCGGCACGGCTGAAGCCGTGCCCTTTCATCGCTACCCAGTGTTCGCACTTACGTCTGAAGGACGCCGACGCTGAATTTCGGCACGTCGGGATTGAGCGAGGCAGCTTCGAGCGCCGTGATG
>Ga0070741_10006181_pt1 | contig 25953 bp, 22 predicted proteins | sample Coa_R1_4_FD_66440 | JGI IMG/M metagenome (GOLD analysis project Ga0070741, IMG submission 66440) | Surface soil microbial communities from Centralia Pennsylvania, which are recovering from an underground coalmine fire - Coalmine... | ecosystem: Environmental > Terrestrial > Soil > Unclassified ... | reverse complement strand
GGCAGACGTTCGCGAGCGGATGGGCGGTTGAGACGATCGAGCCCGACGTGCTGGCGAGCAAGCTCGAGCAGGGCGAGATCCACGCGTGGCTCGCCCGGATCCGGCGATCGTAGCCACCCAGACAAGCTCGGCGTACCCTCTGTCGGATGGAGACCATCTCGCTCGAGCCGGTCGACGCGGTCCACATCACGACCCTCGTCGACAACCAGATCGACGTTCTGATGCCCGATCAGCCTCCGGCCAAGCGCTGGGGGCCGATCGGCACCGCCGGACGGATGAACGCCGTCCCCTCCGAGGTGTTCCTGGGCGGCAAGACCGCCGACCAACCACGCGCCGAGCACGGGTACTCCGCGCTGATCGAGGTGATCGACGGCACGAGGCGGCGGCGGGTGCTGTTCGACACCGGCGTCTCCCCGAACGGGCTCGTCGAGAACCTCGACCGGCTCGGCATCTCGCCGGAGACGTTCGAGGCGATCGTGCTCTCGCACGGGCACCTGGATCACGTGGCGGGGATGGACGGCCTCGGGCGCCGGCTCGGTCCGAGGTCGCTCCCGGTGTTCCTGCATCCCGAGTTCTGGACCAGGCGGCGGCTCGCGTTCCCGGGCGGCTCGTTCGAACTGCCGCAGCCGAGCCGCGCCGCGATCCAGGGGCTGGGGTTCGAGGTCGTCGAGGGGGCGCGCCCGTCGTTCCTGCTCGACGGCTCCCTGCTCATCACCGGCGAGGTCGACCGCACGACGGAGTTCGAGAAGGGGATGCCGATCCACCAGGCCTGGCGCGGTGAGGACTGGGAGCCCGACCCGCTGATCCTTGACGATCAGGCGGTGATCGCGCACGTGCGCGACAAGGGCCTCGTCGTGCTGACCGGCTGCGGCCACGCCGGCATCGTGAACATCGTGCGGTACGCGAAGCGGTTGACCGGCGTGGAGCGCATCCACGCGGTGATGGGCGGGTTCCACCTGACGGGAGGGCTGTTCGAGAAGGTCATCCCGGTGACGGTGTCGGCGCTCGCGGCCGAGACCCCCTCGGTGGTCGTGCCGGCGCACTGCACCGGCTGGAAGGCCCAGCAGGCGCTCGCGGCTACGATGACCGACGCGTACGTGTGGAACAGCGTCGGCACCCGCTTCGAGCTGTAGCAGGTTCGACCGGCACGGACACGAGGGCCGAGGAGGTTCGCGGCGAAGATCGGGTCGGGATCGAGTCCTCGTCGACGACCTCACGCAGGAGATCTCAGCGGTTCCGCAACCAGCGCTCGAGGTCGCCGCGGTGGACGATCCCGAGAACGAGTACCGTTCGGTCCTGCTCGATCACGTCGTACATGATCCGGTACTCGCCGACCCGGAGGCGATGGAACGAATCGGCAAGGCCCTGGATCGTCTTCGCGGCCGTTCCACCGATCCGACCGGGTCCCGCGGCATCGGCGGCGAGCTTGTCGAGGGCCCGGCGGATCCGGGTTCGGACCTCCGGTGGGAGCTTCTTGAAGGCCCGAGCGGCGGCGGGCGCAAGCTCGACTACCGTGACCGCGACGGCCGCGAAGTGGACGTCATCTTGGAACGAGCAGACGGCTCGATCGTCGGGACGACGTCCCGGGCGCTCCCGTGTCGGAGCGCGATGCTAGAGTTGCCTGGACCTCCCCCCGGGGAGGACGAACCGTGGACACCGTCCAGACACTCGTCAACGCTCTCGTGGTCGCCTTCGCCGCAGCCGTCCTCGGCTGGATGGTCGGGGGTCTTCGCCGGGAGACCCGGGAGGCGACGGCCCACCTTCGCGCCGAACTCCGCGAGGAGATCGGCACCGTGCGCGAGGAACTCCGGGCCCTGAGGTCGGACCTCACCCAGGTCGCGCTCGCCGTAGGGGCGCGTCCTCGAGCCGAGAACGAGTAAGTCAAGGCCCGAGCTCGTCGAGCCCGTGCCGTTCCGAGTCACGCTCGTCCGGCGCAGCCGCCGTCGTCGGCCGCAGACGCAAACGGCCCGACGCTCCAGCACGCGCTCCAAGGGCTCCACGGCTCGGGGTTGCTGCTGCCTCGATCGCGGGACGCCCGGCCGGACCCCGAGCTCCTCGAGGAGCGGTACGAGCGGTTCCGCAGAGCGGGCTGACCGAGGCCGGGATCCGGGCTCCCGGATTGTCGAAACCCGGGATCTGGCTCCACATGACGCCCGTGTCCGGACCTGCGCGTAGCATCCCGTTCCGAGGGGGCGCGATGCGGATCGGTCTGGTGAGCTGCTCGAAGGCCAAGCTCGACCGCGCCGCACCTGCACGTGAGCTGTACTCGAGGTCTGCGCTGTTCCGAGGGGCTCGCTGCTACGTCGAGCGGACGTGCGACCGCTGGTTCGTTCTGTCGGCCAAGCACGGACTCGTCAAGCCGGACCAGTTCCTGGAGCCCTACGAGCAGACGCTTACCACCGCCTCTCGCACCGAGCGCGAAGTGTGGGCGAAGCGGGTCCTCGCCGCGCTCGTCACCGAGCTGGGCGAGCTCCGCGACATCACGTTCCAGCTCCACGCGGGTGCCGCGTACCTCGACCACGGCTTGAAGCAGGGGCTTCTCGCTGCGGGCGCCCTGCTCGAGGAGCCGGTCGACCGTCTGAGGCAGGGGCAGCGCCTTGCCTTCTACAAACGGGAGCGCTGCCTGTGAGGATCGAGCTGCAAGACGTCCGACCGATCGGCTCCTTCGAGTTCCGCTGGCCGATGGGCACCGAGTCCTTCGATCACGGGTGGGAGGGAACGGCCGTGGTCGACGGGCGCTCGACAAGGTTCCGTCACGGCATCGGAGGGCGGCACGCGTACGGGCGTCACCGCGTCCACACCGTCACCTGGCTCGACGGGCAGCCCGTCGTGGAGGGGGTCGAGGCCGACGACTACGAGCGCTCACGCGCCCTCCTCAGCAGGATCAGGCGGGCCGACGGGAAGATGGCCCGCACGCTCGAAGAGGTCCCGTCCGACTACGAGGACTTCGAGATCGTGACCCACCACGACGAGATCGACGCCCCGTACAGCCCGTGGGGTCTGGCGGTGAAGGTCCGGGAGGACGACGTCGAGCCCTGGGCCCGTCTCGCCGTGCTTCGGGTCCGGACGCTCGACCGGCAAACGCCCCGCGGATCGCGAGCTCAATCCCCGCCTCGCCGAAAGACGCCCGCCGATCGCCCGCCGGGTCTCGACCCGATCCCGTGGGAGCGCAAGCTCGCCGTCGCGCGCGAGCTGATCCGGTACGAGGAGGAGCTGAACGGGCCGCTCCGCCGTGGCACGGGCAAGCTCGCCGAGGACCCGGAAGCCGACCGGTTCGTCCACGAGGACGGGTTCGCGTTCCTGCTCGCGGTGCTTTTCGACCAGCAGGTCCAATACGGCAGGGCGTGGAGCGCACCGCTCGAGCTGAAGCGCCGCCTCGGGCACCTGGACCCGCGGCGGATGCTGCGGGAGCCCGACGTGCCGTGGCGGAGGCGATCCGGCGCAAGCCGGCGCTGCACCGCTACGTGAACACGATGCCGCGCTGGGTCCTCGAGGCGGCCCGGCGGGTCGTCGAGGAGCTCGGAGGAAACGCGGAGGCGATCTGGAGCGACCGCCCGCGGGCGCGGGAGCTGCAGGAGCTGCTGGACTCCTTCCTGGGGATCAGCCAGAAGAAGGCGGCGATGACCGTGATGCTGCTCTGGCGGAACTGCGACGTCGAGATCGCCGAGATGGAGGGCTGCGACGTCGCGGTCGACATCCACCTGCGGCGGGTGTTCCTGCGGAGCGGGCTCGTGGAGCGCGATGATCCGAGCGCGATGATCCAGGCCGCCCGCGATCTCCGGCCGGAGCTACCCGGGGCGCTCGACCCCCCGGCGTGGACCGTCGGGCGGAAGTGGTGCCACCCGCGCTTGCCCGAGTGCCCGGAGTGCGCCCTCACCGAGGTCTGCCCGAAGCTGATCGACCGCGCTGCGACCGTAGGCGGACCGTAAGACATGCGTCAGGCTGACCGGATGGCGCGGCACCTGCCGACACGGTTCGCGCTCGTGTAGAGGGCGAGCCTTCTCGGCGGTACGGAAGCGAACGCGATGTCTGTGGTTACGAGGGTCCGGGAGCCGACGTACTCCGCCGTAGCGGCATGGATGGCGTCGTACGAGGAGAGGCCGGCTGCTCCCATCTCATTGAAGGCGAGAGCCGTGCCCTCCTCCGCCAGGCGCTCGAGGAACGCTCGTGCGCCTTCGTGATGCTTCTCCCCCCGGACCAACGCGTGGACGACGAAGCTCGTATCGAGCGTGACCTCGGAGGGAACGACCAGCTCGGCTGCCTCGAAGGAGAACACACCTTGGGAGGCCACGGCTCGAGCCGCCACCCGTCGCAGGGTTAGCGGAGTGCTCGGGAGGCCGAGCCCGCGCGCCTGGTCGCGACCTTCCCCGTGGCCCGCTCGACGGTCCGCCTGGCGGCCCCGCCCGAGACCTTGCGCGTCACCCGACGGCTGGCCTTGGCCGCCCCCGGCAGGTGTCTGCTGGTATCTACGCGCTTCGTCATCGTGCCTCCAGGACGGAGTCTACCCGGTCCTCCGATCGTGTCTGTGATTCGCTTCACACAAGGAGCAAGTGGCGTCCACCCCACGACCTTGACGCAGAACCGCCTTGGCCGAGGCGAACACTTGTTCGTGTCGGCACCTGCCACTAGAGCCGGTGCGCCTGTGGATCCACGACCTGGAGGACGACCCTCCGGACGGCCAGGACGCCCGCATCGAGGTTCGGAACGACGACGAGCTGCGAGAAGCGTTCGCCGCAACGTTGCTTGCAGGGCTGGGTCGAGGGGATCAGGAGCGGGCGATTCGAGCCGACCGAAGATCGGCGGCAGTGCCGGTCCTGCGACTTCAGGCGTCTCTGCCGTCATGCACCTACGAAGGTCCGCGCCGTCTGAGGAGGGCCATCCGGGAGCACATCGTCGGAACCTTCGAGTAGGTGGCCGATCCTGCCCGCCGAGCGATGTCCGGAGGATCACACGCGTGTTACCCGTGTCGGCATCCCTCCCTACTGTGAACAAGGTCACAGACAGGAAGGAGGTCCGTCATGCAGAACGAGCAGCGCTCGACGGAAGGTGGGGGCGAGCAGATGCCTTCCGGCACGCACGGCCCCGGTTCCCTCCCACCTGCACCGGCGGGATCGCCGCAGGTGTACCAGGTGGTGCAGCGGCAGCCCAGCGGCGGCAAGGGGATGGCCATCGCCGGACTCGTCCTGGACATGATCGGGACCTTGATCACGCTGGCCATCCTCGCCCAGGCCTCGTAGGGGATCCGGTCACCGGGCCCGGCGTGGATGTGGCTGGGGCCCCGGCCTCATCGAGTTGCACCTGAAGGCACCTGAAGTCAGTATCGGGACCGATGCGCATGGGGTACCCGCGGAAAGGAGAGCCGCTCGCACCAGGCACCCTGCGCGAGATCCTCGTCACCCCTGCACCGAGATGGGCGCGCGACCGGGGGTTCGAGCATCTCGCCGATCTGGACGCGCGTGCGTGGGAGGCGTTCACGCCTGAGACTTGCCGCAGGTTGGCCAACCTCGTCGTGGACCGCGTGCGCAAGCGGATCTCCTCGGCCCCGCGTGAACTGCTCCGAAGGACGCCCGGTGCCCTACCCGGCGGCCTCACTCTGAGGGACATGGCGCTGGACGTCCGTACGTCCAACGCTCTCGCGAGGGCCCGACTCGCAGCTCGCCCGGCGGATCTTGCCAAGAGCTCGGTCGGAGCGCTCGGGTCCATCCCCGGCATCGGGGCCAGATCCCTTGTGGATCTCCTGACAGCCTGGGAGCACGCGCAGCGGCAGACCTATCGCCTCACCCCGCCCTTACCCGTCACGGCCCCCGACGTGAGGAGCACCCGGTCGCGCTCCAAGCCACATCGCGCCGTGCCAACCAGGGATATCGAACCCGCTAGGATCGATGAGCCGCTCGTCGACCGGGCACTCGATCGGCTCCTTGAGACCGCCGGGCCCCGCTCGGAACGAGCCCGGGCCGGTCTCGCCGCCCGTCTGGGATGGTCGGATGGCTCGCCGGCCACGCTCGAGGCGGCGGGTCGGATCGCGGGGCTGACCAGGGAGCGCATGCGCCAGATCCAGAAGCGGTTCCAGGACCAGGTGCGCGGTCGGTACCGGGTCCCTGCGCTGGAACGAGCGGTCGGCCTGCTCGGAACGGTCGCACCGACCCGGACGGACCGAGCTGCGGAGATCCTCGTGGACGAGGGGGTGGCGGCTCGCCCCATCCACCCCGCGGTGATCCGCCGCGTCGCCGACCTGCTGGGGCTCGAGCCACGCTTCCAGATACTGGACCTTCAACCCATCGGCGGGATCGTCGCCCCGACCGATGCGGATGTGGACTCCACGTTCCTGCGAAACGTCCTGGCCGAGATCAAGCGTCGTGCCAGACCGTTCGGGTTCATCCACCGTGACGCGATCGCCGAGATCGTGCACGAAGTCGTCGGCAAGCGAGACGCCGGAACGGGCGACCTGTTCCTCCGGTTCGGTGGAGCGAAGGAGTTGGGCAACGGATGGTTCTACCTGCAGACCGACCGTCGGGAGCCCGCAGTCCGGCTGATCGAGGACATGCTGTCCGTGGCTGGGGGGTCGCTCCCAGCCACGGAGATCGAGCGGGGCTTCGCACGTCGCATCCGCTGGAGGAAAGCCGGCGGGCACCTCCACGCGGATGGGTGGCCGCCGTCGACCGATGCGATCCTCGGTCTGTGCCGGAGCAAGCCCGAGTCGTTCGAGGTGCGGCGAGCGTCCGTCCGGGCGATCCACCCCGTGGACTGGCGGCGCCGGATCGCGCCGACGGAGCGCACCCTCATCGAGACGGTGCTGCGAGCCCCCGGAAGAGTGATGCATCGGGACGACTTCGAGCGTGCGGTCATCGCACGGGGCGTGAACCCGAACACCTTCAGCGTCCTCACGAGCTACAGCCCCTTCATCAAGGAGCTGGGAGGCGGCCTGTGGACCGTCCGAGGGGTGGAGCCCGACCCCGTCGAGATAGAGCGGTTGAAGCGAGCGCGGAGGGGCCGTGGACGCCAGGTGGAGGGTTGGGAGTGGACGCCGGCGGGAGACCTCCGGATCTCCGTCCGCCTTCGCCGCGTCCACAGCTTGGTCATCGGGGTTCCCGGCGCGATCCGCTCTTACCTCGCAGGAAGGACGTTCCGCGTGGCGCTTGCCGACGGGTCCCGTGCCGGATCGGTGCGCGTGGACGACCAAGGGGCGTCCTGGGGCTACGGACCCGCCCTCTCACGACTGGGTCCTGCAGCAGGCGATCTCCTCCGCCTGGACTTCAACCTCTCGTCCGGGACGGTCGCCTTGCAGGTGATCCCGGCGGACGGAACCGGCGAAGAGGAGCGTGCCGCCCATGGCTGACCGTCGGGCTGTGCGCAAGCCGCACGTCGCGGTCCTGGCGCTCGCCGATCTGGGCGGCGCCCGGATGTGGGTGGACACCGAGGACATCGCCATGCGAGCCCGTGAGCTCGCGCCGACGGCATTTTCCTGGCGCAAGTACCCCGACCAGATAGACCTGGACGGGGTGCGCGTGGCCCTCCACGATGCCGCGAAGCCAGCCTATGGACGGCTCGTAGAGGGCTCCGTCCGGACAGGCTGGTCGCTCACCCTCCAGGGCGTGCGGTGGGTGAAGGGAAGCGGCCGGACCGTCCGCAGCCGCCTCGTGACCCGGAGCCCGGCCCGACGCGACGAGCAGCGGGTGGAGACCCGCAAGCGCGCGCTGGAGCGGGGGCGGATCCGGCGGCTCGTGGTGTGGCAGGCGTGGACGTCGGGACTTCCCGTAGAGCTCCGGCAGGCGCAGGGGGTCTTCCGCGTCGACTCCGAGACCCCGAAACGCGATGTGCATCTGAAGGTGCAGCGGATCGTCGAGCTCCTGGGCGAGGACCCGGACGTGGGGCCGTTCGTCGGTGCCATGGCCGACATCGTGCTCGGAATCCGTCGCAGGACCCCTCCGGCACGGCGGGCGAAACCGGGTGGTCGCCGTGGCTGAGGAGATCAAGGTTCGTACGCACGTCGCCCGCGATCTGCTCCAGACGGCCCAGCTCTTCCGAACCCCGGAGGCTGCCATCTGGGAGTACGTCGTGAACAGCATCGAATACGTCGATGCCGGTGTGCAGCCACACGTCCTCGTCCAGCTCGACCAGAAGCGCGGCCAGGTGACCATCGTCGACAACGGACGCGGGATGGACGTCGAGGACCTCCAGCGGTTCTTCACCATGCACGGCGAGAACCCGGATCGGAGGGCGGGGAAGCGGGGCCGGGGCAAGTTCGGGACCGGGAAGGCGGCCGCCTTCGGCATCGCTCGGCACCTGGAGGTGCGCACCGTCCGGCGGGGACGACGCAACACGGTCGCCCTGGACCGCAGGGACATCGAGCGATCCGGGGGAGCCGAGATCCCGGTCCGATGGATCGAGCAGGACGCGAGAACCGACGAACCGAACGGCACGACCGTGACGATCGCCCAACTGCTCGTCCGGCGGCTGCGGCAGGAGGCCGTGGTCCGGGACATCGAGCGGCACCTTCCCTTCTTCCGCGGCACGGACCCACTCGTCATCGTCAACGGGCATCGATGTGAGCCCCATCGACCCCAGGCGGTCAGAGAGCGCACGTTCCGTCCGACCGATGAGCAGCGACGGACCCTCGGGGACGTGACCCTCACGGTGGCCGTGGCGTCGGCGCCCCTCGACGAGGGGCTGTACGGGATCGCGATCACCACGGCCCCCGGGGCGCTCGTCGCGGTGGAATCCGCTGGAGTGGAGAAGAAGGAGTTCGGCACGTACCTGTTCGGCGACGTGGAGTGCCCGGCGCTCGAGGACGAGCGGTACGAGCTGGCGCCCTACGACGCATCGCGGAGCCTGCGCCTGAACCCCCAGCACCCGGTCGCCGCCGTCCTGATCGGCTTCATCGGCGCGTCGCTGGAGACCATGCGCGCTGAGCTGGTCGACGAGTTCCGCAGGCGTCGGGACGAGCAGGAGTTCAAGGACCTCCAACGCCAGGCGGACCAGATCGCCCGGATCCTGAACGAGGATCTGGCCGACGTGCGAGAGCGCTTCGAGGAGCTCGCGGCCCTCCACCGCCGGGGGAACGTGGCTCGGGCGGGGGCCCAGCCGGCTGGGACCGACCCCGATGGGTTCGCCGCGGGCGGGGACCTCCCAGGGATCCTGGAGGCCGTGGACCCTCCTGGGGTGACGGAGGCGGTTGCGGCGGGGGGTGAGCCCCCGGACATCGCCAGGCGCGGCGAGCCCGATGCCTCCGGCCCCGACCGTGTGGAGCCTCGCGGCGGCGAAGGGCAGGGACGCCGGGCTCGGGGCGGACTCCGCGTCGAGTACCGGAACCTCGGCGAGGAGGAGGAACGGGGGCGGTACGACGCGGGCGAGAAGGTGGTCCTCATCAACCTCGACCATCCGATGGTCGCGGTCGCCCGCGACAACCTCGGGATCGACGATCCCGGGTTCGTCAGGCTGAGCTACGAGATCGCCTTCACCACCTACGCCCTTGGGCTAGCCCGCGAGCTGCTGAACAACGACCCGGAGCTCACGGGGGACGACGTGCTGTTCGAGGTCCGGGACACGCTGCGGAGGGTCACCAGCCGAGCGGCGGTCCTGTATCGACCCTACGGTAAGCGCCGAGCGGGGTGAACGGTACGAGGGGAGTCTTCAGGGCAAGGCCGCTCGGGGGTGTGAGGACCGCCGAGGTCGCCATCGTGGTGGGCAGGATGTTAGTGCGATGACCACATGGCGCAGGGGGGCGAGCTGCTCCGGGGCTTGTTCGAGCTCCTGATGGATCACCCGGAGGGGCCGGAGGCAAGAGTGGCGTTGGCGGCGCGAGCACCGAAAGGTCGACGACATCGCGGAGCCCACCGAGGGCGGCGAGCAGGCCTCCGTCGCGCTCGAGGAGGCGGAGGAAGCGGCGTGGTCCGAAATCCGCGAATACTTGCTCGGTCTCCCCGCGTACGAGTTCCAGGGCTGGTGGCGGCGTTGCTCCGTGCCATGGGCTACCACGTCTCGTGGGTGGCGCCTCCCGGCCCCGACCGAGGGGTGGACATCATCGCCCGCACCGACCCGCTCGGGGCGACGCTCCAAGGATCAAGGTGCAGGTGAAGCGGCGCACCGACCGGATCGGCGCCGGGGAGCTCCGCTCGTTCATGGCGGTCCTCGGATCACAGGACGTCGGGATCTTCGTCGCGGCGGGTGGCTTCACCCCGGACGCCGAGGCGGAGGCCCGCTCCCAGGAGCCGCGGGGAGATCACCCTGATCGACCTCGAGCGTCTGTTCGAGCTCTGGGTGCATCACTACCAGCAGTTGTCCGAGCAGGATCGGCAACTCCTGCCCCTTCGCCCCGTGCACTACCTCGCGCCGCGCTGACCCACACCACCGGTCTTGCTGTCGGTACCTACCTCGCGTTCGACCCATTGGGATTGCAGGCAACCTTCCGCCGGGAAACGATCTGGAGGATGCGGGGGTCGTGACGGTTCGGTGGGGAGGTTTCTGACCCGCAGGGCCGGGACCGAATCACATCGGTGTCATCCGTGTCGGGGGCTCTTCCTACTGTGATCCATGTCACAGAAAGGGGGGCCGCCGTGGGGGCGAGCCCCGAGACGGCGGCCTCGGTGCCTGCTCGGCGGCGGGGTCGGGGAAGGGGGCAGGCATGAACACCGATGGAGCCGACCGGACGGGCGAGGGTTTGCCCGCAGATGCGCCCGTTGGAGCACAGCCACCGCAGCCGTCCCTGCCACCGCCTCCGGCGGTCCCCCAGCCCGTCCCGCCGCCGCAGCCCGGGCAGGCCCAGGTCGTCTACCAGGTGATCCAGCCCCAGCCCGCCAACGGTGTGGCGGTGGCCGGACTGGTGCTCGGCATCCTTGGGGTCCTGATCCCCTTCCTTGGGATCCTCGGCCTGATCTTCGGCGCAGTCGGCCTGTCCAAGGCGAACCGCGGAGCCGGGGGCAAGGGCATGGCCATCGCGGGCCTGGTGCTCGGGATCATCGGGACGCTGATCACCATCGCCATCCTGGCGAACGCCGGCTGAGGGCGCAGTCGGGCGGCGAGCCGGTGGGTGGAGGCGAGCGGGCGGCCTCCCGGGCCCGCGCGCACGCCGCGGGACGGCGCCCCTGACGGCTTGCCATTAGCTATGACTAAACGTCCCGAAGGCGACCACGATGTCCTGTACGAGGGCGAGTGGCTGACCATCCGCGCCATGCGCCGGCGGAACGGGCGGATGCCGGCGAGCGGGCCGCGAGCGAGTGGCTCGGGGAGGGAGACGAACGATGAGCGGGCGCACGCGGGAAGCGCTGCGGGACCCAGAGATCAGGCGGGTCTTCGAGGAGGAGCTACTGGTCGGGGAGGCCACCGACACCATCGCGGGGCTGCTCGAGTCCCTCGGGCTGTCTCAGAGGGAGCTCGCCGACCGGCTCGGAGTGACCCCTGGGAGGATCAGCCAGATCCTCTCCGGGAAGGAGAACCTGACGCTCCGCTCCCTCGGTGCCCTGGGATGGGCCCTCGGCGTGCGCTTTGAGCTGCACCCGGCGGCGATGGCCGACCGGGCCGGAACGCCGGCGGTGAACGACCCGCCGGCCCCGGCGTGGCTGGACCGCCTCCGGCCGACCGCGCGGGTCACCTACCGTCCGGTCAAGATGCCCGAAGCAGGACACCTGGCCGCGACGAAGCGACCAGGCCTCAGGGTGCTCCCAAGCGGACAGGTGCGGGCGGCGTGATGGCGGGGACCCAGCGGGCAACGAAGACCAAAGGTGCCACGAGCACCAGAGCCCCGCGACGGGTCCGCCGTGGCAAGTCGGGACCTCCGCCGCCATACGACCCGACGGCCGTCGGTCGCGTGGCGCGCTGCGTCGAGATCCTGAGCGTCGAGCTCCTGGGGGCCCACTTCGATCGCGTCGACGACGATCCGCTCCCGCGGGAGACGGCGGGCGAACCCAGGCCGGACATCGGTATAGGAGTCGAGTGGAAGGTCGACGACGACGAAGGGCTCCTGGGCTGCGCGCTCACCTTCGGGACGATCTTCGACGGACGGCCGCCCTACACGCTGGTTGCCCGCTTCCGGCTTCTCTACTCCGTCAAGTCAGATGAGCGGCTGAAGCGGGCCGACATCGAACGGTTCGCCCACTGGAACGCCGTGTTCAACGCCTGGCCCTACTGGCGCGAGTACCTCTCGAGCACGATCAACCGGGCGCAGCTCCCCCGCTTCGTCGCACCCGTCATGGGGATTCCGATCCCTGGTGCACCCGGATGCCTACACGACGACGGTCTCGATCGTCGGGGTCGGAAGGGGCCTTGAGGCCAGCTCCCTGGTCTGCTCCGCCTCGACGATCCGTCGGACCAGGCGGTCGGCCTCGGTCTTGATGGCCTGCCAAAGCCCTTCGAGCTGCTTCGCGTTCTTGGGCTCGATCTCCGCCCATTCCCGGGTCTCCTTACCGACGGCGGGAGGCTCCACGCTCTTCGCGGACAGAGGCTTGAACGGGTAGCCCTCCGTCGTGACCATCGAGCGAACCGTGGTCTCGGTGATCCCACCCACCTCTGACCCGCTTCCCGCCTGCCGGGCCGCCCACACGTAGGTCGCCCTCGCGAGCAGCTCCCGCGCGCGTTCCCGAAGGGCGGACAGCCGCTCGTCCGCGCGGCGGACGGCTTCGCCGCGCTCGGCCTCCAGCCGGTGCGTGAGCGAACGGACGAAGTCCTCCTCGGCCTCGATCGACCAACCGTCGCCAGTCGGTGCAGGGCCGCTCACGGCAGCACGCAGATCGGCCAAACCCTCGACCCGAGACACCCCTCCGTCGGCGGGCCGATACCACGCGATGGAGCGGCGTGGGGAATCGGTGGTGTGGACCCGCACGAGCTTCCCCAGAGGACCGCGCGGCGCCCCGACGGAGGCGAGCAGCTCCTCGAGCACGCGATCGCCGAACGTGAGGAGACGGATCGTCTCCGGGTATTCGTCGCTCACGGCCGCATCGAAGGTCACCGCCACGTCCTCTCCGCCCACCGTGACCACGTAGGCCCGGGCGATCTCCGAATGAGGTCGCAGCCACACCGCGAGCGCCGGTGTTCCGGTGAGGAAACCCTCTAGCTCCTCCCGGGTCACCGGCGGGATCGACTTGGGCGGTGCCTCAACGGTCTCCTCGAGCACCGCGTCGAGGTCGAAGCCCTCCTGCCGGACCCGGTCGATCTCCTCCTCCAAGGAGCGCAGCTCGCTCTGCAGCCGGGCGGCCCGCCGCCCTGGGTCCTCCAGCGCCAGATCCCGGATGGTGCGCTCCACTCGGTGAAGGATCGGCTGGAGGGGGCCGACGACCCCCCGGAACCAGTCGATCCGCTTGCCGAGGCGCTCGTACACCTGCGCCTCGACCGTGTCCTTGTAGAAGTAGGTCCAGATCCAGACCACGTCGTGCCGCTGCCCGATGCGGTCGAGGCGGCCGATCCGCTGCTCGAGGCGCATCGGGTTCCATGGAGCGTCGTAGTTGATCTCGACGCCGCAGGTCTGCAGGTTCAGGCCCTCGGCGAGGGCGTCGGTGCCGAGGAGGATCTGCACGTCGCCGTCCCGGAACGCGCGCTTGATCTCCTCCTTCGTGGCCGGCGCCCAAGCGACGCCCGCCCATCTCTCGACGGCCCGTCCCGTGTAGCAGGCGACGCGGTGTCCGTAGACCTCCCGAAGTTTCTCCTTGAGGTGGTCGACGGTGTCGGCGTACTGGGTGAAGACGACCACGGAATCGCGCTTGGCAAGCGCCGCATCCACATCCTTCGTGAGCTGGTCGAACTTGGTGTCGGTGCCGAGACCGCGGAGGTCCCGGAGGAAGTCCTCCACGTAGCCGATCTCCTCAGCGTGGATCGACTCCAGCCGGTGGCTCCGATCGTCACCCGTCAACTCCTCCGTGACGTCTTCGGAAAGGTCCGCGTCCTCGAGATCCTCGTCCGTGAGCCCGAGGTCCGCGGCCTGCCCGCGCAAGAACGCGAGGCGGCGCTCGAGGCTCCGCTCGAGCGCGTAAAACGAGCTCGTCAGGCGCCGGCGGTAGACGGTCATCACGAATCCGAGCCCCTTGCGCTCACCCTCGTACTTCCGGTAGAAGCTCGAGATGTACTCGTCGACGCGCCGGTAGAGCTGCGCCTCCTCTGGCTCGAACTCAATCCAGCACGGCTCGGGCTCGCGGTCCGCGATCTTCCCGGGCAGCAGCCCGCGCTCCTGGTACCGACGCAGAAGGTTCCGGGTGTGGCGGAACATCCGGCGCCGGAGCGGCGTGAGGTGCCGGAGCAGCGCGAGCAGCGCCGCACGGTCCCCGTCCGACATCCCCCGCGCCTCGCGCGTCGGATCCGAGGAGTACGGGAAGTCGCGGAGGCGGCTCCAGCCGGCGAACCCCAGGCGGGCCTCGAAGAGCTCCGCCACCTCGGCGTCGACCGGCCCGCCGAACTCGAGCTCGTCGCGGGCCATGGAAGCCAGGAACCGCCAGTCGGCATCTGCGGGCGAAGCGGCCGCCACCCGGAGCTCCTCGAAGTACCGAAGGAAGTTCTGCTCCGACGCCCCCCAGCGCCCGCCCAGCCCCAGCTGCACGAGCAGGTCCCAGACCTCCACCGGGTGGACCTGCATCGGCGTCGCGGTGAGCAGCAACAGCCCCCGGGTCTTCGACGCAAGACCGGGCAGGCCGTCGGTCCCCTCGAGCAGCTCCAGCAACCGGTTCGGGCGACGGAGCGACAGGTCCAGGAAGTCCTTGCGGCGAGCGTGGTGCGCCTCGTCGACGACCACCAGGTCCCAGTCCGGACCCGAGAGCAGCTCGGCCCTGCGGTCCCTCCGCTTCACGAGCTGACTCGAGGCGAGCGCCACCGAGACCTCGTCCCAGGGGCTGGACCGCGTCACCGGCCGCGCCACGCGGTCGGGACCGGGTCCGAGCAGCTGGCCGCCGTCGTAGATCGGCACCTCTAGGGCGAACTTCTCGCGGAGCTCGTCCTGCCACTGCCGGAGCAGGCTCGCCGGCGCGAGGATCAGGCACCGCTCGACGGCGCCCGAGACGAGCAGGTCCCGCAGGATCAGCCCCGCCTCGATCGTCTTGCCGAGACCCACCTCGTCGGCGAGCAGGAACCGCTCGGGGAAGCGCTCGACGACGCCAGAGGCCACGCGCATCTGGTGCGGCCAGGGCTCGATCGCCGCGGTCGCGCGGCCGACCCGCGAGCCGACGTCGAGCAGGTACGGCACGTCGCGCAGGAACCAGGCGACGATCGCCTCCTCGTCGCTCGGGCCGGCCGGCACGGGCACCGTGACCGGGCGCTCCAACGGGTCGTGCTCGGGCGGCTCGTCCGGACAGAACCGGAGCAGCCCCTCCCGCACGGCCTCGGGGACCGGGATCGAGATCCAGTCCGGGTCCTCGTTCCTCCACACCCGGGCGAAGTAGGCCTCCACCTGGGAGAGGTGCGGCCGCTCCCCCGGCTCCCACGAGCGGTAGACGTGGAACTCCTCGAAGTGGCGCCGCCACGCGTTGATCGACTCGTTGATTGAGCCGGAGAACCCGACGCGGTCCCCGGCCGCGTCGGTGAACATCCCCTTCTTCGGGTGGTAGTAGCCCTCGGCGTCCTCCGCAGCGAGCGGCAGGCCGTCCGGTCCGCGCGGCAGCACGACCTTGATCTCCAGCGTGCCTGCGGCCACCATCCACGCGAGCGCCTCCAGGCGCTTGCGGGCCAGCTCGTCCTCGGGCTCGCTGAGCAGCCCGATCAGTCGCTCGCGCGTGACGTCCTCGATCGCCGCGCCCGCCCGGATCGCCTGCACGTCGGCCTCCGAGAGCTGCGCACCGGCGAGCAGCCGCATCGTGCCGCCGTTGGCGATGAGTCGCGCGAGCCCTTGGCCGGCCACCACGAGCGCGCCGCTCGAGAAGTAGCCGGCGCTGCGGTCGTAGTGCACGGCCCGTGAAAGGGTCGGCAGGTAGAAGGTGTGCAGGGCGTCGTCGCCCGGCCCGTAGGCGACCCGGAGATCGAGGTCCCGGAAGCCGCCCTCCGGCATGTCCTACTCCACCTCGTCGGTCCCGCCGACGTCGAGTGCCTGCTGCTCGGCCTGCAGCTCGATCACGGGCTCGGCGGGGACCTCGAGCTCGGGGAACAGCACGCGCAGACCGTCGAGCGCCCCTGCCTCGGGGCGCACGAACTCCCCCTTGGTCTTCGTCCGGGGGATCGCGTTCACGAGCGCCTGGAGCAGGCCCTGGAACCGCGCGTCGCCTCCGAGGCCCGTGCGCTTGAGCCACCGCTCGGCGCCGCGCACGCCGTCGTCGGTGAACACGATCATCAGCGCGTGCGCCGCGTCGATCAGGCGGGCGTAGCCCTCGCCGTCGGGGTCGGCGAGACCGGGGTGGCGCCGCTTGAGGGGCTCTTGAAGGGCAACGGTACCCCTCTTCTTGGCCACGATCCGGTTCCGCACCAGGTCCTGCTGGACGTCGACGCCGAGGGCGAGGCCGAGCTTGCGCGCTTCGTCGAAGGGGGCCTCCGCACCGAACGCGTCCCACGCCAGCACGTACCAGTCGGTGACCGGATCGAACTCGATCTGCCGTCCGAGGAGCAGGCCACGCCGCCGCAGCGAGGCGACCTCCTCTCGCGCGAGGTCGAGTGCCTCCTCGGGCCGGAGCGGCCTGGGCTCACCGGTCTTCGTGTCGACCTCGGAGGTCAGGACCGGCCACTTCCGCGAGATCACCGACAGGGTCGGGCCGAAGGTCGCGATGTAGAGGTCGACGCCGGAGATGCCGGCCTCCTGGAACTCGGCCGCCCGCTCCCGAGCGGTGGCGCGGACCTCGTCCTTCAGGTCGTCCCACCACTCGGAGTCGCCGCTACCCTCACGCTTGCGGCAGGTGAGGAGGATCGCCGAAGCTGCCCCCGCCTTTCCCATCTGGTGGAGTGAGTGCTCGGACTCGGTGTGCACGGGCCAGGAGGACTCGATCATGAAGCCGGCCTCGATGAGCGAGCGCCCGAGAGTATCCCAGGCCTCCGCCTCCTTGTGGGTGAACATCACCGTGAGCACCCCGTCGTCGCGGAGCACCCGGTGCATCTCGCGGAAGCAGGTGGTCATCTTCGCTCTCCAGTCTGCCCGAGCCAGTTCCTCGGCCCGGCGCTTGTCGAACTGCTCGAACCGGGCCGGGTTCTCCACCGCTTCGGAGGCCTTGTCAGTGAGCTCGGTGGCGAACAGTTCAGGGTAGAGGTGGCCGACCGACCGCTTCTCCCAGACGTAGAAGAAGTCCGAGAGTTCGGCGTACTGGACGGCTGCAAGGAAGGGCGGATCGACCACGATTGAGTGGATCGAGCTGTCTGGCTGGCGGAGGTCTGCCGCATTTCCCCGGCGAACCTCGACGAGCTCGGCGGCAGCGGCCGGTCGATCGCTGAACAGGGCATCGCGGGAAGGCTCGACCAGCCCAGCGATTCCTCGGTAGGCGTCGGTGACCTGTTCCACGGTCCAGTGGAGGCCAAGGCCCGGAGCGAGCAGATTCATCTCTGCGTGGTTCCACTTAAAGGAGAAGTTGTGCTGCTGGAAGACGTGCTTCACGATTTGGCGCGACACTTCCCACGTCGCCAGAAGGGAGTTGTAGTCCACGGCCTTGTCCAACGCGAGGGCGAGGTAGGTGAGCACCGCCGTCGTCACCTCGTCCCCCGAGGCGGCACGGATCTCGGGCTCGAGCCTCCGCAGCTCCTCGAGGGCCGTGACGAGCGAGAGGAGCTGGCGGGGCGAGAACAGGTCGCACCACCGCGTCATGCCGTAGATCCGCGGCCGCGGGTCCGTGCTGACCTCGGGGTACGGCTCGATGGGGATGAGGTCCCGCCGCTCCCAGTCGGCCCACCGCTCCCGCAGCTCCCGCTCGGCGGCCTCCAGCGCTGCCAGATCCGCCTCGCTCGGCGCGCGGAAGTCCCGCTTCCTGCCTTCCTTCACGGCGACCGCGTAGAGCACCTCTCCCATCCGTCCGGCCTGGGCCTCGGCCTTGATGTATTCGGAGGGGATGCTTCCCCCTGTCCAGGGCGAGCGCCCGTTGCCGCCCGACACGGTCCCAGCGTCCGGGTCCAGCTCCTTCACCTTCTTGCCCCGGACGATCTCGGACCGCGGCTCGTCCATGTCGGGTTCGGCGATGAGCCGGACCGCCACCGGATCAGAGCCCTTCCGCAGCCACCAGTTGAGCACGAGAGGCACGGGCTTGCCGGTCTCCGGGCAGGTGACGGTCCGGGCGAAGACGTATGCGAGGAGCGATTCGCCGATATGGGCGGGAAAGAAGCGCGCGATCCGCTCGCGGACCCGCTCGGCCCAAATCCTTCCCCATTTCCGAATATCGTCGGCGAGCGGCGGTCCGAACCGCGCCGGGTACTCGAGCGTGGAGAGGAGGATCACGACGGCGACCGGGTTGAGCTCACCCGCGAACGTGCGGAACCCGAGCCGGAGGGCCTCCAGCGGGATCGAGCCGCCCCCGGCCATCGGGTCCGCCACCGTGACCTCCTGGGTCGCCCAGGTGTAGGCGAGCAGCCGACGCTGGAGCAGGAGGTTCTCGGCATCCGGGGTCAGGGTGAACGCGCGCGGACCGGTGTAGGGGTTCTTGATCCGTTCACCTGCCGCGACCGCCGCCTGAATCCGCCTGCGGGCGGCCACTGGATCGCCGCGGATGCCGAGCTGATGGATGATCCACTCCCGGTAGTCCTTCTCGGTCGGGAACCGCGCGAGCAGGTCTTCGGGCCAGTCCTCGGACCACGCGGGCAGGGTGGAGCCGAGGATGGCCGCCCGCGAAACGACGAGCGGCTTCCTCGCCCACCACACGTGGAGGCGGTTCGGCGGCGGGTGTTGCCCCGTCGAGTTCTCCCGCCGGCTCTCGACGCCGAGCTCCGCGATCGGCAACCACTCCTCGATCAGCACCCGCGGCCTGTCCCTGTTCACGGCGACCTCAGTGACGCGTAGGCCTTGCGCATGCTCTTCGAGGCGTCGACCAGATGGTCGATGTACTCGACCAATCTCGGTTCTCCATTGGGACGCGCCTTGGCCTTGAGGAACGGACCCGGGCCCTTGGTGGTGTTCAGGACGTCTCGGTACCGCTTCCTTGCTCGCTGTGACCGCGGATGAGCGACGGCGTTCCTGATCGCGTGGAGCTCGCTCACAGCTCTCCACTGTCGGGTGGTCAGCTGGGCGAACGGGTTGATGGCGAGAATGTCCTTGGCCAGGCCTTTCAGGTCGTCAGGATCGGTGGGGAAGTTCTTCTGCCACGTGAGCAGCGCTTCGACTGTCTCCACCGCGAGATGTTTAGGTAGCGTAGGGCTGAGCGACCGTCGCAGGGCGGAGGCGTCCCTGTTCAGCAGGCCGACGAAGAGCTCCTGCGCGAACGTCACCCAACGCGCGTACGCCGTCATGCACCCGGCCTCGAACAGCCACGTGAGGTCGCTGTCCGGCTTCGGCTCGGCGATGAGCCGCCTGCCAGCTTCCTGCTTGATCAGGGTCTCCAAGCGCATCAACCGCTCCCGCGTCTGTTGCAGATCCTTCTCGAACCGGTCGTGGATCTTCCGAAGGTCCGCCTTCCTCATGATGGAGTTCCTCTACAACCGCTGGCCCACAGGGCGGCCCGGCGGCCGAAAATCCACCCACGTCCGTGATCCGCCGCCCATGTCAGTCCTTGATCATCTCCATGAGGTTCAGCGGCTCGGGAAGGACCTGCTGTCCCTGTGGAGTCATGCCGGTTGTGAAGACATGCTGCCAAAAGTCATAGTTCTGCTTTCCGCCGAATGCGGTTGACGCGAGGTCACGGTTCACCCAGAGGGGCAGCTTCTTGAGGTTCCCGACGTAGTTCTCAATCAGACCCCAGAGCGGCTCCGGGAACTGGATCTCGAAGAGTCGTTCCTCCTGAATGGGTCGGCCGAGCGCGATGAAGTGGTGGGTCACGATCTGGCGCACGTAGCTCAGCCACACGTACAGGACTTCTTCCCTCATCATTCGGAACGCCCGCAAGTGCGGCTCCGGGACGTCCTCTCCTTTCTGGATCTTGTTCTCCAGTCGGTGGGTCCCGAAGCCGGGATCGAAGTCCGGGATCAGGATCTCGTCAGCCACGATGTTCATGAGGTGCACGATCTGCGTGCGCTCCAACTCCCGCGGGTTCGCTCCCGTCTCCAGCTCGTAGTCGAGGGGCAGGTCGAGGACGTCTTGGTAGATGAAGAACGAGTAGAAGGTCTTCTCGATCGTGCTGTAGGAGAGCGGCTTCTCGTACTGACGGCCGCCGAAATCGATGAACGCCTTCAGGCGGTTGTCGGGATCGTGAGTGATGCCGTCTCGGAACGAGTCCAGTATGTAGCGTTTCATCTCCCGGAACTCGCCCTTGAAGTACTTGACCAGGTCTCGCTCCGAGAAACTGAGGTCGTCCTCGGCGAGACCGCGCTCCTTCCGGTAGCGGTCGACGCGATCCCAGTACAGCGTGTTCCCCAGGTGGCGCTGTACGGACTTGTCGAACGCCACCTGACGCAGCGTGGTCCCAGCGTGCGTGTTCGCAGTCAATAGGACATCCCGATCTGGGTCAACGAAGACCCGGACCGGCAGCCTTCGGACCCCCAGCATGACCTGAGCGGCAGCCTTGTGTTGCCCGTCGAACACCTTCACGAACGGCGGCTGCTCGCCATCCAGCTCGATCCATCCCAGCGACACGTGGAGCTGCGGGTACCTCCGGTGGAACTCCTCGACCAGCTTCCCGAGGTTGCTTCCGATCGCGCGGGGGTTGATGACGTCGTCGTGGTGCAGGTACTCGATCGGCAGCTCAGCGAAGAAGTACCGCAGTTCCGACAGCTCGTCCCGGTACACCGGCGCGCGCCGGATCTCGTTGTCGCCAAGATCGGCGAACGAGAAGCGAACCTCGCCGTCGTCGACCTCCATCGCGAGCGGATACTTCGAACCGCCGCTCGCGCCGAGCACGTCGCTGAGGTTCGGTCCGCGGTTCTCGGGAGCCACCGCTTCGCGAATGTCGTCGAAGCGGCGCAGCACACGAGCCACTCGGAGGTCGGCGGCCTGCTTGGAGCGATTGCAGCTGTCGTGGGTCAGCGCGAAGTTCTCCGGGCCGTCTCTGCCGCCAACGGCGATGGGTTCGACATGGTCGATGTCGAGGTGCCCTGCTTGAAGCGCAAGATCGATCGGCTTGCCGCAGATGAAGCAGGATCCGTGCTGCGCCTCGTGGAGCTTCTTCCGCAGCTCCTCCATCTGCTCCGCGCCGAGGTTCGCGAGGTACATCGACGCCATCTACGTGCTCCTTCCAGCCTTCATCGATCGCTCCACAGGTCGCGGAAGGCTCGTTGCGCCCGCAGCCCATGGTCGGGATCGGTGCACTTCGCGAACCAGTAGTAGGCCTCGTCGTCGCTCATCGTGCGAACGGCGCTCGAGATCTCCTCGATCCGCCGGATCTTGCGAAGTGGCTTCGTGGCGAGGAGCGCGAGCCCGAGCCGCACGCCGGCCTGCTCGGGCAGGCGGAACGGCTTGGTGCGCGTGCGCCGTAGCTCCGAGGGACGGTGCCCCGCCTGCCGGAGCGCATTGAGCACGTGATCGCCCACCGCCTGGAGGTTCCGCCCCGCCGCGAAGACGACCTTGTGAGGCTCGTCGGACCGGCCGTTGGGGAGCTGGCGAAGCTCGATCCCCAGGTCGGCGTCACCGACCGGGACGACGAGCATCTCGAACTCCGAGCGGCGCTTCATGCCCCCGCCCCCAGCGGCTCCGCCCTCAGAGTCACCGCGCCGGGGTTCAGCTGCACGAACACGTCCCGGATGCCGCCGAGGTCGACGCCATCGGGCTCGATTCCATCTGGGAAGGAGAGTGTCAGCATCAGGCGACCGGAGGCGTCCGCGAGCTCGTCCGGCTTCACCCTCTGCACGATGTCGTGGAAAGCCCGGTAACGGTCCCACGGGCCCTGATACCGGACCTCGAAGTGCGTCGCATCGGCGAGGTCGAGCGCCGCGTACATGTCGACCGCGACCTTGGCCTTCGGCAGCTGCGGCACCGCGAGCGCCACGGCGGTGAGGTCGCGGAGGAGCTCGGCACCGGCGCCGGTCACCTCCGCCGAGACCCAGGACAGGCGCGCGACGCCGCGGTCCTTCGCCTGGTCGGCGAGCCCCTGGAACGCCTGGCCGGGCGCACCCTGAGCGGAAAGCAGGGTCGGCGGAGGGGGCTCGACGATCGAGGTTCCGCAGATGCACTGGCTCACGGGCCGGTGGCAGACCGGGCACGTCTCCTCCTCGACCCCCGGACCTTCAGGGAGGTCGCAGATCGGCATCCCCGCGGCCACCTCGGGCAGAACCAGCTCCACGTCGCCGGAGATCTCGACGAGCGGCGTGGTGGTGGAGTCCTTCGACCAGGCGCAGCCCCGGCGGGGGTCGTAGTAGAGCCAGTGGCCGTTCCGGGTCCCCAGCTTGATGGCCTCCTTCAGCTTGTTGACGTCCAGGAGCACCTTGAGGCCGATCCGCATCGCGAACTCCTGGCGAAGCTGGAGCGTCGTCACGCGCTCGGCGTTGGCGGGCCAAGCCTTGTCGCGCAGGAACTTGGGCGCGATGTCCGGCGAGTCGGCGGTGAGCACGCGGTCGAGCTCACGGAGCACGCGGAGCACGACCTCGGACTGATCGCGCTCGACGTCGGCCTGGTCCTGGGCAGGTAGGAGCACGTGCGCCAGGCGGCCGTGCTTCTCCGGCGCGGACTGGTCGGGGTGGTACAGGTGCCGGTACATGCGGGTGATCGCGACCCGGAGCGTCAGCTCCCCCTCCTCGGCCATGCGCTTCAGGCGCTGCTGCTGCTCCTTCGTGAACTCGCCGAAGCGTGCGGGGTCGTTCACGATCCGGTCCACAGCGAGGTGGTGTTGCGCCTGCTGCACGGCGTGGTCGACGGCCCCATCGTCGGCGACGAGGAAGACCACGTTGTTGCGGAAGCGCCGGTAGTTCTGGGCGGTCCCTGCGCGGTCGGCGAGATGGACGAGCAGGTCCGGCGGGCTGGCATCGTCGGCCTTGGCCCGGACCGCGTCGTAGTGGGGCAGGACGAGCTTCGGGCGCTCGAATGTGTCCTCCACGTCGGAGGGCTCGGCGGGAAAGAAGACGGTGTCGAAGACGCCCTTCTTCCAGATCTTGCGGATCCGATCGTCGAGCTCCTTCTTCGCGGACGTCTTCCCGACCAGGCCCACCTCGTCCGCCACGATCTTCACGAGCGACGGCTCGGTCGAGAAGCGCAGGCGGTTGCCGGTCAGGTCCAGGAACCAGCAGCTCTCGAGGAGTCGGTCGAGCTGCTTCTCCACGAGCCCGAGGTCGTCGCCGGGCGTGAAGACCGCGAGCTTGGCCTCGGTGGGGGTGAGCCCTGCGGCCACGCCCTGGACGAGCGAGTGCAGGAAGGCCGTCGTCGCGATCCGGGTCCCGTATGGCGGACGACCGGCCTGGACGAGCTCCTCGTCCGCGAGCGGCGCGTGGGCGCGCGCACCGGCCTTCGGGTTGGCGATGTCGGCCTCCGCGACCTGGCGGAACACGGGACGGTCGAGCCGGCTCGTGAGGTCGTTCAGGATCTCTTCGTCGCCGAGGTCGATGTGGTGGGGGTGGATCAGGTAGGTGTCGGCGGGCTGCGTCTGCCACAGCCTGCGCACGGTCCGGGCGAGCAGACGGAGCGCGCCGCGCGTGCGCTGGAAGTTCGGGATAGTGGAGACCTTCTCGTTCAGCGCCCGCAGCAGTTCTGGGTGGAAGGGGTAGTCGTTCTCGATGTCGGTCGCGTAGCCGGCTGCGGCGGCGTTGGCGGGGAGGTCCGAGCCGCGATCGAGCTCGGCGAGGAGGGCGTCGTGGTAGGCCCGGGCGGTGTCGTGCGCGGCGGTCTGGTCCACGGCCTCGAAAAGCCGGTGCCGGACGATGGCCGCGATCTCGTCCTCTTCGGTCGGGGTAAGGACGTGCTCTTTCCGCGCAGAGACCGCCTTGCTCTCCGCCACCGCCCGCTGAATCTCCTCGGTCTGCGCGGCGAAGGCGTCGGCGGAGCTTGAGAGCGTGTAGACGACGACGGCCTGCTGGGCGGAATCAGCCGCCTCCAGGAGCGACATCAAGAAGGCGGTCGTCTGATCGGCGAGCGTGCTCTTGCCGACGCGGTGTCCCTCGGCGACCTCGAGGTAGCGGGCGAGCTCGTCCATCAGAACGATGACTGGGCCGTTACCCAAGACCTTCTCGAGCGTGTGCGTGCCCGGGGCCGTTCGATCCTCGTCGGCTTGGCGAACCTCGTCGTAGGTTCCGAGCTGGTAGGCGAGCTCGCCCCACACGGTCCGGGTCGCGACATCGCCGTGGTCGACGCCCTGGGAGGGGTCGAGGGCGCTCCCCACGACGGCCGCGACCGGGATGGACGCGGCGGGCAGGAGCTCGGCATCCACGTACTGCTCAAGGCCGATCGGTCTGGTGGGGTTCGCCGCGAGCCTGGTGGCGTTCGCCGCGAGGTGGTAGAGCGCGATGAGGCTGTGGGTCTTGCCGCCGCCGAACGCCGTCTCAAGCCGAATGATCGGGGCGCCGCCTGGGCGCTTCCCGGTTGCCCTTCCGAGGGCCTCAGTGAGCAGGCTTTTCAGTCCGCGGGCGGGATGCGTGTTCGCGAAGAAAGCGATCGGGTCCTGGTAGATGGGGTCGGCGGTCCCTCGAACCACGTCCTCGAGCTTGGCCGCGAACATCTCGTCTCGGAGCTCGCCGGAGAGCACGTCGGCACGCGGCTGACACCCGTCGAAGATGGTCCTCATCGGCTCGGCACCTCGGGCTGGAAGGTCGACCGAAGTGTAGCCGCGGCGGTGACGCGGGACGAAACGCAAGGTCTGCGCGCGAGCTGCAAAGCTCGAGGGGGAGTCCTCATCTCGGTCGGAATGTTGCCACAGCTCAGCGACACGAACGTGTGTTCGTTCGGCGCGCCCGCCACACCGCCTTTGAGCCCAGCTGCCACGTCAAGCGAGAAACCCCGTCATGCGATCGGCGGGATTCTCTCGGCGATGCAGAAGCCGATGAGAGCGTTGTCGATCACCTTCGCGCTGCAGGTCCGCCAGCCCCCGCCGACGTACTGAGCTGGGTGGACGGCGGACGCAACCTCGGCGAACGTCCGAAACGCCCGATCGAGGAACCGTTCCTGTCCGTACTGGAACTCGGGGTTATGCCAGCCGAAGAAGCGTTGTGTCCATGATCGGTCGATGGGAACGACGAGGTCTGGGAGAACGTGGTGGAGCGTCTTCGATGCAGCGACCAGGGTCGCCTCGTTGTCAACGATCTCGAGCTCCTGCGTGAGGGTCCACAGCTCAGAGATCGTCTGATCTAGGTCTAGGTGCGGGTCCTCGATGAGTCGACCATCCAGCGCCGCGATCTCAGACGCGTGAGCTCTCAGCGACGCCCTGAGGCGTTCCGGGTCCACAAGCCGCGATCCCCGGACGCCGAGACCCCACTCAGCCAACGTCCCCATGAGAGCCTGAAGGAAGTTCTGATCCGCGATCGCGGCCTCAGCGCTCCCCAGCCGACGACGAAGTTCAATCGTGGCCCGATGACTCCCCAGCTGTCCGGCCCGGATGAACGGAGGCTTCGCTTCGTACACATCGAGGTAGTGGGAAAAACGCTCGATGAGACGGGCGGTGCGCTGCCGTGTTTCCTCAGCGCGTCCTGGCGGCGGCACGCCTCGTCACATCCTCGGTTCCCTTGTTTGCCATGAATCCCCCGCTCCTGCAAATCGAGTAGGCGGCTGGATGCCCGCGGCACATGTACCACATTCCTCCGACCGTTGCATTCGTGCGCGAGTCAGCTCCTGTCGCAGGGTGACGTCCTATTCTTCCTGTAAACGGAGAGCGGCCTGAGCTTCAATTCGGATGACGGCAATCAACCGAAAGGAGGCCCAGGCCATGAGAAGGGTAGCGCCCAGCACGCTCGTGCGCGAGGAGATCGACCAACTGCTGAGCGGAGGCGTCGACCCGGGGACCAACATCCTGTCGGCGCTCGCGCAACTTGGGCTGCAGTACGTGGTCCAGCAGGGACTCGAGCAGGAGCAGGAGGACTTCC
>Ga0070741_10006180_pt1 | contig 25962 bp, 23 predicted proteins | sample Coa_R1_4_FD_66440 | JGI IMG/M metagenome (GOLD analysis project Ga0070741, IMG submission 66440) | Surface soil microbial communities from Centralia Pennsylvania, which are recovering from an underground coalmine fire - Coalmine... | ecosystem: Environmental > Terrestrial > Soil > Unclassified ... | reverse complement strand
TCAAATACAGGTGGTTGCCCCTGGAGGCTTCACAATCCTTCAAGCGAATGACGGAAGCTCTTTTCGAGATACTTGCCGGGATCGGGTCAAAATACCGCATTACTTTTGCTTAGGTGCTTACAGCAAACTTTCCAGTTTGCTGATGCTCTCACAAACAGCCTTTGCCAGGAGACTCAGCAAACTTTCCAGCTAAAGTTTCTACACAAGTGGTCAAGCAGGCATAATGGGTTGTATGCCCTGAACTTGCCTGCACTGGAGCCGCGCTTGCAGCGGCGCTATCAACAACTCGTCATGCAGCATCTGGCACCCACTGACTACCTCGCCGCTGGCTGGCGCGCATTGCCGGAGACCACCGGCTCGTTGGCCGCGGCGCAGGCGGCGTGGCGTTACTATCGCAATGAGCGCGTCAGTCTCCCGGCGCTCAGCGAGCCGCTGATTGTCAGTGGTCGCGCGGCGGTCGCCGCCGAGTGTGAGCGGTTCGCCCTGAGTCTCTATGACTGGTCGGTGCTGGGTTTTGCTCGTCACGCGAGCAAAACTGATCGCGTCGCGGTGCGGACTAAAGCCCCGGTCGGCTATGAACTGCTCACGGCGCTGCTGCTCAGTGATCGGACTGGCCAGCCGCTGGCACCGCTCTGTCAGGAACTGCGCGCGGCAGGCGGCGTCCTGAGCACCCGCGCTGAGCAGCGACTGCCCGCGCGCCAGCACCTGAATGCCGTCGGGCTGGTGATGGCGCACGTCAAGAGCCTCGACCTCGGCAAACCGGCGTCCATCTGATTGATGCCGAAGCCGACTCGGTCGGGCACCTCCGCCGCTGGGAGCGGAAGCAGTTGCGCTTCGTCGTCCGCGGCGATGCGATCCGGCGCGTCCGCTGGGAGGGCCGGGAACGCCGCCTCAGTGACCTGCTCCCGGAGTTGGAGTTCAGTCCGAGCCGGGAAGTGGACTATCACGGCGCGCCGGTGACGCAGTTTGTCGCCACCACGCAGGTCGTGCTCCATCGCCCGGCGCAGCGCCATCAGATCCGAGCGGGCCGCCACCTGCGCAAGGCCGTCCGGGGCCGCCCGCTGGAGTTGCGGCTGGTGGTCAGCGAACTGCGCGACGCGCAAGGAGAGGTCCTCGCGCGCTGGCTGCTCTGGACCAACGTGCTGAGAGTGCCGGCGGCGACGATTGCCCAATGGTACTACTGGCGCTGGAAAATCGAGTCCTGCTTCAAGCTGCTCAAGAGTGCCGGGCAGCACGTCGAGCAGTGGCAGCAGACGAGCGCCACGGCCATCGCGAAGCGGCTGCTGGTGGCCGCGGCCGCCTGTGTCGTGGTCTGGCGGCTGGCCCGCTCGACTGCCCCACGGGCGGTCGAGGCGCGCGCCCTGCTGGTGCGCCTGAGCGGGCGGCTGATGCAGCGGGGCAAAGAGTTTACTGAACCGGCGTTGCTGGCCGGGATGTGGGTGTTGCTGGGATTGCTCGATACGCTGGAGCGTCACACCCTGGCGGAGATCAAAGAGCTGGCCGGGTTCATTCTGCCGACACCACTGAAGGTTGAGAGCGGCTAGCTGGGACAAGCTGATCTGATTGTCGGGCTGGGGTTTCACTCTGTATTTACACTTGTGTAGAAACTTTAGCTGGAAAGTTTGCTGTACATTTCCGTGCCGATCCCCTTGTTCAGGCAACTGAAAAACGCTGTAAGCTACGATAACAGCTTGTGCGGCGCGCGATACTTGTAGCTCAGATACCTGTTTGCCGCTTCGTTATTGGTGAAGCGTTCGGCCCTGCCGTCCCACTCCAGATAAGCCTTCAGCTTGTAAGCGATGTTGCCGATGAGCGGGCCGGTCGTGCTGCGGTGGCCGGTCTCGATGTCGCAGTTGCAGGGCTTGCGGCTCTTGACGCAATCAAGAAAGTTGCGAGCGTGATCAGAAGTGTCGGCTTTGCCCGTCCCTTTCTTCGCTTCGATCAGCGGCTTTGCGCCGACCCTGTAACCGCGCTCAAGGTTGCGATCCACCGGAGTGCGGGCGGTGAATTCGTTCGGCGTGATGCTGTCGGGCACGACTTCGTAGCCGTTGCTTTGCAGATAGAGCGTGCCTTTCGTCCCGCGGAATTCGATCTCGCCCCGATTGAGCCCGGCGGGCGGGGCGGTGGCGTTGTATTGCGAGAAGCTGACGAGCGTGCCGCCCGGATACATCCACAGTACTTCGACGGTGTCAGGGATTTCGCGATTGTCTTCCAAGGCGAGTTTGCCGCCCATCGCGGTGACGGCGGTCGGCGCGTCGTGGCCGAGCGCCCACTGGATCGCGTCCATGTAATGCACGCCGAAGTTGGTCACCTGCCCGCCCGAGTAATCCCAGAACCAGCGGAAGCGATAAAACGTGCGGTTTTTGTTGTAAGCCTTGAGCGGCGCGGGGCCGAGCCACGCGTCCCAGTCGAATCCTTCGGGCGGCTTCCCGTCCGGCGGATTGCCGATGCCTTTGGGCCATTCGTTCTGAATATGAAAAGCGCGCACCGCGGTGATCCTGCCGATGTAGCCGCTCCGCACAAGTTCGGCGGCCTCTTTGACGAACGGCGACGAGCGGCGATGAATGCCGACCTGAGTCACGCGATTATGTTTGCGCGCGGCTTCGACCATTTTGCGGCCCTCGGCGACGCACAGCGACAAGGGTTTTTCGACATAGACATCCTTTCCTGCTTCGCAAGCGTGAATCGTCTGCAGCGCGTGCCAGTGATCCGGCGTGCAGATGGCGACGGCATCCACGTCCTTCAAGTCAAGCAGCCGGCGATAGTCCCTGAGCTGCTTCGGCGCCGACTGCATCGGAGTGCCGCTGATCTTCTGCGAGGCGAAATCCATGTAAGGTTGCCAGATGTCGCAGATGGCGATGAGTTCGGCATCCTTGTGCGCGAGGAAGCCGTCGAGTACCTGATCGCCGCGGTTGCCGAGCGCGATGAACCCAGTGCGCACGCGGTCATTCGCGCCGAGGATGCGCGCGTAACCGAGCGCGGTCGTGGCGCCGGTGACGGCCACCGTCTTTGCGAAATCTCTTCGGGTCAGTTTGTTGTTCACGGCCAGTACTCCTCCCGGATCAAACTTCCAGTCCGACTGATCTCATCAGTTCAATCGCATTGCTCTTGCGGACGACGCCGGGGCGCAGGATGTAATCGAATTTCATCCGCCCGTCTTCGAGGTGGTCTTCAAAATGGACGTTCGCCGCCCGCGGGCTCAACTCATCAACGACATTCGTCAGCGCCAGATCGTGCGTCGTCACGAGGCCGACGGCGCCGCGCTCGACCAGGCCCTTGAGGATCGCTTCCGCGCCGATGCGTCGGTCGTGCGAATTGGTGCCGTGCAGGATTTCGTCAATGATGAAGAGCAGCGGCGGCTCGCCTTTGGCGATGTCCATCAGCTGCCGCAGCCGCGTGATCTCGGCATAAAACAGTGAGGCGCCGGCCTGCAGATTATCCTGGATGTGAATCGAAGCGCCCAGCGCGAGCGGCGAAATTCGCAGGCGATGGGCCCGCACCGGGGCGCCCGCGAGCGCGAGTACCGTATTGACCCCGACAGTGCGCAGCAGTGTACTCTTGCCTGACATGTTTGAGCCGCTGACGACCAGCAGCCGCAGCGTTTCATCGAGCCTCAGATCAGTCCGCACGCAGCGGTCTTCGGCGATCAGCGGGTGGCCGAGCGCTTCGCCGTCAAAACAGACTCCCGCTTCGAGCAGCTCGGGGAAAGGATCGCGCGGGTGTTCGTAAGCGTAACCGGCCAGCGCGCCGAGCGCCTCCACCTCGCCGACGGCGGCAATCCATTTCGCCACGAGCGCGCCGGAACGCTGCCGCCACGCTTCGATGGCGAAGGAAAACTGCGTGTCCCACAACAGCACCCACGCGAACGGCAGGAAGAACTGATTGAGCCGCGCGTCGAGCCACGTGATCAGCCGGTGCAATCCGGCGATTTGATTCGACGGCGGCTGCCCGTCGGTTTCCAGAGCCCGGCGGAGTTCGACCAGTCGCGGCGACGTGAACTGCTCCCGTTCGAGCCGCTCGAGGATGTGCGAGAGCAGCGCCAGATCGCGGCCCGGCATTCCGACCGCGCCGGTGATCTGATTGACTTTGCCACGGAGTGAAAACGCAAAGAGGCTTTCGCCGAGCAGCATGATCCAGAAAGGCAGCAGCCCGTATCCGGCAAACCACAAGCCGAGTGAAACGACCGTCAGCGCCGCGAGCAGCATGGTGATCGCGCGCAACAGGCGCGAGACCAGCACCGGCGGGGCCGAGCCCCACGCCGCCAGCGCTTCGGGATGCAGCCCCGAGCGCACCTCTTCGCCGAGCAGCGCCAGGTCTTCGCGCAAATCCAGGTTGAGGCGAAGCTCTTCAATCACCGCCTGACGCGCGCGCACTTCTTCAACCGCCGCAGGCGCGCGCAGCCATGAGGCCAGCGTTTCTTCGCCCGCGCGGGTGCGGGCCGTGCAGAGCAGCTCGAAGAGGCTGCCCCTGCCAAAGAGATCAATGTCTTCGGCGTAGGGGTGCGCGCCGTCGCGGAACTGCTCGCCGGTGATCCCGGTTCCGGCCCAGCGCCCTGTCAATCGCGCCAGTCCGCGCTGGTAAAAGGCCGCGGCATTCAGTGCGTGCTGCTTCTCGCCGAAGATTCGGTGATGAACGAGGAGCAGGGCGAGCGAGATGATGGCGACCGGCACGAGCCACCAGGCGAAGGTGGGGTGGTTTGATAAGGCGCGGAGCAGAACGATTCCGCCAAGGGTCAGGAAAATTATTCTGACAATGCCGATGCTGCGGAATTTGCGCGTCAGGGTTTCTGACAGCTCAAGGTGCTGATTGAGGCGGCTGGTGTATTCCTCGTGCGGGCGGTGGGTTTGAACTGACGACTGATCCTGCCGGGTGTGATTTTCCACTTCGGTCATGCCTGACCTCTTTCTTCATCGGGCCCGTCAGCGTTTGCCCGCGAGTTTCTTCCGGGCCTCCTCGGCGCCGAGCTTCGCCAGCTTCGAGTCGGGTCTGAGGCGTAAGGCTTCCTCGTAATCGCGCTGTGCCGCCGCGTAGTCCTGCTGCTTCATCGCCAGATCAGCCGAAGCGAGCAGGCCGGTCAGTTTTTTGAGCGACTGGCTGCGCTCGAAGGTCGCCTGAGCATCCGGGGCGTCAGGATGTTTGTTCCGGTAGCTCTCATAGAGAGCGATGGCCTCACGGTAATTTTCACTCTCTTCCCAGGCGCGCGCCTGTTTCAATCCGGCATCTTCTTCGGCAGGCTGTGACTGTATTGACGGCGCGGGCGTGGGGGCAGGCGTGCTGTCAGTCACGGAGGTGTCGGCGCGGGCGGACTGCTCTGCCCCGCCCCTGTTGAGCAGGAAATACACGCCCGCGAGCAGGGCCAGCACGATGACTGCGACTGCACCAATCACCAGCACACGTAATCCCGTCTTGTCGGCTTTGGATGTTGAGACGTTGTCCGCGACGACTGTCGGCTGGTGCGGAGCCGGGACACCAGCCATCTTATCGGCGACCGGCATCTCTGCGTGCGCCGCGACTGTCGCCGCGGCGCTGACCCTTTGCGTGATCCCGGCCATCGGGTTGGGCGGCGGGCTGCTTTCGGTTTCGGCGTGCCGTTCGTAAGCATTGATGGCGGCCAGAAACTCCCCCGCCGTCTGAAAGCGCCCGCCCGGGTCCTTATCGAGCGCGCGCATCACGATGGCGGCCAGTTCGCCGGGCACGTCCGGTCTGAAATCCGTGATCGGCGGCGGCGTCAGTTCGATGTGGCCCTTTTTGACTTCGTAATCCGATCCCGTCTCGGAAGGCTCGAACGGCAACCGCCCGGCCAGCATTTCATAGAGCGTCACGCCGAGACTGTAGATGTCCGAACGCACGTCAATCTCGTGCCCGCGAATCTGTTCGGGCGACATGTATTCGACCGTCCCGGGATTGAATCCGATCTGGGTCATCGCCTTCTCGCCCGCCACTTTGACGATCCCGAAGTCGGTGATCTTCACGCGCCCCTGACCGTCTATCAGCAGGTTCGCCGGCTTGATGTCGCGATGCACGATGCCGGTGTGACTGTTCCCCTTCTCGTCCACGTAGCTGAAGCTGTGCGCGTAATCCATCGCGGCGAGCGCCTGCTTGAAGAGTTGCAGCGTCTGCACGGGCCGGAGCGCTTTCTGCCGTTCGAGCAGGTCGCGCAGGCTCAAGCCGGCGACGTACTCCATCACGAGGTAGTAGTTTTCCTCGGCGGCGAAAAATTCATAGACGCGGACGATGCCCGGATGATCGAGTTGGGACTGGACGTAGGCTTCGCGCCAGAAGCGGGCCTTGAGGTGTTCCTGCGTGTGGGGCTCGTAGCCGCCCAGGAGGATTGATTTGACGACGACTTCGCGCGGGAGGTTGACGTGCCGGGCGCGATAGACCGTCCCCATGCCACCGCGCGCGAGTTCGCTGGTGATCTGATAATTGCCGATGACTTTGCCGATCATTGAATCAGGGACCCGGGCGCCGCGAGACTGATGACAGCTGTCTTTCCCCTCTGCGGCGTTTTCAGGATACGACGGTTGATGACTTAATGGCATTCAGAACCACTTCGGTTGCGCCGGCGCTGCGGAGCTGGGCCAGTGCGGCGTCACGCGGCTTGAACTTGATGCCGTATTTCTTCACCGCGCCGGCGATGCGGTCTTCGGGCACGTAATTCTGGAGCAGCGAGACGACTTCGAGAAAGCTGACGCCCTTTTTGGGCCCGGCGTGGGCGCGCGAAGCGGCAGGCTTTGATCCGACTGATGCCGGTTTCGTCTTCGGCCTGTTCGCGGATGCAGACGTTTCAGGGTGCGCTTCCGCGCCTTGATCAGGGCCTTTGACTTCGCTGATGAAGTTCCCGTCGAGCAGGTCTTCCGCCGCTCGCCCGGCGACTTCGATCAGCCGGTCTTCGCCGACGCGGTCAGCCGAAGTGCCCCAGTCGCCCGGCGCGGAACGCACCACGCTCGCGGCGATCACGTCACCGCCCGTGAGCAGCCGTAACGAAGCGGTGGCTTCGGCATTCACGCCGCCATTCTTCTGCACGTCGTCCGTCACCGGCGTCAGGCGCGAAATGATGTTGCCCTCAATGACGACGTTGGCGTCCTTGCGTCTGGTGGCGACCCGGAACCCCGCGTCGCGGAGCCGGTCGGTGAGCGTGTTGATTGCCACGGTCGAAGGCTTGTCGAGATTGTTTTCGCGGACATCAATGAAAATTTCAATCGAACGTTTCTGCGCCTGCGCGGCCGTAACGGGAAGTGACCCCGCGAGCATCAACAGGCATGAAGCGCTGAACAGTCTGATGAAGTTCTTCATGTAAATCTCTCAGGACTGAATACTAAATTACTGTCCCTTCCCTGGGAGCGCGAGCGTCCCGCTCGCCAAGCTGCCGGACAAGGCCCGAATGAATCCCAAGGGCCTTGCGCGAATGCCTGGCGAGCGGGACGCTCGCGCTCCCAGGGATATTTTCTACTTTTTGACTATCCTCACAGTATCACCCTTCGTGATCGCCTCTTTTGCCGCGCCGCTGAGTTTTGCCTTCGCCGCATTCTCTCTCACCTCGGTCACCTCGATAGTCCCCTTCGCGTCGAGGTCAAATTCAGCCAAGCCTTCTTCTTCAGCGTTGTCGCCGGCCTTTTGCGAGCCTTCGCGTTCGCTGCGGTGGACGGTGAAACGGTCGCCGGGCTGAACGTTATGGCGCGAGCCGAGGTTGATATAAACCGTCTGATGATCGTCGGCGACCCTGAGGATGCGCCCGCGCTTGAGAAAGAACGCGGCCAGCTTCGCGGCCAGCCGGTCGGTGGCTTTGGAGACGAGATCCTCGTAGACATTCTTCGCGCCGCCGCGCAGGTCGGTCTTGTTGCGTTTCTCGCTGATCGTCACCTTGTCGCTGAACAGGATCGCGCGGGTGACCGGGTCAACGGCGGCGGCGCCCATCTCGACGGTGTAAGTCACTTCGATCCGCGCGAACATGTCGCGTTCGACCGCGCCGACGCGCAGCAGCTCGGGGAAGACGTAGGCTTCGGGCGCCTCGGCCAGATTGCCGGGCAGTTGCTTGTTGTAGGCGCCCTTCTTCGAATCGGCGACGAGCTTCGTGATCTGCTCGACCTGCTCGTCATCGAGCGTGACGATCTGTTTGAAGCCCTTCGTCGCATCAAGCGCGATGCGCAGGCTGCTGGCCAGGGCCTTCGCGTCGCCGCGATAGTCCGCGTCCGGCGCGCTCGTGATGCGGAAATACCGCACGCCCACTGTCAGCGGGTCCTGAGCGAAGCCCGCGCCGCACGTCACCAGCAGAACAGCCAGGATCAACGCCAGCGATGAAAGGTGTTTTTGCAGGAATGAATGGTGATCAGGCATATGAATCTACAGTCCAATTGTTTCTCCGGGGTCTGACTTCGGGTCTTTCGCCACTCTTACCAGTCTGTCGGAATCTGGTCCTCGTCCGTCACGACCTTCCCCTGGAACTGGGCCTCGGTCAGATTCAGCCCGCCGATTCTGGCGAGGTGCCCGGCCACCGTGGTCAGCGTTGACAGGTGCTGCGGGCCTTCGGCGAGAATGGCGTTCATCGCCTTCAGGCCTTCATCGAGTTTCTTCGGCTTCGTGTTGGCCAGGCTGAGCGGGTTGCGCCCGGTGTTTGTGGCGGCGGACTGGGCGCGCGGGCCGGTGTCTTTCGCCGTCTCCAGAGCCTCGCGCTCCTGTTTGGAGGCGCCGTAGAGGACTTTGGCGAGTTGCGCGTAATTATCACGGTCCTTTTTGCTCAGCTGTTTTTCGTTCCGCTCGTAATCGGCGATCTGTTCGTCAACCTGAGCGCGGCTCTCCGCCCGCTTCTTCTCATCCTCCTGCAGCTGCTTCTCGACGCTGGCGGAGGTCTCGTCATCATACTTTCCGCCGCCGGATTTCCGGCCCAGATTGGCCAGCAGCTTGCGTTTTTCAGCGATTGACTGATCCAGCTCCTTAATCTGCTTTTCATCAAGCTCGATCTGCCCCCTGGCGGATTTCTTCGTGGTATTGCGCAGCGCCTGACGGCGGATGATGTCATCGGCGAGGCTCAGCGTAATGCGCGCGTAGGCGGATTTAACGCGGGCTCCCTCCATCTGGCTGAGGATGCTGTCCACTTCACTGCTGCTGCCCAGTCCGGGAATTTTGCGCTTCAGTTTGTCGAACTGCGCGTTGGCAACAGATGCCGTGGCGAGCAGAAAGACTGCGAGCGTCAGGCAGGAAAACAGACGAAAAGATGAACGATACAACATATCTTCTTCTCCACTCATTGAGGTTGAGACCGTTTATTAAAGGGTGTGACCTGAAAATCTGCCGGGGGAAATACAGCATTCGCCAATGATCATAGCGAAACGACGGGGCTTTGTGAAGACGGCCACTCCGGGGAAAACGGAGCAGTGCCTCGCGGCAAAGCTCCCATGGACGGATGAATCTGTTTTCATCCGGATTATCCGCGGACCGCCGGTTGTTCAGCCTCGGCGGTCTGCTGCTCGGGCGCCTGTTCCATGCGGATGCGGGTGATGCGGCGGCGGGCCACGCGCTCGACCGTAAATTTCGTGCCGTTCCACTGGACGGTGTCGTTAGGCAGGAGCAGCCGTCCGGCGCGCGAGATCATAAACCCGGCGATGGTGTTGTAATCCTCAGACTCGGGCAGGCTGAGGTCGAATTTGCGATTCAGTTCGCGCACGGACATGCTGCCCTCGATGCTGTAGACCCCGCCGCCGCGCTCGCGGGTGCGGTCAACCAGCGCCTCGTCATGCTCGTCCTGAATCTCGCCGACGATCTCTTCGAGGATGTCTTCGAGCGTCAGGATGCCTTCGACGCCGCCGTGCTCATCCACGACGATACCCATGTGGACGCGGACTTTCTGCAACTGCGCCAGCACGTCACTGAGTTTTGCCGTGTCGGGGATGAAAACCGGCTGGTGCGTCGCGGCTTTGAGCGTGAACGATTCCGGTTTGAGCAGGTATGGCATTACGTCCTTGTTGTGCAGGATGCCGGTGATGTTGTCGAAATGATCCTGATAAATGGGCAGGCGCGAATAACCAGACGACTGAAACAGGCGCACGACCTCTTCAAAGCTCGAGTCTTCTTCAATCGCCGTGACTTCGGTACGCGGGATCATGATTTCACGCGCCGTCAGCTCGGCGAATTCGAAGACGTTGTGAATCAGCGTTTTTTCTTCGAGTTCGAGATGGCCGGACTGGTGGCTCTGATTGATGAGGTGGCGAATCTCCTCTTCGGAGTAGGCGGCGTGGTGCCCGAGGCGCGCCTGCATGCCGAACATCTTGAGGAGCGAGATGCCGGAACGATTGATGACCCAGATGAACGGCTTGAAGACGCGGTAGAAGATCGCCATCGGCGGCGCGACCACGAGCGCGATCTTTTCGGCGTGTTCGATGGCGAGAGCTTTCGGCGCGAATTCACCGAGTACGATGTGAAAGTAAGTGATCACCCCGAAAGCGACGACCACCGAGGCAGTGTGCGCGGCGGCGGCGACGAGATTTACCGGGAGGTAGTGTTCGAAGACAGGTTCGACCAGATGTTCGAGTGTGGATTCACCCACCCACCCCAGCGCCAGACTCGCCAGCGTGACGCCAAACTGCGTGGATGAAAGCAGCGCATCAAGGTGATTGAGCGCGCGCAGGACGGCTTTGGCCCCGGGCGTTCCGCCGGATGCGAGCATTTCAATCCGCGCCCGCCGCACGCTGACCAGCGCGAATTCCGCCGCGACAAAAAAACCGTTCGCCAGAACGATCAGGAAAACCAGCAGAAGTTTGACTGAACTGGGTAGCATAAAGGGCGCTGAATTATACCACGGCAAGTCGAGAGACCAGCGCGCAGAACTGGACCGCGCGATTTTCCGCCCAGTACGGATCTTCGCGCCGCCCCCCCGCCGATTGCCGCCCGAAGAAGCCGACGTGCCCGCCGTGTCGCGGGGCGAGCAGCAGCAGGTGCGGGTTCGCCGCGACGCCCGGGTCGCGGAAAGGCTCGAACGGAATAAACGGGTCATCCTGCGCGGTGACGACGAGCGTCGGGACGCGGATACGGCCGAGGTGAGGGCGAGAGCTGGCACTGGCGTAATAGCCGTTTGAATCCCCGAAGCCGAAATAAGGGCCGGTCACCACGTCGTCGAATTCGCGCAGGCCGCGCACGCGCAGGATTCTGTCAAGGTCGAAGGTTCCCGGGTGGAGTTGTTCCTTGAGCCTCATTCTGGCTTTGAGGCTGCTGAGGAAGCGCTCTTCATAAACCCGGCACTGCGGGCGCGAAATCGCGTCGCAGCATGCCGCCAGATCCATCGCCGGGCTGACAGCGACAATCCCGCGTAACTCGGCGGGCGCGCGATCCGCCAGTTCGCCGGCAAACCTGAGCGCCTGATTGCCGCCCATCGAAAATCCGGCCACATAAATTTCCGGCAGCCCGTCGCGCTCGATCAGTTCGCGGACGATTGCGTGCAGGTCGTCGGTCAGGCCCGAGTGATAAAGCGTCGGCGTCAGATGCTCCGTGCCGCCGCAGTTGCGCACGTTCTGGCGAATCACATTGAAGCCCGCGCGCAGTGCTTTTTCCGCCGTCCCAAGGATGTAAGGCCGATCCGCGCAGCCTTCCAGCCCGTGAACGAGGATGACGGTGGGACGGGCCTGACGGTCAGGCTGCCAGTGGCAATGGGCGACGACCTGAGTTTCAGGCTCAGTCCGGAAGAGTCGCCTTTCGTCCGGCCACTCGCCGAGCCGGAAGCGGCGCCGCCACAGGTTGCAGAAGATCGTCATCGCATGGCCGTTGCGCAGCGCGGGCCAGGTCTCAAACGGATGCCGCAACAACCGGCGCTCTGCTTCTTTGATGAGTGAATTGGTTGAATTCCGAGGGGACGATCTGGTTTCCAGCATGTTCATTTCCAGGGCGCTGTTAATCACGCGGGCAGTGAACCCAGAGGCCCGGGCCGCACCAGACTAGCGGCGGGCAATGAGATAGTCAATAATTGAGGGGAACCGTGATCACGCTGAGGTCGTTATCCCGGCTTGAGACTGAAATACACTGAGGTAAATCATGCTGCGAAATTGTCCCGATTGTGAACGCGATGCCACGCTCGGTGCGCGCTTCTGTCGCACCTGCGGAGGGCGGCTCTTTCCCGAAAGCGAAGTCACGGCTGCCACGACGCGCCATTACTCGCCGGAACAGGCCGCCGCGGCGCAATACGCCGAGCCGGGCAATTCTTCCGGCGCGTCAAATAACGCGCCCCCGTTCGCGACTGCCGAGCCTGTCACCGCTTCAGTTGATACCGCGCGCCTTTATCACGCGCCACAGTCGCCGCAGGTTTATAACTACGAAGTCGCGACACCGCCAAAGAAGAGCTGGCGCGCCGTCTGGATCACGCTGACAATCATGATCGTCCTGTTCATCGGCAGCGTCGGCTTTCTTTTCACCGCCGCACGACACGCCGGACTGCTTGCCCCACGTGATCGCGCGCCTCGGAGAGACTTTCCCCGTATCCCGCCGCCGCCCGATCAGCCACCACCTCCACCGCCGGGGCAGGCAAAACAACTGACTATCGAGGATCTCAAATACCCCGGTGCCACGGTTGAGAAAAATGTGAAGCCGATGGGTCAGGAAATAATCGAAATGACCACCGAGGATGATCTCACTGAGGTAAGGGATTTTTACAAGGAGAAACTGGGCGTTGACCCTGTGGATGAGAATAAAAAAGAGAACTCGATAGTTTTCACTACAGAAGCCCCGTCAATCTTCGTCGTCACTGCCAAACCTGATGAGCGGGACACTGACAAAATCAAAATCGTGATTATCCATCCCAACGTCCCCTTCTTCGGTAAATTCGGCCCCCGCCCGGGACAGGCCGAGGAACAGTTGAAGCGTCAACAGGAAGAATTGAAGCGCCACCAGGAAGAACTCAAACGCCAGCAGGAAGAGATTCGCCGGCGGGCCACCGGTCAGCAGTAATCGGCCTGATTCTTAATCCATGGCTTCTCGTTACTCTCCTCACACAGGTATCCTTCGACGCGAAACGTCCCGTCCCCCGTTCTCTGGCGATTACTTGTGATTATTCAGCACGCGATCCGCTACCGACCGCGGTCAGAGCGCAGCTGGCGCAGGTCCCGCACGTCCTGCGTGAGTGCGTCACGGTCTTCGCCGGCCAGCGTGTTGTGTTCGACCACGTTCTTGAGGTCATCAATCGCCTCGTCGAGTTTGTCCTTGTCGAACTTGCCCTTGCTGAGGGCGCGGTCGAACTCCGATAGGTGTTTCTGGGCGTTCTCGAAGCGCTCGCGCCCGTCCTTGTCCTTGCTCCGCTGGATGAAATCCGCGGCGTGCCGCAGATCCTGCTGCACCCGCGAGACGAGGTCGCGCGCCTGTTCGTAGCGGCGGCTCTGGGCCTGGGACGGAATGGCCGGCGCGGCCAGGGCGCAGATCATAACCGCGAGATAAAGCAGAACCCGTCGCCGTCTGTGTGCTGAAACTTTCATTGCGATTCTCCTGTTTGAGACTTCGGCGGGGAGTGTAGGCCAATTTTCACCCCGCGCCGGGCAATGAGTCAAATCACCACGTGGCGGGGCTTCCGGTTCTGGTTGAAACAAAGAGGGCTGCGGATCAAACGATTCCGCAGCCCTCTTCAGCGAATGACCAGCTCATGCTGAGAGGTGATCTTTAGAACTCACCGCCCATGCCGCCGCCGCCCGGCATCGGGGCCGACTTCTTGTCCTCGGGAATCTCCGAGATCAAGGCTTCAGTCGTCAGCATCAGCGAAGCGATTGAAGCGGCGTTCTGGAGCGCGGTGCGCGCCACCTTCGCCGGATCAATGACGCCCGCCTTGACGAGGTCTTCGAACTCCTCGGTGGCGGCGTTAAAGCCGAAGTTCTCGTTCCTGTCGGCGCGCACGCGCTCGACGATGACCGCGCCTTCCTTGCCCGCGTTCTCGGCGATCTTGCGGAGCGGCTCTTCGAGCGCCCGCTTGATGATGTTGACGCCGATCTGCTCGTCCTCGTCATCGAGCTTGAGGTCGTTGAGCGCCTTCGCCGCGCGCACGAGCGTCACGCCGCCGCCCGGGACGATGCCTTCCTCGACCGCGGCACGGGTCGCGTGCATCGCGTCCTCGACGCGGGCCTTCTTCTCCTTCAGCTCGGTCTCGGTCGCGGCGCCGACCTTGATCACCGCCACGCCGCCGACGAGTTTGGCGAGCCGCTCCTGGAGCTTCTCGCGGTCGTAGTCGCTCGTGGTCTCTTCGATCTGGCGGCGGATCGTCTGGACGCGGCCCTGAATTTCGGACTGCTTGCCCGCGCCTTCGACGATGGTCGTGTTGTCCTTGTCAACGGTGACCTTCTTGGTCCGGCCGAGGTCTTCGAGCTTGACGTTTTCGAGCTTGATGCCAAGGTCTTCGCTGATCACCTTGCCGCCGGTCAGGATGGCGATATCCTCGAGCATCGCCTTGCGGCGGTCGCCGAAGCCCGGGGCCTTGACGGCGCAGACCTGCAGCGTGCCGCGCAGCTTGTTGACGACGAGAGTCGCGAGCGCCTCGCCTTCGACGTCTTCAGCCACGATCAGCAGCGGCTTGCCCATCTTCGCCACCTGTTCGAGCAGCGGGAGCAGGTCCTTCATCGAGCTGATCTTCTTCTCGTTGAGCAGAATGAAGGCGTTCTCGAGCGTGCATTCCATGCGCTCGGGGTCGGTCACGAAGTAAGGCGACAGGTAGCCGCGATCAAACTGCATCCCTTCGACCACTTCGAGCGAGGTTTCGAGCGATTTGGATTCCTCGACCGTGATCACGCCGTCCTTGCCGACCTTGTCCATCGCCTGGGCGATGATGCCGCCGATGGTCGTGTCGCCGTTCGCGGAGATCGTGCCGACCTGGGCAATCGCTTCGCCCTTCTTGACCGGCTTGGACATATTCCGAATGGATTCGACCGCCTTCTCGACGGCCTTCTCGATGCCGCGCTTGAGGGCCATCGGGTTGGCCCCGGCGGCGACGGTCTTGACGCCTTCCTTGAAAATCGCGCGGGCCAGCACGGTCGCGGTGGTCGTGCCGTCGCCGGCCACGTCCGAGGTCTTGGAAGCGACTTCGCGCACCATCTGGGCGCCCATGTTTTCGAGCGGCTCCTTGAGTTCGATCTCCTTGGCGACGGTCACACCGTCCTTGGTGATCGTGGGTGAGCCGAATTTCTTGTCAATGACCACGTTCCGGCCCTTGGGCCCGAGCGTGATCGCAACTGCGTCGGCGAGCTGATTGACGCCGCGCAGGATCGCCTGACGGGAATCTTCGCCGTGAATTACCTGTTTTGCCATCTCTTGTTTCTCCTTGAAGCTGAAAATGCAGCCGGGAAAAAGCGCCGACCCGGCGCGCCCGGGCCTGCGGTGCTACTTGCCTGCCTTTTTGCTCGCGCCTTCGATGATGCCAAGGACATCGTCTTCGCGCAGGATCAGATACTCTTCGCCATCGAGCTTGACCTCGGTTCCGGCATATTTACCGAACAAAACTTTGTCGCCTTCCTTAACTTCCATAGCGACGCGGGTTCCGCTTTCAAGCAGCTTGCCGTTACCGACGGCGATCACTTCACCTTCCTGGGGCTTCTCTTTGGCGGTATCCGGGATGTAAAGCCCGCCACGCATTTGTTCGCTCTCTTCAATGCGACGGACGATGATCCGGTCATGAAGCGGACGGATTTTGCTTGCCATTTCTGTTAACTCCTTCCGTTACTGTTGAATTGTTGTTTTCGGGACTGACTCCCAACGCAGTGAGCAATCGCGTCTGCGATTGCTTAATCAGAAAAGTTGCTAAAGTGATTATCAAGTTGAATAGCACTCACTGCGAGGGAGTGCTAATTCTAGGCAGGAGGGGTATCTCTGTCAACAGTGGAATTGAGGTTTTGCGTTGAAAAAAGCAAATCGGAACTCAGGAGAGTCGTTTACGGCGCGGGGCAACCTGTTTGCGGACGTAGCCGTTGGAGCGGGCGGCGGAACCCTTCTCGTATTCCTCAAGCCGTTTGCTCAGGGTGTTGCGGTGGATGCCAAGGGCGATGGCGGCTTTGGAGAGGTTGTGGTTATGACGCTCAAGAACGTTCTGGATGAACCGCTTTTCAAATTCCCTGACGGCCTCGTCGTACAGGATCCCGCGGCTGATCATCTGGTCAATCAGACTTTCAAGTTCGGCTTTCATAGCTCCTCCGGCTACTCCTTATATGATTTCATCCTTCAGCTCATCGGTCAGTTCATGGCCCGTGATCAGGCGGTAGGCTTCCAGGTATTTGGCGCTCGTGGCGCTGACCACCTCGGGCGGCAGTTCGGGCGCCGGCGGTCGCTTGTCCCACGCGAGCGTCTCCAGATAATCGCGGACGTACTGCTTGTCGAAGGAAGGCTGCGGCCCGCCCGGGCTGTACCGATCCTGCGGCCAGAAGCGCGAGGAATCGGGCGTCAGCGCCTCATCAATCAGGATCAGTTCGCCGTCCCTGACCCCGAATTCAAATTTGGTGTCGCAGATGATGATCCCGCGCGATTCGGCGTAGCGGGCGGCCTCGCGATAAAGATCGAGACTCAGCTGCTCAAGCCGGCGGGTCTTCTCGCGCCCGATCACTTGGGCCATTTCGTCAATCGAGACGTTGATGTCGTGGCCGGCTTCGGCCTTGGTCGCGGGAGTGAAAATCGGCTCGGGCAGTTTCGCCGATTCGACCAGGCCGGCGGGCAGCCGGTGGCCGCAGACGCTGCCCGTCGCCTGGTAATCCTTCCAGCCCGACCCGGCCAGATACCCACGCACGACGCACTCGAACGGCACGACTTCGGCGCGAAGGGTGAGCATCGAACGCCCGGCGAGCAGAGCCAGCGATGCCGGCGACAAACGCCCGCGCAATTCTGCGGGGAATTCGGTCACGCGGGTGGCGAGCAGGTGATTCGGGACGAGGCCGGCTGATCGCCCGAACCAGAACCGCGAAATCTGCGTCAGCACCTGCCCCTTGTGCGGGATCGCGTTGGGCAGGATGCAGTCGAAGGCGGAGATGCGGTCGGTGGCGATGATCAGCAGCCGGTCGTCATTCACTTCGTACACGTCACGGACCTTGCCCCGGCGCAGCAGTGACAGTTCGGGAAGCTCGGCGACGGGAATGGCGGACGGCGATGCTGGCATATCGGGGCTTACCTCAGTTTGCTGCAACTGAACAGGCGGTGCGTGGGGCAGTACAACCGGAGTGTCCGACTGACGTTCAGCTGGTTTTCAGGTTATCTTCGGGAGTTGAATACTCTGAAGCGAAGGTCACGCATTATTGGCGCGCCCGCAGGCTTTGTCAAGGAAGCCGGAATTTCACTCCGAAGATAAATCTTGCCCGAAATTCGGCCAATCAACTATTATTTAGTCACCGGACTTTCCGGGTCCGGTCCATCGCGACGTCAGGCGGCCCCCCGAGGTCATACCCCTTGAACAGCACAATCAGGAAAATATATGGCGAATCCCAAAGTGAAAACCGCAGAGACTGTGTCCACCGCCCCTGCTCCCGCGACCAACGGCAAGCTGCTCGTCATCGAAGACGATTCGAGCATTCAGCAGATGATCACCGATTACTTCCGCCACAACGGCTATGAGGTCGCCACCGCGAGCGACGGCGAGGCCGGAATCCGCGCGGCCTTTGACGAGCGGCCCGACGCGCTGATCCTCGACGTGATGCTGCCGAAGACCGACGGCTTCAGCGTCTGTCGCCACATCCGGGAGCGCAACCCGTCGCTGCCGATTCTGATCCTGACGGCGAAGGATGACGTGATTGACAAGGTGCTGGGGCTGGAGATGGGCGCGGACGATTACATCACGAAGCCCTTCAGCCTGCGCGAACTCGAAGCCCGCGTCAAAAGCGTGCTGCGGCGGATGCGGGCCAAGACAACTGAGGGCGAGGAGAACGATCTGGCCCCCATCGTGCGCGGCAGCCTGCGGATAGACCCGGCCCGGCGCGAAGTCACGATCAACGGCCGCCACGTGGAACTGACGCCGAAGGAATTCGAGCTGCTCGCGCTCTTCGCCTCGCACCCCGGCCGCGTTTACTCGCGCAAGTACCTGCTCGAAAACATCTGGGATTACACCTACAGCGGCTACGACCGGACGATTGATTCGCACATCAACCGCCTGCGCTCCAAAATCGAAGAAGATCCTGACCACCCCAAAATGGTCCTGACCGTCTGGGGCGTCGGCTACAAGTTCTCGGACGAGAACGGCGAGTGAAATAAACGTCAGAAGGCAGAAGGCAAAAGGCAGAAGTGAAGAGTGGCGACCACTGTTCCTGAACTTCTGCCTTTTGCCTTCTGCCTTCAGCCTTTTCGTTATGGTTCGTTCGGCTTGCCCTTCTTGCCCTTCTTGCCCGAATCCTCACTCACGGGCGGTTTTGTTTCAGGGCGCGGGTTGACGACCTTGGGTCTGGTTTCCGTCTTCGGGGGTTCGACCGGCGGAACGCTGACGGGCGGGGCGTTCTTCTCGGGCGCTTTGGGGCGGGATTCTTCCTTGCCGAGCGGGTCGAGGTCGGGGATGTCCTTTTCGCCGGGCAGGATGGATTTGCCCTGGCTGGCGGCGCTCTTCGCGAGCATCGCGGCGCGGTCTCTGGAGCGGGCATTCTGCTTGTCCCTGACGTCGTCCGGCACCTTCGGGACCGGCTTGAATTTGCCCTGCGGTTTGTCCTTCAGGTAACGCTTCATGAAATCCATCCAGAAGGGCAGCGCGGCGGATGCGCCCGAGGCGCCCTTGCCGAGCGTCTTCTTCTCGTCATACCCGATCCAGACGCCGCAGGTCACGGTCGGCGTGTAGCCGATGAACCAGGCGTCGGTGAAATCATTCACCGTGCCGGTCTTGCCCGCCAGCTCGCCGCCGGCCATCCCGCTGGCCGCCGCCGCCGTGCCCGACCTGACGACTTCGCGCATCATATCCACCATCGTGTAAGCCACGTAATCCGACAGCACCTTGTACGATTTCGGCTGCGCGTCGCCGATCATTTTGCCGTCGCGGTCCACGATTTTGAGAATGCGCGTCGGCTCGACCCGCACGCCGCCATTCGGGAAGGTCGTGTAGGCCGAGACCATCGCGAGCAGCGGCTCTTCAGTCGCGCCCAGGGCCGATGGCAGGAACGGGGCCATCGGGTTGGGGAGGCCGAGCCGCCGCACCATCTGCGTCGCGCTGTTGACGCCGACTTCATCGAGTACCCTGACCGCCGGGATGTTGCGCGACTGCGCGAGCGCCTTCCTGATCGGGATGCGGCCCATAAACCGGTTGTCATAATTGTGCGGCGTCCAGTTGCCGCGCTTGAACGGCGCGTCGTCAACCGGGTCGTCCGGCCTCAGGCCCTCTTCAATCGCGGTGGCATAAATGAAGGGCTTGAAGACCGAGCCGGTCTGCCGCACGGCCTGAGTCGCGTGATTGAATTTATTGGTCGAGAAGTCATAACCGCCGAACATCGCCTTGATGGCCCCGGTCTGGTTTTCGATCAGCACCAGCCCGCCCTGCACTTCGGGGACCTGTTCGAGTCTGACCTCGACGGTGTTATTCGCCTCGTCAACCTTCTCGACCGCGAACTGCGCCAGGTCGCCGCGCTTGAAAAGCTTTGACGGCGGCTTCCCCGTCCATTCGGTGTTCTTCGCGGTGACCGTGGCCGAATAGTTGCCGAAAGAGACCTTCGCGCCGGCGTCACTGACTTCCCTGACGAGGCCGGTCAGGATGTCGCCGACATCCGGGTTGCCGAAAGTCCAGGTCGGGTGGCGGTATTTGTCGAGATCAACTTTCTCCTTTTCGAGGACGTTGGTCAGGCTGCCGTGCCAGCCCCGGCGGCGGTCAAACTTCCGCAGCCAGGCGCGCACGACTTCGGTCGCGTCCTTCTGCGCCTGCGCGTCAATCGTCGTGTAGACGCTCAGGCCCGCGCGGTAGACGTCCATCGCGTCGAGCGCGTTACTCTCCATCACGCGCTGCAACTCCTGGCGCACCTCCTCGACGAAATAGGCGTAAGGCGACTGGTCGTTGCGACCGCGCGCGTCGTTCAGGTTGAGTCTGATCGGCTGCCGCTTCGCCTCTTCGGCTTCGGCGCGCGTGACGTAACCGGCCTCACCCATCTCGGTCAGCACCAGGTTGCGGCGATCGAGCGCCGCCTTCGGGTGGTTGACCGGCGAATAGACCGGCGCCGATTTGAAGAGCGCGGCGAGCAGCGCGTACTCTTCGAGCCTGAGATCCTTGATGTTTTTGCTGAAGTAATAATTCGCCGCCGCCTCGATCCCGTAAGCCCCGCCGCCCATAAACATCTGGTTGCAGTAGAGCGTCATGATCTGGTCCTTGGTGTAGTAGCGTTCGATTTCGAGCGAGTAGAGGATCTCCTTGACCTTGCGCGTGTAGGTCTGGGCGTTGCTCAGGTAAAGCTGCCGCGCCAGCTGCTGCGTGAGCGTCGAGGCGCCCTGCAACCTGCGCCCGCGCAGGTTGTTGACAAAAGACCCGGCCAGACGGATCGGGTCAACCCCGATGTGTTTGTAAAAGCGCTGATCCTCAATCGCGAGGATCGCCTGCTTCATCTTCTCGGGGATCTCCTCGTAACTGAGCGGGATGCGGCGCTCGAGCGACAGTTCTCCGATCACCGTTTTGCCGTCATCAGCATAGACCTTGGTGACCTCGGCGGGGCGGTAATCCCCCAGACTTTCGACCTCGGAGGCGAAGACTGAAAAGCTCGCCTGGTAAGAGATCACCAGCCCGGTCAGCCCGCCGGCGATCAGCGCCAGCACCGTCAGCGCCAGAAACGTGGCGCGGCGGAAGGATTCTTCGACGCGCGCGACCCACCCGGCCAGCCCCGGCGCCAATCCTTTGTTATGCCGGAATTCCTTGTTGTCATCGGGAGAGAGAAAATAATTGTCTGCCATAGCGCCGCGAATTATAGCAGCCCGGGCGCGGGCCGGGGAAGCCATTATGACGTCCTGCGGGAAGAAGCCGCCATTGTTGGATATTAGTGTTTCTGTTAGACTTCGCCCGGCTTATTCATCGTTATATTCATCCTGCTCATCATCAGGCATCTGATTTCAACAGCGGCTGCGGGGAGGGTCGGCCAGAGAGGTGGCGGAAGAGATCACTCAATTGCTCATCAACTGGAGCAACGGGGATCAGTCGGCGATTGACCAGTTGATGCCGCTGGTCTACGACGAACTGCACCGTCTGGCCGCGAGCTACCTGCGGCGCGAGCGCGACAATCACACGCTGCAACCGACGGCGCTCGTCCACGAAGCTTACCTGCGGATGATTGATCAGCACAGCGTCTCGTGGCAGAACCGCGCGCAGTTCTTCGGGCTGGCCGCGCAGGTCATGCGCAACATCCTGGTGGATCACGCGCGGGGTCACCGCGCCGCCAAACGCGGCGGCGCGGAATACACGCTCTCAGTCAGCCGGGCCGACCGGCCTGGCCGCCGCCCCGACTTGAGCCTGATCGCGCTCGACGACGCACTTAATGATCTGGCCGCCATCAAGCCCCAGCACGCGCGCGTCGTCGAATTACGCTTCTTCGGCGGCCTGACGATTGAAGAGACTGCCGAGATCACGGGCATCTCGCATGCGACAGTCGAACGCGACCGGGCCTTCGCCAGAGCGTGGCTGAAGAAGGAACTGAGCGGCTGAATTGAAGCAGCCGGCCCGAAGACAAAGTGAATGGACGGGATTAACAAGATGAACGGGATGATCAAAGGCGATCAGGCCTGTTCCTGCGGCCTGATTCTGTAAATCCTGTCGGACTGTTTTGATTGATTCAGGCGCCGAAACCCGTTGTTATGCACTCCCCCGACCGCCTGCAGAAGATCGAAGAACTCTTTCACGCCGCGCGCGAGCTTGAGCCACAGCAGCGCGCCGGCTTCCTTTCACAAGCCTGCGCCGATGACCCGGCCCTGCGCGCGGAGGTCGAATCGCTGCTCGCCGAGCATGAAGAGCCCGGCGGTTTCATTGACTCACCGGCCTGGGAAGGCGCGGCTGAACTGCTGACACAGGCAGACCCGCAACCGCCGGCGAAATCGCTCGTCGGGCAGGTGATCGGGCATTACCACATCAAGGCCCCGCTCGGCAGGGGCGGGATGGGTGAAGTCTGGCTGGCTTACGACACCGCGCTCGGTCGCCGGGTCGCGCTCAAGCTCCTGCCCGCCGAATTCACCCGCGACGCCGAACTCGTCCGCCGCTTTGAACTCGAAGCCAGAGCCGCTTCCGCGCTCAACCACCCGAACATCCTCACGATTCATGAAATCGGGAAAGTTGATGAACTGCATTTCATCGCGACCGAATACATCGAAGGCGTGACGCTGCGCCGGCGGCTGCTCGACGGACGGATGAGCCTGACTGAATCGCTCGACGTGATGATCCAGGCCGCAGCCGCGCTCGCCGCGTCGCACGAGGCCGGGGTCATCCACCGCGACATCAAGCCCGAAAACATCATGCTCCGGCCCGACGGGTACGTCAAAGTGCTGGATTTCGGGCTGGCCAGGGTGACCCGCAACCCGTCGGCCTTCAGTTCTACAGAGAGCGAATTCATCACCCGGCAGTCAACGGAAACGGCGCCCGGCAGAGTGATGGGGACTGTTTCTTACATGTCGCCGGAACAGACGCGCGGCCAGCGCGTGGATGCGCGCACCGACATCTGGAGCCTTGGCGTGGTGCTTTACGAAATGCTCGCCGGGTGGCGCCCCTTCGAGGCCGGAACTGTCCCCGACATCTTCGTGGCGATTCTGGAACGCCAGCCCCCGCCGGTCGCCAGTCGCCTGCCACAGGCCCCGCCGGAACTCGAACGCGTCATCACGAAGGCGCTTGCAAAGGACAGAGAACAGCGTTACGCCACCGCGCAGGAGCTGGGCAACGAGCTGAAGGCGCTCAGGCGCCGGCTCGAATACGAGACTGCGCCCGCGCCCGCCGCGGTGACTGAAGACCCAGCGCAGGAGACGCCAACGCTCACCCCGGCCCCCAAAGCGACGGCCCCGGAAGTGGCAATAAAAAAAGAGGCGAAGGCTGCCGCGCAAAGCGATCCCGAATCAGGCGCGACACAGCCGCTCGTCGGCCAGCTCACCGAGCCACAGAAGATCAATATTCCCGGCCCGGCCATCCCGGCCCTCGTGCGGCAACCGAAGCTCGGCGCTTCCCGGCTGCTCATTGGCGCGGCGACCCTGCTCGCCCTGATCGTCATTGGTTTGGCATTGTGGAAGTGGTCGCGTCCTGCTCCTGCCGGCACGGCTCCGTCCGCCGTGAATGCACCAGCGGCGCTGCCGGAACGCGCGATGAGCTACTCGCTGACCGTGCAGAAAATGCGCGACGGCAACCCGTATCAGGAACCATTTGAATCATCGGGTCAGGAGATTTTTGAGAACGGCTGGCAATTCCGGCTCAATTTCTCCAGCCCGCAGCCAGGCTTTCTGTACCTGCTCAACGAAGGCCCGCTCGTCCAGGGCGCGATCACTTTCAATTACCTCTTCCCTACCCCGAAACAGAATAAAGGCCAATCGCAGGTCGCCGCCGGGCAGAAGATCCAGACCGGGCAGTACGTCTTCGACGAACATCAGGGCACGGAAAAATTCTGGCTGATCTGGTCGGCAAACCCGGTCAGCGAACTGGAGCTGCTCAAGTCCGCGGCGAATCAGGCAGACAAGGGCGTGATCAGCGACCCGAATCAGATCGGCATCGTGCGGTCATATCTCTCGCAGCATTCCGCCACAAAACCCGAAATCGAAAAGGACAAAGCCAGAAAGCAGACGAACGTGAAAGCTCGCGGCGACGTGCTGGTCAGCCTGATCGAACTTGAACACCACTGAAATAAGTGGCGGCAATAACTTTTTCCCATTCGCCTGAGGGGATTGATTCGCGGATTTCGCTCTCAGGAACGGCAGCATAAAAATGCACGGGCTTCAATAACGTCAGAGGATAGTGATGAGCATCGAGGAAGAAAGAAGGATTGATTTGCAGACGCGGCGCCTGCCCCGCATCGCCCCGGGCAGCTTCTCACCCGGACTGTCGGGAGTGCAGACGCTCGACCTCTCAACCGCCGACCCCGAGCCGGCGCCTTTCTTCGCGCTGGCCGGGCGCAAGGGGGCGGTCTTTCAAAAGAAGAAGCGAGACCCGGATGACAGCAGTGCGTGGGGGCTCGGCGAACCTGACAGTTCCCTCGAATTCGACCTGACGCTGCCCGTCAGGCACGGCGTCGTTCTGATCCTCGAGATGCGCCGCACGACGGTCGGCGAGCATGCGGATAACCCGCTGACCATCAATGTCAACGGGCACGAAATGCGCGTGGACGTTGACCCGCACAATCTGCATTTTTCGAGACAATCCTGGTACCTGCCGAATTATCTGCTCGAAAAGGGGAAGAATCAGATCAGCCTCAGCCTCGCGCCCGACGCGCAGACAGAGCTGCGGCTGAAGTCGGCGGCGGTCATGCGATTTGATCTGCAGCGGCAGCTCCAGACCAAATGGTGCTGGGCGGCGGTCACCACCAGCCTGCTCAATTTCTTCAACCCCGATAACACCCCGACTCAGTGTCAGGTGGTGCAGCAATGCCTGAGCCTGAATCATGACTTCGATCCCGAAGCCACTGACTGCTGTCAGCAGGGCAGTAGTAAAGCGTGCAACCTCACCTACAAGCTGCCGGACGCGCTCGATGAAATGGAACTGCTCTTCTCGCGCTGCAACTACCCGCTCTCGCTCGACGAGATTCGGGGGCAGATTCAGGCGGGCGTGCCCGTGGCCGTGCGGATCAAATGGCGCGGCGGCGGCGGTCACTTCGTCGTGATCACGGCGGTCTTCGATGACCCGGACGGGGACGAGCAGACCTGGCTCAGGATCGCCGACCCGCTCGATCAGGCCGCGTCTTACATCACTTATCGCACGCTCAAAAATCGCTACAAGGGCGAGGGCCGCTGGACTCACTCTTACGTCTTCCAGAAGGAAAGAGAACGTCGCCGGTAAGGCCCGGCCACGGAGGAGGCATGCCGATCAAGCACCAGCAACCGCCCGAAAAATCGCTCGAGGCTTTACGAGAAGCGACGAAGAAGATGCCCAAAGTGTATGCCGAGGTCGCCGGAATGATCCGGGACATACTGGCTCAACCCGACCAGCACTGGCCGCACCCCGTCTACGTCGCCGGCCTGAGGGATATGGCTTCAGCCAATGGCCTGCGCAAAGCGCAGATGATCGGCTGGAGGTATCTGGCCCGGGTGGGCAGCGACCGCAACTACGCCATCGAAGTGCAGCACGATGACGACGGGACCGATCACCGGCTGGCCGAACTCGACAAGGGCCCGTACATTGACGGGATGTACAGGGTGCTTGGAGACAAAAACCTCGCGCGGAAAGTCGGGGCGACCGCGCTCCGGCCCGCCGTTCTGCGGATCAACGCGCTCAAGGTTTTCGCGGTCTGGCTGCGCGCCGACGACCCGGAGAAGGAACTGATCATCCCCATCCCGCCGGCGCCGCCACCGCTGAAGCCCTGGCAGGCCTACACCGTCAAAGAGTTCCAGGACGAATTGAGAGACGAGGCGAAGGAGGATCTGGCACACGACTCGTCGGATGCCTGACCCCAGGGCCAGTAACGTTCACGCAACCGCGCGCGACCGGAGAAGCCGGCGACCCGTCAACAGGCCGCCTGAATCAATCACCCCAATCAAGGAGAACCTGTCATGCCAACAAAAGGCCCCGCGAAAAAAACCGAAAAAACCGCAGCCGCGGCGAAACCCGTGGTGAAAAAACCAAAACGCCCGAAGAATGATGAAGGCGGCGGCGAGGAAGCGGGCAATTCAAGATCGGTAAGCGGCGGGAGTGGTAGTTAATTAGTATTGCCCGCAGGCGTGAGAGGGCGAAAGACTCTGTGATCAGTCCGCTGCCTGATCAGCGCTCCCTCACGCCTGCGGTATCGTTCAGGGTCATTCAGTTTTCGGTTTGATACCGATCAGCGTCAGCGCTTTCCAGGGTTGCGCGGCCAGACGACGACAGGCCGCCGCGAGATTGCTTTCACCAGCCGCACGCAACAGGCCGAT
>Ga0070741_10006179_pt1 | contig 25963 bp, 20 predicted proteins | sample Coa_R1_4_FD_66440 | JGI IMG/M metagenome (GOLD analysis project Ga0070741, IMG submission 66440) | Surface soil microbial communities from Centralia Pennsylvania, which are recovering from an underground coalmine fire - Coalmine... | ecosystem: Environmental > Terrestrial > Soil > Unclassified ... | reverse complement strand
TCTTCGGCGTAGACCCGGACGCGTACGCCTTCAGCGAATTCATCTCCCAGTTCCTGTCGAAGTACGGTCGCTGGAACTCACCCAAGTACCTCTTCGGTGAGAGCTACGGCACGCCCCGCTCGGCTGTCGTGGTCAACCAGCTCGAGTCCGACCGCTCGATCGATCTGAACGGAGTCATCCTGCTCTCCCAGATCCTCAGCTTCGATCTCAGCGCGGACCGGCCCACCAGCAACCCCGGCGTGGATCTGCCCTATCAGACCGTGCTGCCAACCTACGCGGCCACCGCCTGGTACCACCACAAGCTGCCGGCCGAGCACCAGAATCTGGAGGCTTTTCTGAGCGAGGTCGAGCAGTTCGCCATGGGTGATTATGCGCGTGCACTGGCCGCCGGCTCGGATCTGAGCGCAAATGATCGCGCGGCGATCGCGGAAAAACTCCACCAGTACACCGGGCTTCCCGTGGACTACATCCTGCGGGCCGATCTGCGCATCGACGGCGGCGAATTCCGCCAGAATCTGCAGGAAGACGGCAGTCTGACGACCGGCCGGCTCGACACGCGCTTCTCTGGTCCTGACATCGATCCGCTCAGCCAGCGTGCCGACTATGATCCGCAGTCCACAGCCCTCGGATCTGCCTACGTGTCAGCCTTCAATGAGTACGTGCGCAAGGATCTGCACTACGGAGAGGGTAAGATCTTCAAGCCGAGCATCCGCACGTTCCGCACCTGGAACTTCTCTCATCAGCTCCCCGGGCAGAGCGAGGCGCCCATGTCCACCCGTCAGGGGACCAATGTCATGCCGGATCTGGCGAACGCCATGAAGCTCAACCCCAACCTCAAGGTGCAGTTGAATGCCGGCTACTTCGATCTGGCAACTCCCTTTTACCAGGGCATCTACGAGATGCACCATCTGCCGATTCCGCCGCAGCTGCAGTCCAACATCGAATATCGCTTCTACGAGTCCGGCCACATGGTGTATGCCAAGGAGTCCTCGCTCAAGCAGCTGCACGACAACGTCGCGGACTTCATCCGCCGGACCAGCAACACAGGCTCCTGAATGCGCAAGCTTGCCCTCGGTGCCCTGACGGCCAGTGTGGCGCTCGGCGCAGCCGTCGTGGATGGACAAGCTCCCACCGCCGAGCAGAGCCCCTCCCCCACGCGCCTCGTGCATCGCTTTCTGGATGTCGAGATCTCACCCGATGGGAAGTGGGTCGCCTCCGTCGAAGGCAATGTGCCCCTCAACGGCTACTATCCCGCTGTTCGGCAACTCGTCGTCCGGACCGTGCAAGGCAAGAGTGAGACCCGGATCGACCTGCCCTGTGGGCAGGTCGAGCAGTGCTGGCCTGGATCTCCCACCTGGACGGCCGATAGCCGCCATCTGAGCTTCACCTTGCGCAAGCCCGGCAGCCACGCCTACTCGATCTATACCGTCGAGCCCGGTGGCGGCGGGTTGACGGATCTGATCGACTTCAGCGGCACCCTCATCGACCTGCGATACATGCCCGACGGGCGCCTCGCCATGCTGGCCACCGAGGGCGCCCGCAAGGAAGTGGGCGCGACCGAGGCGGGCACGCCCGTGGCCGGAGATCTCGATCAAGCCCCGCCCGAGCAGCGCATCGCCCTCCTGGATCACGGCTCACTGCAGTGGGTCTCACCCGCCAATCTGTTCGTGTACGAATACGACTGGCGGCCCGATGGCCATGGATTTGTCGGAACGGCTGCACCCGGCAATGGTGATGATCACTGGTGGACGGCGAAACTCTATGCCTTCCCAGCCGCCGGTGCGAGCGCCCAGATCCTCTACAGTCCCGACAACGCGCGCCAGCAGATCGCCATGCCCAAGGTTTCGCGCGATGGGCGCAGCGTCGCCTTCATCGGCGGAATCATGAGCGACTTCGGCTCCACGGGCGGAGACCTGTTTGTGCTGCCGATCGAAGGGGGCGCTGCGATCGACCTGACACATGACATGCCCTTCTCCGCAACCTCCCTCGCCTGGGGCTGCAAGGGGCATCTCATGGCCAAGCTGCTGGCGGGGGACAAGTCCGAGATAGCCGATATGGGCACCGGCCACGGTGCAATCACACCCCATGTTCTCTGGAGTGGCGCGGAATCCCTCTCGCGACACGATGCCGGCGTTTCCTGGGCGTGCTCGTCCTCCGGAGTGACTGCGACGGCCCACGATTCCTTCACGGCCCCGCCTGAAATCGAGGTCGGAGTGATCGGGCGCTGGCATGACATCACGAACGTGAATGCCGGCATGGGCTTGCCCGCGCGCGTGCAGAGCCTGCACTGGAAGAACGAAGGCTTCGACGTGCAGGGCTGGCTGCTGCTGCCCGAGCATGTCAGCGGAAAGATTCCGCTGGTGACCATCATTCATGGCGGGCCCGCCTCAGCGGCCGAGCCCACCTTCAGGGGTCCGGGGCTGGAGGAGCGGCTGCTGCAGCAGGGGTATGCGCTGTTTCATCCCAACCCGCGCGGCAGCTATGGTCAAGGCGAGCGTTTCACCGCGGCCAACGTGCGCGACTTCGGTCACGGCGACTTGCGGGACGTGCTCGCCGGAATCGATGCGGCGGAGAAGGCCGCTCCGATCGATGAGACGCGCCTGGGGCTGACCGGAGGCAGCTATGGCGGCTTCATGACCATGTGGGCGGTCACGCAGACCCATCGCTTCAAAGCGGCCGTGGCCGCCGCCGGAATCAGCGACTGGATCTCCTACTACGGCGAGAATGGTATCGATGCCTGGATGATCCCGTACTTCGGGGCTTCTGCCTACAATGACCCGGACGTGTACGCGAAATCCTCCGCCATCAACTACATCCGCAACGTGCGTACCCCGACGTTCGAGTATGTTGGTGAGCGCGACATCGAATGCCCTGCCCCTCAGACTCAGGAATTCTGGCACGCGCTCAAGGACCTCGGCGTGCCGACCTCGATCATGATCTATCCGGGCGAGGGGCACGGCCTGCGCGAGCCGGCGCACAACGAGGATGCACTGCGCCGCACACTCGACTGGTTCGATCTTTACCTCAAATGACGGCCGCGCGTGAGTTCACCGCCGCGCGCGGCGACCGGGCCGGCGGTTGGCTGGGTCAGACTCGCTCGGAGGTCCTCGCGCGCAATGGGATCGTCGCCACCAGCCAGCCTCTGGCTGCGCAGGCGGGGTTGCAGATCCTGAAGCAGGGCGGCAATGCCTTCGATGCCGCGGTCGCCACCGCGGCGGTGTTGAACGTGGTGGAGCCGGCCGGCGCGGGCCTGGGGGGCGATGTGTTTGTCCTGGCATGGGTGGCCCGGGAGAAGCAGCTGGTTGCCTTGAATGGCAGCGGGCGCGCTGCCGCCGGTGCCACGCCGGAGCGCCTCGCCGAGCGCGGTCATACGAAGGAAATGCCACGCCGCTCCATCGATGCGGTCACCGTTCCGGGAGCTGTCGATGCCTGGGACGTGCTGCTGAAGCGTGCAGGTACCCTGAGCTTCCGCGAGACTCTGGAGCCCGCCGCTACCTTGGCCGAGGAAGGCTTCGGACTCACGGAACGCATCTACGAGGACTGGGTCCGCGACGTGGAGACGCTCCGAGCCGACCGCGATTCGGCGGCGGTCTACCTGATCGACGGCAACGCGCCGCGCCTCTACTCGACTTTCCGTAACCCCGATCTCGCACGCGCCTTGCGCGTGTTGCAATCGCGGGGGAAGGAGGCCTTCTATCAAGGCGAGATCGCGCGGGCAATCGTGGCCAAGTCCCAGGCGCTCGGCGGCATGCTCACGCTGGAGGATCTGGCCGGGACTCGAGCCACCTGGGAGGCCCCGCTGTCCACCCACTATCACGGGTTCGATGTCTTCGAGATGCCTCCCAACACGCAGGGCTTCGCCGCGCTCGAGATCCTCAACATTCTCGAGGCCTATGCCGAGAAGTCCGGAGTGACTCTCGCGGAGCTCGGCCCGCGCTCGAGCGCGTACTGGCACCTGCTGGTCGAGGCCAAGAAGCTTGCCTACGCAGATCTGTACGAATTCAACGCCGACCCGGCTTTCACCAATGTTCCGATCGAGCACCTGCTCTCGAGATCGCATGCGCAGGAGCTCTGCGCGGCGATCGACCCGCGTGCGGCGCGCACCCCTGAGCCCCGCGGAGACCCCGTTGGCGGCACCGTCTACATCGCTGCCGCGGACCGCTGGGGCAACATGGTCTCCTTCATCTACAGTGTCTACGAGGGGTTCGGCTCGGGCATCACCGTGCCGGGCTACGGCTTCGTGCTGAATAACCGTGGCGCCCTCTTCTCACTGGCGCCCCGCAGTGCCAATGTGATTGCGCCGCGCAAGCGGCCTTTCCAGACGATTCTGCCCGGTTTTCTGATGCGCGCTGGCGAGCCGGTAATGGCCTTCGGCCTCATGGGTGGCGGACAGCAGGCACAGGGGCACGCGCAGGTGCTGGTGAGCATGATCGATCTGGGCGCCAATCCGCAGGCGGCCAGCGATGCGGCACGCTTCGCGCACTGGCAGGCCTCCAACACCCTCAATCTGGAGACCGGCCTCTACGAGATGCTGGGCCCGCAGTTGCGCGCGCTCGGCCACGATGTAGTTGCGGGCAATGGCCTGGACATGGGCGGCTTCCAGGCGATCTGGTTCGATCCCGATCGCAAGGCGCCGCACGCCGCAGGCTCAACGAGCCAGGCGATAGCCGGGGTCTATCGGGCCGCCTCCGATCATCGCAAGGACGGCTGCGCCGCCGGCTGGTGAGCTCAGTGCCCGGGTTCGAACAGCACCTCTGACGGCCCCCGCTCGCTGCGCAACTTGGCGGCCACGCGCTCCGCACCCGCCAGCACGCGCAGCGCGTTCTCGCCTGCGACCTTGGCGACATCCGCATCCGACCAGCCGCGGCGCATCAGCTCTTCGAGCAGCGCGGGATAGTGATCGACGCCTTCCAAGCCTTTTGGCGTATCCGGAATGCCGTCGAAGTCCGATCCCAGGCCCACGCAATCCACGCCGGCCACCTGGCGAACGTGATCAATGTGGTCAGCGACCTGGGCGAGTGTCGTGACCGGCCGGGGGTGGGCGCTGTCCCATTTCTCCAACGCGGCCTTGGCCCGATCGGGCTGGCCGATATACAGGCCGCCGTAGGGCGGGCTGCTGTAGCGCGCCTGCTCGGCCGCCCGGTCGGCCTCCCACTGATTGCGCGCCTCGGAGACGTACTCCGGAGCGAAGTTCACCATCACCACACCACCGTTCGCGGCCACCAGCTTCAGGATGTCATCGGGCACGTCACGCGGATGATCGACCAGGGCGCGTGCCGAGGAATGCGAAAAGATGACCGGCGCCTGGGTGACCTGCAGGGCGGCGCGCATCGTATCGGGCGAGACGTGGCTGAGGTCCACCAACATGCCGAGCCGATTCATTTCGCGCACGACTTCCTGTCCGAAGGGTGTGAGCCCGTGGTGTTGAGGCGCATCGGTCGCGGAATCCGCCCAGCCCGTGGTCAGCACGTGAGTCAGTGTCATGTACCGGGCGCCGAGCTCATACATCTGTCGCAGCACGGCCAGCGAGTTATCGATCTGGTGGCCCCCTTCGATGCCGATGAGCGAGGCGATCTTGCCGGCCTTGTGGATGCGGCGCACATCGGCGGCCGTGTATGCCATCTCGAAGTCCGCCGGATAACGTGCCGCCATCCGCTTGACGAGATCGATCTGCTCCACGGTGGCCTGGACTGCCTCGAAACCCTTGTAATCCGCCGGCACATAGACCGACCAGAACTGACCGCCGACCATGCCGGCGCGTAGCCGCGGGATGTCGGTCATCAACGGCGCCTCACCTGTTGGTGCACGGAGCTTCGAGGTGTCGCTTTTCAGATCGATCCCGGCAAGCTGCCCGTGCATGCGGGTGCGGATCTCCCACGGTAGGTCGTTGTGTCCATCGATGAGCGGCGTTCGCTGCAGGATGCGTGCGAGGCGGGCGTGATAGTCCGTATCGGCTGCAAAACCCAGGCATGGCGCAAGGGCCGCCAGCAGCGCCAGGCAGAGTCCGGGCAGAAACGACCTCGATTGCGGGATCATGAGATTCAGTCTCCTCGTTCTGATGTGCACAGGGGCGGCGAAGTGGAGCACAGCCGCTCGGAAACGTGCAATGCACGAGCTTGGCGGGCGGGCACCATCCTTGCAAGCCCATGACCCCCATGGCAGAACGACCCGCGACAAAGCTCGCCTATCGTCCCGACATCGACGGACTCCGCGCCGTCTCCGTCCTCGCTGTAATCGGCTATCACGCTTTTCCGGCCGTTTTCCCCGGCGGATTCTTCGGCGTGGATGTGTTCTTCGTGATCTCGGGCTTCCTGATCTCGAGCCTCATCTTCGGTCAACTGCAGCGCTCTACATTCAGTCTGGGTGATTTTTACAGGCGTCGCATCCGGCGCATCCTGCCCGCCCTCATCATCGTTCTGGCTGCCTGCCTGGCCTTCGGGTGGTATGCCCTCCTGCCCGAGGAGTACGGCTATCTCGGCAGGCAGGTCGCAGCTGCGGCCGCCTTCGTGTCGAACTTCGCGCTCTGGACCGAGACGGGCTATTTCGCCCCCGCCACGCAGCTGAAGCCGCTCCTGCACCTGTGGTCACTCGGGATCGAGGAGCAGTTCTATCTGCTCTGGCCGCTGCTGCTGCTGCTTCTGAGCAGGCGCCGGCTGGCGACCGGATGGGTCATCGCGCTCTTCACCGGCGGCTCCTTCGCCTGGGATCTGCTTCTGGTGCGGCATCATCCGACGGCCGCCTTCTACTTCCCGCTCTCACGCTTCTGGGAACTCGGGCTCGGATGTTTCATGGCGTGGCTCAGCTGCGGCTCACCGGGCCGGCCACCGCCCATGCGTGCGTGGGGTGCGGCGGTAGCCTCACTGCTGAGCGTGGCGGGTTTGAGCATGATTCTCGTGGCTGTGTTTTGCTGCAACAGTCACAGTGGCGTCCCGGGATGGCCGAGTCTTCTGCCAACACTCGGTGCGCTGTGCATCGTCGCGCAGCCGGGGAAAAGCGGTTTTCAGCGGCGGATCCTCGCCTATCCACCCCTGGTGTTCGTCGGACTGATCAGCTACCCGCTGTATCTGTGGCACTGGCCCATTCTGTCCTTTGCCGCGATTCTGCATTCGGGCACGCCCAATCTGCTGACGCGCTGGGCCTGCGTCGTGTTGGGTTTCGGGCTGGCGATCCTGACTTATCGCCTCATCGAGAAGCCGATCCGCGCAGGAGGCCACTGGCGGCCGCTCAGTCCGGCGCTGCTGGGCTCACTGGTGGTGGCGGGGCTGGCGGGGCTGACGGTCTTCCATGCCGCGGGGTTTGGGCACCGATTCGATCGCCAGGTCGCCGCCATACGCCCGCAGGCCAAGACTGACCCGCTGTGCGAGGAGACGGTGGATACGCATATCCCATTCAACTATTGCAAGCGCACGAGCGAGCAGCCACCCGATGTGGTTTTTCTGGGTGACTCGCAGACCGAGGCGGTTTACGAGGGAGCCGCTGCGGCACTCGGCAAAAGCTACTCGCTTATGATGCTGGCGCGCGGCGGCTGCCCGCCTACCCTGAACGCCTCCGTGCAGGGCTTGTACCCGTCCGAGTCTGCGCAACAGAACTGCAACAAAACCTGGAACGAGTTCGTTGAGTACGTGCAGAAAGCCCGACCGCGGCTGGTGGTGCTGGTCGGCGCGGGCACCCGGTTCTTCGATGCCAACTCGCCGAAGGATGCGAGTGCGAAGCGGGCCGCTTTCAAGCGCGGCATGGAAAACCTACTCGGTGCGCTGCAGGCTACCTCCCGCGTTGTGTACGTGCGTGAGATTCCCGAATTTCAGAGCTCACCGTCCTGCTATCTGCGTCCATTCAGATTGCCGGGCACCCGTTGCTCGGCCTTCCTCGCGCGCGGCGCCCTGGAGTTGCATCGCTCGGCCTACAGTACTGCTCTCGAGGAAGTGAAGGACCGGTTTCCGTCCCTCGTGCTCGTTGACCCCATCCCGGCTCTGTGCAACTCGCGCTATTGTTCCGAGCAGTTGCAGTCGGGCGAGATGCTGTACCGGGATGAGATCCACCTGACGCAGGCGGGGGGTCGCCGCGTGGCCAAGGGGACGGGACTTTTGCAGCTGATTCGCGACACCATCGACTATCCGGGTTAACAAAGCGTGCGTACCATGTGCGCGCCTGCCGCGGACCGCCTCCCGGCAGCGCGCTCCATAACCTAAGGGTAGGCACGGTGGCAAAGGTTCTTCCGGGAGTGGGTCCGCGCTCGGCGCAGGTGCTGGTGCTCGTTGGTGCCACGGGCGATCTGGCCCGCCGCAAGCTCCTGCCAGGTTTGTTTTACCTCGCCACGGCGGGATTCATTCCTGCCTGTCGCATTGTCGGCGTGTCACTCGATAGCCTCGACGCGGATGGCTTTCGCAGCGTGGCGCGCGCTGCGCTGAATGAATTCTCCACCCGCAAGATCCTTGAGGCGGACTGGGACGTCTTTGCCAGGTGCTTGGACTATGTGCCGCTGTCGGCGGGCGCCGCCGCGCTCGCCGGTGCGGTGCGAAAAGCCGAGCAGGCCTTCAGCGGCGATTGCGAGCGCCTGCACTACTTGAGCGTGCCCCCGGGGGCGGCGCTCTCGGCCGTGCGCCTGCTGGGTGAGGCTGAGCTCGTGCCGCGTTCGCGAATCGTGATGGAAAAGCCCTTCGGCACGGACCTGGCCAGCGCGGTCTCGCTGAATGCAAAGCTGCACGAGGTATTCGCCGAGGAGCAGATCTTCCGGATCGACCATTTCCTCGGCAAGGAGCCGGCGCAGAACATTCTCGCCTTCCGCTTCGCGAACGGCCTGTTCGAGCCCATCTGGAATCGCAACTTCATCGATCATGTCCAGATCGATGTGCCCGAGACGCTCAGTCTCGGCACCCGGGCGGCCTTCTATGAGGCCACGGGTGCGTACCGCGATATGGTCGTGACCCACTTGTTCCAGATCCTTGCCTTCATGGCCATGGAGCCGCCCACCGCACTCGAGCCCGCTCCCATCAGCGAGGAGAAGAACAAGGTCTTTCGCAGCATGCTGCCCATCCAGCCGACCGATGTGGTGCGCGGGCAGTACACCGGATACCGCTCCGAGCCCGGGGTGAGTGCCGATTCGGAGACGGAGACCTTCATCGCGCTGAAATGCTCGATCGACAACTGGCGCTGGGCGGGAGTGCCGTTCTATCTGCGCACCGGCAAGCGCCTCGCCGAAGGCCAGCGGATCATCTCCATTGCTTTCCGCGAGCCGCCGAAGAGTATGTTTCCCCCCGGCTCCGGAGTCGGTGCGCAGGGTCCCGACCACCTCACCTTCGACCTCGCCGATGCCTCCAAGATGTCATTGTCCTTCTACGGCAAGCGGCCTGGCCCGGGGATGCGTCTCGACAAACTCAGCCTGCAGTTCGCCATGCACGATACCGGGCTCGTCGGAGACGTGCTCGAGGCCTACGAGCGGTTGATTCTCGATGCCATGCGCGGCGATCACACACTGTTCACGACCGCGGAAGGGATTGAGCGGCTGTGGGAAGTCTCGATGCCCCTGCTGGAGGCACCGCCGCCGGTGCGCCACTATGCGCCCGGCTCCTGGGGCCCGAATGCCATTCACCAACTCGTCGCACCGAGCGCCTGGCGCCTGCCCTTCGAGCGGGCATGGCGCGATCCGAACCGGACGGGAAGCTAAGCCCCGCCGGCGGCCGGCTAAACCGCCTTCAGATCAGTGCCCGCGTGACGACCGCGCGAATGGCCTCGCGCAGCCGGTCCGAGCGCTCATCCTCCAGATCACAAACCGCCACAGCCGCCTGGCTGTCACGAAGCTGAGTCAGCTGGTGGCGGGCGGTGCGCACCGCCTCCTCCGCCGTACCGCCGCATCCCGTGCACTGAGGATAGTCGGGGAGCGTGGCGCGGTATTCCACCGCATCGCCGTGCTCGACTCGCTCCACGCGGTAGGCGTGCAGTCCGATATTCAGAGCGTCTTCGAAATTCATCCTTGTTACATTCCGGTAAATCGCTCATGAGGACAGGCAAGAACCGGGCCAGATGCACTGGCCGACCCGTGCGTGCAGGTATAACCCGCACCTCACCACAGCTGCCCTGTCGGGATCTGCGACGCAGCTCGCATGGCGCCACGGTGTTCTGTCAAGAAATGTACGAAACGTGTCCGCAGTCAGGGTTGGAAGCCGGGGTGTTGGTCCAACCACCTGACACCGGAGCTTGGCTGTTGCAGGTACATTCTTCCATGGCATGAAAGAAATATTTCACAGGGACGGAGGATATTTGGTCGTCGCGCGCCGTTGTACCGCCTTACTAGACAGCGGCCATGCCCCACGAGACAGCGGCCATGGAAGTGTTACCTTACTGCGGTTCGCCTCCAGCTCCGGGTGAGCTGCTCACCCGATTCAACATCGACCCCGTCCTGATTTTGGCGTTGGTGGTGCTGGCCGGCACTCATCTGTGGGCGGCACGGGGTACGCACACGCGTTGGTACGCCGCAGGCGGCTGGCTCATTACCGCTGCAGCGCTGTTGTCTCCGCTGTGCGCACTGTCGGTCTCCCTTTTCAGCGCACGCGTCGCGCAGCACATGATTCTGGTCTTGCTCGCTGCGCCGTTGATCGCTCTGGCGTGGCCACGAGCCTCGCATCGCACCGGCGCACTGGGTCTGTGGGGGAGTGCAGCCGCATTCTTCCTGGCACTGTGGTTCTGGCACATGCCGGTGCCTTATGACCTGACCTTCAGCTCGACTCCGATCTACTGGACGATGCACCTGACGCTCTTTGGCTCTGCAGTCCTGCTGTGGCGCGAGCTTCTGCATCACAGATCCGACAGGACCGCGGATGTGTTAGCCGCCGGCGCGCTCACATCCATGCAGATGGGCCTGCTCGGTGCGGTCTTGACCTTCGCGGGGCATCCGATGTTCCTCTGGCACCTGACGACGACGGCCGCCTGGGGGTTCACCCCGCTGCACGACCAGCAACTTGGCGGCGTCTTCATGTGGGTGCCGGGCATTGCACTGTTTCTGTGTGCTGCCCTGCGCTCCTTGGGCCGTCTGTGGAGGGTGCTCGAGGAAGCCGGCTCGCCATGAGCGGCGCGACCCCCCTCACCTATCTGACTGCCGCCGGCCATCGCGCCGCAACGATTCTGCCCCTGACCTGGTTCACGCTGATCATCTCGGTGCTGGTGTGCGTGATCATTGCCGTGCTGCTTTGGGGGGCCATCCGACGTGCGCGTGGCAGCGGCGGTGCGGCAGAGACCCGATCCGTCGAGGTTGAACCCGGGCCAAGCGGCGCCCGCTGGATCAGCATCGGTCTGTTGATTTCCGCCGTACCGTTGCTCGCCACGCTCATCTGGACGATGGTCGCCATAGCGGCCACCTCCGGACCCCCCTCGCCTCCCGGCTTAACACTCGATGTGACCGGCCATCAGTGGTGGTGGGAAGTGCGCTACGACGCCGCCGAGCCCGATCGCTCCTTCGAGACCGCTAACGAGATCCACATCCCCGTCGGCGTACCGGTGCGCGTGAGACTGCACGGCGGCGACGTCATCCACAGCTTTTGGGTGCCGGCGCTCACGGGCAAGACCGACACCATTCCCGGACAGACCAACCTCAGCTGGATGGAAGCGCGCGGGCCCGGCCGCTTCCGAGGTCAGTGCACGGAGTACTGCGGCGCTCAGCATGCCCACATGGGGCTCGAAGTCGTAGCGCAGCCTCAGGCGGATTTCGATCGCTGGCGCGCCGCCCAGCTGCGCCCGGCAGGGGCTCCCCAGACTTCCGCGCAGCAGCGGGGATTGGCGGTGGTCGAGTATCGCTGTGGGCTCTGCCACCAGGTGCGCGGCACTCAGGCGGGAGCGGTCGCCGCCCCCGATCTGACTCACCTCATGAGCCGGCGCACCCTGGCGGCGGGGCTGTTGCCTAACACACCGGGCAACCTCGCCGGCTGGATCCAGAATGCTCAGGAGTTCAAGCCGGGTACGCTCATGCCCAATCAGTATCTTTCGGGTCAACAGCTCTCGGACGTCCAGGCCTACCTGGAGAGTCTGCAATGAGGGTGGCGGACTTTCGCGCGCCGGCCGTGGGGCCCACCACTGCCGAGCATGAAAGCAGGCTGAAGCGGCTCTGGGAAACCTCCCCGGGACTGGAAGGGTTTCTGGGGACCGTCGATCACAAGCAGATCGGCATCCGCTACATCGTGACGGCTTTCATTTTCCTCGCACTCGGTGGGATCGAAGCGCTCGTGATGCGCCTGCAGCTGGCCGGTCCCAACCTCAGTCTGCTCACGCCGGAACAGTACGATCAGCTGTTCTCGACGCATGGCATGACGATGATCTTTCTGTATGCCTCGCCGATTTTGTCGGGCTTCTCGAACTACCTGTGGCCGTTGCTGCTCGGCAGCCGCGACATGGCTTTCCCGAGGCTGAACGCCCTGAGCTACTGGATCTATCTTGCGAGTGGGATCTTTCTTTACGTGGGCTTTCTCACGGGCAACGGGCCCAACGATGGCTGGTTCAATTACGTGCCGTATGCCGACCGGGACTACAACCCGGGGCTCAACGAGGACTTCTACTCTCTCGGCATGGTGTTTCTCGGCATCTCGACCACGATCGGCGCAGCCAACTTCATCGTGACCGCCATGCGCACCCGCGCGCCCGGCATGGCGCTGAATCGGATGCCGGTCCTCATCTGGGGCACGCTCACGGCGAGCGCAGCCAATCTCGTGGTGGTGCCGGCAGTGAGCCTGGCCTTCTTTCTGCTGTGGCTCGAGCGCCAGTTCGGCGCCCACTTCTTCGATCCGGCCGGCGGCGGTCAGCCCTTGCTGTGGCAACACCTCTTCTGGATCTTCGGTCATCCCTGGGTGTATGCGATCGTGCTGCCGGCGATGGGCATGGTCTCGCACGCTCTGCCGGTGTTCTGCCGCAGGCCGCTGGTGGGCTACGGGATCGTGGCCCTCTCCACGGTCGCCACCATGGTGCTGGGATTTGGGGTGTGGGTCCATCACATGTTCGCCACGGGTCTGCCCGGGCTCGGACTGTCCTTCTTCTCCGGCGCATCGATTGCCATTGTCTTCCCGTCAGCGGTGGCCGTGTTTGCCTGGCTCGCCACCCTCTGGCTGGGCCGCCCCGTGATCACCACAGCGTTCCTGTATTTCTCCTCGATGATCCTCATGTTCGTGATCGGCGGTGTCTCCGGCTTCATGACCGCGAGCGTCCCGGTGGACTGGCAATTGACCGACACGTACTTCGTCGTAGCGCACATCCACTATGTGCTGATCGGGATCAATGTCTTCCCGGTTCTGGGCGCGGTCTATTTCTGGTTCCCGAAGATGACCGGGCGATTGATGGACGAGCGTCTCGGGCGCTGGAATTTCTGGCTGACGTTCATCGGTTTCAACCTCGCCTTCCTGCCCATGCACCTGACCGGCCTGCTCGGCATGCCCAGGCGTGTGTATACCTATCAGGACGGCATGGGCTGGGACAGCCTGAACATGATCACGACGATCGGCAGCTTCGTGCTGGCGCTCGGGGTGCTGTTGTTCATCGTCAACGTCCTGAAAAGTCTGCGTGGCGGGGCGCTCGCAGGTCCCAACCCCTGGGACGCCTACTCGCTCGAGTGGTCAGTGTCCTCACCGCCGCCGCCCTATAACTTTGCCGTGATCCCGACGGTCGCATCGCGGTACCCGCTCTGGGAGGGTCGGCTGCGCGAGTCCGGCGCAGTCTCCTGCGTCGATCAGGGCATGCTGCTCGAGTCGCACAGCAAGGAGGCTATCGGCACCAGCAGCATGGATGCCACGCCCGACATGATCCTCGAGATGCCGGAGGACAGCACCGCACCTTTCGTACTGACGCTCGGCACCGCACTCCTATTCGTCGGACTGCTGCTCAAGCTCTGGAGCATCGTGATCATCGGCACCGTGGTGCTCGCGATCGCGACCCTTTTCTGGTTGTGGCCGCGGCGTGAGTTGCGGGAGCGGGAGGTCAATCCGTGAACGGTGCGGGCCTGGCACCGAGCGAGCTCGAGATGCGCCGGGCGCAGCGAGACCGGCCTGTCCTGCTCGCCGAACCCGGCAAATTGCCTGTTGGGCCTGTGGGCCGACGCGGACTGGGGCTGTGGGGCGTCGGGACGCTGATTGCGACTGAGGCGGCGCTGTTCGCCTACCTGCTGTTTGCCTATTACTACACCGGCGCGGTTTCCCCCCGAGGCTGGCTGCTCGAGTCCCATCCGACGCTCAAGCTCGCGCTCCCCAATACCATCGTGCTGCTCGTCTCGAGCGTATTTGCCTGGTACGGCGAAACGGGGGTATTGCGTCGGCAGCGGAGCCGGGCGCTCATCGGCTTCAGCATCGCCCTGGTGCTCGGCATCGTTTTCGTGCTGGTGCAGGGCTTCGAGTGGTATGCGCGGCCATTCCGGCTGAGCGATTCGAGCTACGCCTCGCTTTATTACATCACGACCGGTTTTCACATCGCGCATGTCATCGTCGGTGTGCTCGTGTTGGCGGCCATCCTGCTGTGGACGGCGCTCGACTATTTCAGCCCGCGACGCCAGCTGAGCGTCTCGGCCGGAGTGATCTACTGGCACTTCGTCGATCTCGTCTGGCTGCTGATCTTCATGACTTACTACATCACTCCTTACCTCGGATTCGGCAGATGATTGCGCCGGAGACTGCCTTGCGCGCACCGGTGACGCCCGGCCCGAGCGGCGCATCGCTGACATTGAGCCTGTTCGGGCTGCTGGGTGGACCGCTTGCCTGGTTCGCGCAATGCTGCGCCGGCTATGGCTTCTCGAGCTGGGCCTGCTTTCCGAAGGATCAGCGCCGGTTTGCGCCTCTGGAAGGGTACGGCTGGACCTGGGGCGTCGTCGTCGGGATCTCGGCGGTGGCCTTCCTCATTGCGGTGGGGGCGTTTCTCGCTTCATCACACATCCGCCAACGCATTGATGGCCAGTCGGGCCAGGTCGCCCAGCTGGGGCTGCCGATCGGGCTGTGCCGGACGCGCTTTCTCGCGGTCTGGGGCATGGCGGCCGGAGGCGGCTTCGCCATTGCCATTGCCTTCACTGCGGTGGCACTCATCGTATTACCGCAATGCGCCGGCTGACTGGCGGGGACTGACACATGAGACTGCTGCCACTGTTGATTCCACTCTCACTGATGCCGTGCGCGCTGCTGGCGCAGACGGTGCCCGAACCGGTGCCGGCGGATGAGGTCTTCAGCCCCGAGCAGATCGGACATGCCCTGGCGGCCCCGACGCCCGATGCCGGCAAGGCCGCGGCCAGCCGCGCGAACGCTCCCGAGGACGATGGTCAATGGACGATGCCGGCGAAGAACTTCGCCTCGACCCGCTTCTCCTCGCTGACCGAGCTCACGCCCGAGAATGTCAAGAATCTGCAGCCGCTGTTGACCTTTTCCCTCGACGTGAACAAGGGTCAGGAGGCTGCGCCGATCGTCGCCGATAACACGATGTACGTCGTGACGGCATATCCCAACTACGTCTACGCGCTCGATCTGACCAAGCCCGGCGCGCCGCTCAAGTGGAAATTCGCCCCGAAGCCGGTGCCCGCCAGCCAGGGGGTTGCCTGCTGCGATGTCGTCAATCGCGGCGGGAGCGTCGATGACGGCAAGTACATCTTCACTACGCTCGATGGCCAGGTCATTGCGCTGGATGTGAAGACCGGCAAAGCCGTGTGGCGCACGCGCCTTGGCAACATCAACACCGGCGAGTCGATCACCATGGCGCCGCTGGTCGCCAAGGGCCATGTGTACGTGGGCAACTCGGGTGGTGAGATGGGGGTGCGCGGCTGGCTGACAGCCCTCGATGAGAGCTCGGGCAAGCTGCTGTGGAAGGCCTACAGCACCGGGCCGGACGCGGAGGTCCTCATCGGCTCGGAATTCAAACCCGCATACGCCTCGGATCGCGGCACCGATCTGGGCGTGAAGAGCTGGCCGCCGCAGGCCTGGAAGATCGGCGGCGGCAGTGTCTGGGGCTGGCCGAACTATGATGCGGAGTTCGACACGATCTATTACGGCACCGGCAACCCCGGCCCCTGGAACGCCGAGCAGCGCCCTGGCGACAACAAGTGGACAGCGGGCATTTTCGCTCGCGATCCGGCGAACGGCAGCGCGCGCTGGTTCTACCAGTTCACGCCGCACGACGAGCATGACTACGATGGCATCAACGAGCAGATCCTGCTCGACATGCCCTTCGGCGGTCAGATGCGCAAGGTGCTGATCCATTTCGATCGCAACGGGTACATCTATGTCATCGACCGCAAGAGCGGCCAAGTGCTCTCCGCCGATCCGTTCAGCGCCGTCAATTCCTCGCGCGGTGTCGATCTGAAGACCGGTCGGCTGATCATCAATCCCGCCAAGCAGACCAAGCTCGGCGAGCAGGTGACCGATATCTGTCCCACCGCTTCCGGAGCGAAGGACTGGCAGCCGAGCAGCTTCAGCCCGCAGACCGGTCTCATCTACATCCCGCACGAAAACATCTGCATGGATTGGATGGACATGCAGGTGAGCTACATCGAGGGGACACCATACGTCGGGGCGCAGGTCCATATGAAGCCCGGGCCCGGAGGCAATCGCGGCGCCGTCACGGCCTGGGATCCGGTACGCCGCCATGCAGTCTGGCAAGCGAAGGAAAACTTCCCGGTGTGGTCGGGCACGGTCGCGACCGGCGGCGGGCTGGTGTTCTATGGAACCATGGATGGCTGGTTCAAGGCGGTGAATGCGCGCACTGGCGAGCTGGTGTGGCGCTACAAGGTGGACAGTGGGGTCATCGGACAGCCTGTCAGTTATCGCGGGCCCGACGGGCACCAGTACATCGCAGTCCTGGCAGGGGTCGGCGGCTGGTCCGGTGCTGTCGTTTCAGGTCCTGTGGACCCGCGGGACGGCTCGGCGGCCCTCGGTATGGTGAATGTGATGTCGGATCTGCCCAAGTACACCACGGCCGGAGGGACGCTCTATGTCTTTGCGCTTCCCCATTGAGCTGACGGCTCTGTGCTGCCTCGCGGCGTGCGCGGGCTGCTCCCGCAGTGCTTCACCGCCCACCTCGATACAGGATAACGCCGAGCGGCAGAGTGTCGTGGATTCGGCGCTCGCCCCAGGACTGGACCACCCTCTGCGGTCGATCGATTCCCGAGCGGCCGCCTATTACGACAACCCGCAGGCGGTTGCCACCGGCAAGCGGCTGTTCTCGCAGTACAACTGCTCCGGCTGCCACTCGAACGGCGGCGGTGGCATGGGACCCTCGCTCATGGATGATGAGTGGATCTACGGCGGACGGCTCGAGCAAATCCATCAGACGCTGGTCGAGGGTAGGCCCAACGGAATGCCCGCCTGGGGCGGCAAGGTTCCCGATGAGCAGCTCTGGCAGATTGCGGCCTATGTCAGATCGATGTCACTGCCGGCGACACTCGCCGCGGAACATGGCGATACGCCCTCGCAGTCCCCCGCACCGGTCCCACGCGAAGCCAGCGAGGATAACGGGTGGTCGCCGCCTCCTGACACCACCAACGACTACACGACAGTGACCACTGGACCCAAGTGACCCCTCGGGTACTGACAGCGCTCGCATGGTCCGCGGTTGCGGTCATGGCAAGCTCGTCCGCAGTCGGGGCCGGGGCGCAAACCGACCTGCGGGGGCAGCAGCTCGTGGTGTGCGCCGATCCGAACAATCTGCCGTTTTCCAACCAAGCGGGGGAAGGATTCGAGAATCGGATCGCAGCGCTGCTCGCCCGTGATCTGGGAGCGCAGATCCGCTATGTCTGGTGGGCGCAGCGGCGCGGCTTCGTGCGCCACACTCTGGGCGAGGAGCTCTGTGACATCTGGCCGGGGGTGGCCTCCGGAGTTGATTCCCTTGCCACGACGCGACCCTACTATCGGTCTTCCTATGAGTTTCTGACCCGGGCAGACCGCCCTCTGAGCGGATTGACACTGGATGACGCCCGCCTCAAGCGACTGACGATCGGCGTACAGATGGTCGGCGCAGATGCGATGAACACCCCGCCCGCGCACGCCTTGGCGCGCAGAGGCATCGTCCAGAACGTCCGGGGCTACATGCTCTACGGCAATTATCAAACTGCCAATCCGGCCTCGGCCATCGTTGATGCGGTGGCGCACGGCGACGTGGATGTGGCTCTGGTGTGGGGGCCGTTCGCCGGCTACTTCGCCAGTCGATCGCCCGTTCCGCTGCGCCTCGAGCAAGTGACGCCGACGCTCGATGGACCGCAATGGCCCATGGTTTATGACATCTCTGTGGGTGTCAGGCGCGGTGATCCGGCCCTGCGCGACCGTATCCAGGCTCTACTCGAGAAAGAGAAACCTGCCATCGACACCATCCTGAGCGAGTACCACGTCCCCCGGCCACAGAGTGTGAGGACCGCAGCGCGCTCAAGTTAGCGGCAGTTGCGCCTCAGGAGCGCTCGGCGCTGCCGCTGGCAAAGACTGGGCACCGGTCTGACGACGGGGCCCCAGCGACTCTGACCTTTCAGAAAACGGCTGCAGGCGAAGAATTGATTGGTGATTCGAAACCAGCGCACGTGTCCAACGGTCATGGGGCATCCTCTCCGTAGCGTTCCCTGCACCATGAGTAAAACCGGATGATCCCGGCGGCGGTGACGACAGCGGCGGCGACGCCGGCGATCATCGGTGCCATTCTGACGATCAGTGGTTGTCTGGCGAAGTGCAGTACCGCGGCCAGCCGGTGAATTCCGTGCGGCGCATAGTGGGCTGCGATCATTCCAACGAGAATGGACACGCCGCTCGCCAGTCCCGCAACGGCCCCCGTCGAATCACTGAGCCGTCTGTGATGAAGCGTCCTGATCAGGTACCTGCCCAGAGCGTGCATTATTGGTTCTTCTTGATCGACAGCAGCGCACTGAAATTGTAGAGATGCGCGCTGCGCTCAGCAACCGGCCGTAGGCCGATGCGCGGCTCATTATGTCCGCAGTGCGATGCGGTTGGGGTAGCGGATGCGGCGCCGAGAGCGGCGCTGGGGGGAGGGAAGCGGGGCTCAGGAAGCGGGGTTCTTGAGGCAACTGCTCATGAAGGTCTTGCGATCCGCGCCCGTGAGTCCTTTGGCCTTGGCATCCGCATTGCACTGTTTCATCTTGAGCTGCTGGGAGTTGAGCTTGGAATCCGAAGCCGCCGGTGCACTCGACAGGCAGGTCTTCATGAAGGATTTGCGTGCATCACCCGTGAGGCTCTGCGATGTGGCCTGCGCGTTGCAGTCCTTCATTTTCTGCTGTTGTGAGTTAGCCCCGTAGGCGGTGGCGGTCACGAGCAGCAGGCTGGAGAGGATGACTGGCAGAAGTTTCATGGGCGCAGTGTACGTTGCCGCATCGCGCAGGGAAATGCTCCTGCAGCCGTAGCGCAAGCTGAACGGTGAGCCCGGCTCAGCCGCCCCAGCATAAATCTCCGCTCAGGGCGCAAAAGCTGTGATGCTCTTGAAGCCGCTGGCCGAGACCCGGACGCTCTGCCCGGAGTTGACCAGCCATCCTTCCGCGTGGCCGACGTCCGCGGTCGCCCCGGGCTGCACCACCAGCGCGAAATCGCGCGAGGCATGCGCGGTCGGATCGCGAAACTCGATCATCAGGGTGAGCTGCTCGCGCCCCACATTGCGGAAGGATGCGACCATGCCCTGCCCCATCCAGGCTGGCCGAAACGACACCCGCACCGGCAGCTCGGGCTGCGTTGCTTCGGCCAACGCAACATCGCGCGAGGCCAGTGCAGCGTCCTTCTCCTGGACGGCGACCTCGGACTTGGTAAGTTGTTCGCGCAAATCCAGCACGCGCCGCTCCTGTTCGACGAGCTGCCCCTGAAGGCTGAGCCGCTGCTGCGCGAGCCAGCGCGCATAGCCCACGGCGATGAGGCATCCTGCGAGCGCCACGATCAGCGTGAGGATGAGCGCAATGGGCTTCCTGGTGGGCGCGGGGGCGACAGTCGGCGACTCGTCCATAGCGGCAAAGAACTTCCAGTCCGCAGAGCATCAATCTACCGCAGCCGCTGCAGCGGAGGTAGGCAGCTCCTCCCGAAGCAGAAAAGCCAGGGCGCTGGCACAGGCCTGGGGCACTTTGAGCTCGATGAGATCATCGGCCCGGGTGCGACCGAGGTTCACACTGGCGACGGGCTTTCCCGCCTGGAAGGCGCGCTGGGCGAAGCGGTACCCGGAATACACCATGAGCGAGGAGCCGACGATGAGCACGGCATCCGCCTGCTCCAGAGCATTCATCGCTGCCCTCACCCGGTCCTGGGGCACGCTCTCGCCGAAGAAGACCACGTCCGGCTTGAGAATTCCGCCGCAGCGCTCACAGGCCGGTACATCGAAAGCGGAGAAATCAAGCCGCTCGAGGTCCGCGTCGCCGTCCGGTCCGAGCGCTGCCCGCAGGCCGTGCCATTCGGGATTACGCCTCAGGAGTTGGCGCTGCAATGCGGCGCGCCGGGTGCGAAGCTCGCAGCGCACGCAAAGCACCCCATCCAGCCTGCCATGCAAGTCGATCACGGTCTTGCAGCCGGCGGCCTGGTGCAGGCCGTCAACATTTTGCGTGACCAACCGCGTGATCCGGCCGCTTCGTTCGAGGCAGGCCAGAGCGTGGTGAGCTGCATTGGGTCTTGCTCGCCCGAAACGAGGCCAGCCCACCATGCTGCGTGCCCAGTAACGGCGTCGCGTCAATTCATCCGCCATGAACGCGCGATAGTTCACCGGCTGAGCACGCTTCCACGCGCCCTCGGCATCGCGATAATCCGGGATCCCCGATTCGGTACTGCAACCGGCACCTGTCAGGACGAACAGCCGCTCATGGCGCCCGATGAACTCACGCAGACACGGATCGAAGGAACGCTGGTTCACCGCGAGAGTATAGATATCTTCAGCCGAGGACCCTTGCAATGCTCCCATGAGTGGCCTCATGTTGCGCGCTCCATTCGTGCAGGAGTCTCGCATGCGTGTACGTCCCGGTCAGATGATCGCCGTGGTCGCCCTGGCCGGATCGCTGATGAGCGCATTCGGTGCCGAGCCGAGCAGCTCGATACGCGATCTGGACACGACCGGCGAGGCGATCCCGAGCGGGCCCAAGGATGAGGCGATCGCCCGCGCATTGCGGCAGATCTCTCCCAAGCAGATCCGACACACGATCGAGACGCTGGTGTCCTTCCACACTCGCAGCACACTCTCCAGCATGGAGCACCTGCCCAAGGGTCAGGGCATCAATGCGGCCGCGAACTGGATCGAATCCGAGCTCAAGAAGTACTCCCAGGCGTGCCAGGGCTGCCTCGAGGTGAAACGCGACACCTTCACTCAAAGCCCGGCCGAGCGGGTTCCGCGTCCCACGACCATCACCAACGTGTACGCGGTTCTGCGCGGGTCCGACCCCGCTCGGGCGCAGTACATGTATCTGGTGACCGGGCACTATGACTCACGTAACTCGGACACGCTGGATGCTCGGGGCGAGGCCCCGGGCGCCAATGATGATGCCTCGGGTGTGGCCGTCAGCTTGGAATGCGCCAGAGTGCTCTCGCAACTCAGACCCGCCGCCACGATCGTGTTCGTTGCCGTGGCCGGCGAGGAGCAGGGACTCGATGGCAGTCGCCACCTCGCCAAGCTCGCCAAGGAGCAGGGCTGGCAACTTCTGGGCGTGCTCAACAACGACATCGTCGGCGGAAACACCACTCCGGGGGATCGCCTGCAGGACAAGTCCGTCGTGAGGGTTTACTCCGAAGGCATTCCTGCCCTGGCGACCGCCGAGCAGGCCAAGCAACTCGAAACCCTTGGGTATGCGGGGGACTCTGCTTCGCGCGAGCTTGCGCGCGCCATCGTCGAGTCGGCCGCCACGTACGAGGGCGACCTGGCCTCAGGTGATTCGGTCACCGGCGGTGAGTTGTATCCGCTGCTGGAGTTCCGACGCGACCGTTTCCTGCGCGGCGGCGATCACACGGCATTCAATCAGGAAGGCTTTGCGGGAGTGCGCTTCACCGAATGGCGTGAGGACTTCAACCATCAGCACCAGAACGTGCGCACGGAAGACGGCATCGAGTACGGCGACCTCCTGAAGTTTGTGGACTTTGAATACGTGGCCCGGGTCGCGGCCGTGAATGCCGCGGCCCTTGCGACATTGGCCTCGGCACCGCCGCCACCGGGCAATGTACGACTGCTCACCAAACAGCTGGACAACTCGACCAGCCTCGAGTGGGAGGGCGCACCGGGCAATGATACGGATGCCCATTACGAGATCGTGTGGCGCGCACTGAGCTCGCCGACCTGGCAACGCTTCATCGCCTCCAAGAGCACGAGCGCGGTCGTGGAGGTCTCGAAGGACAATGTGATCTTCGGCGTCCGATCGGTGGATTCGAAGGGCCATCGCAGCATCGCGGTTGCACCGATGCCCGTTCGCTAGAACGGTCAGAAACTGCATATAGATTGCACTATACATTAATCCTATAATACATTGATATTACAGGATAGATATCTTGCGATCACGCCTGAAATTCGCACCGTAACGGGTCGATGAGGTGCCCTGCGTCTGCTTGCGGTGATTCTCTGGAGCCGCAGAAGTGCTCATCGCGAAATGCAGGCCGTGCTCGCGGCAGAGACACCTCGCCCGCTCTTGATGATATCTTCCGACCAACGTGCCTTCCGGGCGCGTCGCTCTCATCAGCGTGGAGGCATCGGTGAGCGAGGTCTGGACGAAGTGGCAGAATCAGATCATCAACGGCACTTTTCCGTTACGCCGATTCCTCGGCGCCTCTGATCACAGTGCAGTATTCCTGACCGAGCACAAGGCGCGGGGGCTTGCGGACGCGGCGATCAAGCTCGTCCCAGCTCATCCCGCGCACTCGGATGCGCACCTCGCACGCTGGAAGACTGCCGCCGCGCTTTCACACGCTCACCTGCTGCGCGCCTTCGACTCGGGTCGGTGTCAGCTTGGTGGGCACCCCTTTCTGTTCCTGGTGATGGAGTACGCGGAAGAGAATCTCTCCCAGGTCCTGCCGCGGCGCCCGCTGACGACCGATGAGGTGCGTGGGCTGCTGCAGCCGACCCTGGAGGCACTGGCCTATCTGCATGGCCAGGGACTGGCACACGGACAGGTGAAGCCGCCGAACATCCTGGTGGTCGGCGATCAGGTGAAGCTCGCAAGCGACAACATTCGGCCGCTGGGCCACCACTCCGCCGCGAAACAAGGCAAGGGAACACCGTACGATCCGCCGGAGGCCCGCTCAGGCACGGTCTCCGCTGCCGGTGATGTGTGGGGGCTGGGCGTAACGATGACCGAAGCTCTCACGCAGAGCTTGCCGTCCTGGCCGGAAGGATCGGAGAACGTGTCGCTACCCTTGACGTTGAACTCGAAGTTCGTCGAGTGGGTGAGGCGCTGCTTGAGCCGTGATCCGTCCACTCGACCCACGGTGGCCGGACTTCTGGCCCGCATTCTGGTCCGGCAACCGGATGCGCCGGCGGAGGCTGCGGCAGCTGCTTCAGCATCCGACAAGGCGCCTGGACGCCCAGCCGCCCCAATGCCCTCGCCCAGTGCAGCGCCCGGTATCGCCGCGCCGTCAGTCGCGAAAGCGACGACCCCGGCCGAGGGACCGCGTTCATCGGTGACATCTCCGGCGGCAGCGCCCTCGCCGCGTATTACCGATGCGCCAACTGCTGCAGCCAACTTGCCGAGAACTGCGGGCGCATCCATCCCCGCAGCTGCGGCGGCGCTTCCGGACACTCCACGTACGGCGCCGGCGCCTCCCGCCGCCGTGTCTCCCGCAAAGGTATCTCAGCCAGCGGGCCGGACGGGCCCCCCGGAAAGGCCTGCAGGCCCTGCGGCTCACGCTCCCGCATCCTCAATACCCCCATCGGCTGCGCGCGAACCATCGGCGCAGCGAGAGTCGATGAACGCGAGCCCTCCAATCACGCCGGACGATTCACCGCGTCGATCGTCCTACCTTCCCCGAGTTCTGGCGATCGTCGTCGTGTTTGCCGTGGTATGGGGGGCGCTGCGGTTCTTCGCGAGGCCCGCAACCAATGCGACACGCGCGCCTGCAACGACTTCACAGGCCGATTCCCAGATTGCTACGGCTCCTGCATCGCCCGGCGACGATGCGCGATCGGCCTCTGCTCCGACAGCCCCACCTTCTTCCGAGACCGCGGCTTCCTCAGCCCCTGCTGCGCAGCCCGCGGCAGGCGCGACTTCTCCCGCGGTCCTGCACGAAGAAGTTCCCAACATCCCGCTCAGCGCGCGCAGCACGATTCGCGGTCACATCAAAATCTCGGTTCGTGTGACGACGGATCGCGCTGGAAACGTGGTGGATGAGGTGCTCGAGACGCCCGGTCCCAGCCATTACTTCGCCAAGCTGGTGAGCTCGGCTGCGCGTAATTGGAAGTTCGCCCCGCTTCAAGGTCGCGACTCCCAGCAGTGGCTGTTGTGGTTCGAGCTCACTCGGGATGGCGCAACAGCGCAGGCCACTCCGCGCTAGTCGGGTTCCCTCACCATGGCCCTCTCGCGCCGCTCGCCGGTGCATGTACAGCTCCAGCTTGGGCCGCCCGCGCGCCGTCCCCGTTTCTGTCGTCCGCTGCGGGAACTGCGCCTCGCACGCGAAGTTACTAGGAGTGCAGGCGGGTCGCTTGCGGCGAGGGATGAGCAATGGCACAGACCGTGGGCGATTTTCTGGTGGCGCGCCTGCATGCGTGGGGTGTTCGGATCATCTTCGGTTACCCCGGCGATGGCATCAACGGTGTCTTCGGTGCGCTGAATCGTGCCAAGGGCAAGATCCAGTTCATCCAGGTGCGGCACGAAGAGATGGCCGCCTTCATGGCATCCGCTTACGCCAAGTTCACCGGAGATCTGGGGGTCTGCATCGCTACCTCAGGTCCCGGCGCCGCCCACCTCATCACCGGCCTGTACGATGCACGGCTCGATCACATGCCCGTGCTCGCGATCACCGGACAGCAGGCCCGCGCTGCGCTTGGCGGCCACTATCAGCAGGAGGTTGATCTGCCGAGCTTGTTCAAGGATGTCGCGGGGGCATTCGCGCAGCAGGCCTCCACGCCTGCGCAAGTGCGCCATCTCGTCGATCGCGCGATCCGAGTTGCCGTGGGTGAGCGCCGGGTCACTGCGATCATGCTTCCGAATGACCTGCAGGACATGGAATACGAGGAGCCCCCGCGTGCTCATGGGACCTTGCATTCGGGCATCGGCTTTGCGAAACCCAGAACGCTTCCATACGACACGGACCTCAGGCGGGCAGCCGAGGTGCTCAATGCGGGCAGCAAAGTCGCAATCCTGGTGGGCGCTGGTGCGCTCGAGGCCACCGATGAGGTGATTGCGGTGGCCGATCGGCTGGGAGCGGGTGCCGCCAAGGCGCTGCTGGGCAAAGCGGTCCTGCCCGATGACCTGCCCTGGGTGACGGGCTCCATCGGACTGCTCGGCACAGAGCCCAGCTACCGCATGATGCTCGAGTGCGACACCCTCCTGATGATCGGCTCCGGATTTCCGTACTCCGAATTCCTGCCCAAGGAGGGTCAGGCGCGCGGCGTGCAGATCGACCTGGCACCGGACATGCTCTCGCTGCGCTACCCGATGGAAGTGAATCTCGTCGGCGACGCGGCGGAGACCCTGCGCGCGCTGCTGCCACTGCTGCAGCCCAAGACCGATACCGCCTGGCGCGAACGCATCGCCTCCGGTATGACCAGTTGGTGGAAGACGCTGGAGGAGCGCGCCCTGCAGCCTGCTTCGCCGGTGAACCCGCAACGCGTGACGTGGGAGCTCTCACCGCGCCTGCCCGATCATGTGATCCTGACGAGTGACTCGGGCTCGTGTGCGAACTGGTATGCGCGCGACCTGAAGATCCGGCGCGGGATGATGGCTTCACTCTCCGGCGGGCTTGCCTCCATGGGAGCGGCCGTGCCTTACGCCATTGCCGCGAAATTTGCCCATCCGGACCGCCCGGTCATTGCGCTGGTCGGAGATGGTGCCATGCAGATGAACAACATGGCGGAGCTGATCACGGTT
>Ga0070741_10006178_pt1 | contig 25963 bp, 29 predicted proteins | sample Coa_R1_4_FD_66440 | JGI IMG/M metagenome (GOLD analysis project Ga0070741, IMG submission 66440) | Surface soil microbial communities from Centralia Pennsylvania, which are recovering from an underground coalmine fire - Coalmine... | ecosystem: Environmental > Terrestrial > Soil > Unclassified ... | reverse complement strand
GTAGTGTTTCGCCTGGGGAGGGTCCTACCGCAAGCCAAAGGACCAGGCCTCATCCTGGTCTTTGCGCCGATTGACCGCCTGGTGAGGATGTCCTTGCGCGTTGAGGCGCTGGAAGTGCCCGCCCAGGATGTGGTCACTCGGGACAACGTCACTGTGAAGGTCAACGCGGTGATCTTCTTCCGCGTTGTGGATCCGCGTTTGGCCGTTCTCGAGGTCTCTAATTTTCTTTACGCCACATCGCAACTGGCACAAACCACGCTGCGCAGTGTTCTGGGCGAAGCGGAACTCGACGAATTGTTGAGCCAGCGGGGCAAACTGAACGTCCGGCTACAGTCGATCCTGGATCAACATACCGCCTCATGGGGAATGAAAGTGACCCTTGTCGAAGTCAAGCAGGTGGAGCTGGCCGAACAGATGATCCGTGCCATCGCGCGACAAGCCGAGGCTGAACGCGAGCGTCGCGCGAAGGTCATCCATGCGGAGGGCGAATATCTTGCAGCGGAAAAACTGGCCATGGCTGCCGCGGTGATCCAGCAGCAGCCGGCCGCCATTCAATTGCGCTATCTGCAGACTCTGGTGGAGATCGGAGCCGAGCAGAACACTACCATTGTGTTCCCGCTGCCGATCGATCTGATCACCTCGATGACTCAGGTGCTGAACGGATCGAAACGAATCGAAGCAGTTGCCGCTTAAGGGGCTCCGATGCGAACCCCGGCGACCGACAGACCGAAGGATCAGGAAAGAGGAAAGTACATGTCCGATTTAGGTGGAGTGAAGAAATCGGCACCCACATGGGAATCGCCCCCAGTGAAACCGCTGGACGAAGCCGTCTGGCAAGCCTGGAAAGCGAAGGGCCGCGCTCAAGACAGGAAAGGTCGCGAGACTCGTGTAAAGGCGCTGAAATGGGCTTCGATCGTAGCGTTGCTCGCCGTGTTTGCGTTGTGGTCTCAGCTCGAGCCCTATGAGACCTTGGTCCGCTGCGCCCTCGCCGCTGCCGCAGTCGGCATGATGATTGAAGCATTCAATAAGCGGCAGTACGCGTTTGGCGCTGTATTTGCAGGGCTTGCGCTCCTCTATAACCCGGTTGCGCCAGTGTTCGGTTTTTCAGGGAACTGGCAGCGCGCGCTCGTCGTCGCGAGCGCCATCCCGTTTGTCACATCACTCGGCTGGCGCGATCTGAAGGCGGTTCAAATTGACTAAATACGGTTCGATTCTGTTGCGATCGGCTCTCGCACCGCTTCTGTTCACCGTTGCATCCCTGGCGGCGGACGACCTTTCCAAATACCGGGATTTCCAACTCGGGGCAGACCTGCCAACCGTCGCGAAGCTGATGGGCGCGAGCCCGTCCCAAGCGAAGGTAATCCACAGTAGACCGGCGCTCGTCCAAGATCTGGAGTGGCGCCCACAATCGCTCGGCTCATCGCCTAAGGCTGAATCAGCCCAAGAAGTAGTCTTCAGCTTCTACAACGGGACGCTGTTTCGGATTTCGGTCAAATACGATCGCTACGAGACCGAAGGACTGACGACCGAAGATTTCGTCGAGGCCATCTCTGCGATGTATGGCCCGCCGGCGAAGCTTCCCGCTCCGGTGAAGCCCGCGAAGGAATCCTACGGCGATCAAGAGGAGGCTGTTGCGCGATGGGAAGATCCCCAGTACCGCTTCGACCTGCTCCGCGGTTCGTATGGCCCCACTTACACCCTGATTGGAAACCTCAAGAGCCTGGAAGTGCCCGTTCAGGCAGCCAATGTGGAAGCGACACGTCTCGACGATCTGGAAGCACCCCAACGCGAAGCTGCACGAGCCGCGAAGGAGCAGGACGCCAAAGCGGCCACGCTCGAAAAGGCGCGCGTAATCAACAAGGCGAAGTTTCGACCCTAACGCTGCGGCGATGCAAGAAAGGTACACGAAGATGGCTCAATCGGGAAAGGTTCTCTCCAGATTTAACGAAGGCGATGAGGTCGTACTCGTCGAAGGCACATATCAGGGCACTTTAGGTATCTTTGTCCGGCTCAGGGATGACGTGGGTTGGGCGGACATAGCGGAACGCAGTGGCGCGGTCCGCAGTCACCCTGTTGCATGGCTTGGCCACGCTGTTGAGCGAGGCCAGAGTTCAATGGCCGGCGCCGTGGCAGACCGAGAGGCTGGAACCGGATGAGCGGAGTCCCGAACGAACAAATCGAAGCCTGGGAAGAGGAGGGTGGAGCGGCGCGCCGCCTGGATGCCACTGTGACATCTCTCAGCGGCACAGAGAACCAGGTTGAATGGGCGCTCCGCATCAAGCGGCAGGTCAACGAAGAGTTCGACCGAGTGGCGGCCGCATTCACCGTGGTAGCCCATCGACAGAACGGCCGCCGGCGCACAGAGACGGAAGCGATCATCGCCATTCTGGAAGAGAAACGTCTGGAAGTGATGCGCAACGAGGACGCCGGCTATTTCATTCACGGCTGGCAAGAGATAGGGGATCAGGTGCGGCAGTTGATATTCCAAGACTCCCGCTACCAAGCGATCAAAACCAGTTGGCCGTCACGATGACGATGAGCAGATGTATGACAACGACCGGAGGCTGACAGCACATGAGTTTTCGACCCTTGTACGACCGCATCGCGGTGAAGCGGATCGAGGAACGGGAGAGCACCCGCAATGGTCTCTTCATTCCCGATTCTGCCAAGGAAAAGCCGCAACAGGGTGAGGTCATCGCCGTAGGCCACCGCAAGATGCTCCAAAGCGGCGAACTGATGGCCTTAGACGTCAAGGTCGGCGATCGCGTCCTTTTTGGCAAGTACTCCGGTACTGAGACGAAGCTGACTGGCACAGAGTACATCATCATGCGCGAGGACGACGTCCTCGGCATCATTGAATCAGCCGTCGCCACAGAGCACGTAACTACGCAGGTGGAGAAGAAAGAATAAATATCCATGCCCAAACAGATCATTTACAGCGACCATTCCCGACAGGCCATTCTGCGCGGCGTGAATCAACTTGCAGAAGCGGTGAAAGTGACCCTCGGACCTCGGGGACGCAACGTTGTTCTTGAAAAGAAGTTCGGCGGACCAACGATCACGAAGGACGGGGTGACCGTGGCCAAAGAGATTGAGCTGAAGGACCCGCTTGAGAACATGGGGGCCCAGATGGTCCGCGAAGTCGCGTCCAAAACCTCCGACGTCGCCGGCGATGGCACCACAACCGCCACGATTCTGGCTCAGGCCATATTCCGCGAAGGTGTCAAGGCGGTCACCGCCGGCGCCAATCCGATGGCGATCAAGCGCGGTATCGATCGGGCAGTGGAAGTCGCCGTGGAGGAGGTCAGAAGGCTTTCGAAGCCTGTGTCCGGAGATATGATTGCCCAAGTCGGCAGCATCTCGGCAAATAGCGACTCCACCATCGGCAACATCATTGCCGAGGCGATGAAGAAGGTCGGCAAGGATGGCGTGATCACGGTTGAAGAATCCAAAACCATGACCACCGAACTGCAAACCGTGGACGGAATGCAGTTCGACCGCGGTTACCTTTCACCCTACTTTGTGAGCGACGCCGAACGTATGGAATGCGTTTTCGAGGATCCCTACATCCTCATTCATGACAAGAAGATCAGCAACATGAAGGACCTTCTGCCAATCCTGGAACAAATTGCGCGCGCAGGGAGACCGCTGCTGGTGATCGCTGAAGAATTGGAAGGTGAGGCATTGGCTACGCTCGTGGTCAACAAGCTTCGAGGTACGCTCAGCGCGTGCGCCGTGAAAGCCCCGGGCTTCGGAGATCGCCGAAAGGCAATGCTGGAGGATATTTCGATCCTGACTGGCGGCACGGCCGTGATGGAAGAGACCGGCATCAAGCTGGAGGGGATCAAGCTGGAGGAACTCGGCCGCGCGAAACGCGTAACGGTTGACAAGGACACCACTACGATCATCGATGGCGCCGGATCGCAGAAGAATATCGAAGGGCGTATCAGGCAGCTCCGGACCCAGATCGAAGAAACGACTTCAGATTACGACCGCGAGAAACTGCAAGAACGACTGGCAAAGCTAGCCGGTGGGGTGGCGATCATCAGGGTCGGGGCGGCAACCGAGACCGAGATGAAGGAGAAGAAGGCTCGTGTCGAGGATGCTCTAAACGCAACGCGTGCGGCGGTCGAGGAAGGCATCGTGCCCGGCGGCGGTGTTGCTCTGCTGCGAGCATCAATCGCTCTGCAGAGTCTTACGCTTGGGGGCGACGAGCAGTTCGGCGTCACCATCGTACGACGGGCTTGCGAAGAGCCGGTTCGCCAGCTTGTGCTGAATTGCGGGACCGAAGGAGCCGTCGTCGCCGAGAAGATCAAGAACTATCAGGATCCGAACTTCGGCTTCAACGCAGCCACGGAAGAGTACGAAGACCTGGTGAAGGCCGGCGTAATCGACCCGACAAAGGTAACCCGATCCGCCCTCCAGAATGCAGCCTCTATCGCCTCGCTAATGCTCACCACCGAAGCCATGATCTGCAGCGCTGTAGACGAGGTCGACACGTAGGAGCCTCCGGAACGGCCGGGAAAGAAGTCCGATGAACAAGAGACTCTTGAAACGCCACAAGCGTCAGGTTGCGCGCGCCAAAGACAAGGTGAGGCTCTCGGAACCGGACGTGCGGACGCCGGAACAAGTCAGGGCGGCTAGAGAAGCGAGCCGCGCTGCCACCGATCGCCGTACCGGTGCTCATCCACGTTACTCTACGTCGCCGACTCAAACCCATGCCGAAGCTGACAGAGATGCCGCACTGCAGCCGGTGCCCGAGAGCAGCGTATCGACTGCATCGGACCCGGGTGGCGCGGCAGACCGCCATGATAAGGGCGCCGGCGGCCGAGAGAGTCCGTTCGAACCTGGCAAGGAGGTCATGTGAAGAACATTTTCGTTGGTAACCTGCATTTGGAGACGACGGAGCAATCGATCCGCTCCTTCTTCGAGCCGGTTGGAACCGTTCGCAAGCTCAAATTGATGCTCGACAGGAAGACGGGCGTCTCTCGCGGATTCGCTTTCATTGAAATGGCCGAGCTGGAAGCTGACAAGGCCATTGCCGAGTTACACGGCAAGGTCCTTGATGGCCGGGCAATCAATGTCCATGAAGGCCGACAGAAAGTGCACGGACTCGCATCGCCGGAGCACCTTCTTCGAAACGACGCAGCCCAGGACCATCCGTAGTGCCGGGCATTCGTCGCGGTGTAGGTAGAAGCATGGACACCATCATGCCGCTTGAGAATCGCGGACACGAGCCTCTGCCGCCGGCCAATCTGATCGCACGACATCCAAAAGGGATAAACGCGCGGGTTCTGCTCACATCCGTGTTTGGCCCCTACGCACGTGACGACGAGTTCGGCAGTCGCCGCATCAACCCGATGGAACTCTATCACAACCAGTTCATGCTGTACACGCCAGCTCCGGGCACTCCTCTCTATGCCGAGATGCTCGCCGAGAACCGCATGCTTGAAGGCATCGACGTGGCGGACATGCATGGCCAGGACAAGTTCAACTTCCGCCATACAGCCATTTCCCGCGAAGATTCGAAGCGCTGGCTGGACTGGGCCTTCCGGCGGGACTTCAATCGCAATGGTCCCAGCCTCTACAGGATTTGCAGAACGACACTGGAAGGCTGGCGGCGGCACAAGGACCACCCCGATGAGCGGATCCGCAACCGATTCAACTGGGAGGTGCGGTGGTTGCGCACTGCTTCAAGTGGCCTGCTCTGGGCAATGCAGCAACGCATGAAGAAGACCAATCCGGTTATCAGCGCTGTAATCAGCTCTCTGCGCCGGGATATTGGCGACGAGTTTGGTCCGCTCCCTCGGGTCGCCGGCGGACTCCTCGGCCCCTTCCTGCTGTGGACTGCCCGCCGCGAAGAACGGCGGCTTGGCAATGGCGTGACGTGTGAGCCAAGCCCTATAGTGGACCGGCGCAATTGGGTCCCGGCCGGGGCACAACCGGCGATGCATCGGCTCCCTCAGGGAGCTAACATCCTTTTCCCTGCGACGGAGCCTCAATGAAAATACTTCTATACTGCCCGGACAACGGCGTTACCAGAAACTTCATGCCGCACCTATGGATGTTTCTGCTGCAATCGCTCACACCGCGGGAACACGAGGTACTGCTGATCGACGGCAACACGCAACCGATGAGTGATGCCGAGGTGGTTCGGTATGTGCTCGACCGCAAAATCGGATTGGTTGGGATCGGCGCCATGACCCGAATGGTAGCCAAGGCCTACCAGGTTGCCGATGCGATTCGCGCTGCCGGTGTGCCGGTGGTAATGGGCGGACCCCATGTGACTGAGGTGCCCGGCGAAGCGCTCGGCCGGGATGGTGGTCCCCGCCACGCCGACGCGGTGGCGTTGGGCGAGGCGGACGAGACATGGCCTCAGATAGTTACCGACGCCGCTGTCGGACGGTTGAAGGAAATCTATGCGCCGGTGGACGCATTCGGTCAGGAGCGCAAGCCGGACCTCCAGAACTACCCCGAGATACCCTGGGAATCCACCGATATCGCCCAGTTCAACCGGATTCCTGGGTTCTTCCGTTCGATCATGGCGCACTATCATCAGCCCTGGGAGACGTTTCACATTATTCCGATCGAATCCGGGCGCGGCTGCCCGTACGGCTGTGATTTTTGCACGGTGACAGGGTTCTTCGGCGACTCGATTCGTTTTCGCTCCAACCAGAGCATCGTTGACGAAATGCTGCGTCTGAAGGCACGCGCACAGCGCACACGCGGCAAGATCGCCGTTTTCTTCGTGGATGACAACTTTGCCATTAACGTAAAGCGGACCAAGGCGTTGCTGCGCGAGGTTATCGCTCGCGGTGCGCAACTCTCCTGGGTGGGCCAAATCAGCGCGAACCTGCTGCGCGACGAGGAGTTGGTGGACCTTATTGCGGATTCGGGCGGCAAATGGATCTTCATCGGCATGGAGTCGTTGGATCCCGCAAACCTTGCCAGCGTGAACAAGAGTTTCAACAAGCCAGGCGAATACGCAACCGTGCTCGAGCGGCTGGCGCGTAGAAACGTGTACGCGATTACCTCTTTCATCTTCGGTCTGGATCACGACTCGCCGGGTGTCGCAGACCGTACATTAGCCCAAGTGCGAGAGTGGCCACCTGTATTGCCGGTCTTCGGGCAGATCACTCCGTTTCCCGCGACTCCGCTCTACGCACGCCTGGAAAACGAGGGGCGGCTCATACGACCGAAACACTGGCTGGACTTTGCGCCCTTTCAGATGGCTCACACGCCGCTAAAGATGTCCGTCCCCGAGGTGCAAGCGGAAGTCCGCCGCGCCTGGGCAAATTCTTATAGCCCGGCTGCTACAGCGAGGGCTCTCAAATCGATCGCGGATGAGCCTGTCCCGTACAAGATCAGCCACTTGATTGCCCGGATGTTCTTCCGGGGCATCTATTTTCCCCCGAAAGGGGCATGGGGCTGGATGAAACTGATTGTGCAGAACCGTGCCTCAGTCTTCCGTCTTGTGAGGGAATCATTCACGCAGTGGCATGGAGAAAACCGGAACCGGGCGCGGCTCGAGTTCGAAATCGGCAGGCCGCGACGGGAGAATCGTGGAGACGCGTAGGGCGACGGTCGTGCGCAAAATCTGGTTCCATCTTTCACTCGCGGTCGGCTCGCTGCTTGGGTTGCTTCTGCTTGTTCAGTCCATCGCGACCTACTACCAGGTCTCCAGAATCCTGGTCACCGCAGAGTTGCGGAGACAGGCCCTGCACCAGGCAGCCACGATCGAGAGAGATTCTCAGCGGCTGGGGATTCGGGAACCCGCTCAACTGAGCCCGGTGCTCAAAGAAATCCGGGAGGAGGAGCCGCTAAAGATCGCGTGGATCCGGGTGATCGACATCGCCGGCAACACGCTGATCCAGGACGGAACCCCGGTCGGATCGCCGATAAAGCCTGAGAGGCTGCCGCGGTCTACCGACGGAACCACCTCAACCTCTCAGATTCGAAACACCGAACGCGGCAAAGTACAGGTGACCCTCCTGCAACTGCGACTCTCTCGGCGCCCGGCGCCGAATCCGGGAGTGCGAGAGCCGGGCCGTAGATCTGGTGTCCGCCCGGTCCCTTGGTTTATCGAGATCGCGCAGTACCGGGATGGTGCCTCGACTGCTTTCGGCCGTTTGCGACGCGATCTGGTCGTCAGTTCGCTGGCAGCGCTCGGACTCGTCGGGTCGATGATTGTCCTGTGGCTTAGATTTCCCCATTATGTTCGGGGAAAGCAGTTGGAGCGGCAGACGGAACTTGCGCGGCAGGTCCAGCGAGACCTACTGCCCTCAGCGGACCTGGTGCTGGAGACCCTGGACTTTGCCGCCGAGTGCGCCCCGGCGCAACAGGTCGGCGGTGATTTTTACGATGCCTTCTCAGACGACCAGGGCCGGATCGCGCTCGTGTTGGGGGACGTCTCCGGGAAGGGACTGCCGGCGTCGGTAGTCCTTGGCCTGCTCCTTGGGGCTGTGCGCGCGAGCGGCTGGATGGGCGGCAGCGCCGAACACGAATCGGCTTCGAGGAGGCTCAGCGAGCTCCTTCGCACGAGAACGTCGCTCGAGCGGTTTGCCAGCTTGTTCTGGTGCTACTACGACGGCACTGCTCAGGTGCTCCATTATGTCAACGCCGGGCATCTGCCTCCGATGCTCGTCAGGCGAAATGATGGCGGCGAACTTGAGATTCAACGCCTGACGGAGGGAGGGCCGGTGTTGGGCTTGCTCAAAGGTGCCGACTACCGGCAAGGCCACGCCGCAGTCCACCCCGGAGATCTGCTTGTTCTATATTCTGACGGAGTAGTGGAAGCGGAGAGTGTTTCTGGCGAGCAGTTCGATGAGGCTCGCCTCCTTGCGGTCCTGAGAGACAACTGGGGCGGAACGGCAGCGGAAATTCGAGATGAAATGCTCAGGCGAGTTCAAAGGTTTCTCGACAAGGGGCGGGCGCAGGATGATCTTACCCTGGTTGTCGTGCGGCTCGCCTCTCCGCGTGTAGACAGCAGCTCCGAAATTTCCGATGGCGCGCATCTAGTCGAGGTACTGTAAGGTATGCTGTTCGCACGGTGCCCACATTGCCGATCTGTCGACTTCAGAGGCGTAGGCGACCGGAACTCCCTAGAGACAGCTCTCCACTGGCTCCTGCTGCCTTTCCGGTGCACGCTTTGCGGCCGCCACTTCTTCGTGCTGCGGTGGCTCGTTCCAGCGGACGGAGCGGCCTGAGGAGCACGACCAATAACGCCGCTGCCCAGCTTGGCTGAACCTTCATTTCTGTGGCCGCGACGGTACAGAACTGCCGAGACAGCGCCCTATGGCATCCAAGCCGCAAACACCCTATGTTGCCAAGGCCGCAAGATGGCTGCCAGCGATACCACCCGGCGGCCCGCGGTTCGTCTCGGCCACCCGCTGGCCTCTCTGGCGCGGACGGCGCTGCTGAATCGTTCGCGCCATCCGTGTCATCATATGAGATGTAGATTGACAGTCCGCCGATCTAGGACTCTATAGTCCGGAAACCCGCCCTATCCTGCGCCTTCATTTGCCGCTCTGTGGATCTCAGAAAGAAGAAGAATCAATTGAAGAATATATTTGTAGGAAACCTCAGCTTCGGCGCCACGGAAGATGCCATTCGAACCATGTTCGAGGCGCACGGGACCGTTGACCGCGTGAACCTCGTGACGGACCGTGAAACCGGTCGGGCCAGGGGCTTTGGATTTGTCGAGATGAGCAATGATGGAGAAGGAGAGCGCGCGATTGCAGCTCTCAATGGGCGCGAACTCGATGGCCGCGCACTCAATGTCAACGAGGCCCGGCCAAAGGAACCGCGCTCCGGCGGCGGTGGGTTTCGCCGGAGCGGCGGGGGCTCTCGGGAGAACAGCCGCTGGTAAATTCTATGGGGAGGGGTGATTGCTTGAGGCAACGGCCCTCCGCTTTTCGTAACGGTCGCGTTTTCCCAATCCGGACCTCCGTTCAACGCGCGGTGGTAGTTGCTTCTCGGTGCTTTCCCAAATCGAGCTCCTGTAGTGTATTCGGTCAAGCCTTTTGTTCACCGGTCGGGAGGGCGAGTCGGCGTTAATACCTGGTCGAGCGCCCGGAGCGCGTTTCCCACCTGTCCCTTCGATCTCGCACTGCGGGCTTCTCGATGCTGGTTTGACACGCTCAGACGCACAGCCGATAATAGAAGAGAAGTGAGCACTCTCGTTCACTCGCAGATTGCCTGAACTAAGGCAGACGATCCGCCCCACCTCTTAGCCGCCCCCGACCGTGGAGGTTCAATGCACTCACGCCTTGTGAAGTCGCTTTGTATCGCGGCTCTATTCGTCGCTTTCGTTTTCTGGCAATGGATCGCGAATTATGAATTCCCGGTAAAGGTAGTAGTATGCTTGGGCGCCGCCGTTGTGGCCGTTCAGGCGTTCCATTCGGGCAGGAATCGCTGGACGATGTGTTTCCTCTCAATCGCATTCCTTTTCAATCCAGCAATTCCGGTTCTTCCGCTTGCCAACAGGCTAGGCTTGGTCGCGATCGTACTCGCCGCTGCGGCATTCGCAGTATCGTTGACCAAGCTCAAGTCGCAACCACTGCTTTCCATACCGTCGATCACAGATCGCAATCCAGGCAGTGAATCGCTGTGATAAAGAGACGGTCTTTGTCCACCTCGATCGAGCGGTGCAGCCCTAAGAAAAGCTGCATCGGGAGCCCGGATCTTTGGGGTACGGCAGCGCGCGGCCTCGACGGCAGGCGTCAGGGCAGGCGCTTTAAGATCTGATCCTCGCGGCGGCGACCAGGATCTGCAGCCGAGAAGGAGCCGACCATTGTGAAGAACATCAAAATTGAAGTGACCCCGGAAGAGCTAATGCTCGTAACGACGCTGCTGTCGGATCAGTTGTTTCGCCGGGAGTTCATCGATCCGAAGATGCCCGGCTATAAAGGCGACCCGGCCGAGCTGGCAATGGGTAAGGACCTGGTTTTCCGCTTGAAGTCGATAGCTCGCGAAGCTGCGGGATCGACGACTGTCGCCGCGTCGAGGCACGCTCCCAGCCACCTTTCCCCGAACCGGAATGGAGGTCCAGGTGCCATTTGAACAGTTCACTCCTCGGTCCTTCACGCCGGTTTCAGTGCGGGCTAACGCCCCGACCGCATCCGGTATCTACGGCATCTCCAACGCACGGGAGTGGATCTTTATCGGAGAGACCGATAACATTCAAGCCTCGCTGTTGCGCAATCTTCAGCTAGGCGATTCGGCACTCCTGAAAAGATTCCCCACAGGGTTTGTTTTTGAACTCTGCGATGCCGCTGACAGACCGGCTAGACAGGACCGGCTCATTCTGGAGTACGAGCCCGTGTGCAATCGGCGACTGTTCGGGGACGATCTGGATGGAACGATATGATGGACAGCTCGATTGAGCGAACAAAGGAAGACAGCGCGAAGCGCCTGTTTCTTCTCACCGGCTTCACCCAAGCGGCTGGGATTCGGATCTACGCCTTTGAGGGCAGGGTCGATGCCACGCGGATTGATTACACGGTCGAAGTTGATTTGGCTCTGATTCCAAGATATGGAATCCGAATTCAGGATCTTCCGCTCCTGTGCCGCGAACTTTTGCAGCAGCCGACACAGCCTTATGAAATATCTGCGGTCATTTTCACCGAACAGCGAATGCGCAACCATGCAGACAAGCTGGCACTGGCGCGAGAGGAGGCCGAACACAAGAAGAAGCAGCCAAGGCATCTCGCGAGCGGAGACGCCGGGACTGGGTGGCTGCCCACTTTTCGATAGGCGACCGAAAACTGGCTCGATTGATGCTAGCTACTAATCAGAAAACGTCGTCTTCCGGTCATCCGCCGAAACCCTCGGGGCGATCGTATCGCAGTGGCTTTGGCTAAAGCGCTTGTCGGCGCTCGCCACGCTGCGTTTTCTGGGACACTTGAGTGGAGGGCGAGGGCCCATGCAGGATGTCATCGTTGTAGGCGCGTCCGCAGGCGGGGTCGAGGCTCTGCAAGTCCTGGCCGCAGGGTTGGCCACGGACTTACCCGCGAGCGTGTTCGTGGTGTTGCACATCGGCAGCGGAATTGACGGCCAGAGCTTCCTTCCCGAAATCCTCGCGCGCGCCGGCCCGCTGCCAGTGAAGCACCCTGTCAGGGGGGAAGAGATTCGCCGGGCCCAGATTTACGTTGCCCCGCCGGATTACCACATGCTGCTCCGGCTTGGACACGTTTACCTACTCAATGGCCCTAAGGAGAACCGCGCACGGCCCTCGATCAATCCCCTGTTCCGTTCGGCTGCCGCTGCGTACGGTTCCCGAGTTACCGGAGTAATTCTGACCGGCTTGCTTGATGACGGTGTGGCCGGACTGGCGGAAATAAAGCGGCGCGGCGGCATCGCGGTAGTTCAGGATCCCACCACCGCACTTTACCCGAGCATGCCCGAAACGCGCTTGAGTGCGTCGATGCCGATCACGTTGCCCCGCTTCACAACATCGCGCAACTTGTATACGCCCTAGCGACCACGGAGAGCGCTTCCACAGAGGTGAGAGAACCGATGGAAAGAAAACTCGTGGACCTGACGTGCCCGGAATGCCGCGGCCCAATTTGGGAGGAGCGGCAGGGGCGGATTGTCGAATTCCGCTGTCGGCTCGGTCATGCATATTCGCCCCTCGCCTTCCTGAAGGACTACCAGGACACCTTGGAACGTACACTTTGGTCCACGGCCGTGGCGCTTGAGGAAGCAGCGAACATCTCCGAGAAGCTCGCACCCGAACTCGGGACGGACGCGGCACAGGTCGCTCGCAAAAGACGGGATCAATTGAGGGCGATCAAGGGAATGCTCGGTGATGCCGGGCAGGAATAGGGACCCGAGTCAGGACCAGATCGATCCTACACCGATACGGCTAAGCCGTTCAGCACAAACTGGGACGCTCTAAGTAGCACTGGGGTTGCGCCCAAACACATTTACACCGTGGACACCATATTTGCGCGCAGTCCTCTCTTTAGACGTCGCCCTGAAGCAATCAAAGGATGCTGTGATAAGAACGTCCTCCAGACCAATCTGGGACAGATAGTTCGTGAGCTCTGCCACCGGCAGAGCGCCTGCGATTCAACCGGTCCAGAGATCGATGTTACGGCGTGCGTCCTCGGGCAGTTCAGTTTCGAGGACGATATCGGCGAGGTGGAGGCGTCCAGAAGGTTTGAGCACTCTGAGGATTTCAGCAAACGCCAGTTCCTTCTCGGAGACCACGTTAAGGACTCCGTTGGAGGCGACCACATCTACGCTCGCATCGGACAGCGGGAGCGCGGTCGCATCACCCCGGCGAACTTCGGCATGGCTCAGACCCATGGAAGCAATGGACTGACGCGCGCGATCTAGCATCACGTCGGTCATGTCGACGCCGATGACGTATCCAGTGGGCCCAGTAGCATCGCCGCAAGCAGCAGATCCATTCCAGCGCCGCACCCCACTACAAGTACAGTTTCGCCCGCGTGAATAGGATCGATCGCGAGCGGGTTGCCGACTCCGGCGAACGATGCGGTGCAATCCGGCGGAAGGGCCGCTAGTTCCGCGGCATCGTATCCGAGGAACTCGGCTGCATAAGCGGCTCCACGATGAAATGGAATCGCCATGGGGTTTTTTAGCGACACGCCTATAGATGCCTGGAGGCGCCGACCGCAGCAAAGGTCTTTGAAGCAGTGAAGCGGTTGGGGACAACGGGCGACGCCTACCGTGTCAAGAACACCGGGAAGGGCCAAGACCGTGTAAAAGTGGCGTAAAAGCAGGCCATTTTTTCTGCGATTCCTGAGATGTGGAAGATCGGATTATCAACAACTTGCTGATCGTCCAGGCACTCGTCTAATCGTGGTTCGAATCCATGCCGGGGAGCCAAACTTTTGTTTCAATAACTTAGAGATTCTGGAACGCTTTTTTGTACAGATTTTGTACGCGAGCAAAATTTTGATGCGTACAACTCATTGAAACCGCGACGCTGAATTAGGGCGTAGAATCGCGTTTGTGCCTAGTGAGGCGCTCCTAGCGGTTAACCGTTGATGGGAGAACGCTCACTATATGCGATCCTACCTCAGAGAGATCTTCCATTTCCGGAATAGATAGTGTTCTTAACAATAAGTGCCCCCATTTCCGGCGCGGACATGGGATACCTACTGCTCAAGAATCCAGCGCGCGTGCATTCGTTCGACGTTGCGTTTGGGAGGGCGCATGTCTTCTATCCGGAACTGTCCGACGCGAAATCGACCGCTTGCCTACTGATCGATATTGATCCCGTCGGTCTCGTCAGAGGGCGAAGTAAGAATGCAGGCGAAGGTACTCTCGATCAGTACGTCAATGACCGCCCATACGTCTCATCTTCGTTTCTGAGCGTCGCCATGTCCCGCATATTCGGGACCGCCATGGGGGGCCGAAGCAAGGAACGCCAGGAACTCGCGGATACGCCGCTCGACTGGACAGCTGTTATTGCCGTCGCGCCTTGTCGAGCCGGTGACACGTTCATCCGCGGGTTATTCGAACCACTCGGCTACGCGGTAAACACCAAGAGACATCCGCTCGACGAGCGCTTTCCGGAATGGGGCGACGGTGTCTACTACACGATCACAATTAACGGCAAGAAGCGGCTGCAGGATCTACTTACGCACATATATGTTCTGGTTCCGGTGCTGGACGCGGATAAGCACTACTGGGTTGGGGACGACGAAGTTGAGAAACTCCTCCGCAAAGGGGTAGGCTGGCTTGCGGCTCACCCGCAACGTGAAACCATCACGGCACGATATCTACGATACGATCGACGGCTCACTCGGGACGCCCTGGCCCGGTTGGCCGAAGAAGACGCGCCAGACCCCGAAGCTGTTGAACAGGTCCACACGAACGAAGAACTCGAAATCGAAGCGCCGATACGACTTTGGGAGCAGAGAATTGGAGCGGTACTCTCGGCACTGCGCGCAGCGGAAGCCAAAACAGTCCTTGATCTCGGCTGCGGCGAAGGGAAGCTACTAAAACCCCTTCTGCAGGACAAAGCATTCGAGCGAATCGTCGGCATGGACGTTTCCTGGCGGAGTCTCGAAACTGCACGACGCCGACTCTATATGGATCAGATGCCCGATGCCCAACGAAAGCGCATCGAGCTGATGCACGGCTCACTGATGTATAGAGACAAAAGGCTGGAAGGGTTTGACGCGGCGACCGTGATCGAGGTTATCGAGCACCTTGATCCTCCGCGACTCGCCGCGTTCGAACGCGTGCTGTTCGAATGCGCTCAGCCCAAAGTCGCGATCGTCACAACTCCAAATTCGGAATACAACGTCAAGTTCGAAACCTTGCCGACCGGCCGATTCCGGCACAAAGACCATCGTTTCGAGTGGTCACGCCAGGAATTCTCGTCTTGGGCACAAGTTATCGGCGATCGGTTCGGGTACTCGGTTCGGTTTCTGCCGATCGGCCCAGAAGATTCCGTAGTGGGCGCTCCCACCCAGATGGGGGTGTTTACGAAGTGAAACTCACTATTCCAGAACTCTCCCTCGTTGTGCTTATTGGTCCGTCGGGTTGTGGCAAGTCCACATTCGCTCGGAAGCACTTCAAGCCGACCGAGGTCCTCTCATCCGACTTCTGCCGCGGGCTCGTATCCGATGACGAGAACGACCAGGCCGCAACAAAAGAAGCTTTCGAGGTGTTGCACTTCATCGCCTCAAAGCGGCTCGCGGCCGGCAAGCTTACAGTGGTCGATGCAACGAATGTTCAGCCCGAAGCGCGCAAGCCGCTGGTTGCGCTCGCGAGGCAGTTTCACGTCCTGCCGGTGGCCGTTGCACTGAACCTCTCGGAACGCATCTGCGCCGACCGAAACAAATTGCGCGCAGATCGGAGCTTTGGTCCGCACGTCGTCCGGAACCAATCTCAGGACCTACGCCGTTCGCTCAGAAACCTTGAACGCGAGGGCTTCCGGCACATTCACGTGCTGAACACTCCCGAAGATGTTGAAGCGGCCATTGTTGAACGCCAACCTCTCTGGAACAATCGCAAGTGTGAGCACGGACCTTTCGACATCATCGGCGATGTTCACGGCTGTATCGACGAACTCCGGGATTTGCTCGCTCAGCTCGGATATCAGATTTTCGAGGAGAACAGCGCTTATCAAGTGACCGCGCCAGCCGGTAGGAAGGCGGTGTTCGTCGGGGATCTGGTAGACCGTGGTCCGGGCATACCCAGCGTGTTACGGCTTGTCATGAGCATGGTCGGGGCCGGTGCGGCTCTATGCGTACCGGGCAACCACGATATGAAGCTGGTCCGTAAGCTGAAGGGCCGCGACGTCCAGATCACGCATGGGTTGGCAGATTCGCTGTCGCAACTCGACCAGGAACCCGCGGAGTTCCGAGAAAAGGTCTGCTCATTTCTAGACGGTTTGGTCAGCCACTACGTGTTCGACGACGGCAAACTCGTCGTCGCTCACGCCGGAATGAAGGAAGAAATGCAAGGCCGCGGTTCCGGAAAGGTCCGCGATTTCGCGTTGTATGGCGAGACCACCGGCGAGACGGATGAGTTTGGGCTTCCCGTGCGAGGCAATTGGGCCAGCGAGTATCGCGGGCGAGCGATGGTGGTCTATGGACATACGCCAGTGGTTGAGCCTGAGTGGCTGAATCGCACGATCAACATCGACACCGGTTGCGTCTTCGGCGGGAAGCTCACAGCGCTCCGTTACCCGGAGCGCGAGCTGGTTTCTGTTCCCGCGAGGAAGACGTACTACGAACCTGCGAAACCTTTTCTTCCTGTCGAAACCGCGCCTGAACGGGAGTTGACGGCCCAGCAACGCCATGACGACCTTTTGGATATTGCGGACGTCCTCGGGAAACGAATAATCAGTACGCGATTGCATCGGACAGTCACGATTCGCGAAGAGAACGCGACAGCCGCATTGGAAGTGATGAGCCGTTTCGCCACAAACCCGAAGTGGCTTATTTATTTGCCGCCAACCATGTCGCCGTCCGAGACAACTGAGAAGGAAGGTTATCTCGAATACCCAACGGAGGCGTTCGCTTACTATCGGCATGAAGGCGCTGGTACTGTCGTTTGCGAGCAAAAGCACATGGGCTCGCGCGCAGTGGTCATCGTCTGCCGTGACGAGGGCGCGGCGAAAAAGCGATTCGGTGTAGTTGGCGAAGGCATAGGAATCTGCTACACGAGGACGGGGCGCCGGTTTTTCAATGATCCGGTGCTGGAATCCACATTCCTCGGCAGGGTTCAGAACGCCGTTTCGACCGCCGGGCTCTGGGATAATCTTGCATCAGATTGGCTCTGTCTTGATTGCGAACTGATGCCTTGGTCAGTAAAGGCCCAGGAACTTTTACGGGAGCAATATGCTCCGGCTGGCGCTGCGGCAAAAGCAGCACTCCCGCAGGCTGTTTCGCTGCTCAAGGCTGGCGCGACCCTGAATGCCGAACTTGGCGGATTGCTGCAAGAGCACGAAGAGCGGCTCGGCCTTATTCAACTCTACGTGGATGCATATCGCCGCTACTGTTGGCTCGTGAAATCACTTGATGATCTCCGCCTGGCGCCGTTCCACCTTCTGGCTTCCGAGGGCCACGTACACGTTGACAAGGATCACGCTTGGCATATGGAAACGCTCGGCCGGATTTGCCAGACCGATCCGCAATTCCTTCTGGCGACTCCGTGGCGAAAGGTAGACCTTTCGGACCCGGCGAATGAGGCCGACGCCACGGTTTGGTGGGAGTCACTAACCGCATCGGGCGGTGAGGGCATGGTCGTAAAACCACTGAGCTTCGTGCAGAAGGGTCGCCGCGATTTGGCGCAACCAGCGGTGAAATGTCGGGGGCGCGAATACCTGAGGATCATCTATGGGCCGGAATATACGCGCGTCAAGCATCTTACCCGTCTTCGGCAACGTGCTCTCGGCGGAAAACGGTCACTCGCGATTCGCGAGTTCGCCTTAGGGGTGGAATCGTTAGAGCGGTTCGTGCACAAGGAACCGCTTCGGCGGGTTCACGAGTGCGTTTTCGGGGTGCTTGCACTCGAAAGCGAACCCGTTGATCCACGGCTATAGCGAAGTCAATTTGGGAACGATGTCGCCTATCACGGATCTGTCGTCGCGCTCGAAACCGTCAACGCAAAAGAGCGTTTCACTGGTGGTAATTTCGCGAAGGTTCGCATTCACCTGAGCCCGGTTGCTCAAAAATATTTTGTACCGATTTTTGTACCAGGTTAATGATTTTGATGCTTTTGACTACTTCAACGACTTTTTAGAATCAATAAGTTGTGAGACTTCAGAATCCTGTCAAGTTCCCCCGTGGTTCGAATCCATGCCGGGGAGCCATCTCTTGGAATCAACAACTTACAAAACGGCGGGGCAATTTTTGTACGAATTTTGTACCGAAAGCTATCAGGCTATGCGCCTTAACTCATTGTCAGTATTGTAAAAGCGCGCTGAGCATGGATTTGAACTTTGGATTCAGGAAGCCGAGAGCCTCAGCGTGCTTATCAATGCAGACAGTGCCGCTGGCTGCTGCCGCCGACTCGGGTAGTAGAGGAAGAATCCGGGGAACGGCTGACACCAGTCCTCCAGCACGCGAATGAGCTCTCCGCCGGCGAGCTGCTGAGCCACTTTATCCTCACCGACGAAGGCAAGCCCGATTCCATCAAGGGCGGCGCGGATCACCATTTCGACATCGTCAACGACAAGAGGCCCGTTCACCGCGACGGACAGTGACTTCCTGCCCTTCTCGAACTCCCATCTATAAACCTCTCCCCCGTGTCCATGGCGAAAATTGATGCATCTCTGGGTGAGCAAATCGCGCGGCGCTTTTGGTTTCGGATGCGACTGAAAGTACCCGGGCGAACCTACGATCGCCGCGCGCTGATCGCCGGATACGCGGACCGCGATCATGTCCTTCTGAATGTACTCACCGAAGTGAATGCCGGCATCGAAGCCTCCCGCAACGATATCGAGGCGGCTATCGTCAGCGGTGATATCGAGCACGACATCGGGATAATCGCGGGTAAACTGCGCCAGCTTTGGTCCCAGCAGAGCCGTGCCGGCAACCCGTGGCATCAGCAGGCGTAATCGGCCCGCAGGTCTGTCGCGAAGGCCCGAGAGTTGGTCCAGCGCATCCTGAATATCGTGCAGCGCGGGGCGAAGGCGCGCGAGGAGCCGTTCCCCGGCTTCCGTGGGCGCAACGCTCCGCGTGGTGCGCGAAAGGAGCCGCACTCCCAGATCTTCCTCCAGACCCCGTACAGCGTGGCTCATCGCCGAGGGGGACACGCCAAGCCGCTTTCCCGCGCGTGTAAAGCTGCGTTCCTCGGCTACCGCCAGGAAAACAGCAAGAGTGCCGAGATCGTTCCATTTGTGAATGCCGCTCACAAGCCTTTTTCTTTTATACATATTACTCAAAAAGCTTTTCCGGGGATACCTTGGAATTGAGGGATGCGAAGGACGTTGGGTGAGGCCGGAATCGAAGGATGGGCAGGAAAGCGGGGAATGAGCGCCATTCACTTCCCGTAAACCCGGGGCTTCTAAGAAAGATGACGTTATGAACTTATCTTTTGCAAACAATGTGGCACTGGTCACTGGCGCGGCCTCCGGTATGGGGCTCGCGACCGCTGAAGCCTTTGCCGAGGCGGGCGCGGCGGTTGCGATTGTCGATATCAACGAAGCGGCGGCCCGGAAGGTAGCGGAGCGGCTGGTCGCGGCGGGTCATAAAGCCATCGCCATTTCCTGCGACGTGACGGATGAGGTCCAGGTCAGGAAGATGGTCGAGCAGACTGTCGCCGCATTTGGGCGGCTCGATGCCGCGTTCAATAATGCCGGCGTACAGAGCCTTGCCGTTGAAACGGCAGACGCGACCAGCGAAGAGTTCGACCGCGTGAACGCGATCAATCTCAAGAGCGTGTGGCTCTGCATGAAATACGAATTGCTCCAGATGCGCAAGCAGGAGAGCGGGGCTATCGTGAACAATTCGTCGATTGGCGGCCTCATCGGTATTCCGGGCCGGGCGATCTACCACGCCACGAAGCACGGCGTGATTGGTCTTACCAAGAGCGCTGCCCTCGAATATGCAGCCAGAGGCATCCGCATCAATGCCATCTGCCCCGGCGCAATCGAGACCCCGATGGTCGCCGAGATGATCGCCAAAGAGCCGGAAACGATGAAGGACATCACAAAGGAGCAACCGATCGGCCGTCTAGGCAAGCCGGAGGAAATAGCCTCCGCCGTGCTGTGGCTTTGCAGCCCCGGTGCGGGGTTCGTCATCGGACACGCGCTCGCGGTCGATGGCGGATACACCGCTCATTGACAATCGCGGCGTCAGCCACATCATAGAGGCACAAACATGCCACACGTTATCGTCAAGCTCTGGCCCGGAAAGTCAGAGGAACAGAACGCCGACAGGATCACGCGAAGTGTGTCATGGACGTCCTCAATGATGGCGAGGAATCCGTCTCCGTGGTACTTGAGGAAATCAGCGCGGCGGACTGGCAGAAGAAGGTATACCAGCCGGACATCGTAAAGACACCAGGCAAGCTCTACAAATGACCGGGTTACCGGATGTAACCCGGACGCGGAAGGATGCAAATGAAAGTTCTCGCCAGCACACTTCTCTTTGTGGCTCTTCTCGCCACAGCGAACGCACAGGCCAATCGGCCAGGAGGTAAGGCAATGCAAAACATCACGATCGCCCGTAGCGGCTCGCAGCCGTCGAGCCAGGGACAGGCTGAGTATTTTACCGGCTCCGTCCGCGTCGACCCGCTTTTCTCGGTTGAAGAGCCGTCCCGCATGGCCGGGGCGCGTGTCACCTTTGGGCCCGGTGCCCGGACGGCCTGGCACACGCACCCTTTGGGCCAGACGCTTATCCTTACGGCCGGTACCGGCTGGGTGCAGCAGCAGGGTGGCCCGGTTGAAGAGTTTCGCGAAGGCGATGTCGTGCGAATTCCTCCGGGCGTGAAGCACTGGCACGGCGCGACGCGCACGACGCGCATGACGCACATTGCGCTCCAGGAGCAACTCGACGGAAAAGTCGTTGAGTGGCTGGAGCATGTCAGCGACGAACAATACCGGCGCCCTTAACGACCAGTAGAGCACAAAGGACCAAGAATTATGCGAGGAACAGTTTTATACGGGCCGCGTGACATCCGGTTCGAAGATCGCGAAGACCCGAAGATTATCGAACCGACTGACGCGGTGCTCCGACTCGCAGCGACTTGCGTCTGCGGTTCGGACCTCTGGCCCTACCGCGGCGTTCAAACGATTGACGGTCCGACGCCGATGGGACATGAGTATTGCGGTTTCGTCGAGGAAGTCGGCGGCGCGGTCAAATCCATAAAGCCGGGGCAATTCGTCATCGGCTCGTTTGCGACTTCCGACAACACCTGTCCTCATTGCCGGTACGGGTACCAGTCGTCCTGCGTCCATCGTGAGTTCATGTTGCGGGCGCAGGCGCCGTACCTGCGGGTTCCGCAGGCGGACGGAACGCTCGTGGCGACGGACGGAGGCGCGCCACCCCAGGATCTCGTGCCGAGCCTGCTGGCGGCTTCCGATGTGCTCGGTACGGGATGGTTCGCCGCTGACGCGGCCAACGTAAAGCCAGGGGGCACCGTGGTCGTTGTCGGCGATGGCGCCGTGGGCCTGCTCGGCGTTCTTTCCGCCAAGCAAATGGGAGCGGAGCGGATTGTCGCCATGAGCCGTCATGAGGCGCGGCAGAAGCTCGCCCGCGAGTTTGGTGCGACCGATATCGTGACCGAGCGCGGCGCCGGAGGTGTCGCCCGCATCATCGAACTGACGAACGGTGTCCGCGCCGATTCCGTGCTGGAGTGCGTCGGCTCGCAGGAGTCCATGATGCAGGCAATCGAGTCGTGCCGTCCCGGCGGCTACGTTTCGTACGTCGGGGTTCCGCACGACGTGGAGTTGAAGGGCGCGGCTCTGTTCTTCACTCACGTTCACTTGCATGGCGGCCCGGCCCCGGTCCGCCGCTACCTGCCGAAACTGATCGATCTCATCCTGAACGGCACGATCAACCCCGGCAAGGTTTTCGATCTCGTGCTGCCGCTCGATCAGGTGGCGGAAGGTTATCGCGCGATGGATGAGCGGCGTGCCATCAAGGCGCTGCTGCGGCCTTGAGCAACACGGATTTCAAAGAGAGGTTTAGATATAGACGAATTCATCGACAGTTCGAAACGAGAGTTTCTTATCCGGTCAGCGGCCCTGGGCGCAGGCGCGGTTTTCGGCGGCCCAGGAACCCTTTTTGCCCAGAGGCCGGCGGGAGGCAGCCGCCCTTATCCGACGGAAGGAATGGCTGGGTATTCGGCAACGCGTCCCCTGCAACGGTTCAAATTCCAGCGCCGGGCTCTTGGCCCGAAAGATGTCGCGATCAGGGTTGACTATTGCGGCGTGTGCCACTCGGACATTCACACTATCCGCAGCGACTGGGGCAAGATCCAGTATCCGCTCGTCGTCGGCCATGAACTCGCCGGAAGAGTCGTCGCCATTGGCGCGAGTGTGAGCAAGTTCGAGATAGGCTCACGTGTGGGCGTCGGGACGATGGTCGACTCTTGCAGACGATGCGCCGAGTGCGCGCACGGGCTTGAGAACTACTGCGAGAACGGAAACATGCAGACTTATGGCTCGAAAGACCGCGACGGATCAATCACCCAAGACGGCTATTCGAAATTCATCGTGGCTGACGAGGATTTCGTCCTCACAGTCCCGGCCTCCATCGACCTTGCGGAAGCGGGTCCTCTGCTGTGCGCGGGTATCACGACCTATTCGCCCCTGCGGCACTGGGGTGTTGCTCCCGGAAAGAAGGTCGCAATTGCAGGTCTGGGTGGCTTGGGGCATCTGGCTGTGCAGTTCGCGGCGAAAATGGGAGCCGATGTGACGGTGGTCACCACGTCCCCAGAAAAGGAACAGGACGCGCGCCGCTTTGGGGCGAACGACGTTCTCATCAACAAGGATGGGGCTGATTTCTCAACGCACAAGAGAGCCTTTGATTTCATTCTGGATACTATTCCGTACGAGCACGATCTCGACAGGTTCCTGCCGATGCTGAAGCGCGATGCAACGACCGCCGGGTCAGCGTCGGAAAACTCACGACGCCGAACAAGTACGGCCAGATGACCACGGTGCTAACTAACGCGTACTTCTCTCGCCGGCTCAAACACCGGCGGGATTCGGGAAACCCAGGACATGCTGGAGTTCTGCGCTGCTCAGAAGATAAAGCCGCAGATCACAAAGATACCGATGGGCGGTATCAACTTTCGCTTGCCTTTCGGCGGCACCGGCTCTGCAGAACGAAGGCGCAATTCCAACTTCTTTGGCGCTCTCCAACGATCACCGAAATCCTTGTTTGCAAAGTCATCGCTCTTCCCGCTGGCAACGGGCAGTCGAAGAGAGCAGTCCGCCCACTCCGGTGTCTTCATCCATGCCGGGGCCTCGCGGGGGTCGGCTGTCGATCCCAAGCTTGCGCTCATCCATAGAGTGCGCCTTGGTGGCAGGGGCCTATCTGGCCGACTGCGGGCATCGGCGTCGGCGAAGAACTGAAGTTGGGCACTTGTGGTCCGGGCGGGACCCATGAGTTGCACTTCATCCATCACCCAAAGGGCGTCGACATTGAGCAGCCCAAACTCGACCGGCCAGTCCTGGGGCCAGGCAGCATACCCGCGGTTCAAAGCGCGAGACACCAGCATATCCTGCGTGCCGATCAGGATCAGATCTTGCTCGGGATGCTCTCGCCACTGATCGTCCGTATCGCCGCCCATCAGTGTTGCAATGGCAACCTTGCCAGACTCGCCCCAACTGGGCGCGTACTGGATGACTCGCTCACCGGTTGGGTCCAGGACAACATTACCTGAAAGCAAGCCCAGCCGATGAAACCACAACACCGACGAGTTTTGTGTCTGCTCGACGAGCACTCGGATCGGCAAGCAATAGACGAGTCTGCGTGGCGTCTCACTTGGTCGCTTCTGCCTTCGCCAAGCCCATGCCAGGACCGCGGCCGCCGTCTTGCCCGTGCCAGTCGGCATTTGAAGGAGATCAGGCAATTCGGACTCTTCGGCAAGCCTCTTCTGGTAAGGAAACGGGCAACACTGCGTTGCTGAAAGGAAAAACTCCTCAAATTCTGAGTGGCAGTTGGGTTGTCTTGCCGATTTGTTCACCGAATGGCGATTATACGTCCCTATTTGCTGCTGTGGGGTTTCGCACATTTGTGGTCGCTCGCAAGCCACTATCTACGCCGAGCTGTCGCAATAAGGTGCTATTGCATGTGATATCATCCAGATGAGCAAAGATGCGGGTTGTCTTCGATACGGATGTATTGGTTGCTGCGCTTCGCAGCGACCAGGGCGCCTCGCGGCAACTGCTCCTGGCGGCTTTGGACCGGCGATTCGCGATGCTCGTTTCCGTTCCGTTGATGCTTGAATACGAGGCTGTACTGACGCGGCAGGAGCACCTGACCGCAGCCGGCATCACAACGGACGACGTGCATACGGTGCTCGATGCGCTGGCAGCGGTGATTGAGCCTGTCCGTCTATCCTTCCTCTGGCGGCCCAGGGTCAAAGATGCGGCCGATGAGATGGTGCTTGAAACAGCAGTGAACGCAACGGCGGATCGTCTGGTAACCTTCAACCTGAAACATTTGGGCAAGGCTGCTTTGGAGTTTGGTATTCGGGCCGTGAAGCCTGGCGAAGCTTTGCGGGAAATCATGGAGAAGCAAAAATGAGAAGAAGCAATGTTGCCCTGAGGCTACAGACTGCGCTTCTGGACGAGGCGCGTCGTGTGGCGGAAAAAGAGGGTGTCGCGTTGAATCAATTGATTAACGTAGCGGTGGCGGAAAAGTTGTCAGCGTTGCGGACTGAGGAGTACTTCCGGGAGCGAGCGGCTCGGAGCAGCGTCAAAAGGGCCAAAGACGTATTAAAGCGTGCCGGCAGGGGAAAGCCTCCCGTGCCCGGCGACGAGAAGTCACCACACCAACGATCTTAACGTACGCTCCGCGGTTCCTCAGGGTAGGGCGACACCGTCAGTAGTTGATATTGCGAAGAAAGCGTTCCAAACGCATCCATGCCGGGGAGCCAATTTTCGATTCTGTACCGTCGGGGTCCACCCATGCTCAAGGATTTCGCGCCACAGCCGGAATATTAAGGCATGTCTGCTTTGACCATCGAATCCGGCGAGCATGCTGCGACAATTTCATCGGTTATGTGGCGAGCTGCATCTAGAGCCAGGATCGAGTTGCGCCTTTGTGCGCTCGAGCTTGCGCCATCACGTTCTGGCGGTTTGGCGCGGGCACTGCATGTATCGATCTGGAAACGGCGCGCGACTTTCGCCGCCGACACACCATCGGCTGGAGCCATCGACCTCGGGTCGAATACAGGCCGTTTCCCTCTTAGACCATGAGTGCTTCGAAGCGAGATCCTTGTTTCACGATCGTCTCGCTGCGCTCGGGCCCGGTCGATATGCAGCCGATCTCCACTGCGATGTGCTTTTCGAGAAACTCCAGATACTCCCGGGCTTTGACAGGCAGAGAGGAAGGATCGGAAATGCCAGCCGTCGAAGTCAGCCAACCGGGCAGGCATTCGTAAACCGGCGTGAGTTCCTCGAATTCCCGGAGCGTCACCGGGACCTCGGAAGTTTCCGTTCTGCCGCGGCGATATCCTACGCACACGGGCACCTTCTCGAGCTCATCCAGCACGTCGAGCTTGGTGATCACAAGGCTGTCATAGCCGTTGATCATTGCCGTATAGCGCAGCAGAGGAGCGTCGAACCACCCGCAGCGCCGCGGCCGGCCGGTAACGGAGCCGAATTCGTTGCCGCGATTCCGAATGAGTTCCCCGAGCGAATCGAGAGCTTCGGTAGGAAAAGGACCTCCACCCACACGCGTGATGTATGCCTTGGCAACCCCGACGACGCCCTGGATGCGAGTCGGCGCAACACCAGTTCCGGTGCAGGCGCCGCCCGCGGTCGCGCTGGACGACGTGACGAAGGGATACGTCC